>Ga0180438_10011014_pt1 | contig 11000 bp, 13 predicted proteins | sample SS_ome_12_FD_132455 | JGI IMG/M metagenome (GOLD analysis project Ga0180438, IMG submission 132455) | Hypersaline lake sediment archaeal communities from the Salton Sea, California, USA - SS_3_D_2 metaG | ecosystem: Environmental > Aquatic > Non-marine Saline and Alkaline > Hypersaline >... | reverse complement strand
GGACTGAAAAAAGTACAAAAAAGAATGTTGCAGGAGAGATAATCAAATTCGCAAAGAAAAAGGCAAGACAATGAAGAATCTCAATAAATTTTTCAATGCAAAAAGCATAGCAGTAATAGGTGTGAGCAGAGAAAGCGAGAAAGTTGGGCATGTCATATTCAAAAATTTGATTGACTCTGGGTATGAAGGCAATCTATATCCTATAACTCCTAATGCGCATGAAATTCTTGGCCATCGTTGCTATGGCAATGTAACAGAAGTAAAAGGAAAGATAGAGCTTGCAGTGATTGCAATATCTTCAAAAATAATTCTAAAGGTCATAGATGACTGCGGAAAAAAGAAAATAAAGAATCTAGTAATAATCACTGCAGGATTCGGCGAAATCGGGAATACAAAGCTTGAAGAAGAGCTTAAGAAGAAAATAGAGAAGTATAACATGCAAATTATAGGGCCTAATTGTCTTGGGGTTCTGGAAACAAAAAACAATATTGACTGCCTTTTCCTGCCAAACTATAGAATGCAGAGGCCTAAGCAAGGAGGTATTTCTTTTGTGACGCAATCAGGAGCAGTGGGAAGCGCTATACTTGATCATGCAGTGAAACAGGGACTCAGGTTTGCAAAGTTCGTGAGTTATGGAAACGCACTTAATATTGATGAATCAGACCTTATCGAATATCTTGGCCAGGATAAGGACACTAAAGTCATATGTGTTTATGTGGAAGGTGTAAAGAATGGCAAAAAATTTCTTGATGTTTGCAGGAAAGTCAGCAGAAAAAAGCCGATAATCGCGATCAAAGGAGGGGTTACAGAAGCAGGAGCAAAAGCCACTCTATCTCATACTGGAAGCCTGGCAGGCAGTGCTGCGGTTTTCTATGGTGTTTGCGAACAGGCCAATGTGATAAGTGCGAAATCATTGGAAGAGATGTTTGACTTTGCAAGAATGTTCGACAGATACATCATACCAAAAGGCAACAGGATACAGGTGGTGACAAACGGCGGAGGTTATGGAGTTTTAGCTGTTGATGCGATACATAATCATGGCTTGAAACTGGCAGACATGCGCAAGAAAAGCGTGAAGGATCTGAAAAAAGAGTTCGCAGACTATGTCGTGGTAAAGAATCCTATAGATCTTACAGGCGATGCATCCACAGAAGGTTTTGAGATTGCGATAAAGAAGTGCCTCTCAGACAGCAATATAGACATTGTAATCGCGATAACCCTTCTCCAGACGCCGATGATTACTCCTAAGATAGTGGATGTGCTGACCAAACTTAATAATACAAGAAAAAAACCGATAATTGTGGTAACCACAGGAAGCAGGTTTGTCGAGACCATAAAACAATCTTTAGAAGAAAATAAGGTTCCCTGCTTTACATTTCCAGAGAATGCAGTGAACGCAATAAAACAACTAGTTCTTTATGCAAAAAGAAGAAGATAATTTTGATGATTTTATTTGATTAAGAAAAAACAATCCTGGCATCAGCAACCTTGCCTTTCTTATCATCAATTATGAAAGGATTGATGTCAAGCTCCTCAAGATTCTTATCTTTCAAAGGAATCTTGGACAATCTCACCAAGACCTGTTTTAGTTGTTTCATATTGACCGGTTTCTCTCCCCTGACTCCTGCTAATAGCTTCTTTGATTTCAAGTCTTCGATCATGCTATTGACATCCTTCTCTGTAATAGGGCATATCCTGAAACTCACATCCTTTAATATTTCAACAAAAACTCCGCCTATGCCCAGCATCAAGGCATGACCGAATATCGGATCTTTTTTTATTCCAAATATCAGCTCCAAACCGTGCAACTTTTCCTGCACAAGGATGCCGTCAAGCTTAATCCTCTTCCGTTTCGCCAGAAGCATCAGACTGTTGAACTCTCTTATCAAAGAAGTTTCATCGTCCGCAATCCTGACTCCGTTGATCTCTGTCTTGTGGAGCGCCTGGGGCGAGATTATCTTCAATATCACAGGATACTTTAATTTCAGAGCTACCTGTCTGGCCCTGCTCAAGGTATTGACTAACTCGCCCTCTGCAGCCGGAATACCATGGCTTTCTAAAAAGCGTTCAGCTTTCTTCTCGGTCAATATGTCCTGTTTCTTCTGTTTCATTTTGTGCTTCCTGTATCTCTTGAGGTTGTTCTTGGTTATAATTGTTTTGGTCCTTGAACTGGATGTTGTAATAATGATGAAAGATTCCTTTCTTTGCCATCAGCTCATCAAATGTGCCTGCCTCTGCGATAGTATGATCTTTTAATACAAATATCCTGTTGACATTATGGATGGTCGACAGTCTGTGAGCGATGATGAATGTCGTTCTTCCTTTCATGATATAGTCCATTGCATCCTGGATCTTCTGCTCGCTCTCAGTGTCCAAGGAACTAGTGGCTTCATCTAAAATCAGGATCTTTGGATTTTTTAGGATTGTCCTTGCAATGCTCAGTCTTTGTTTCTGGCCGCCGCTTAAGTTGACTCCCCTTTCCCCCACTTTTGTGTTGTATCCTTTTTTCAAGGACATTATGAAATCGTGGATGTTTGCAAGCTTTGCAGCTTGTATAATCTGCTTGTCAGTTGCCTTCAGGTTTCCCAGTCTAAGGTTCTCTTTTATCGAAGCATTGAATAGCACAGTCTCTTGGCTGACAATTCCTATGTTACTCCTCAATGATTCTACTTTCAAGTCTTTGAGATCTTTTCCATCCAATAATATCTTGCCTTCTACAGGGTCAAAGAACCTGCCTATCATATTGGCTACAGTGCTCTTCCCTGAACCGCTCGGACCGACCAAACCGATGCTTTCTCCAGGTTTTGCAGAAAAAGTAACATCCTCCAGAACAGGCTCTGCCTTATTATAATAGAATGAAACATCCTTGAACTCGATCTTTCCCTTGACATTCTTCACTTCCATTGCATTCGGCTTGTCCCGTATCTTTGACTTCCTGTCAAGAAATTCGAAAACCCTGTCCACAGAGACCATGGTGCTCTGTATAGCAACATTAATACTGCCCAATTCGCTGATAGGGCCGAACAGTTTACCGATATATGAATATAGGGCCATCAAGCTTCCTACGGTCAATGCTCCTGTTATGACCTTGAAACCGCCGTACCAAAGGATGATCAACAATGGAGTGAATGTTATCAAACCAACAATTGCGCCACTGTAACTCTCTAGCAGATTTAATTTTAGATCCTCTCGTATCAATCTCCTGCTTGTTCTTGTATATTTCTTGAGTTTAAGATTCTCAAGGACAAAAGTCTTGATTGTCTTAATAGAGATGAAACTTTCCTGCATAAAAGAAAGAAAGCCTGCACTGATCTCGACCAATTTCTTTCTTTGTTTCTTTATCTTTTCACCAAAATACTTCTGGGTTACTATGTAGAATGGAAAGAATGCAAGACAGCTAAGAGTTACTTTCCAGTTTATCATAAAACATATGATGAGAATAAATGTGCCTGTCAAGACATTCATCAAAATATCGTCTATTAAGATTCCTATGAAAGATTCTATCCCGTAAACATCATCGTCTAACCTGACAAGGATGTCCCCTAGTTGTTTGTTATAGAAGAAACCCATATCGAGTTTCTCAAGATGTGCAAACAACTGCCTTTTTACACTCAATACCACGTTCTCTTCCAATTTCTCTGCCTGATATGAAAAAAAGATGCCGACTATCGTCTTCAGGAAGAAGATGAAAATAAAGAAGAGCATCAAGGCAACCAATAAACCATAGTTCTTTGCAATGAAAATATCGTCAATCAGTATCTTTATCAGGTAAGGATTTACAATCTCAAGCAAAGAAAGAATGATTGTGATGATGAACAATAATAAGAAAATCTTCCAGAATGGCCTGGCATAGCTAACTATTCGCACTGCTTTCTTAAAGAATTTCTTCCTCTTTTTTTTCATCATAAACCACTTCTATCTTAAATACCTTATATAACAGTTCGAGAATATTTTAACTGATTGCTATATTTAAATTATTCGCTTTAAATGGATAATTACACAGAAAAAAAGATAGTAAAAAAGAAAAATATGTTTATACGTTATATTCTCTTGGATTGACGCCTCTTTTGACGATCTTCCATTTGACTTTCTTTCCTGTTGTTTTTGCGCCTAGTGGAGCTACAACAACGAAAGAGTGCAATGGTGGTTCCATTCCAGGAGCGACTTCCATTACAACTTCAGGTCCTGTGCCACTCTTGCCTTGGGTATTTCCTCTAACTGATCTTGTTTTTTTGCCACCGCCAATTTGCGTTATTTGAACAAGTCTTTGGTTTCCTTTTAAATTTTGTAATCTACTATCAGCCATCAACGTTCACCTCCGTTTTTTAACATGTGTTAATGTCTAAGCATAATAAATAAAGGTAAGTATATAAACTTTTCGATTTTTAAAGTGGCACTAAATTGTCCCTTTTCGAGGACATTCTCCTCTATTAGTACTTTTTCTTCCGTCGGAACAAACCTGTTGATTCAACTTTTCCGACGATCTCTGCTTCGCCATTAGGCAGCATCTTGAAGTAAACCATGTCATTCAGTTTGTATTTGTTCCTCGGTGCTCTGAAGTAAACAACTTTTCCAAAAATCCTGTCTATCTTTCCTACGTCTTTCGCCCTGCTTCCGTGATTTATTTCCCTGATCCTTCCTTTTCTGTAACCCTTCATAATTACACCTCATTTCTTTTTATCTAACTTTTTCAGTTTCACTGCCCAGGTTTTTGTTCCTGTGAGACCGAACAAACCCTTCTTTATCTCTCTCTCATAAGTTACCTTGTCATATATATTAAGTTTGAAATTCTTGATAGAAATAGGTTTCAGCTCAATCTTTCCTCCTTTGTCCTGGGAGACAGTACCCCAGACTTCCTTGCCATTGGATTTCAATGAAACAATGTGACCTGTGAATCTTGCGATTTTGCTCACCTCTTTGTTTATTCTGTAGAATAGAGCAAACTCATTTAATAACTTTTCTAAAAATTTCTACAATAGAAGAATATTAATGAAAAATAGTAAGAAAAATTTAATCAGTGTCCACTCTTGGTGCAAGGATGAATGCCAGCAGTAGTTTATCAATGACTTTGTATTCAACCCTTAATGGATAGTCTTTGTTGAACTGCAATGACACATTGTTTGCCAGTTTGCTTCCCTTGATTATCTTTTTCAGGTATTCTATGCTGTATCTTGCTTTTGCCTTGCTCTTTGATTGAATTTTGGTTTCGTCATCCTCTGCTATCTCTATCTTTGCTTTTGAAAGATCGCCTTCTGCAGATATTATGAAACTGTTAGGCGCAGCTTCCAGGCTGACTGATTCTGCGACAATGTCAACATCCTCGATTGCCTCTGCAATAACTGTCGTGTTAGTATTGACTGTGACTGGGAACTGTAAGTCTGGAATCTTCTGTTCCTTTTCTTCAAGTTCAAGTATCGGCAAAGAAAAGGTTCTCGTGCTCTTGCCTTTGAGAGTGATCTTAAGTTTTGCATTATCCAATTCCAATGTCAAGAGATCTGAAGGTCCTGCTCTTCTCAGGATCTTTTTCAGATTGTCCAAGTTGATGGATAATTCAGTATCAGTATCAACTGCATATTCTACAAAAGAACTTGATAGTAGCTTGAAGATGACCATTGCCACGTTGGCAGGGTCCATTGCAACCAGTTCAACAGCATCCTTTGTAATCTTGAATCTGGCTTCATTGACCAGCTCTGAAATTACTGTTATGCTGTCTTTTAAATATCTAGGCTCTGCTAAAGTAAGTTTCATTCAAAGTTACCCCCTTATTGGTATCAGAATATTACAAGGTAATATTTAAATTTTGCTCCTATTTGGCTGCTAATTTTACATCCGCAGGCTTCACTGTTTTCCTGCCAGAATGCTTGGCAAATTGCACTGCCCTGAGAGCGATTTCTCTACCAATGTCTTCTATTACCTCTTTTAGTGCGACTTTTGCGCTTTCACTGACTCTTGGCGCTCCAGCCTTTCTCATGATGGATTCCATTGCTGCCAATGGAAGCAATTTCTTTGTAGGTTTTTGAGTCATCCTAATGATTATGTTTTAGATTGTTTATAAATCCTTCGGTTAAAAGATAATTTTAAAAATCCATATGCTAATAATAGGGGTATGAGCAGAAAAAAGAAGGGGATTAATGCTGAAAGAGAACTGATCCATCTATTCTGGAAGAGCGATTGGATGCCCATCAGGGTAGCTGGCAGTGGAAGCGCACCCATTCCTTGCCCTGACATCATCGCGAGCAATGGCAAGAGAAATTTGGCTATAGAATGCAAAGCTTCCAAGAATAGCAAGCTATATGTGAATAAGGAAGATGTGGATCAATTGATAGATTTTTGCTCAAGATTCGGAGCAGAATGCTGGTTCGGTGTTCGTTTTGACAGGACTGAATGGTTATTCCTTCCAATAGAACATCTTGAAGCTAAAAGAACTAAATTTTTGATTAATATGGATGTTGCAAAAGAAAAAGGGCTTAGGTTTAATGACCTTATCACCAAAGATCTGTGAGAATAAAAAGCGAAAGTTTTATATAATAAGCTGGACGAAAATCATACTATTTTAAGGGATTCAAATGAGGCTGACAAACAATCTTATTGAGAATGTTATTTCTGAAACCGCAGGAAACGATGTAGTGCCTTTAGTTATGAAGCTGAAGAACAAGAAGAATTTCAGCGAGTTCAAGCTGGCAGAAGCATTGAAGATGGAGGTCAACCAGACCAGAAACATGCTTTACCGGCTTCTGAAGCACAATCTTGTAAGTTTTATCAGGCGGAAAGACAAGAGAAAAGGATGGTACATTTATTACTGGACCTTTAAATTGAAGCAGATCAAGTTTGTTGTATTAAAGCTCAAAGAAGACAGACTTGATAGATTGAAGGAGCGATTGAAAAGAGAACAAGAGAATCATTTCTTTACATGTGATAACAAGTGCATGAGAATAGGTTTTGAGAATGCAGTAGAATTCCAATACAAATGTCCTGAATGCTGGGAACTTCTGGTACAGGAAGATAATAAAGAGAAGATTAAAGAGATAAAGAAAGAGATCAAAGAGATAGAGAAATTCCTGAAATCAGAATAAAATAATTCTAAATTTTTCACATAAAAGCTTTTAAGTCTTCTATACACTATTCTTGGTAGACTTTGCAAAGTTCTGAATTGTATGTAAAAAAGAATGAATTAGATCGAGGTGTATAAAAATGGGACAAAAACCAGAACAAAAATTCAGGGTCGGCAATATCAGCGCCACTGTATGGAAAAATGAAGCTAAGAGAGACGGAAAGATCTCTCAGTTCAAGACAGTGAGTTTTGAAAGAAACTACAAGGACAAGGATGACGAATGGCAGACAAGCAACAGCATGACTGTCAATGACCTGCCAAAAGCAATGGTTGTTCTTGGCAAGGCATACGAGTTTCTTGCATTGAAACAATTGGAAAAGGCTACTGCATAAGCCAGTTTTCTTTTCTTTTTTCTTTTTCAAACAAAAAAGCTTAAAAACCAATTTAACTTATTTCTTTCTGATGGCGTATAATCAGAGACAGGTAGAACAACTTGCAAGTTATCTGAAGAAACAAAAAGAGGCAGGCTACAGCATAACTACCTTAAGGAATTATCTGATAAGCAAAGGTTATGATGCGCAATTAGTAAACTCTGCTGTTGATCTTTTATATAAACCAGCGAAGAAAAAGATTTTGCCTTCTATTCACATCTCAGGAAGATTTCTTGTTTATCTGCTCATCATCGTGGTTGTTATCGGAGCTGTTGGTCTAGGGCTCGTCTTCTTCATAGGCGGAGAAGAGCCAGAAGCTGAAATAAGGATTCCTGCGCCAGTAGGAGAAGAAGTTACAGGCCCTGTGATAGAAGAGGTTCCTTCTCCAGAACCCAGTCCTGAACCTGCGCCTGTAGAAGAGGAAGAAGAACCAGAACCTGTTGTTGTGCCAGAAGAGCCTGAGGAAGAAATCATCATACGGCCGTTGGTTGAAGAAGGCGCACCAGAACCTTCTGCTTTTGAAATAGAGACTGTGCTTGAAAAATCGAGCGAGAGCAAGGGACTTGATTACTGTACTTCTATTGCACAAGAAAAACAAAACATCTGTTTCAAGCATCTTGCATTAAAAAATAATAAATCAAAATATTGCGCCCAGATAGATGAAAGTTCTTACAGGGACAGCTGTTATATCATGTTCGCGTTCAGCGGAGATTTCACTGTCTGTGACAAGATAGAGAATAAGTATCGTCAGTTGAGCTGCAGAAGTCTAGGAAGGACGAGACAGTATAATACAGAAGAACTTCTTGCTGTTGCCAAACAATCAGTCACGCCTGTGACCTAAGATATGAAAGTAGGTCTTAATTTTATACAGCTCTTGTTTGTGTATTCTGATATTCTTCCTATCTCTGAAACTTCTTCCACTTTTACAAACGGCCGTTTCAAAAGCAAAGCCCTGAGTTCAAGCACATTGTCTTCATCCAAAAGATAGTCATATATAGATACTGTGCCGCAAGTTTCAATATTGTATTCCAGACCTCCACTCATCAGACCCTCATCAAATGTCATTGATGGAATGACGACTTCTACTTCTTCATCATCTGCTTCATAAGTTCTTGTCTCTGCAGGGATTGTCATATTCCTGCTGTCCATCAATATTATCATTACACTGTATTCGCCTGGCGGAATCTCAATGAATTGGTTGTCCGGCGTCTTGAAATCTATAGCAACTGTAAGCTGACTGTCGTAAGGAGATATTTGTTCTTTTTCCATCACAACTATTGCATTCTCATAAAATTCCAACGGCTGATGCGGATCAAACTCTATTATGGAAACATTTTCTCCTGAAGGAACAAAACGCGCGACTTTTCTCAAAGAAACTTCCTGCGTCCTGACAGGCTCTAGCTCTGCAGTCAGAACTTGACTGCCATCGACAGCTGTTGTGATTGGCCCTAATGTCAAAGTATCATAACCAAGCTTGTCAAATCTCAACCTTCCGTCTCCGTAACAGATAGGTGCTTGGGTTATCAAGCCTCTTTTTCCTGACTGCAATAATTCTGAAGTGCCGAGGGATGCTGCCTTATACTTTCCACATATAAATTCTATACTAACGCCGCTGATGAACTCGCCTGTCTTCTTGTCTTTTGTGTATAATGTGAGATTGGAAATCCTTTGCTCGAAATTATCAAACAAAGATTTTACATGTGTGGGAGTCTCCACTTCAATTTCATATTCTGTAGACAAGTTTATCTCTCCAAACTCAGTTATATTTTCGAATTCATCCATCTGTACTGTGCCGCTTGCATCTGGATCGACTTCTAAATTGAATGTGCTCTGGTCCCAGTTTATTGTTCCCATGCCCTGGTTCCAGTCAAGAAGATTTCTATTATCCATGATGTTTCCTTCCAATGCAAAAAAGAAACTGTAGCCTTTTCCGCCAAATGCGCTCTTGTCATATACCTCAACAACTACTGGGAAAGAGACGTCGTAAAAGAATTCATAGAAATTTCTCTGAGAAGGCTGCCAGAGACCGAACGGATACTCTGTCTTGTAGGATTTCGGCTTCAATATGCCTGTGCCGCTCGGAGGAGTGATGTGGAATTCGATCGGCCAGTCAAGATAATAGTAATTTATGTCAGTGTCGGGAAATGTATAGTTTTCAAACATGGTAAAATAAAGTGACGAAAATATTCCCTGTACCACTGGATCGGGATCTGTGATCTGTCTGGCATTGGCAGTGCCATTGATCTTTATGAAAGGCACGTACAATTTCAATAGGTCCTTTACTTTCATCTCGACAATGACTTTTGGCCACATCACAACATCATAACCTGCGGTTGTTGCTGCGATCGGCGGCAATCTATCAAATTCTACACCAGAATAAACACTTATAAGGTTCAATAATATATTATTTTCTAATCGCTGGCCATTCATCTCATCATAAGATACAGTGAATGCCTGGTTGTAGATTTGCCTGAGGTTCAAGTCAAGTGCTTTTGCAAAAGTAGCAGTCTTTACTTCTTCTGAACCTTTCTTGATCTCCAGAGGATAATCAAGATAGAATATCACATCTTCCAAAAGAATCTTGCTCCTGACTTTCAATCCATCCTTTTCAAGTTCTGTTACTTCAAAACCCTGCTGCCTGAGATCCTTGAATTCCTGCAGGCATTCTGGCAGGTTTTGTTCTATGTAAGAATTCAATTGAAGTTCCATCTCTTCTATTGTCGGGATGTTTTCCTGCGTTGCAAAACACGGCTCTTCTATTCCGCACCCATAAGGAGTTTTTACGTGCCACCAGTACGGCACTAAGTTTTTTCCCATCTTATCCATCGGCACAACATCAGAATCAACAGGCTTGAAAACATCTATGTTAAAATCCTTATCAGACTCGTATTTGCCAGGATCATAGATTGATATGTATCCCCCATGCGCGCCCAATTCTCTTAGCGCAGTCTCTGCAGTGAGTTCCAGACAATCAGTAATATATAGTTCTGCAGCCCTGTAACCTAAAGGGAGGGTGCTCACTTCTGGTATTGCATCTTCAATCCCTGCTCTTCTCGCACTGTATGCAAAATAAATTATAAGGAATGCTGCGAGCACTATGATGATGCCTATGATTATGTAAAGTGTCAGTTGTGCTTTTCTGTTCATCTTTTTCATTTTTTCATTCTCGTTGTCTTATACAAATACAACCTTGACCAAGCAGTTGCATAATAAAAAATCAGCACTGAAAGGAATACCAAGACTATTGGCGGGATGATCAATAATAATATCGATGCGACTATTATAAAAGTGGCCAGTATCAATAGTATTCTTAGCAAAGATGAAAAATCAAGTGCTTTTTTCATTCCAGTCTTCAATCCTGTTAAAATATTATTGTGGTTGAAATACATCCTGAAAAACGGAGTAAAATAAAGGTATAGTAAGATTATTGCAAAAAGTATCTTTATCGCTATCTGAAGCTGGAATATCTTAAAGAATGTGAATATCAGTAAAAATATTATCAAATAATAAATAATGTT
>Ga0180438_10011013_pt1 | contig 11001 bp, 9 predicted proteins | sample SS_ome_12_FD_132455 | JGI IMG/M metagenome (GOLD analysis project Ga0180438, IMG submission 132455) | Hypersaline lake sediment archaeal communities from the Salton Sea, California, USA - SS_3_D_2 metaG | ecosystem: Environmental > Aquatic > Non-marine Saline and Alkaline > Hypersaline >... | reverse complement strand
GGAAGCACCCAGCGGAGCACCCTGCCCTGCCTCTTCTTGTCGTGGGCCATCGCCTCCCAGATCGCATCGGCGTCGAAGGGCGGACATCGCACCGGCAGTCCCCAGGCAACCAGCACTGCCTCGATGCGAGCGGCGAGCGATGGAGCGGCCCAACCCAGTTCGCCCGCGACCCGCGCCGCAGCCACCATCCCGATGGCCACCGCTTCGCCGTGGCGCAAGCCAAAGCCACTCAACCGTTCCAGGGCATGCCCCACGGTGTGGCCCAAGTTGAGGACAGCGCGGCGACCTCGCTCAAACGGGTCTTCCTCCACAATCGCGATCTTGACGCCAAGAGCACGCGCAATCTGTGACCCACGAACTGCGGGCTCCGAACCTCGACTCACCGCCTCCAGCTCGGCGAAGAGGTCGGGTGCGCCGATGATGCCATGCTTGATCACCTCTGCCATGCCCGAGCGCATCTCATCGGTGGGCAGCGTCGCCAGCACGGCGGGGTCGATGATCACCGCCGCGGGCTGCTTGAACGCGCCGACCAGGTTCTTGCCCTGGGGCAGATCCACCCCTGTCTTACCGCCCACGCTGGCATCCACCATCGCCAACAGCGTCGTGGGCACCTGAACAAAGCAGACGCCCCGCATAAAGCTCGCCGCCGCAAAGCCCGCCACATCGCCGGTCACACCGCCACCCAGCGAGAGCACCGTGCCGCTCCGATCCAACCCACCGGCGAGGAATTGATCGTAGAGCGCGGCCACGGTGGCGAGCGTCTTGTGCTGCTCCCCATCGGGCAAGGTGCAGGCGAAGGGCTCGAACCCCGCTGACCGCAGGGCGCCCTCCGCCTGCGCGCTGTAGAGCGGCGCGACGACCAGATTGGAGACGACGGCGACGCGACCGCCCCCCGGGACCCCCGCTGCGACAAGCGCACCGCCCACGTGGGCCAGCGCCCCGTCGCCGACATGGATGGGATATTCACCGCCAGGGCAGCGTACGGAGAGGGTGAGAATACCGGCGATTCTCACCACTCGGGCAGCTACCTCCTCGACCGAAAGACCGGTAGTGTCGATCTGCCAGGGAATGGCCCGGTATGCCTCGCGACGTATGTCGAGCAATCGCTCGATCTCGGCCCGGGGATCGGCCACATCGAGGAGCGGCCTATCGGGATCACCCGCTGCGCTCACCCGTCGCAGAATCTCGTCCACATCGCAGGTCAGGCAGACGACGGTGCCGCTGCTCATCATCAACGCCCGGTTGTCAGGGTCGACCAGCGCCCCACCGCCGGTGGCGATCACTGTACCTTCCCGCGCGCTCAACTCCTCGCAGAGCGTTGCCTCCATCCCCCGGAACGTCCACTCCCCGTCCTCGGCAAAGATGCGGGGGATGGATTTGCCCGCCCGCACCTCGATCTCCGCATCCATATCCACAAAAGAGCGCCCCAGCCGCCGGGCCACCTCCTCGCCGACGTCGGTCTTGCCCGTGCCCATAAACCCCGTCAGAATTATGTTGCTGCCCACTCTTTTCCCCGATCAGAAATCAGCACAGATCTGCATCAGTCCCCGTTCTGCGTCTTTTCATCTCCGCCAGGCTATCTCCACCGAATTTCTCGACCAGCGCGTCCGCCAGCACCCAGGCGACCATCGCCTCGCCGACGACCGACGCGGCGGGCACAGCGCAGACGTCGGAGCGCTGGTACTGAGTCTCGGCCGGTTCGCCCGTGGCAAGATCGACCGAGCGGAGCGGCGTGAGGGTGGTTGGGATAGGCTTCATCGCCACCCGCACCACGATGGGCTGACCGTTGCTCATCCCCCCCTCAATCCCCCCCGCGCGGTTCGAGGTGCGCCTCACAGGTCGGCTTGCTGAATCGCCGGCTGGCTCAAACTCGTCATGCACCTGTGTGCCAGGACGACGGGCATTCTCAAACGCCGGGCCGATCTCCACCCCCTTGATCGCCTGAATGGACATCACCGCCGCCGCCAGCCGCGCGTCGAGCCGCCGGTCCCAATGGACGTGGCTGCCCAGCCCAACCGGTAGGCCGGTGGCGATGACGACGAACACGCCACCGAGGGAATCACCCGCCTGGCGCGCTGCGTCGATCGCCGCCCGCATCCCTGCCGCGGCTTCCTCATCGGGACAGCGCACGTCGCTGGCCTCGGCCAGCGCCCAGAGCTCGCGCGGCGGCAGATCGGGCACGACCGCGAAAACGCCACCGATCTCGACGACATAGCTGCCGACCGTCACATCGAAGGCGGCGAGCAATTGCCTCGCCAGCGCGCCCACCGCCACCCGCGCCGCCGTCTCCCGCGCACTGGCCCGCTCCAGCACCGGCCGCGCGTCGTCCAGGCCGTACTTGACCATCCCGGCGTAGTCGGCGTGACCGGGTCTCGGAACGCTCAGCTTTGGCAGATCACCCGCGGCCCAACGGTCGCGCCAGTTGGCCCAGTCCCGGTTCTCGATGCGGAGCGCGACCGGGGCGCCCGTCGTCTGGCCTGCGATAAGGCCTCCCAGGATCTCCACGCGATCCCGTTCGATATTCATCCGCCCGCCGCGCCCATAGCCACCCTGGCGGCGGGCCAGGTCGCGGTCGATAGCCTCTATATCCACGACCAGACCGGCAGGCAGCCCCTCTACAATAGCGATCAAGCATGGGCCGTGGGATTCGCCAGCAGTCAAGAATCGCATCGTCTCAGCTCCCCAATGCCCGCTCGCAGGCAGCGCGCATAACCGGGTACAGTTCTTCCATGACAAAGCCCTGATTGGTCCACAAGATGAACGCCAGTGCCCCCTGACGCACCAGCATCCCCAACCCATCTATCCCGCGCGCGCCCGATTCGCGTGCCTGCCGCAGGAGTCGCGTTTCCAATGGGTTATAGACCAGGTCGAACACCGTCAGATGAGATGGAACGGGCACCTCGTCGGGCCATACAGAGTCAGTCACGTGAGGCCACATACCGAGGGTCGTCGCGTTGACCATCAGGTCAGCGGTGCGGCTCGATTCGACCAGCGTCTCTGACGTGAGCGGTAGGGCGCGCAGCCGAGACGACCTTTCGTGACGATTGCCCAGGTCTGAGACGAGCGCCTGAGCTCGCTCCAGCGTGCGGTTGAGCACCACGATCTCGCCGGTCCCCGACCACAGCAGGCCGAAAACCACTGCCCGCGCTGCGCCGCCCGCTCCCGCCACGACGGTGCTGCCTCCATCCTCCGGCTCATACCCGCCCTGCCGTAATGCACCGACAAAACCTTGGCTATCGGTGTTATAGCCACCGACCGTCGGCGTCCCATCCGCGCGTTGGCCAACAAGCAGTGTATTGGCTGCGCCAAGCTCTCTGGCACTGAACCCGATAGCGCTGAGCATAGGTATCACGGCCTGCTTGTGCGGCACGGTGACGTTCGCGCCACGGAAGCCCACTGCAGCCAGGCCGCGCACGGCCGCCTCGACCTGTCCCGGTCGCACAGGCAGCGGCACGTAGCGCCAGTTCAACCCAAAAGCATCGAAAGCCGCGTTGTGCATCGCTGGTGAGAGACTGTGCTCGACCGGCCAGCCGATCAGTCCTACCAGTTGGGTATGTCCATCAATCATAGGATGCCTCCGCTGTAAGGACCTCTGCCCCCACTCCCCGCAGCAACTCGACAAAGCCGGGGAAGGAATCGGCTATACACCCAGCATTCTCGACCACGACCCCGTCCTCAGCGATCAGGCCAGCTACGGTCAGGGCCATCGCCAGCCGATGATCGCCGTGGCTGTCCACCGTTGCGCCGTGGAGTGGCGTCGGTCCCTCTACTATGAAACCATCGGGGAGCGGATCGATGCGCGCACCCAGCGCCCGCAGTTCAACGACGATAGCGGCGATGCGATCGGTCTCCTTGACGCGCAGTTCGGCCGCGTCGCGCACGACGGTGATGCCATGCACCTGCGTGGCAGCGACGGCCAGCACCGGAAACTCGTCGATCATGCGCACCACCGTGTCGCCGCCCACCTCCACGCCCCGCAGGTCCGACGCACGAATCGTCACGTCGGCCACTGGCTCACTCCTCTGCTGGCGTTCGTTGCCCACCGCAATGTCAGCTCCCATCGTCTGCAGCACGTCGAGCAAGCCTGTGCGGGTGGGGTTAACACCCACTTCTTCGACGGTGATCTCCGAGCCAGGCAGCAGCGCCGCTGCGACCAGGGGGAACGCCGCCGATGAGATATCACCCGGTACACGAATTGGGAGGGGAGAGAGGGATGAGGACGGATTCAAGGTCACCGTCAGGTCCTCCGTCTCGATGGCGGCCCCCATCGCGGCGAGCATACGCTCGGTGTGGTCACGGGCAGGCCCTGGTTGGCGGACCGTGGTGGGGCCGTCGGCATACAGCCCTGCCAACAGCAACGCGCTCTTGACCTGGGCGCTGGCGACGGCCAGCGTGTGATCCCGGCCGTGCAACGCTCGCCCCCGAATGGAGAGAGGGGCGTGGCCATCGGCATCTGCGATCTCGGCACCCATCCGGCGGAGTGGCTCGACGATGCGGCGCATCGGACGGCGGAGCAACTGCGGGTCGCCGGTCAGCGTGCTGGGGAACGATTGGCCCGCCAGGATGCCCGCCAAGAGACGCATCGTCGTGCCGGAGCGGGCGCAGTCCAGTGGCGCGGCAGGTTCCCGCAGTCCACAAAGCCCGCGCCCGTGGATGACCAACGTGGTAGGCTCCGCTCCCCGCTGCGAGGTGGAAGGGCCAGGGACGGGGATCTCGATCTCGACGCCCATCGCGCGGAGACAGGTCAGGGTTGCCAAACAATCACCAGCGGGAAGGAAGCCGCTGACGTGACAGGCCCCCTCGGCCAGCGCCCCGAGCAACAGCGCCCGGTGGGAGATAGACTTGTCGCCCGGCACACGTACGAGCCCGCGCAATGGTCCACTGGGCTGTGTGGTCAATCGGTTCGTCCGGCTCATCCGCATCACGGGAACATCCTCAGCCGCTCTTCGCGGATAGCGCTCAGCACGGTTCGCATCTGATCCTCGTCATGAGCCTCAACCAGGCGAGCCAGGTCCTCCAGTTTCGCCTGGTAGGTGCCCAACGCCTTCAACACCTCGTCACGGTTGGTCAGCAGGATGTCGACCATCATAGCCACATCGCTGCCAGCGACGCGCGATGTGTCGCGGAAACCGCCTGCTACGATCTGCCAGGCCGCCGGATCGGCCGAGGTTGTGGCGTCCGCTGTCCCGATGAGCGCACATGCCAGCAGGTAGGGTAAATGGCTGAGAGTGGCCACTAGATAGTCTTGACGTTCTGGCTCCAGCACCAATGAGTGTGCGCCGACAGCCTCGACCAGTGCCTGACCCAGCGCCAGCGCCTCCTCCGAGGTGCGCGGCAACGGGGTGAGGATGAAGGTGCGGCCCTGGTAAATCGCCGGATCCGCCGCCTCGACTCCCGACACTTCCTTACCACACATCGGGTGCCCGCCCAAAGGCTGAACGTGGTCGGGCAGTCGTGCCATCTCTGCAACGATCCGCCTCTTGGTGCTGCCCAGGTCCATCACCAAGCATCCCTGGGACAAGAGTGGTCCAATCTCGGCCAATTGACGCACGATGACGCGAACCGGTGTCGCCAGAACGACCACGTCTGCTCCGCGCACGCCGCTCGCCAGGCCGGTTGTACCCTGGTCAATCAGCCCGTGTGCCAGCGCCATGTCAATTGTCGCCGCACGCCGCGCCACGCCGACGACGGTCCGACAATGGCCGCGCAACGCGCCAGCCAACGAGCCCCCCATCAGCCCCAGACCGACGATGGCGACTTGGGAGTCCGCCAGTCCCCTCATAGCGTTCTCCCAACCGCCTCGGCGATGGGCTGCAGGCCCCGCATCATGTCGGCGAAACGCGTCGGTTTGAGAGATTGTGCGCCGTCGGACAGAGCCTGTTCGGGATGAGGATGTACCTCGATGAGCAGCCCATCGGCGCCAGCGGCCACGGCCGCCCGCGAGACCGGCTCCACCAGTTCCCATTTGCCCGTCCCATGGCTAGGATCCACGACGACCGGCAGGTGACTAAGCTGTTTCAGCAGCGGCACGGCACTTATGTCGAGGGTGTTCCGGGTGTACTGCTCGAACGTGCGGATGCCGCGCTCGCACAGAATAACGCGGTCGTTGCCGTGGGAGAGGATATACTCGGCTGCCATCAGCAATTCCTCGATAGTGGACATCATACCACGCTTGAGCAGCACCGGGCGCTGTGCCTCGCCGACGGCGTGCAACAGGGCATAGTTCTGCATATTCCGCGCGCCGATTTGGAGAATATCGGCGTAGGTAGTGACCAAAGGCACCATCTGGGGTTCCATCACCTCGGTGACGATAGGAAGCCCTGTCTCCTCACGCACCGCAGCCAGGAGTCGTAGCCCTTCCTCACCCAACCCCTGGAAACTGTAGGGAGAAGTACGTGGCTTGAAGGCGCCGCCACGCAACACGTGACCCCCACCACTCTTGACAGCCCGCGCAGCCTCCAGCAGTTGCTCACGGCTCTCCACGGCACAGGGGCCCGCCATCACGATCAACTGTCTGCCGCCTATTGCCAGCCCATTGATCGACACGAGAGTGTCCTGCGGGTGAAAATCCCGACTGGCCAGCTTGAAAGGTCGCAGGATGGGCACCGTCCGCTCGACACCGTCCATCCGTTCGATCGGCTCGCGGTCTATTGGTCGCCCATTGCCGATGACGCCGATGATGGTGCGCTCCTCACCCTCCGAGAGATGCGCCCGGCATCCCAATTGCTCTATGCGGGCGGTAACGTTGGCAACCTGGGCTCTCGTCGCACCTTGTTTCATCACCACGATCATATGGCCACCTCCTGACTATATGGATCGCCCTAACGCCGTGACTTCGTTGGCGAGAACGGGCGTTGTAGCGGCTGGGTAGGAGCCCAGCAGTTTGACAAACGAGGAGCGCCGCAGCAACCCCATGATTGCCGCTTCACACTCCGGGTCCTGACAGTGTCCCTCAAAGTCCAGATAGAACACGTACTGCCAGGGCCGGTTGAGACGCGGGCGTGACTCAATCTTGGTCAAGTTGATGCCCCTGGTGGCAAATTCTCCCAAGCACTCGTACAGCGCCCCAGGTTGGTGACGGGTAGAGAAGACAAGGGATGTCTTGGTGCGCTGCGCACGGGGCGGATCATCCAGCGCAAGGACAAAAAAGCGCGTATAGTTGAAGGGGAAATCTTCTATGCCAGGGGCAAGGATTTCCAGGCCATATAGTTCCGCAGCCAACGCACTGGCAATCACGGCCACGCCGGGCTCTGGGCTGGCCGCCAAGTCGCGAGCGCTGCCGGCGGTATCAAAGGCAGGCTCAGGCTTCAGACCATAGCGACTCAGATAGCGCTGGCACTGGGCCAGGGCCTGCGGGTGTGACCGCACACGCTCCAGGTCCTCCACTGCAGTACCAGGAAGGGCAAGCAACAAGTGGTGCACGCGCAGGATCACCTCGGCGCAGACGCGCAGGTCGTGTTCCATCAGCAGCTCATACGCCCCAGTCACAGAACCGGCAACGGCGTTTTCCACCGGCAACATGGCATAGTCCGCGTCGCCGTCTTCCACAGCGGAAAAGGTATCCTCATTCGTTACGCAGGGAATGCTCCCTACTTCGGGCCCGAAGAACTGGCGGATTGCCTCCTCCGAATAGGCCCCAGCGACACCCTGAAACGCCACCCTATCCATACGTCTCATTCCTCCATCAGATCTGGCCTAAGCGCGCGGGCACGGCCCAGATAGACGTGCTGAATCCGGTCGGGAGATAGATTGGTGTTCCAGTGCACCAGAACCCGGACACAACGCGACAGACTGCCCGCAATCGCCATCTCCTGCATGCACAGCAATGGTGTGTTAACCCACCCCATGTCACGGGCGGCACGCGCCGGATAGACTGCGTCCAAGTCCGGCGTGGCGGTGAAAATCACGCTGGTGATATCCTCCACCGACAGGTCGTTGACGACGACGATCCGCTCCAATAACTCGCGCGTCGCTGAGATGATGGCACTTGTTTCGTTCACCTCAACACTGATCGCACCGCGAATACCACGACAGGTCATTCCTCTCTTCCTCCCCTAGCAGGTATGAAAAAACGTGGAGCGGTTGCTCCACGTTCTTCTGCAATACTCAGGATTTCGCCTATCCTACGCCGATCTCCCCCCAACGCAAAGCAGCCGTCCCAAAGGCGGGGCAAAGAAGTAGTAGTAATAGGCAAAGTCAATTCTATGCTGCTGGTACATTATGCACGTCGCCCGATCAGGTAGAAACAGCTCACCTCACACGAACGGATAGAATGATACCCGCTTAGGCCTGATTTGTCAAGTCAAACACGCTCTCCTACGCAACTTGACAATTCTGGAAACTACTGTATAATCTAGTAAATTCAAGCAACACAAAGCAAGGTTCTTTGGAATGAAAGACTCTAACGCTTCAATCGTTATCCTGTCCAACTTGCTCCTTACCCTGATTGTTATTGGGGAGGGGCCTTAGCCCGTTGGGCAGGTGGTTATCACCGCTTATTTAGTGCAAACCAGAGCCACCCAACGGGGTGGCTCTAACTTTTTTCTCACATATACGCTATCAGACAGACGGGGACAGCATAGAATGGACTCCCATCAAGGCTACGACAAAGCATGTACCTCCCATATTGGGAGGGATCTATGGACCGGCTGCCAGGCACTCGGCCTGGTCTTGATTATTGTCGTTATTATCGTGCTCCTGCTTAGCGGGGGCGGCTGACGGTTGGGATGGCGCCGGTGAGCATAGATCAACGGTGAACACCAAGGAGCAACTAGAGGCCGCCCAACCAGGCGGCCTCGTTTTTTATCACGTTGACGACGGGGCGAGAATCAGCGGGAGGCGAGAGATATGAGACGAACAGGCGCACAGATTGTCTGGGAGATGTTGGAGCGAGAGGGTGTGGAGGTAGTCTTTGGCTTCCCTGGAGGCGCGATTATGCACACCTACCACCCCCTCCAGGAATACAACATCCGTCACATCCTCGTCCGTCACGAGCAGGGCGCGGCCCACGCTGCCGATGGCTACGCTCGGGCGTCGGGGCGGGTAGGCGTGGCTATGGCGACCTCGGGGCCAGGGGCGACCAACCTGGTCACCGGCATCGCCACGGCGATGATGGATTCCTCGCCTATCGTCTGCATCACAGGCCAAGTGTCCGTACCGGTGATTGGGTCCGACGCTTTTCAGGAAACCGACATCACAGGGGTCACGCTGCCCATCACCAAACACAACTACCTGGTGACCGACGTGAACGATCTGGCTTATGTCATTTACGAGGCCTTCTATATCGCCCGCAGCGGCCGGCCCGGGCCAGTGCTGATCGACCTGCCCAAGAACGTTCAGCAGGCTGAGACCGACTTTGTGGCACCCCAGGAGAAGGTCCGGTTGCCAGGGTATCGGCCTGTCGGGCCAGGTGATCCCGAGCTGGTGGGCCAGGCAGCCAACCTGATCAACGCTGCACAGCGGCCCGTCATTCTCGCCGGGCATGGCGTCCTGATGTCGGGGGCGATGGAGATGCTGAAAGCCTTCGTCGAGAAAACAAGGACCCCCGTGGCCCTGACATTGCTGGGCAAGGGTGGGTTCCCCGAATCCCACCCCCTGGCCCTGGGGATGATGGGGATGCACGGCGAGGCCTTTGTCAACCAGGCCATCCAGGAGGCTGACCTGCTCCTGGCATTCGGGATGCGCTTTGACGACCGCGTGACCGGCAAGCTCGAGCGTTATGCTCCCCAGGCCCGCAAGGTCCACGTGGATATGGACGCGGCCGAACTGAACAAGGTCGTGCCAGTGGACGTAGCAATTCAGGGCGATCTGCACCAGGTACTGGAGCAACTCTTGCCGTTGCTAGAGCCGATCTCTCACCAGGAGTGGTTGGAGCAGATTGATCACTGGCAGAGTGAGACTCAGGCGCGGGATATCGTGAACCAGTCCAGTAACGGTCATGTCGTGGGTCCCCAAGCCGTCCACGCCATCTGGGAGGCGACCGGGGGAGAGGCAATTATGGTGACCGACGTCGGTCAGAACCAGATGTGGGCGGCCCAGTACTACCATATCGATCAACCTCATCCTCTGATCACCTCGGGAGGGCTGGGGACGATGGGATTCGGCTTGCCGGCGGCCATAGGTGCCCAGGTCGCCCGGCCGGACGAGGAGGTTTGGGCCATCGTCGGCGACGGTGGTTTCCAGATGACGGCTCAGGAGCTGGGCACCGTGATCCAAGAGCAGTTGCCCCTGCGCATCGCTCTCTTCAACAATAGCTATCTGGGCATGGTGCGCCAGTGGCAGGAATTCTTTTATGACCGACGGTATGAGGCCACCCACCTGGTCAACCCTGACTTTGTCCGGCTGGTGGAGGCTTACGGTATCCGTGGCTGGCGAGTGACTGACCCAGAGGATACTCGCCAGGCCATCGCCGAAGCCCGCAGCCATCCTGGGCCCGCCTTTATCGAGTTCCGGGTCGCCCAGGCAGGCAAGGATGGTAACGTCTACCCAATGGTCCCGGCTGGCGCGGCCCTGCACGAGATGATCCGCCGCCCGACCGACTGATGTCAGCCCATTCTGGCCGTTGAGGTCTGACAGAAGCGAGGAGGACAAACATGGAAAGCACACTGATCGCCCTAGTTGAGGATAAACCCGGCGTTTTGAATCGAGTAGCCAGTCTCTTCCGGCGGCGGGCCTTCAACATCGAGAGCCTGACCGTCGGCCACACGGAGCACCCGGGCGTTTCGCGAATGACCATCGTCGTGGATAGCAAGCGCACGGACGTACGGAAGGTCGCCCAAAACCTCTATAAGCTGGTCAACGTCATCCAAGTTGAGGACGTGACCGAGCGACCGGCCGTGATGCGCGACCTGGCTCTGATCAGAGTACGGGCGAACGGCGGCGGGAACCGGTCAGAGGTGATGCAGATTGTGGACACCTTCCGGGCGCGGGTGTGCGTCGTGAGCATAGACACGCTGATGATCGAGGCAACCGGCACCGGGGAGGAAGTAGATGGCCTGGTCG
>Ga0180438_10011012_pt1 | contig 11002 bp, 9 predicted proteins | sample SS_ome_12_FD_132455 | JGI IMG/M metagenome (GOLD analysis project Ga0180438, IMG submission 132455) | Hypersaline lake sediment archaeal communities from the Salton Sea, California, USA - SS_3_D_2 metaG | ecosystem: Environmental > Aquatic > Non-marine Saline and Alkaline > Hypersaline >... | reverse complement strand
GTGCGAAAAGAGCAAGACGCCGACGCCTTGAGTGCAGCAGCGTCGGAGCGGCTTACGCCGGTGTTCCTGGACGTAACCGACGGGGCCGCCATCGCGTCTGCAGCAGAAACCGTCACCCAAACCGTCACAGGACATGGCTTGGCGGGCCTCGTTAACAACGCAGGCGTATCCGTTGGCGGCCCCCTCGAATCGGTCCCCGTTGCCGAGTTGCGGAGGCTGCTCGAGATAAACGTCGTCGGGCAGATCGCGGTCACCCAGGCCTTTCTGCCGTTGCTTCGAACGGGCAAAGGCCGCGTCGTCAACATGAGTTCCATCAGCGGACGCGTCGCCCTGCCCTTCTTCGGGCCATATGCCGCGTCAAAACATGCCCTTGAAGCGTTGAGCCATTCGCTGCGCCGCGAACTTCGGCCCTGGCGTATCCATGTCGCCATCATCGAGCCGGGCAACGTTGCCACGCCCATCTGGGAAAAGTCGATAGCCCATTCGAAAGAGATGTTTGACAACATGCCTGCCGAGGCGAAACGACTGTACGGCCAAACCATCGCGGGCGTTGAGAACGCCGTCGAGAAAGCAATTCAGAACGCCATTCCCGCCGAGCGTGTGGCCCGCGCCGTTGCGCGCGCCCTTACGGCGAAACGGCCCAAGGCGCGCTATCTCGTGGGCGCAGACGCCCGGTTCCTGGCCTTGTTCTCTGAGCTCTTGCCAGTTCGGCTCGCCGACCTTATCGTCGCCCGCATGACCGGCTCGCCGCGTCGCGGAGAAGGCCCGTGAAAGCCCTGAGACAATATGGCGGCTGCCCGCTTGTCAGCGTACCGCAGAAGTTGAAATCCGAATGTCAATTCGGCTCAAATGAAAGCCGAGCAAGAACATCATTAGAATCGCGTGCTGCAGGCCACATGTCCGCACCGGCCAGTCCATCATTGAAAGCTTCGCCGAGCTCTAGTCGTAAGGAGTAGTTGCGGTGAGCAAGTATTTTGTCATGTACAATCCGGCGAACTTCGACTTGATGAGCCTCGATAGAGATAAGTGCGCGTCGCCTTTGGACCTTGTCACCTACCTCACGAACCGCGATGCATCCAAGCTCGACCTCGAGAACTATCTTGACTACCTGCATTTTGATTTGCGAAAACGCAGGGAAGCGATGGTCGAAACGTTCGGTATCGAGAACGGCGCCGCCCTGTATATCGGAAACCAGATCGCCAGGCTTGCGCCCGAAGCCACGGTGGTCCATGCTGACGACAACAGGACGGCGATAGGGGAGGCGATAAAAAGTCAGGGTGCGAAACCCGAAGCGGTCTTCATATCGTCAATCAGTTCGAACTTTCCTGGCGCCGTGTCGGCAGCCATCGTCCTTAACCGCGCTCGGATTCCTGTGGTGCTTGGCGGAATCCATGTTTCGACTACTCCCGAAGATGTGGAGTCTTTCATTCGCAACTTCTGTCCCCACCCCGAACTCGTGATTCAAGTACGGGGACCTGGCGATTCACACGTAATCGGCGAATTGCTGAGGGACTTAGAGCAGGGCACGTTGAAGCGTGAATACGTGGGCCACACCACGATCGAGGATGGGGTTTGGAGGATTCCCCCAAATGTCCTGCGTCTCCCCCACATGTGTATGGACACCCATGGCCGGGTCCCCTTTCTCGGGCGCTTCCTGCAGCATAAGGTCCGGGTGAATTCAGTAGCGCCTTGCGTCGGATGCCCGTATTCGTGTAGCTTCTGTTCTATTTCGACTCTGCCCCTCAATCAACGGGGCCTTGTCCTCCGATCGCCTGCCGATGTTCTTGACGAATTGACGGCGTATCAGGAGTCGGAGGAGGCCAGCGTTCCATGGCCCATTGTTTTGTTCGCTACGGACAATCTTCTCCTGGGGGGGCACGTGCTGGACGAGGTACTGGAGGGAATCATTGAGCGCAAGTTGAAGACGCCCTTCATGGCTCAGATTTCGATAGAAGTGGCTTCAAATGAGAGACTGCTGCAACGGTTGCGGCTGGCCGGGGCTGTGACATTCGAGTTTGGATTCGAGAGTTTGGACATCCGCAACCTCGAGCATATCAACAAACACTGTGTGCGCGACATCAGGAAGAGCGGCCTACCCGTTTCTGAGTACTACTCAAGGCAAATAAAGAAGATACACAATCACGGCATTGGCGTTCAGGGTTCGTTTATATTCGGGTTGCCCTTCGACTGGTTTGATTCGTTTGAGGCCAACACGGGCACTGAGGTAGCGGAGTTCTGCACAGACAATCACATCAGCCTAATGCCGCATGTCCTCGTCGCCCTGCCCGGCTCGAGAGTGTTTCAGGAAAGCATCGAAGCAGGCACATTTCTTTACGGCCACCCAGGGACTATGGACTATTTGCGGGCATTGTGTATCGCCGACCACGGCGAAATGAACATCGAGCCGTCCGAAACTCTGAGGAAGAGCCCGTTGTTGGTAGGTGTCATGGTGCTTGAGGCCCTGCGGCGGGTAGGTACAAGGGGACGGGCTCTGCGAAACGCAGCGTATATGGCGCGAAAGGCCTTTGCATGTCCGACGGCGCGCGGCGGCGTGTCGAACAAGGAACGCGTGGAGGACAGTCTGCTTGCTTCTGTGACCGAGCTCATCACACTTAGTCTGTATCGAGACATTGCGGAGCGCTTGGCTTCCTCACGGAACGGCCGCCGGGAAGGATTACAGAGGCTGTACGAAACGGAGAGGGATCCCGAGGTGAAAAGGCTCTGTCAGAACTATGTAGCAGAATTCCTCCTATAACGGCGAAGACGTCCAAGGCGAGGGACGCAACCGGGGATCGAATGGCACAAGACACGGGTTTGGCAGGCGTCGGACGCCTTCTCGCCGCCGCTTGCCTTGGGGCACGGTTCTTGCGAATTGAGTGACTGCCGAACTCGGTGCTACAATGGCATTTCCGCAGCACGTCTTCGCGATCGAATCACGTGACTAAGATGAAAGCAAACCATGAGCCGGTCGTTGAAAATCATTCTATTCCCGCTCGGGTGTCTTCTATCACACGTGGGACGCCTTACCGAGATCGGTAAGGAACTCCGCAAACGCGGCCACGAGGTCGTTTTCGGCGGTGAGGCGCCGTCGCATCCCCGGACCAAACTCTATATCCCGCAGCAGCAAGGGTTTCGCCTCGTCTACGCGAAAGAACCCGATTACCGCTACGCCTGGGATCGGTTCGAGAAATACGGATGGCTCGCCACAGCCTGGGACCTCTTCCGCCACCGGCACTGGGCCCCGCTTGACGAAATCCTCGAGGGCCACGTCCAACTGATCCACCGAGAGAAACCGGACCTGGTCGTCGGCGACGCCACCATAAGCGTGAGCACGGCGGCGCACATCGCCGGCATCCCGGCGGCAGGCGTTATGAATCTATACGCCTGGCAGTTTATCTCGCCGGCCTCCATTTTCACCCCCATGATCCACACCTGGGACGCGCTCGAGCTCTCGAGACTACGCCGTCGCGTATACCGAAAATATGGCAAGAAACAGGTCAACGCGCTCCGCCTGCTCAAGAATATCCTTGTGATTGCGCCCGACCTGCCCGGACTCTACGATCCCCCGACCGGTTGGCCCAAGTGGCAACCCGTCGGCCCCATCTACTCGGAAGTCGACGCGCCGCTCCCCGAGTGGTACGACGAGTTGGACGACAGTATCCCAAATGTATACGTCACTATGGGCTCGACAGGGCTGCTGGATGCGTTTCTTCGCAGGACATACGAGGATCTCGCCAAGGCACCGTACCGGTTTTTGGTGACGACCGGCGGCCAAGTGGCCGAAGAGACCGTCGCGATGGCCCCGCCCAATTTCCGCATCGCAACCTATGCCCCCGGCAGCAAACTGCTCGAACGGTGCCAGGCGATGATCTTCCACGGCGGCAACGGCACCATGTACCAGGCCTTGGCCGCCGGTGTGCCCATGATCGCGTTGCCAAGCCATCTCGAGCAGAAAGTCTGTTTCCGACCCGCGATCAAACACGGGTTCGGTCTGGAGTTCTCGCCCCGCCGCGTGCGGGCGAATACCCTTCTGAAAGCGCTCGATGAAATCATCCACGACGAGGGCTACCGGCAAGCCGCACACCAATTCTCGCAACCCATTCACGAAGCCAACGGCGTCGCCCGCGCCGCCGACGTACTCGAACAAACCGCCCGTGAAGGAAGACCCGTAGGAATCTGAAGCTGCCGTTCTTTGTCAACAATCAGCGCGGGGACAACCCTCTTTTGGGGTAAAGAGCGTTTCCGCACGCCTCTTTCCCAAAGAACCTATTATGCTCGGTAAGTTGACAGCACGGTATTTGATCAAGTACGATCCCGACGCTTTCGAGTGCCGGATAGCCAAATGGTAAGGCGCCTGGCTCTGGACCAGGAGATTCTAGGTTCGAGTCCTAGTCCGGCAACCAATAAAATATTCGGCATCGACGCCGCGCCAATCTTGTGCGGCCCGTTCATCTAGTGGTTTAGGATGCGGGATTCTCAGTCCCGTCACAGGGGTTCGACTCCCCTACGGGCTGCCATTCTTTCACAACCTTCACTGACGGGGAACTTGCGCGACCAGGGCTCTTCTCTGTACCCTGAGAAACACATGAAAACGTCGGCTTCTGAGGCAGAGGGGCACAATTGCGCCACAGATTCTAGGGTCTGCCACGGGCCTTGGTCCGGCCCGTTCCGGCGTCTTCTGCGCATACTGCGGTCCCGAGATCATACTCGAAGGGGACATTTATATGGACGCTAATGGACCTCGGCGCTTGACGCCCCCCCGCGTGTTGGCGGTATTTCTGTTCTTTGCCGTGCTGGCTTGCCCAGCTTTGCCGAGCGTTCTTGTGGGGCAGGTTTCGGACGACGTTCAAGACACGCCGATCGCGAATGCCACGGTCACTGTTGTGGAACTCGGTTTGGATGCGACAACCGGAACAGACGGGGTCTACACATTTTCCGCGTTGCCGCCCGGCACGTATACCGTTCGGGTCTCGGCACAAGGATACGATGGAGCGTCCCGGCTTGTGACCACGCTCCCCGGTGAAACGACGACTGCCGACTTCCTATTGACCGTCAGTGTCGGCGAAGGCGAGGGCGAGGGCGAACTCCCCGGCGTGCTTACGGGCGTGGTGTCCGATGCCGCCGACGCCGCCCCCATTGCCGGCGCGACCGTTCTCATCGTAGAACTCGGGCTGGATACGACAACCGACACGGAGGGGGTCTACCTGTTTGGCTCCCTAATGCCGGATTCGTACACCGTTCGAGCGTTCGCGGAAGGATACGACTGGAACACGCAGCTTGTGGACGTAACCGAAGGCGAAACGACCACCCTAAACCTCGTACTGACTACCGATGACCACAGAACCAACGACGGATGCGCCGGGGCGGCATCCGGCCCCACCGTCAAATCCCGCGCCGGACACGCCAGTGGCATCTTAGTCTTTACCGTTTTGGCGGCCCTCTTGCTCCTAAGTGGTTCGAGAAATCGAACAAGCCGATCGTGATTCACGAATTAGCGCGTTCGACCTTTCTGCCCGCCACGCTCGCAATCGCGTTGGCGCAACCCGCAGGCCTGGTCGAATCTCCGAGCGTAGGCGCTGCTATTTGGCGGCAAGCCCTGCGAGTTGCTGCTGCTCTTCGGCGAGGCGTTGGGCTTTGATCTTCATAAGGCGGCTGGTGTTCGATCGCTCCATTTCATCGAGCTTGTTGGTGATGTACTTGATGGTCTCGACCATGCGCGGGATAAAGGTGTGTTCGAGGGCGTTGACGCGCCGTCGCGTCTTCTCGATCTCGCGGCTCAGCCGGCGCACGGTTTCCTCGAGCTCGGCCATCTTGAGCAGTTTCGGCAGGAATTCCTTGAGCCCGGCAATGGCGTGATCGAGTTCCGGCGACGTGTGCACCAAGGAATAGCCGCCGGACGCCTCGCCGAACGTCGCCTCGACGTGCGGCACCACGACGCCCATAAGGCGCCGGGACTCGACGACAACTTGGATATCTTGGCGGGCGGTCTCGAGGGCGTTCTCCGTAATCAGCCGGGACGACGTGATCTCCGCCACCACAAAGAACTTCAAGACCTGCGGCAGCTCTTCGTCGACCTCCATGCGGTAACGCTTGTAGTCCTTGGCGATCTGGAGGAACTCCTTCATCAACCCGTCTAGCTTGTCCTTGAGCAGCTTGTGCCCGCGCCGCGCCACGACAAGTCGTTTGCGCAGCCGCAGCAGCTCCATCCGGGTCGGGTTCACGGCCAAACGCGCCACGTACCTTTTCCTTTCCTTTGCCACGGTAGGGCCGAGTTCCTACTCGGCCGCTTTTTCGGTCGCGGTGGAACGCGACCCTATCGGCTCGGATAGTACTTCTCGACGAACGCATCCCGCACGCGCTTGAGTTCGGTTTTGGGAATCATGGTCAGCAGGTCCCAGCCGAGCCGCAGACTTTCCTCGATGGTTCGGTTTTCGTGTTCGCCCTGGCGCACAAACCGATCCTCGAACGCGTCCGCAAACGCCACAAACAACACGTCCGTCTCGCTCAGGGCCGATTCGCCCAGCACGACCGCCAGTTCCTTGGCCTCCTTGCCGCGGGCGTACGCCGAATACAACTGGTTCATGAGGTCGGCGTGATCCTCGCGCGTCTTGCCCTCGCCGATCCCCTTGTCTTTGAGTCGCGACAACGACGGCAGCACGTCCACCGGCGGATAGATGCCCTGAGCGTGGAGCCCGCGGTGGATCATGATCTGCCCCTCGGTAATGTAACCCGTCAGGTCGGGGATAGGATGGGTCTTGTCGTCCTCGGGCATCGTCAGCACCGGGATCTGCGTGATCGACCCCGTCTTGCCCTTGATGCGCCCAGCCCGCTCGTAGATGGTCGACAGATCGGTGTATAGGTAGCCGGGGTACCCGCGCCGGCCCGGCACTTCTTTGCGGGCCGCCGAGATCTCGCGCAACGCTTCGCAGTAATTCGTGAGGTCCGTCAAAATGACCAGGACGTGCATCTCCTTTTCGTAGGCGAGGTACTCGGCCGCGGTGAGCGCCATGCGCGGTACGGCGATCCGTTCGATCGGCGGATCGTCGGCGAGGTTGATGAACAACACCGACCGCTCGATGGCCCCTGTCCGCCGGAAATCGGCGATGAAAAACTCGGCCTCCTCGAACGTAATGCCCATAGCGGCAAAGATGACGGCGAATTTCTCGCCGGTCTTTAGCACGGTTGCCTGGCGGGCGATCTGTGCGGCAAGCCTCGAGTGCGGGAGCCCCGACCCGGAGAAGAGCGGCAGCTTCTGGCCGCGCACGAGCGTATTGAGCAAGTCGATGGTTGACATGCCCGTCTGAATAAACTCGTTTGGATAATCCCGCGCGTACGGATTCATCGGGTTGCCGTTAACGTTCAAGTACTTCTCCGGGATGATAGCCGGACCGTCGTCGATGGGGCGGCCGAATCCGTCGAACACCCGGCCCAAAACGTCCATCGACAAACCGAGTTCCATGCCCTTGCCGAGAAACTTCACCCGGACGTCCTGCGGCGACAAACCGCTCGTGCCCTCGAACACCTGGACCATCGCCTTGTCACCGCTGATCTCGAGGACGCGGCCACGCCGCACGGTGCCGTCACCCAACTTGATGTCGGTCAGTTCGCCGTAGGTCACGCCCTCGACCCCCTCGACCAACATCAGCGGGCCGATGATTTGTCTCGCGGTTCGATACTCTCGTGTCGTCGTCGTTGCCATAATTCCCTCAATCGCTCTCAGTTCCGCGACACCGCGCGGACGGCTTCTGTGATCCGTTGCTCGATTCCGGAGAACTGTCCCAAGTCGTCTTCTGGTACGAATTTCGCGCGAGCGACCTCATCGAGCACGTCCAATTTGATCAGATCGTCAAGGGCGGCGCCGTCGCCCAGCGCCGCGCGCCCCTCGCCGTAATAATGCAGAATGAGCGCCAGAATGCGGAACTGTTTTTTCAACGACGTATATGTATCGCGCTCGTCATACGCGTTCTGGTGCAAGAAGTCTTCGCGGATCATCTTGGCGGCCTGCATAAGCAGGCGATCGTCCGCCGCAAGAGAGTCTATGCCCACCAGCCGCACGAGTTCCTCGAGTTCCGCCTCGCGTTGGAGTAGGCCCATCGCCTGTTTCCGGTTGGCCGACCAATTCGACTCGAGTCCTGCGTCGGCCCGTTCGTCCACGACGTCCTGATAAAGCGAATACGACGTCAGCCAGTTAATGGCGGGGAAATGCCGCGAGAATGCCAGCTTGTCATCGAGACCCCAGAACACTTTCACGACCCGCAACGTCGCCTGCACGACCGGCTCCGACAGGTCGCCGCCGGGCGGGGACACCGCGCCGATGAGCGACAGCGATCCGCTCCGGCCGTCCGAGCCCAGACACGTCACATTTCCGGAACGTTCATAGAAACTGGCGATGCGCGAGCCGAGGTACGCCGGATAGCCCTCTTCGCCGGGCATTTCCTCGAGCCGGCCCGAGATCTCGCGCATGGCCTCGGCCCAGCGGCTCGTCGAGTCGGCCATCAGCGCCACCGAGTACCCCATGTCGCGGAAGTACTCGGCCATGGCAATGCCGGTGAACACGCTCGCTTCGCGCGCGGCCACCGGCATGTTCGACGTGTTCGCGACGAGTACCGTGCGCTCCATCAGCGGCTCGCCGGACGACGGGTCTTTCAGATGCGGAAACTCCATCAACACTTCCGTCATCTCGTTGCCCCGCTCGCCGCACCCGACGTACACAATGATCTGCGCGTCCACCCACTTGGCCAATTGGTGCTGCACCACCGTTTTCCCGCTCCCAAACGGACCCGGCACACACGCCGTGCCGCCTTTCGCCAAGGGGAAAAACATGTCAATGACGCGCTGCCCCGTCGTAAGTGGATCGGTGGGCGGCAGCTTTTTTGCCACGGGCCGCCCCTCCCGCACCGGCCACCGTTGGACCATGCTTATCGAGAGAGGACCTCCTTCCCCCTCGAGCACGGCCACTTCCGTATCCACGTTGCCACTGACGGACTCGATCTTCTTGACCACGCCCGACTTCCCGGGCGGGACGAGGATCCGGTGCTCGACGAGTTTGCCTTCTTGCACTGTGCCGAGGATGTCCCCCGCCTGGACCTCGTCGCCCACACGTACGCGCGGCACGAAATCCCACGTCAGCGACCGATCCAACGCGGGCCGTTCCGCGCCCCGTATGATGTAGTCGCCGAAATCCTGGTATAAGGTGTCGAGCGGTCGCTGGACCCCGTCGTAGATGGCCCGAATGAGACCCGGTCCCAGTTCGACGCTCAACGCTTCGCCCGTCCGCCATACCGGCTGGCCGGGGCCAATGCCCTCGGTTTCCTCGTAGACCTGAATCGAATAGTCGTCGCCGCGGACTTCGATAATCTCGCCGAACAACCGGGCCTCGCCCACGCGGACCATTTCGTACATGCGCGCACCCGCCAACCCGCGCGCCACTACAAGCGGGCCGGACACCTTGACCACTTCACCTTGCTTGTCGTTCATACCCATCCCTTGCCCTCATCAATCCCAATCGCGTTGCGCGTTATTCTTTGCCCAGGATGTCGACGCCCAACGAGTGCTCGACGGCTCGTCGCGTTTCCTCGAAGCTGCTGTGCAGACTGCCCTCGTGCGAGGGGATCAGCGTCAAAATCGCCGTACTTCGTTCCCGGAATTCCTCGATGGCCTCCCCCGCCTCCGCCGCAATGCTTTCCGTGACGAGCACGAGTTGCAACGCGGCGTCTTGCGCGAGACGCTGCAGTTCCCCGGAAAGGCGTGCGCTGTCTTCGACGGGAACGACCTGGAACCCGACGCCCTTAAATCCCATAATCAGGTGTTTTTCGCCCACGGCTACGGCTTTAGGCATAGCACTCTCGTAGTCGATTCCGAAGTACGTCCGGAGCAATGCGGCTCAGCAGGCCGCATACAACCAGTCGCAGGTTCTGCATCTCGACGCACAACCCTCCGATGAATGAGAACACCCGTTCCGGCCCGGCCGTCTGCATGCGGCCCGCCTTGGCGAGCCGGGTGAGGTGATTCGCGACCAGCAACTCGAACCGGGCCGCCTGTTCATCCTCCGGGGCATTGACGGATTCCGCAAGGTAGTCGCCGATCTCGCCACCTACGATGCCGGGCCATGCTGAGGGATCGGCCGTACCGATCAGTTCCGTGCACACGGAACTCAATTCACCCAGAGGCAAAAGACTCTGCTGATAGAGCTTCAACGGTCTGTGCTGACGCAACGTACGCCACAACACAACGACCGCGCGGCCCAACACATAATCCTGCGCCCACGCGGAAACAAGCGGCGCCCCCAATTCCCCACATAGCTCAAGCACATGGCGCAGATAGGCCCCGTCCAAAACGGCGTCTACCGCCGCCGGATCCACCTCCCCTGTGTCGCCTAGAAGCCTGGAGACGGCCGCGCCCAACGGGCCGGGCAAGTCCGCCGCACCGCCGCCGGCCACCGCGCCCACGCTATCGAGCGTCACCAACCCCGGCGAGAACGGATACGCGCCGGCGCCGAGCAACGCATTCCTGACATTCAGATAGTCTCCCTGCAAGAGGAACAGATCGGCAGGAACCGTCGAGGGGCAGTTCTCCCGCAGCGACATGACCCGATCATGAAAGCACCGATCGGCCAGCGCGCTGAAATCTTTCCACGGCGACGCCGGGTCGAGGTATTCGCCGAGGTACGTGTCTTGCAGTTGGGGGACCAGATCGTCCACCCGATCTTGGGCGATCAAACTAAGAAAAAAGTCCTGAGTCGACAGGCGTCCTTCCAAGAGACTTATTCGTCCGCATACGAATCCCCATTTGGGTTGTTGCTTGATAAACGCGATCACGCTTCTTCCTTCATACTATCGGCAAACAGGTCCGCCGCAATCATCGGCGTCAGTTCATGTTTGATATCCGCCAGAATTGTGTCCAGCGTCTGGTCGACTTCAAATGCGGCGCTGACGAAGACGAAACCGCCCGCCTCGCCCAGCGGATGCGCCTCGTCAATCGCGAGTTGCGCTTGCGCCCCGCG
>Ga0180438_10011011_pt1 | contig 11004 bp, 16 predicted proteins | sample SS_ome_12_FD_132455 | JGI IMG/M metagenome (GOLD analysis project Ga0180438, IMG submission 132455) | Hypersaline lake sediment archaeal communities from the Salton Sea, California, USA - SS_3_D_2 metaG | ecosystem: Environmental > Aquatic > Non-marine Saline and Alkaline > Hypersaline >... | reverse complement strand
GACCGTGCGTTCGGGCGGGTTCTTCTCACTCGATTTCGATGCGAACGTGTCGATCACGTCCGGCTGGCTGTGCGGCGTGACCATCGATTCGAGCGTGCACGGCGACGTCAGCATGGCCTCGTGTACGTTCTGCGGCCTCCGGATCAAAACGTCGTCGGGCAAGGAAGTGTGGGAGCACGGGATCTACCTGGACGATGACTCGGCCGCGACCGGGATCACGCTGGGCACGACGACCACGTACGGGATCGACGTCGGGAGTTCGGCGACGGGCATCGCGTTCACCGGGACGTATACCGGGAACGTGATCGATTTTTCCAACGCGACGATCGACCCGACCGGGTCGAACGGGCCGTGCTTCATCCGGGCCGGGACGTACGCGAGCCCGATCGACTACGGGGCCGACAACCACCAGAGCGGGATGATCCGGCTGTACAGCACGTGCGCCGGGGACAATACCAGCTATGACCGCGGCCTGTTCGTGTGCACCAAGACGACCGGCGCCAAGGGCGCTTTCCCGGTCGCGGGGCTGGCCGAGGCGAACAACACGGGGACCGGGCCGAAGAAGCTGCAGGCCGCCCAGTTCATCGCGCACCTCGGCGCCGACAATTCGGCCTCGCACTTGGCGACGCTGGGCGGTGATTCCACGGCCGGCATGTACGGGGCGTGGCTGAAGATCACCGCGGGGGGGTCGTGCGTGTGCGACTCGGGGTCGCGGTGCGCCCCGGCCTGGATCGATAACCAGATGAGCGGAACGATCTCGGGCGAGGAGTACGGCATCTTCGCGACCACCGGGGCCAGCCGGCCCGACGCGTTCATCGGGTTCGAGACCACCTCGTCGGGGTACGACCAGCTGCTGTATTTCGACGAGACGTTCAACGCGGGCGCCGGGACGTGCGTGACCGGCGACGCCGTGCCGGCTACGCAGGATGCCCGGATCAAAGTGTATTACAACGGGACGCAGTACTACCTGCCCCTGTATCGATAAGTTTTCGCGCTTGTGGGCGGGCGGGGTTTTGTTCTCCTTACCCGCCCGCCCCGGCGCGAATCGAGGAGCACCGATGGCGACATTAGAGCTTGAAAGCGAGCAGGTCGGTGCGTACACGCGCCGGACGCTCACGCATCACGAGACGTACACGGCCGGGAGCCTGGTGAAACTGGAACTCGGCGAGGACGAGCTGAACGAGGAGGTGCCGGCCGGCAAAAGCTGGACGGTCCAGGCGACGCTGCTGGTCACCGAGACCGACGCGTAGATGCCGGGGCGGGACGGGCCCGCCCCATAGAACGAGTGACACCAACGGAGGTAGACGGATGAACATCGATTTTTCAGAGAAGCTGCGCGACGTGGAGGGCAACGTGCTGGTCGAGGGCGGCCGCGACGTCGAGCTGTGGCGGGTGTGCCAGAACGTGCTGCTCGCGTTTGATCCGCAGGCCAAGACGACCGGCGAGGAGAAGGCCAAGCGCTATGGACTGGCCGTCGAGCTGGTCGACGGGGGTGCGCACGACCTGGCCGTCGAGGACGTGGCGCTGATTAAAAAGCTGGTCGGCGACCTGATGGCCCCGCTCGTCGTCGGCCAGGTGTGGCGGATGCTCGAGAAAAGCGACCGGGTCGCCGAAGCCTGAAAACTGAAAACTGAAAACTGAAAACTGGAACCTGATCGATGAGCCGACTGGCCAGCATGATGGGCCCGCTGGGGGCCGCGGCGCTGCTCGAGCACGCGGGCGAGACGATCACGTATACGCCGTCCGAGGGCGACGCCGCGAGCATCAGCGCCCTGGTCAACCGGGAAACCCTGCAGGTCCGCGGTCCGGACGGGTCGGCCCGGCTCGAGTACGTGGTGTCGATCGCGGTCCGCCGGGCGGACGTCGCGACCGTGACGACCGGGGGTGACACGGTCGCGCTCAAGCTGCGGATCAGCGACAGCAGTACGACGACGCTGACGGTTACGAGCATTATCAGCCAGGACGGCGCGATGTGGGAATTGGGGTTGAACTGACGAGGTGCCGGAGTCTTGGACGCCAGCGAGTTCACGAGCATCGGTGTGGGCGGCATATTCGGCCTGTACGTGATCGACCGGCTGTTCAACTTCCTGCGCCGGCGGGAGGAGAGCGGACGGGGGTCGAGCGGCGGGTCGAACGGGTGGTCGCCCAGGCTCGGCAGCCGGCTGTTAGACCTGCTGGGGCAGATCACTTCGACGACGGAAAAGACGGCCAGCGATGTGACCGAGCTGCGGAAGATCCACGAACAGCGCGACTCCGATGGGACGCCGTTCGTGTTCACGCCGCGGTCGATGGTGCGGACGCTGGAGAACCTGAACAAGCTGATCGAGATCCAGACCACGCTGCTCGGCCAGATCAAAACGCGTCTGCAAATGGACCAGTCCGGGGGCCGGAGGAACGGATCGTGAGGAACTTGGGCAAATGGGAACGGTTGTACGTGGCGGCCGTGGTGCTCCTGGTCGCCGTCGTGTGCGTCGTCGCCCTGGCCGGCTGCTCGGCGAAATACTGGACGGGCGTCAGCGACCCGGTCACGAAATTGAAATTGAATCCGCTCAAGTACCAGATCGAGTTGGAGAACTCGAAGGACGTCGACGTCGAGGCATCGGACGTGGACATCGTGCACGACGGGACGTCGCTGAAAATCGGTGACCTGCGGGTGACCGATACGGCGAGCGGCGTGCGGCGGGCGAACGTGGCGCAAATCGACGCCGTCGGCCAGGCGCAACTGACGCAGGTCGCGTACCTCAAGCAATTGGGCGACAACTTCGACGCCGCGCTGCAACGGATGGACCAGATGATCGGCAGCATAGCGCCCGGGGGCATCCGCGGGGCGGGCGAGCCGCAGATGGACCCGTTCTGGTACTACGCGCTGGCCGCCGGGGTCGGGCTGGCCCTGCTGTACATCTGGCGGCGGGAAAAGCAGTGATGAGCCTTTCTGTCGCCTGCTGGTGTGTGTGCGGGGCCGCGATCGTCGCGGGCGTGGCCGGCGTAGCCGGGTGCGACCGCATGATCGTGCGCCCGGGCGAGGCCGGGGGGTCACCTCCGCCCCCCGCCTCGTCCACCACGACGCAGGCGCAGCAGAACACCGGGCAGGTGGTCAGCACGGCCACGGGGACCGCGCACGTGTCGATCGATTCGGCAATCAGCCTGGGCGCCCTGATCTTGGTGATCGTCGTCGTGCTCGCCCGCGAGCTGGACCGGCGGGGACTGTTCGGGCTGGTCCGGCGGATTGTCGACCAATCGCACGAGCGGGCGCTGCGGAGGCTGGCCACGATCGAACGCCGGGAATGGACGACTGAAAACTGAGGACTGAAAACTGAAAACTGACCCCCGACAACTAGATATCCAGATCGTCGCGCCAGCGGACGAACCGGGCGTGCTGGATGCTCCCCCGCGCGGTGCGGCTTTGATACGCGACCTCGCAGATCCGGCCGACGTCGTGCGGACCGATCCGCCGGCGGTCGTCGTCGGTCAGACCGGTCCCGACCTGGATCTCACGGCCGCCTGGCAAACGACAGACCAGGGCGCCCACCGTGTCGGCGAGCCGTCCGCGGCCGGGCCGCACGGCCACGACCGGGAGGTCGAGGCTGTGCACGATTTTGAGCTTGTACCACGGGCGGCCGCCGCGCGCGGGTCGGAGGACCACGCCCTCGGCCAGCGTGCGGGCCCACGTGGGCCAGTGCTCGGCGAGCTGGCCCCCGGTGTAACGGCCGAGATAAGCGGGCGGCCGCCAGCCCAGGGCGCACAGCAGGGCGTGCTCGGACCGCGGGTCGCCCGCGTGGTCCGGCACGTGGAACGGCCGGAACTCCAGCGCGGGATCGCGGTCGGCGAGCGCCCGGGCGATCCGGCTGGCCGGCCGGCCGGCGAGCACGAGTTCACCGTGGACGTGCAGGCCGTTCATTCGACCGACCCGGTCGCGGATCGCGCAGGGCAGCTGGTCCCAGACGTCGCGGCCGCTGCGGAGAGAGGCCCGGCCCCGTGCCAGGAGCAGGTGCCAGCCGTCGAGCTTGTCGAACGCGTCGAACGCGCCCGGCAGATCGTACAGCCCGGCCGGCTGGACAGGTTGAACACGGGGCCAGGGTTCCATACGTCAAGTATACAACATTGGGGTGGGAAAGTACTTACAAACTCCGGAGACGCTTATAAGGGGGGCCGGCCGTGAGAGCGTTTACGGGCAGCCAGCGTCCGGCGATGGAGATCGAGCTGCGGGTGGACCCGCGGCAGATGGCCGAATTGGAACGCCTGCTGATCGACACGCCGAAGGAGATGATGCCGATCCTCCGCCGGCAGGTCACCCGGGCGGGGAAGACGGCGCTCACGATCGCCAAGCGGGCGATCGCCCGGGAGATCGGTTTGAAGCAGAAAGACCTGGTGAGCCGGCACCGGTTCGGGGCGCGGGGGTCGGAGAGCACGGGCCGGGCGCTCCGACTGGACATCCGCGAGGCCCCGCAGATGCCGTACGCCGTGCTGCGGATCAGCGGGAAAAGGATCCCGGTCGTGTGGTTCAAGGCCAAACAGAAGTTCAGGAGCCGGCGGACGGCCGCGGCGAGAAAGTTGGGCCCGCGGGCGCGGCAGCGGGTGCGGGCCGGGGTGAGCTGGAAGATCGGCCGCCGCGGGCGGGTGACCGAGAAGATGGCGTTCTTCGGTCGCGGCCGGCGGGGTGGCCGGCAGATGGACAAGATTATCCCCCACCTGGGCGTCCGCGAGCTGGGGACCAGCGGGCACCGCGGCGTGTTCCGCCGGGCCGGGCGGACCCGGCTGCCGATCTACGAGCTGCGCGGGCCGTCGATCCCGTATATCGCGGAACGGAACGTGGCGATGCAGCAGGCGCTGGATACCGACGTGTCGGCCGTGTTCGCCAAGCGGATCGACAGCGAGATCGACCGGCTGCTGAAGAAGCGACGGAGCTGAGATGGACGAATGGCTGATCTGGGAAGTGCTCGAGCGGCTGTTTCGGACGTGGTGCTACTTTGCGTTTGGGACCGCGCTATAGCCCGCGCGAGCGGCGGTGGGTGCGGGTGGTCCTGGCCGTCCTGGGGCTGGCCTGCTTGTACGCGGTGATCTGGCTGGCGCTGTTCGCGCTGGCGCAGCACGCGTGAGAGAGAGACGATGGCGGACGCGATCCCGATCAAAGAACGGATTGTCCGGCAGATCGTGACGAACCTGGGCGAGGTCGCCACGTTCGCGACCGTGCGGCGGTGGACGGGGGACGGCCGGACGACGGTGGTCAACCTGGACGTCGTGGTCGTGGTCGAGGATGAGACGGCGGCCGAGGGGCCGCAGGGGACGGTCGGGTATACGGACAAACGGATGGCCCTGCTGATCGCGGTCGTGTTCTGGCCGGTCGAGGGGGCGGAGACCGAGGTGGACACGCTGCGCCACCGCTACCAGGGGCTGGTCGAAACGGCGTTGACGGCCGACCCGTACGTGGTCGAGGCCGAGACGTCGCAGCCGCTCGCGTACGACCTGGCGGCGACGATGGCGGACGGGCCGGATTTCGCGGAGGGGTCGGTGTCGGCGGCGGTGCGGTGCACCGTGTCGTACCGGCACGACCGGACCAGCGTGTACACGCTGGGAACGTTGATCACCGAACAGACGGAGTAATCTATCATGGCTAATACAGCCCCTCTGTTACAGCGGAAGAAATTGCTCGGCGGGTCCGAGGAGACCACGTGGGGGACGTCGCCGTCGATCACGAGCGCGCTGACGGCGACGATCTACGATGCGAAGATGGTGCCCGGCGACCTGTTCAGCGCGGGAAAGCGGGCGCCCCACGGCCACTACCAGGGGAACATCAAGGCGATCGCCGGCGCGCAGGTGGGCACGCTGACGTTCCGCCAGGAATTGTGCTACGGCGACGCGTTTGTCGCCATGCTGACCGGGGCGGGGTACGTGCTCGCGACCGGGACGTACAGCCCGACCACGAATATGGCGAACCTGAAACCGTGGTCGTTTCGGTTGTGGGAGGACGGACGGTACAAGCCGCTGGCCGGCGCGATGGGCACCTGTCAGATCACCGGATCGTCCGGCGGGCTGGTGTACGCGAACTGGACGTGGCAGGGCGTGTGGGGGACGGTCAGCGACGAGGCGATGAAGACCCAGGCCCCGATCGCGACCACGCCGTACCGGGCCAAGGGGGCGACGCTGACGATCGGCGCCGCGGCGATCCCGTACGTGGGGACTTTCACGGTCGACCTGGGGGTCTCGGTCGAGCCGCGGATGGACGTCGAGGCGAGCGCGGGCGTGCTCCACTACGTGGTGGCCGGCCGGGAGCCCAAGATTTCGCTGGATACCGAGGCCCGGACCGGTGGGGCGCCGTTCGCGGCGATGCTGGCCGGCACGGAAGCGGCGTTTAGCCTGGCGCTCGAGGACGCGACGGGGAACAGCCTGACGATCGCGGCGCCCAAAGTGCAATACGTCGGGATCGGCGACGAGGAGCGGGAGGGGATCCTGATTGACCCGGTGGATCTGCAGTGTAACGCGAGCAGCGGGGACGACGAGTTGACGTTCACCGCGGCCGCGGCGGAATAATCGAACCGACGGAGGAAAACATGATCGGATTGATGACCGAGCAGACGGTCGATTTCACGCTGTCAGTCCATGCGAAGCTGGAGGAGGCGACCCGGCCGGTGTTTCGCGCGCGGTACATGACCGCGCGGCAGTGGATGCAGTGCGACGAGCTGGTCCGGAAGGCGGCCCAGCAGCAGGACAACCAGGCCGGCCTGGATGCGCTGGTCCAGGCGATCGGGATGACCGTGGTGGGCTGGCAGGTGGCCGACGAGGCGTTTACGGCGTGCGACATGGCCCGCTTGCCGGACCTGCTGACGTTCGCCGAGCTGTGGGAAGTGATGTACGGGGCGCTGGAGGCCCAGATGCCGGGTGCGGACGAGCGAAAAAAATCCGCGTCGCCGTCGCCCTCGAGTACGGGGTGATCTGCCGGAGCTGTCCCGGGCGGGCCCGCTGCCGGGACGTGCCGACCGCGGCGACGGCGATCGTGATGGAGTGCCCGCGGTGCGCGGGCGACGGGTGCGCGGAGTGTGACGAGGGCCGGATCGAGCTGGTCGGTTGCCCGCTGGATCTGATCGACGGGCCGACCGAGCAGGCCTTGCGGGCGGCCGATCTGGCCGAGCACGGGAGCTGGCCACTGGCCGGCGGCTGGCTGGACCAGACGGAAAGCTGCCTGGCGGCCGTGCGGGTCGTGCAGGCCGAACGGCGGAACTGGGAAGCGCGGATGATCGAGGCGAAATGATGGCCGAGAAACACCTCGACATCGTCATAGCGACGAAAAACCTTCTCAGCCGGGGGTTCCGGGAGGCGCACCAGCAGGCGCAGTCGTTCGCGGGCCGGATGAACAAGACGTTCGACGTCGGCGTGGGCGGGGTGGCCAAACTGGCCGGGGCCGTCGGGGCGCTGCTGGCCGTGCTGAAAGTGAGCCAGACTGCCCTGCGGGCGTATCACGACGAAGTGAGCGGAATCGCGCTGGATTATTCCAAGCTGGATTTCGGTTGGAAAGACAAGGCGGTCAGCGCGATCCCGATTTTCGGGCGACTGTACGACCTGTTTCGGGACATTCGGCTGGAGGCGTTCGGGACCGGGCAGGCGCTGCGCGAGCAGTTGAAGTTGCAGCAGCAACTGAGTGAACAGCACGCCGAGAACTTGCGGAAGATCCAGATCGAGAAGCGCGTGCAAGAGGGGCTGGCCGCGCTGCAGAAGCAGATCAACGCCGAGGCGCGGATGCGGGCCGAAGGCCCGGCGGCCCGGGTGGACATCGAACGCGAGGAGCGGCGGAAACGGGTCGAGGAGTTGTACAAGGAATCCGCGAAGGTCGCGCCGCTGTCCGACTATCAGAAACGCCAGCGGGCGGAAACGCTGGCTCAGATCGAGAAAGCCGCACAAGCCAAACTCGCGGACATCCAGAAGAAAGCCGCCGAGGAAGAGCGGGCGCGGGTGAAGAAGGCGGCCGACGAACTGGACGGCCTGCGCAGTCGGCTCCGGCAACGCGCGCTGGAAGCCCAGAAGCGGCACGGCGACGCGGAAGTCGAGCAGATCCGCGAGAACTACCGGCGGCAGATCGACGAGGCGAAGTCGGAGCAAGCGAAACTGGCGCTCGAAGCGCTGATGGAAATCGAGGTCCGGGCCGCACGGCGACTGGACGCGGGGCGGCAGATGCGCGAACAGGCGGCCGAGCGGGCGCGGACGCAGGAGAACGTCGCGTTGTCGAGCCGGTTCCTGGGGCTGGCGGCCCGTGGGCGGTTCGAGCAGCAGATGGCCGACCACGCGGCCAGGCAGACCGAGGAGCTACAGGGTATCGGCGACATCCTCGATCAGATCAACAGCAAGATGGATGACCAAACGCCGATCGCGGTGGGGAGTGGCTGATGGCTGTCACGGTATTGACCGAAAAGCCGGCTCGTCAACCGATGCCGACCACCGGGGCCGGGCCCGTCCGTTACCGGGCGTGGGATATCTACGCCGAGAGCGAGCAGGACGCGGTCAACGAGCTGTACAGTCGCGAGGGGGTCAAGCGGGGGACGATCTATCGGGACCACCAGGGGACGCTGTGGGACTATCGGCTGATCTGCCAGGATATCGTGGTTCGCGCGCGTGTGCCGGCGCCGGTCGACGGGTACGGGTTGTACGAGGTGACAGCGCGGTATGCGTATTCAACGGAGCCGCAGCTTGAGCGGGCCGAGCCGCCCAGCCTGGTCAACCCCAATCCGGTGCGCTGGTGGACCGAGCGGGCGCTGGTCTCGCAGCCGGTGGATCACGACATCAACGGGAACCCGATCGTCAACCCGTCGATGGAGCCGATCGACCCGCCGCTGACCGCGCTGATGCCCCGCATCGTCCGGTGTGCCGAATGGATCCGCGAGGCGCGCCACCAGCACGTGCTCGAGGCGCAGATGGAGCCGTATGTCGGGAAGGTCAACTCGACGACCTGGCACCACACGCAGGCCCCTATGGGCTGCCTGTTGTGCCTCGAGATCACGGTTAGTCGGACCGACCTGCCGGTGGCGCACTGGCCGTATTACAGGATGGTCGGCCGGTGGGAGTACCGTCCGCAGAAAACGATTTACGGGCAGACCTACCCGGGCTGGCAGGACACGGTGCTGAACCGCGGGCGACGGGAGCCGGCGGGGACGAACCCGGCGGGCGTGATGGAATATTGTGCGATCACGGACATCAACGCGATCCCGCAGGCCGACCCGGTGCTGCTCGACCAGCAGGGAATGCGACTGGCGGCCGGCCAGCAGCCGCTGGTGCTCGCGTGGTGGAACTACGCGTCGATCAACTTCCAGGGGATCGGGATCGGCTGATGCGGCGACGACTGATCAAGATGACGAACGGCGATGCCGAGCTGTTGACGCGGGTGATGAACCGCCGGTTCGTCGGCTATGGCGGGCTGGAGGTGCGGTCGACGCCCGACGAGGTCGCGATCGTGGACCGCCGGCGGAATTACATGCCGGCCCCGCAGGCGCCGCCGGTGTGGCTGCAGCGCGTGCGCGTGGAGTGCGTCGGGGGCGCCCCGGGCTCGCCGGGCACGCGGTGCAGCTGGGTATACGACGCGTACCCGATCAGGGGGGACATGATGGAAGAGAACCGGATCGCGCAGGGGATCAGCGAGGTTGGGGGGCGGGCGGATGTGGGACGGTATCGCGCGGCCGAGGTGGGCACACTGGCGATCCTGGCGATCGATTTCGAGTGTGACCCCGAGGACCCCGGGCGGTACATGCTGCCGTACGTGGCGGACGAGGTGCCCGAGTGCGCCGTGTGTAATGCGGCGGCGCCGTAAGAGGACGAGATGGCCAAGCGTGAACGTGGACCGCTGCCCCCGGGGCCCGCACGGCGGGAACGCGTGCCGGGTACGGGCGGGGCGTTCGTGGTCGACCCGAGCGGTCGGCGACTGATCGACCCGGCGACGGGGCATTTTTTCATCCACGATCCGGACGCGGAGCCGTGCTGTGAACTGTGGGCGTGCTGCCTGCCCGACGGGTCGTGCGAGAACTTGGAACACGCGGAGTGTGTTGAGCGGGAGGGGAGATGGTATCCGGAGGAGCGCTGCGAGGATCCCGGATTTGAGTGTCCGGAGGAGGAAGAATGGGCGTGCTGCCTGCCTGACGGCGAGTGCATCAATACGACTGCGCAGGATTGTTTCGAGCGGTGCGGCGAGTTCACCTATGGGGTTCGGTGCGAGGATCCGGAGCACGAGTGTTATCTGGGGGCCTGCTGTCTGCCCGATTACACGTGTGAGCAGTTGACGAGTGCTGGCTGTGGGTGTGCCGATGGTCGGTTCTGGTACGCCGGCTTAGGCTGTGATGATCCTGATGTGTACTGCGGCCCGCCGTTTCCTTGTGACGCGTATTGTTCGCCAGGGACGACGCCGGCCGCATACCGCGTGACATTGAGCGGAGTGGATATGGAGTGCTGTGGCGCCTACGGCGGCGGCTCGCGTCGGGCGCTGCATGATGTGGCCGGCAGCTTCATCGTGGGCGGGACTTCCAGTTGCGATTACTGGCAGGTGACGCCATTCACGGCCACGCTGGAACTGCACAGCGGGCCAGATTGCGGAGACCTCTACGGCGTGCATGGTGGTCCGGTGCGCGCGCGCATCCGAATTACCGACATTGGAATCACGCTTGACGTGTGGGGTGACATCGAGAGCCCCTATCCAAATATCCCGATTTTTTCTGGCGGGACTGCGCAACCGGGCGGCTGCATGCAGCCGGTCACGATTGAGAACACTCGGCCACCATGTGACTATGACGAAGGCCCGAGCATTGGGGGAGGGGTTGCCACCGTAGTGCCGTTGTTATGAGCGATCGTTGGGCGAACAGTTATGAGTGCAACAGCGAGGTTCATTGTGCTACGTGCCGCGACTACCGCGGTGGCCGGGCTTGGCGGACAAGCGTGGCGCGCATGTTCGGATTGCGGGCGATCGATTTCGAGTGTGCGCGTGGGCGGGCCTGGCGAAACACCCGGTGGCGTGAACGCCTGTCGCTATGGTTG
>Ga0180438_10011010_pt1 | contig 11005 bp, 6 predicted proteins | sample SS_ome_12_FD_132455 | JGI IMG/M metagenome (GOLD analysis project Ga0180438, IMG submission 132455) | Hypersaline lake sediment archaeal communities from the Salton Sea, California, USA - SS_3_D_2 metaG | ecosystem: Environmental > Aquatic > Non-marine Saline and Alkaline > Hypersaline >... | reverse complement strand
TGGGATCGAGAAAACATCATTGTCATGCCCATCAACAATGAATTGAAGCAGCAATTCCGATCCTTGAAAACCGAGCTGGAAGGAAATCCGAATATCCTGAATGTGACCGCCGCATCATCTATTCCGACCAGCATCGGTGACATGAATCCGATCCTGTGGGAAGGAAAAGAAACAAGTGAGCCTGCCTTGATTAGATTCGTTGTCACCGAGCATGATTATGTCAAGACATTCGAGATGGAAATACTTCAAGGCAGAGATTTCTCGAGAGATTATGAAACCGATGTCAACAATTTTATCGTCAACCAAGAAGCCGTGGAATTGATGAAGTTGGAATCTCCGCTCGGAAAGCAGATTCGGTTTCCGGGCGTGACCGGAGAAATCATCGGTGTTGTGAAAGACTTCCACTTTCGACACGTAAGATATGAAATCGTTCCTCTCATTCTGACTATCCATCCGCGAAACTACGACTATTTTCACAAATTCGTATTCGTCAAGCTCCGGCCTGCAGAAATCCCCCAATCCATAGAGTACGTGAGGACAGTCTGCGCCAAGTATTCCCCTCATTTTCCGTTTAAATACCGATTCGTGGATGAAGATTACAACAACATGTACATCTATGAACAGTATGTGGGGCGAATCTCGAACACTTTCACCTTTCTGGCCGTATTCATTGCCTGCTTGGGCCTGTTCGGACTGGCCTCTTTCATGGCAGAGCAGAGGACAAAAGAAATCGGGATACGCAAAGTCCTTGGTGCTTCTATCCCTGGAATCATCATGCTGCTGACCAAGGAATTCTCCAAGTGGATCATCATTGCCAATTTTGTTGCCTGGCCGGTAGCCTACTTCGCCATGAACAAATGGCTGAACAATTACTCTTACCGCATCCCCATCTTCTGGTGGATATTCCTAGCGGCCGGAGCCGCCGCTCTGGCCATTGCGTCTCTCACTGTAAGTTACCAAGCCGTCAAAGCCGCCCGAGCCAACCCGGTCGATTCGCTGCGGTATGAGTAAATGTGATATCTAGACTTGGCGGACGAGAGAGAAAGAATAGAATTCCCTTCTGCCCCAACCAAACAAGATATGAGGTGAAGTCGACTCAAAATGGAGAGAAACCAATCAGGAAAAATTATGGAGGTAATATCAGCTGCACATGGAGAGATTTGAACTCCCGGCCTTCTGATTCGAAGACAAACGCTTCTTTCTTCTTATTCTGAGAACATTCGGTATTAATCATCAGGGAGCCGTCTCCGCGAAGTGTTCTTTCGTTTTAATGACTTTACTGATGAAGAAGCCAGAAATTGAAAAGATTTAGTTTTTACTATTCAATCATGATTAGAGTTTTTGCCATAAACTTTCATTCATATCGAAGGGAATCGACAGGATTGGCTGTGGCAGATTTCGCCGTATTGTAGCCAACCGTTAATATTACAATCGCTAAAATTAACACTATGGGAATGGAAAAAAACCACCACCCAATCTCAATCCTGAATGCATAATTCTCAAGCCAGTTGTGGAAATAAAAATAAGAAATAGGGAGGGCAAGGAGAACAGCGATAAGAATCAATTTAAGTAGATCTTTCAGGAGTAATATCAGTATACCGGATATTGAGGAGCCAAGGACTTTGCGGATTCCGATCTCTTTGGTTCGCAGAATCGTATTGTAAGATGACAAGCCGAACAATCCAAGGCAGCCGATAAGAATGGCCAGCAAGGTAAATAATCCGGATATCTTTCCAAATTGTCTATCCTCATGGTATTGTCTGTCAAAGTGTTCGTCTAAAAATAAATATTCGAAAGGGTTACCGGGAAACACTCGATTCCATGTGGATTTTATCGAAGAGATTGTCTGGGATAGATTTTCGGTAGAAACTCTTAAAGAAAAATTAGTCCTCCATCTTGCCAGAGTTCTTAAAAAAAGTGTGGGATTATAGTCCTGCTTTAAGGATTCCTGATGATAGTTTTTTATGACTCCGATTATTCTGAAAGGAACAGCATTGTTTCCATAAATTATCTGTTCGTCAATAGCTTCTTCCGGGGTTCCAAAGCCAAATAACTTCAGTGCTTCTTCATTGATCAGCAGGCAGTTGTATTCAGTCCTGAAATCATAGGAAAAATTTCTCCCGGCCAAAATATCTATTTCGTAAAAATCGATGAAATCATTGTCTATATTAGTGATGCGAAATTCTTTCTCATCACTCTTCCTCTCACCGATTCGTCTTGCGCCATGACGAACCCATGAATATTCCCCAGGAAAAAATGTTGAAGCTGTCGTTTTACTCACTGCCGGAAGCCTTTCTAATTCAGCTTTAAAAGTCTCCACTCTGTTGAGAAAGTGGACATAAGATCTATTAAAAAAAACACCGGGTGAGCGGACGACAAGCGTTTGGTCTAAATTAACTCCCAAATCCTGAGCTTTCATGAATGAGATCTGTCTGTATATAGTCATTGTCCCGGCTATCAAAGTAATGGAAGCCGCAAATTGAAATACCACAAGGCACTTTCTTAAAGCAGCGCTTTTACCGGATCTTGCCAGTTTTCCTTTGAGCACGACCACTGGCTTAAAAGAAGAAAGAACAAACGCAGGATATAAGCCGGAAAGTAAAACGCCCAGTGCAAACATTGAAATACAAACCAGCCAGAACCATGCATCGCTCCATAGTGTAAAAGAAAGCGGTGTTCCCGTGAGCTGGTTAAAATAGGGGAGAAAAACTCGCACGGCAACGATGGCCAGAATTACCGCAGCGATATTAAAAAGCAGCGATTCATTGAGAAACTGTCTGATCAACTGGATGCGAAAAGCCCCCACTACTTTTCTGATTCCTATCTCTTTCGCTCGTTCCATTGATCGGGCGGTGGAAAGGTTAATGTAATTGATCCAGCCGATTGTCAGCACAACCAAAGCAATGATAATCAGGAAATAGACAGTCCGCGCGTCTCCATTTTTTTCGATTTCAAAATCTAAATTCGAATAGAGATGGATATCTTTTAACGGTTTTAAATGATAATCAAGTTCTTCCCGCTCTTTTTTGTTTATTTCCTTTTCTTTTTGCTCGAAGAATTCCTTTAATTTTGTTTCGAACGCTTCACTATCGGTCTCGGTTTTGAGAAGAAGATAAGTGAAATACGGACAACTCGTCCAGCTGGATTCAATCCAGTCTCCTCTCATTCTGACTAAAGTCGGCCATGAAATAAGCATATCGAAATGGAAATGGGAATTGACGGGGACATCTTCAACGATTCCGGTGATCTTGTATCGCTGTGTTCCTCCAAAAATGATCGGCTTTCCAAATGGATCTTCGCTACCGAAATATTTCTTTGCTGTTGATTCGGATAAAACTGCAGTGTTAACTTCTAATAAAGCCGTTTTCGGATCTCCTTTTAAAAGGTTAAAGGAAAATACGTTGAAAAATGAATCGGTGGCAAAAAAGACCTTTTCTTCTCTGAATTTTATATCTTCGTTTGAATAGATGCCCTCTGTATTAGATAAATTGAGTTTCACATATTCCCGCACCTCCGGAAAGGCTTCCTTGACTGCTTGTGCCGCGGCACCGTGGGACCCGGCAAAGCCTTCTAACTCGAGACGGTAGATATCATCCAGATTTTTATGAAACTTGTCATAGCTGAGTTCGAATGTGACATACTGCAGGATGAGTAAACAGACTGCTATACCGACGGCCAGTCCAATGATATTGATAGACGAGCAAAATTTGTTCTTTATCACGTTGCGGTATGAGATTTTTAAATAATTTTTAAACATTTCCGCACTCCAACAGATGAGATTTCTAATAAAAGCAGGGAATAAGATGAGTATGCGAGTCCAATAAAACACCCGGGCTTTGAATAATCCTTTTTCTTTCGCGAGGCAATTGAACTGCTCTTCGAAATCTCCCAGGGCTGAATACCTGATATTGAAGTCGAGTATTCGCTCCAAGATCCTTGAAGCGATAGCTGGCGGGGATGGTTTTAACATTGCCTTTATATATATGTATACGTTTGTTGGACAAATTTGTTACATCAAGAAATAAAATTAATTTTTCAAGGAATTCATTGATGGGGGACTGCCGCAGGCATGCGTTTCGCAATCTTCATCATGGCCGGAGCGGCTAGCCACATCATCCCGAGCTTTCGAAGAGAGCGTGGTGATCTCAAGATGAACCTTTAAAAGTATGAGATTGACACGTCGCGTCGCTTCTCGCAACGATGTCTCCAGCAACCTTGACTCTTAAGTAATCCAAAAAAAATAAAAAAATTGTTGACATTATTACTTAATTTTAGTAATAATAAGTAGCAGGAAGGTTAAAAATGAAAATACTCTCAAGAGCGGACGAGATTTTGCTTATGGCCATTTTGAGGCTGAAAGATAATGCTTATGGCGTGACCATCATCAAGGAAGTGAAGAGAAGTACTGGCAGAGAACTCAAAATCGGAGCTCTGTGGCTGGCGCTGGATATACTGAGCAAAAAAGGCCTGATAGAGAAACGAATGGGCGACCCCACACCCCAGAGGGGAGGACGGAGCAAAATTTATTATTCCCTGACTTCGAATGGTTTGAATGAATTGGAAAGGATAAGAGATTTCCAGCGAGAGCTCTGGAAAGATATCCCGGAAACCATAAAGGATTACAGTTGAAAGATTATCCTCGAAGCAAGAAAAAGCCTCCGGCGCTTCCCCGATGGATTTTTGAGCGCTTCATCCGTTCAGAGGAAAGGCTCACCTGTTCCGGAGATATGGATGAGTATTATTCCGATATTTTAAAAGAAAGGGGAGTCGTCCGGGCGAGATTGTGGTACTGGAATCAAGCCCTGACGTCTCTCCAGGTGTTCACAACCCATCGCATTTACTGGAGTTTAGTCATGTTTAAAAATTATTTAAAAGTCGCTTTCCGCAATTTTAAAAGACACAAAGGATTCACCTTCATCAATGTAGCCGGACTGTCCATCGGGATGGCCTGCTGTGCTTTGATCTTGCTTTTTATCAAGGATGAACTGAGCTATGACCGGTTTCACGAAAAAGCGGATCGTATCCACAGAGTGGTCTTCTCTTCATCAAATCAGGATACACTGCCGACAAACGCCAACGGTTCCTTTGGCGTGGGGCCGGCTCTGAAAAGAGATTTTCCCGAAATCATCGAAACTGTTCGCATCCGCAAAATGGGACAGGGTGTAAAGGTGTACATCGGGCACAAGGACAAAAAATTCTACGAAGAAAGATTCTTCTTTGCCGAATCCAGCATTTTTACCGTTTTCGACTTCCCTCTCATCAAAGGCGATCCCGCTACAGCACTCAATGAGCCGAACACCATTGTTATGAGCAGTAAAATGGCAGAAAAATATTTCGGTAATGAAGATCCAATCGGACAGACAGTCGAGGCTGATCCTTATAACGACGGAGAGATCATACAGTTTCGCATTACCGGGATCGTGCAGAATGTCCCCCGAAATTCCCACATCCATTTTGATTTTCTGGCTTCATACATCAGCCAAAAGGATGACACGAATGATTTTTCTGGTTTCTGGCAGCATTATACGTATGTTCTTTTAGACAAAAAGACTTCGGCCGAATCTTTGAATCCCAAATTCCTGGCCTTTCTCCATAGGCATTGGAAGAAAGATCCCTGGTACACTATCAGTCTTCAGCCGCTTCTGGATATCCACCTCCACTCCCGCTTACGATCCGAGGTCGAACCGACAGGAAATATCCTGTATGTCTATGTCTTTACAGCCATTGCTGTCTTCGTGCTTGTCATCGCCTGTATCAATTTCATGAATCTCACTACTGCTCGCTCCATCAAAAGGGCCAGTGAAGTCGGTATCCGAAAAGTCGTGGGAGCCCAGAAAAATCAGTTGATCCGCCAGTTCCTGGGAGAGTCTCTTCTGCTCAGTGTTCTTTCGGCACTGATGGCAATTTATATTGTGATGATGACTCTCTCGCTGTTCAATCGAATCGCAGTGAAAGACATATCGCTAAATTCCATCATCAACTCCTGGCTTATTCTGGGCGTGATGGCTATCGCTTTTGCGGTCGGACTCCTGGCTGGAATCTATCCCGCTTTCGTTTTATCCTCCTTCCAACCGATACACTCCCTCAAATCCGGAACCGCGTATTCCTTTCAAAGAACCTTACTGCGCAAGGGTCTGGTGATCTTTCAGTTTACGCTCTCGATCGGAATCATCTTTGCTACCCTTATCGCCCATAAACAGATGTTTTATATACAGTCCAGAAATCTTGGGTATGATAAAGAACAAATTATCCTTATTCGGTTAAACAAAGACCTCCGGAAAAACTACGAGGCTTTTCGGAATGAGCTGCTCACAAATCCGGGAATCGAAAACAGCACAACGTCTTCCTATGTCCCGACAAGAGGAAGCGGTCATCTTTCTCTCCAGTTCGAAGGCCGGGATGACCCCCTTGGACAAGTGATATACTTTGTTGATGAGGAATTTATCAGCACATACGGGATCAAACTCCTGGCCGGGAAAAACATCCGCCTCCCAATTCCAGAAGAGGGCGCATCCGAGTTTCTGGCGGCCGGGAAAGACATCCATCGTCCAGATTCAGAAGAGAGCCTTTCGGAGTTTCTGGTCAGTGAACGGACAGTGCAGGAAGCTGGGTATTCCTCTCCACTCGAAGCTGTGGGAAAAGGTGCGGTTTTTATCAGTCGATTCAAAGGACATATTGTTGGAGTTGTCAGTGACATCAACATTTACTCTCTTCACCAAGAACCTTACTCCATCACTTATATGATCACTCCCATCCAATATCATAACTACATGTCCATCCGCATACAGCCCAAGAACATATCAGAAACAATGGAATTTATCGGAAAAACATGGAAGAAGATCATTCCCAATTATCCTCTTGACTATTTTTTCCTGGATGCCAGTTTTGAACAGATGCATGTAGCGGATAAAAAATTGGGCGAAATATTTTCGGTATTTTCCGTCCTGGCCATCCTTGTGGCCTGCATGGGACTCTTCGGGCTGGCCGCATACACCGCGGAACAAAAGACCAAAGAGATTGGAATCAGGAAAGTTCTCGGTGCTTCAACATTCAATATCTACTTGCTCCTGTCACGGGATTTTCTCAAATGGGTGGCAGTGGCAAACATTCTCGCCTGGCCGGTTGCCTATTATGCGATGAACAGGTGGCTGCAGAGTTTCGCTTTCCGAGCGAGTATAGGATTGGAAATTTTCCTGCTCTCTGCGGGCATGGCTTTGGTCATTTCGCTGCTGACGGTCTCTTACCAATCCATCAGATCCGCTCTGGCCAATCCGGTCGATTCACTGCGGTATGAGTAATTATATACTGTCTTCTTCGTCCGGTTCCCAGAGAAAACGCTCAAGGTCGATGCGGTCCCTTTCATCAAAAACAACCCCTTCTCTTTTGAGCATTTCCTTCTGCCTTTCATATCCGGCTCCAGGCTTCAAGGAAATACCGCCCTGACGATTCACCACGCGATGCCAGGGCAGGCGTTCCTTTTTCGAACAGGAGTGCAGAATCCAGACCACCCGGCGGACAGAAGGATAAAGACCGGTCAGGTAAGCGATCTGACCGTAGGTGGCCACCTTCCCCCTTGGGATGGATTTGATCAGTCTGATGGCCTCTGATGTAAAATCTCCGTCTGAGAAGACATGAGGAGTGCCTGTCTGTGCACCTGGCCTTTTTTTCATCTTTCCCTTTCTATAGTAACCAAACAAGAAAGAATTTCAATGCTATCTAACGGAAATAGAGCTTTAGCCATATTTATCCTGGACTGTTCATAGAAAATAAATGTGAATAATGTAGGCTAAACAGGCTCACTAAAAATTATCTGCATGAAAAGTCAACCTTTTACTAAAATTGAACGTCTATATCTATGTATGTTTTTAAATTAAAAATAAACACTAGGGAAAACTCATGTATAAACTAACAAAACACGAAGAATTCATCTTACTGGCAACCTTAAAGTTAAAGGAAAATGCGTATATTGTTACTTTAAGGGGGCTAATTAGAGAAATCAGCGGAAGGTCAATAAATTATGGTTCCCTTTGTAATACTCTTTCGGCACTCATCCGAAAAGGATACATCAAATCTAGAGAAAGTGACCCGTTGCCTCGACAGGGAGGTCGAAGAAAAGTGTTGTACTCGGTGAGCGCTGAGGGCAAAAGAGCTTTGAAACAGGCCTATAAAATTCAACAACGTGCCTGGGAAGGATTGATAGAATCAATCGTGAAATTCGACTGAGATGATGAAAAAAAGAAAAAAATCTCCTCCACATATCGCCAAATGGATTATTTCCAGATTATCCGTTTATGAAAAAGAACACGCCCTGGCCGATGCCATCGAGGCAGAATATTTAGATATTAGAGCCCGGTATGGAGCCATCCTCTCCTGGATATGGTACTGGTTCTGCACGGTTCAAACACTCTTCCATTACATAAAATTTTCTCTTTTATGGAGCACAATCATGTTTAAAAACTATCTGAAGGTGGCTTTGCGCACTATACAAAGAAACAAGCTTTTCTCCGTTATCAACATCGCCGGGCTGGCCATCGGCCTGACCTGTGTGGTCCTCCTGGTGCTGTGGATCCAGGATGAAGTGAATTATGACCAGTTCCACAAAGACATTGACCGTATCTACCTGACCGCGGCCCACGTCAAAAAGAGCCATGTGGAATATATCGATTCGGCCTCTGTCCCCGGAGTCGGCCCGATGCTGGAGGAAGTATTCCCTGAAATTGAGGAATCTTCCCGCTTCCTCTACGGCGCCCGGACCTATGTCTTCAGGTACGGAGACAAGGTCTTCACCGAAAATAGAGTTTACCATGGAGATCCGGCGGCCCTTACACTGCTCACTTTTCCTTTAACGGCAGGGAATCCGGAAACAGCGCTCCAAGACCCAAACTCCATCGTCCTCTCGGAGAGGATGGCCATAAAGTATTTCGGGAATGAAGAGCCGTTGGGGAAAATCATCATCTTGAACAATAAGCACCCTATGACGGTTGCAGGCATCATGAAGGAGATACCCAGCAATTCCACATTCCGTTTCAATATGATGACGCCCCTTGAATTTCATGCCCGGCTGACTGGACAAAATCTCGACAGTCTTACCAACGAGAACTATTTTGTTTTCGTCCGTCTGCAGGAGAATGTATCGGTGGCGGCACTCAATGAAAAAATCAGGAAATTCTATGTCGACAGGCTCAACAGTGAAGAATACGTTCCCGTCCTCCGCCCCTTTGCCCGGTTCCATCTGCACCACCTGGACGAAGGGGGAGGCAGTATCAACCAGGTCCGGATGGTAGGATTCATGGCCGCATTTATCCTTCTTATCGCCTGCATCAACTTCATGAACCTGACCACAGCCCGATCGAGCAAGCGGTCCAAGGAGATCGGGATGCGGAAGGTCATCGGTGCGTTCAGGAAGGATATCGTCAAGCAGTTCTACTTTGAGACGGCGCTACTTGTCGTGCTCGCCACGGCCGCAGCGGCGGTCCTGGCCCGGATGCTTCTGCCTGGTTTCAACAGGCTCTTTCTGAAACAGCTGACCCTGAATATCTTGCAGAATCCCACGCCGCTCTGGATCCTTCTGATTGCTGCGATCGTGACCGTCCTTCTGGCAGGGAGCTATCCTGCTCTTGTCATGTCCTCCTTCCTGCCGCTCCGTGTTATTAAGGGACTTTCCGGCTCCGCTCTCAGGAGAACCGTCTTCCGGAAGATTCTGGTTGTGGTGCAGTTCACCCTGGCCATCGGACTCATTGCCGGGGCCGCCGGTGTCTATAACCAGCTGACCTACCTGCAGGATATGGACCTGGGCTACAACGTGGACAACATCCTTTATTTTTCCAGCAGAGGCGAACTGCAGGGTCGGTATGAGACGGTGAAAAATGAATTTCTCAATGTCCCCGGAGTAGAGAAAGTGACCACATCCGCCTTTTATTTCCCCAGCGTCAGATCCTGTGACTCCACCTGGCAGTGGGAGGGAAAAGACCCGACATTCAAGCCGAGCATCAGCTGGCTCACCGTGGACTCGGATTTTCTGGAGACCTTTGACATCAGGCTTCTCGAAGGACATCCCCTGCGGCCCGAAGATGATTTCAAGGGCACCTCAGATCGTATCCTGATCAATAAAAAACTCGCCGGAATAATCGACCGGGAAGATGTCATCGGCACCCGTTTGAGCTATTCCGGCCGGAATTACACGGTTGTCGGGGTAGTAGAGGACATCATTCCCAATCCCAGTTGGCGGGTGGACGAGCCTCTGGTCTTTCTTCAGAATCCGCAGTGGTTCAACTGTATTTACATTAAAATCCGGTCCAAAGACATGATGAAGACCCTGGCAGAGATACGGGAGATTTTCGAAAGAACAAATCCCGCCTTTCCCTTCGAATACGAATTTATGGATGACTACTTCAGGGAGCAGTTCAATTTCATCCGCAGGACGCGAACCCTGGTCGCCTCCTCCGCGCTACTGGCTGTGTTTATCTCCTGCATGGGGTTGTTCGGGCTGGCGGCTTTCAACACCGAGCTGCGGACAAAGGAAGTGGGGATCCGCAAGGTGCTGGGTTCCTCCGTGTCGCGCATCGTGCTGCTGCTCTCCAAAGAGCTCAGCCTTCTGGTTCTTCTGGCCAATGTGCTTGCCTGGCCCGTCACGTGGTATCTCATCACTCAGTGGGAGAAGGATTTCCTCTACCAGGCCCCGGTGAACTTCTGGATATTTCCGGCCGCGGGAATTATCGCTTTTCTTGCAGCGATGCTCACGGTATGTTTCCAGTCTGCCAAAGCCGCCACTGCAAATCCGGTCGATTCACTCCGGTATGAGTGAAGTATTAACGGCTGCAGCTCAGAAAGAATACTATTTGAAAAACCATTAATACCGGAAAAGCAATCTCATAAAATTGGCAACCTTTTTCCTGCTTCTCCCGTCTAAACTATTAGAATCCAATAAAACTGGAGTGAAATCTAAGATGAATATCATCACCAGGCTGGAAGAAGCAATACTCATCGCCATTTGGAGGCTTGAAGA
>Ga0180438_10011008_pt1 | contig 11006 bp, 10 predicted proteins | sample SS_ome_12_FD_132455 | JGI IMG/M metagenome (GOLD analysis project Ga0180438, IMG submission 132455) | Hypersaline lake sediment archaeal communities from the Salton Sea, California, USA - SS_3_D_2 metaG | ecosystem: Environmental > Aquatic > Non-marine Saline and Alkaline > Hypersaline >... | reverse complement strand
TGTGGACGCGAAGCGAGGCCGAGGCCGAAGAGTTAAACCAAGGAAGGCGTAGCTATTCCTCTACTAGCTATATTGAAGAAGCCCTCAACGGGGCTGACCTGGCAATCTGGGCAGTTCCTTCTCAAAAGTTGAGACAAAATGTCAGTCAAGCCAAGAAATATCTGACCAATTCGATGCTATTGATGAGCGCTGCCAAGGGATTGGAAGCAAATAGCGGTAAAAGGATGTCACAAGTGCTGGCCGAGGAGATTGCTCCTCCCTTAAGAAAGCAAATTTGCGTTCTCTCTGGTCCCAATCTAGCCAAGGAAATTGCCCAGGGCCTGCCTGCTGCTTCAATCATTGCCGCCCAGTATCTGGCTGTAGCGGAGAGAGCACGCGAGCTAATGGGGTCACCAAAATTCTTTATATCTACTAGTGATGACATCATCGGAGTTGAATTGGGCGGAGCCCTGAAAAACATTATAGCTTTGGGCGCAGGGATGATAGACGGATTAGGCTTAGGTGACAATGCTAAGGGCGCCTTCATTGCCTGGGGATGGACTGAGGTTGTTTCCTTAGGGGTAACTTTGGGAGCCAAGGTCGGCACTTTTCATGGCTTAGCTGGTCTAGGCGACCTAATAGCTACTTGCTCCAGCACTCTAAGCCGTAATCATTATGTTGGCTACGAACTGGCTAAAAGTCGCTCGTTATCTGAAATATCTGCCTCTATGCCAAACGTTGCCGAGGGAGTCGCCACCACTATGGCAGCCCACCAGTTGGCAAAAAACCAGGGGCTCAAATTACCTGTTATCGGCCTTATTTATGGGATTCTTTTTGAGGGCTTGCCCCTAAGCCGAGCATCGATCGAGTTCAGGGAACTGGCAACAATCCATCACCAACCGTCATTGGAAAGCGTCTAACTGTCTCCTGAGCCTTGGAGAAAGGTGCTAGTCTCTGCCTAGTTCTTCCTCGCAAGAAAAGGGGAAACTACGGGGATTTTGCAGTTGAATATGAATAATCTATATCAGATGTCTGTGGGTGGTTCGGTCCGAGGTAGTACATTAGCCAGCTCTTCGAAAAGGCGACGCTGGTTCTTATCCAGGTGCTGTGGAGTCATTATGCCAACTTTGACGAGCAAGTCTCCTCTTCCCCTGCCATCAATATAGGGGATTCCCTTGCCTTTAAGGCGAAAGGCTTTTCCATTTTGAGTTCCTGGCGGTATTTTTAGAACTACCTTTCCATCTAAAGACGGGACTCTTATCTCATCGCCCAAAGTAGCTTGGGCGAAATTGATTGATAAATCGTAAAGAATGTCACTGCCATCTCTCTGGAATAATTTGTGTGGCTTTACTGAAAAGGTGACGTAGAGGTCGCCCGCGGGGCCTCCGTACAAGCCGGCACTTCCCTCTCCATACAGGCATAATCGATGTCCATCATCCACACCAGCAGGAATGTCAACCTTTATCCTGCGCTTCACCTTTGTCTTCCCCTTTCCCTGGCACTGAGAGCAAGGTCTGCTTATTACGGCGCCACTACCTCCACAGCGAGAGCAAGTGGTGACATGTGTGAAGCGCCCAAAAATGCTTTGCTGAACTCTCCTTAGTTGCCCTCTGCCGCCGCAATCAGGGCAGGTCTCGGGATTTGTCCCCGGTTCGCTGCCAATGCCATGGCATGAAGAACAGAACTCTATGCGTTGTATTTCAACTTCTTTACTACAGCCGAATACCGCTTCATCAAAAGAAAGAGTAAGATGACTTCGTAGGCTATCCCCTTTCTGTGGAACACGCTGAGCAGTCTTGCTAAAGGGGCTGTCAAAACCACCGAAGAAGGATTCAAAAATATCTCCCAGCCCACCAAAACCAAAATCGGGAAATCCTCCCTCAACATCTACTTGGCCATAGCGATCATACCTACTCCTTTTCTCAGGGTCGGAAAGAACTTGGTAGGCCGCGTTTATTTCCTTAAATTTCTCCTCGGCTCCTAGCTCTTTATTCCGATCAGGATGGCACTGGAAAGCCAATTTGCGAAACGCCTTCTTAATCTCCTCGTCACTAGCGTTCCGGGGCACTCCCAGCACTTCATAATAGTCTTGTTTTATCGCCACAACCTTTAAGTATAACTCTTAAGTGCGTATATTGACAACTTTCAGGTGCTGAACCCGCAAATATTCGACATCTCAAGAAATGATATAATCACAGCAAAGTGAAACATCAGATTGAAAGAATCCTCCGTAATCGTAAGAAGAAGACAATTATCGATGAAAAGCGGAGGGCTTCAGCAGTGATTATTCCTCTTTTCTACAGCCAAGTACAATATCATGTTCTATTTATTGAAAGGAGCGATGAGGTAGGCTTCCACAAAGGGCAGGTCTCCTTTCCCGGCGGGACTCGGGAGCCATCCGATTCCAGCCTACTCCAAACTGCTCTCAGGGAGACTGAAGAAGAGATAAGTTTAAAGGCTAAAGATGTTGAAATTTTGGGAGAGTTTGACGATACCCTCACGCTCACCAGTAACTATGTTATTTCGCCTTTTATTGCCTTCATACCCCATCCTTACCCTTTCAAGGCCGATGGTATAGAAACCAGGGAAATTTTTTCCGTTCCCTTAGCATTCTTAATGGACGAAACCAATTTCAAGCAAGATTCTTACTCATACGAATATGAAGGGCATGTCATCTGGGGGGCTACCGCAAGGATTCTAAAGCAGTTCATAGATTTGCTGAAGTCCGAGAGTGGGGCTCTGCAGTAGTCATTTCTTCTCTTTAGCCTTGACTTTAATTGCTTTGGGCTTTACTTCTTCAGCTTTGGGTATAGTGAGGGTTAGAACGCCATCCTCCATCGTTGCCTCCGCCTTATCTGGTTTAAGCCCGCTGGAGAGAACCACGCTGCGGGAAAAAGCGCCATAGCGTCTCTCCTGATACAGGTAGTCCTCTTTCTTGGTCTCCTGTTCCGCTTTGCTCTCCCCCTTAATGGTCAAGGTTTCGCCGGTGACGTCAATGCTGATATCCTCCGGTTTCATCCCAGGCAAAGCTGCCTTCACCACTACCTCCGTAGAAGTCTGGTAGATATCCAAGGCTGGCGTTACTGCCTCACCAAGGGTAGTCAAAACACGGGAAGGACGGACAAAACTGTCCTCAAACAGCCTGTCCATCGCCTGTCTCAGCCTCATGAGTTCAGTAAAGGGATGCCATCTTTCTATAGCCATCTATCTTACCTCCTTTCTTTATCTTTACTGAGCCCCACTCTCAGTTTCAGCACAATTATAGGAAAGTTAAACAAGTTTGTCAACTATCTTCGAAAGTTAAATAATGATACTTGACAAATAACTTAAACAATTTTATAATTAAGGCAAAATTATTAGAGAAGAGAGATGGCAGGCAAGGACTATTACCAGATTCTAGGTGTAAGTAGGAATGCTTCGGAAAAGGAAATCAAGCAGGCCTACCGGCGTTTGGCTCGCAAGCATCACCCTGACCTCAACCCCAACGACAAGTCGGCTGAGGCTAAATTCAAGGAGATAAATGCGGCTCATGAAGTCCTTTCCAATCCGGAAAAGCGGAAGAAATATGACCAGTTTGGTGACCAATGGGAATATGCTGAGCAATTTGCCAAATCTGGGGGACAAGAGAGGGTTAAGTGGGATTTTGGCAAAGGCGGCAAAACCTTCGAATATGGCGACCTGAGCGACTTCGGCGACATTTTCTCAAGCTTGTTCGGCGATTCTGGTGCAGGCTCTAGGACGAGGCGTGGGCCACAACGTGGTCAAGATATAGAGTCTCCCATTGAGATAAGCCTTGAGGAGGCTTACCACGGCTCTACGCGTGTTATACAACTGCAGGTTGGGGGGCCATGTACAGCTTGTGGCGGGACAGGCAGGGTGAGCAATCGAGTGTGTACCATTTGTAACGGCGCCGGTCAAAAGGTAAGCCCCAAGCGCCTGGAGGTCAAGATTCCAGCGGGGGTTAAAGACGGCTCAAGGATTCGTATAGCTGGAGAAGGGGGGCTTGGTCGTGCCGGGGGGAGCAAAGGCGACCTCTATCTGGTAGCGAAGGTTCTTTCCCACAGGCTCTTTGAGCTCAAAGGAGACGACCTTTACACCGAGGTCTCAGTGCCTTTAGCCACCGCCATGCTGGGTGGCGAGGTCAGATTGCCCACTTTGAATGGCAATCTATCTCTTAAAATTCCTCCGGAGACTCAAAACGGCAAGGTTTTCCGCATGGCAGGAAAGGGCATACCACAGATGGGCAATAAAGGGTATGGCAACATGTTCGCCAAGGTAAGAGTGGTCTTGCCTACTAATTTGACCGAGGAAGAAAGGAAGCTATTTGAGAGATTGAGGTCCTTGCGACCAACATAAAGCGAGGTGCCACGATGATGTACCGGGAATCTAAACCAAGGTATGTAATAAGCATAGCCGCCAGAATGGTGGGCATAGAGGCTCATACGTTGCGGTATTACGAAAGGCTGGGGCTGGTACAGCCAGAGCGCTCAAGTGGCAATATACGTCTCTATTCGGAGCAGGATATTGACCGCTTGCGCTATATCAAGACTCTGATGAGCGATTGTGGCGTTAATTTGGCTGGTGTAGAGGTGGCGTTGCGGTTGATGCATAGTATGCAGGAGATGCAACACCAACTTGAGGAAATGGAGAGAAAAATCGGCAAAATTGCCCAAGCTGAAATAGAAGACATAGTGGAGGACATAATAGAAGACGCAGAATGGAAGGAGGTATAGAAAGTTGAGACCAGAGAGATTTACTGAACAGGCACAAGAGGTTTTAGCAGCCTCACAAGAGCTAGTTCGTCGCTACCGCCATAACCAGTGGGATGTGGAGCATATCCTATTGGCCTTACTGGAGCAGGAGAAAGGCATAACTAGGGACATATTACAGCTGCTAGGTGTAGATATCGAAGCGGTCAGACAACGAGTGGAAGCAACGCTTGAGAGTTTTCCCAAGGTAACTTACGAGGCGGGGCAAATTTATGCTACACCGAGGATTTCCGCTCTTCTAGAAAATGCCGACCGTGAGGCCGACAGGCTCAAGGATGAGTTTGTCAGCACTGAGCATTTGCTGATTGCTATTGCCGGGGAAACCAGAGGTGAGGCCGCGGCAATTTTAGCCGAATCCGGCGTTAACCAGGAAAAGATATATCAGGCCTTGCAGAAAATTCGTGGCGGTCATCGAGTTACTGACCGCCAAGCCGAAAGCAAATACCGCTCCCTGGAAAAATATGGCCATGACCTGACGGAACTAGCCCGTCAAGGGAAGCTCGACCCCGTAATCGGGCGGGAAAACGAGATTAAACGTGTGACACAAATACTTAGTCGGCGCACCAAGAACAATCCCGTGATTATTGGCGATGCCGGCGTGGGCAAGACGGCCATTGCTGAGGGATTGGCCCAGAAGATTGCCGCTGAAGACGTTCCCGATTCCCTGAAGGGGAAAAAGGTGGTGGCGTTAGACATGGGGGCGCTGGTGGCTGGAAGCAAATTCCGCGGTGAGTTTGAGGAAAGATTGAAGGCAGTTTTAGATGAGGTTCGGCAAGCGGCTGGCGAAGTCATTATGTTCATCGATGAGCTTCATACCGTGGTGGGAGCCGGGGCTGCTGAAGGAGCAATCGACGCCAGCAATATGCTGAAACCGGCACTGGCTCGTGGTGAAATTCAATGTATCGGGGCCACTACACTCGACGAGTATAGAAAGCGTATTGAAAAAGATAAAGCTCTGGAGAGACGTTTCAGCCCTGTTTACCTCGATGAACCCAGCGTAGAAGCAACCATAGAGATGCTTCGAGGACTTCGTCCCAGATATGAAAAACACCACAAAATAAAGATTGAGGATTCCGCCCTGGTAGGCGCTGCTAAGCTGAGCCAGAGATATATATCTGATAGATTCTTGCCTGACAAGGCAATCGACTTGATCGATGAAGCAGCCAGCAAGTTACGTATCGATATGGAAAGCGCTCCGGAAGAAGTTAAAACACTGGACCAGAAGATGAAGCACCTGATTGATGAGGAGGAGGCGGCTTCGCAACGAGGGGACTACCAGAAAGCTGCCGAATTGAAAGCGGAAAGGTTGCACTTGGAACAGGAGTACAATCAAGCCAAATTGCAGTGGCAGCAGGGGAAGAAAATTGACAGTGTGGTAGACGAGGAGGATATTGCCGGACTAGTTGCCCAGTGGACGGGCATACCTGTTTCCCGGATGATGGAAACGGAGACAGATAAATTGGTTCATATGGAGGAAAGGATTCACCAGAGGATAGTGGACCAAGAGGAGGCAGTGGCAGCCGTTTCTGAGGCCATCAAGCGAGGCCGAGCCGGGCTCAAGGACCCCAAACGCCCCATTGGCAGCTTCATCTTTCTGGGACCCACCGGGGTGGGAAAAACCGAGTTGGCTCGCGCTTTAGCCGAGTTTCTCTTCGACGATGAAGAGACCATGGTAAGACTAGACATGTCGGAATATATGGAAAAGCACACGGTATCCCGTCTTATCGGGTCGCCACCGGGATATGTGGGGTATGAAGAAGGAGGGCAATTGACCGAGGCGGTGCGTCGTCGTCCCTATCGGGTTATCCTCTTCGACGAGGTAGAAAAGGCTCATCCCGACGTCTTCAATATATTATTGCAGCTACTGGAAGACGGCAGGCTTACCGATGGACATGGCAGGACTGTGGATTTCAAAAACACAGTGGTAATCATGACTAGTAACTTGGGCACTGAGGAATTCCAGCGCCAAGGTATTGGTTTTTCCCGTAAAGAGGAAGCTGACGAACAACAAAGAATGAGAAGCGCCATAGAGGGTGCCTTAAAGCGAACCTTCCGCCCTGAGTTACTAAATCGGATGGATGATGTCATTATATTCCGTCCTCTAACTGAGGAGCACTTGAAGAGTATCGTTGACCTACTTATTCATGAGGTAGAGCGGAGGTTGGCTGAGCGTGATATTAAGCTTGAAGTCCATGGTGAAGCCAAAGCTTGGTTGGCTCAGAGAGGCTTTGATCCTGTATACGGAGCTCGCCCCTTACGCCGGGCAATTCAGAGGTATGTGGAAAATCCCATATCGACAAAGATATTGCAGGGTGATTTTAAGGAAGGGGATACCATAGCCATTGGCTTGAAGGAGGATAACCTGAGCTTCGCTGCCCGGAAGACTGCCAAGGCAAAAGCTAAATAAGGTGGTTCAACAACTCACTGCCCTCCCGAACCTTTCGCGCCTTGCCATTCTGGGCGATAGACTTCTTTATGGCTGAGCTTGCCTGAAACCTGTAAGCCTGTCGAAGTTAGCAGCATAGCTGGAGAATTTGAGGCAAGCGTCTATTGTAAACCTTGTCTTCGTCCAGGCGATTGAAGAAAGTAAGGTTTAGAGTGCTAAGGGGCTAGCTCACGCTTGCCGATGATTCCCTCATTTGCCGGTCGGTTTTTCCAAATTCATAAGCAGCAATAGCTAAATCGATCACATACCAGATCCCAAAACCACCCATTGTTATCAGCTTTAGAACACCCCATGCCACTTGCCCTTGGTAGAAGCGGTCTACACCTAACCAGCCGGCTAAGAAGGATGTTATGAGTATGATTAGCTGTCGCCTCCATTCATTCCTTTGTTCCATTTTTCACCTCCCTCTTTGTTTTCCTGCTATATCTGGAAATGCCGCATGTCGGGCATGTCCTGACAATCAGCTTGCTCTTATATATGGAACACTGTTCGTGTTAATCAAAGAAAGGCGAGGTAGAGATTTCCGAATATTGCCTTAGCCAGGCTGCGCCATTCGTTAAATCGCTCTTATCTCCTCTCGCATAAACCTTATGTAAGAGACGGCGAAGCAGATAGCGGCCAGGGCTATTATGCTTACGACCTGAGGCCAGACGAGAAGAAGACTCTGGCTCAAGGGGAGAGGAGTCAGCATCCTTCCTCCAACGATGGCACTCATCAGCAGTACGAGATTAAGGCTGCCTACTTCAGGCACTAGTAGGGCAATGGTAGCTTCTTCGTAAAGGGTGCGAGGAGAGACGCGTGCAATCGTCCCTTGAATTTCAGCGTTACTGGCGAGCATTTCCAGCGTGGAAGTCTGGTCAACTGGGACCAGAGCATTGGCAATAGAGCCAGCAATCATGGATGTAAAAAAGAAAAAGAATATCCATAAGCCTATAGAAGCCAGCATTGAAGTAGTAGCCGACTTAAATAAGATGGAAAAAAGAACAGCCAAGGCCATCCAGAAAGCCCCATAGACTATACTTATCAGGGCGAAGACTATGAGTCTGAGGGCCTCTCCTGAGTCTGGCGGCACGCCAACAATGCGCAGCCCCAGTCCAGCAACGATAGCAATTACGCTTATGATCATAATAGCCAAGACCGCTAGCCCAGCCAGGAATTTGCCATTTACTACCGCATCTCTATAGATTGGCTGTGACAAAAGCCGGCTCAGGTTGCCGCTGTTGCGCTCACTGTTTATGGCGTCGAAGCCAAGAGCTATGCTTATAATGGGGATAAAAAGGGATAGGAAGAAGGTGAAGGATGGCAAAGATTCGCCGGAAGTGGTAAAAATGGTGAGGAAGACAAATTCGGTGTCTGTGGTTACTGCTTCCCTTATGGTTCGAGTAGCTATATAGGTAGCAAATATCGCCGCCAGCAAAACTAAAGTAAACAGGATCAGGAATCTTAGGCTAACTAGATGGTCAGCCAGTTCTTTGCGAAAAACAGCAGGCATAGCTAATCCTCTTCGAAGTAAGTTTTGTAAATTGCCTCCAGGTCATATTTCTCTATCTTCATCCCAACCAGTAGGCTGCCACTATCGATAATCTCCTTGGCTATTTGAGACCTCAGGTCTTCGTCGCAAGTAATGAATAACGTATTGCCAGAACCCTGCACCTCTCTGATCCTTGTATCCCGCTTTAGGGAATCGAGAAGGTCAGGATTTGCCTGAGCCACTTCAACTTCGATTCGATATTTTCCACCGCTAATGCTTTGCTTACCCAGGCTGTCTATCGGTCCTTCAACCACCAGATGCCCCTTGGCCAGTATTCCTATCCGAGTACATAACCTCTGCACCAGGTGCAGTTGGTGAGAGCAAAAAATAACGGTCATACCCTTCTTAGCCATGCTGCCTATGATATTGAGCATGTCATCTACGCCTTCGGGGTCGATGCCCGAGGTAGGTTCGTCGAGAAAGGCGAGCTTGGGTTCTTTAACCCATATGTCAGCTATGCCTAACCTTTGCTTCATCCCTCTTGAGAACTTGTTAACCTCCTGGTCAGCTACCTGAGATAATCCTACTGTAGCCAACAAATCCTCTATGCTCTTCTCGGCTTCAGATTTAGGCAGATTATTTAGCTCGGCGGTATACCTCAGGTTTTGCCTTGCGGTTAAGTCTTCGTAGAAGCCAACCTTTTCTGGCAAATAGCCAACAATGTGCTTTACCTTTAAAGGTTCCCTGGTCGGATTGTAACCGCAAACCTCTGCTGTCCCGGAACTAGGCTCGGTAAGCCCGAGCAACATCAATATGGTTGTAGTTTTGCCGGCACCATTGGGACCAAGAAAGCCGAAAATCTCACCTTCCTCTATATGAAGATTGAGCCCGTCAACGGCGGTGAAGCCGTTATAGGTTTTGCTTAAATCCCTTGTCTCAACGACGATCTGCCCCACTTATCATCTCCTGCCAAAGCGCCTAAAAGTAAAGTACAGGCCGACGATCACAGCAATCACTATTCCTGCGCCTATCCACCCCCATTTAGTAGATGTTCCTACTGTTACCCTGATCTCCAATGCGGGCGGTTCGATTGAAGTCTGGGGGTCGCTATTAAACTCCAGGGTGGCCATATAATCCCCGGCGATGGTCTTAGGTGGGGGCTTTATGACAACTTCGACCTCTCGTTCATCCCAAGGATTGAGGTTTTCTATCTTGTCGGGGTTAAAGGTCACGCTCCAGGCCTCGCCGGCAATTGCTTTGGGCTTGACCGAGCGGAAAGTTATTTGGTTAAAGGGCGCTGTTCCCAGATTGGTGATAATAACAGTAAGATTGCTTTCTTCTCCTGCGGTGGCCTTAATATTGAGCCGTTCGGTCTCCGTTCGGACTAGGAAATCATATCTGGCGGTTACTCTAGCTGTTAGGTCGATGCTGTCTTCAATCTCCCCCGCTGCGGCTTTAAGAGTTATGGTGTAGTCTCCTGGCTCCGGGAATAACCAATAAGGTGCCGAGGCAGAGACTGCAATTGTCTCAGGGTAGGCCTTTGTGGGGTCAAGGCGAATGGCCGATATCTCTGTTCCTTCGTAAGCCGATTGCAGTATGCTCACCAGCCAGCCATCGGGCCCCTCGGCTGAGAGTTCAAAAGTGCGTTGTTCTTCACCACCGCTATATAGCAGTTCCACGTCAAAGGTAAAGGAAATGTCGACTGGTCCAGGCCGTATAGGGTATTTGGAATTAAGCTCGATTTTTTCCTCTTGAGCTGCAACTATTGGCTGATTAATCAAAGCGCCAAATATTGCCAGAGAAAAAATAAGACTGACCAACAGGCAAGCTAGCTTTAATTTATTCATTTTCCACAGCTCCTCTGCAATTTAGTTAGCTCTATATTTTATAATGAACTCCTTTACTATATCAAGCTTTGCAAGATTATCATCCCCTTTGACGACTGTGAACAAAGCTGGTAAGCTAAGGAACTCAAAGGAAATTCGAGGATGTCTGGCAAAGTGGATATGGATAAAATCGTGTCTCTGTGTAAGCGCAGGGGGCTTATTTTCCCCAGCAGTGAAATATATGGCGGTTTAGCTAGCTGCTGGGATTATGGCCCTATGGGGGTGGAGCTTAAGCGCAATATCAGAGACGCCTGGTGGAAGGCAATAGTCCAGGAGCGTGATGATGTAGTGGGGCTGGACACATCCATCATGATGCATCCCGGGGTCTGGGCAGCCAGCGGCCACATCGATAGTTTCACAGACCCCCTGGTGGAGTGTAAATCTTGTCACCTGAGGTGGCGCGCTGACCAAATAGAGGGCCAAGGCTGTCCCAAATGTGCTGGTGAGCTAACCGA
>Ga0180438_10011006_pt1 | contig 11008 bp, 12 predicted proteins | sample SS_ome_12_FD_132455 | JGI IMG/M metagenome (GOLD analysis project Ga0180438, IMG submission 132455) | Hypersaline lake sediment archaeal communities from the Salton Sea, California, USA - SS_3_D_2 metaG | ecosystem: Environmental > Aquatic > Non-marine Saline and Alkaline > Hypersaline >... | reverse complement strand
CATTTGAAGAAGTTGTCTCAGAAACAGCCTCCATTTAAAACTCAAGATAAGAAAAAAGGGATGACTGAAAGTCATCCCTTTTTTCTTTGGGGTCTGGGGTTTTCAACCCCAGGCAAGGGGGTATGGGGGACGGCACGTCTCCCACTTAAATCTACGTTGGATACGTCACCTTCATAAGAAACAAGCCTTGTGCTGGAGCGGCATGAGGAGCCTTTCTTCTGTCTTGAGAGACGATGAGATTGTCGATGGCAGAAGGGGGGTGTTTGCCAGAGGCAACAGCAACCATCATTCCAGTGATGTTGCGGACCATTTTGTAGAGGAACCCATTGCCTTCGAACTCAAAGCGAGCTCCGATCTCTGTTTCGATGACATCGATTCTGAAAAGTGTTCTTTCGAAACTTTTTGGGCGATTTCCGCGGCCTCTTTCATTGGCAAAAGCTTTGAAATTGTGGGTGCCGATAAAGTGTGCTGCTGCCTCTCTCAATAGATCGAGGTGTACTCTGTAGCGACAGTGCCACACGTAAGGACGGTCAAAGGGGAGGACAACCTCTTGGAGACAAAGGTGATAGTGGTACTCTTTGCTAAGAGCCGACTTTTGGGCGTGAAATCCCGCTTTAGCTTTTTCAACAGAGAGTATGCGAATGGATGGGGGGAGGAGGCCGTTTAACGATCTGAGAAGCCTTTTGAGTGGGTGGGGGGTTTGTAAAGAGAAGTGGGCCACTTGGCCTCTGGCATGAACGCCGGCGTCTGTTCTTCCGGAGCCGATAAGACGAACGGACTCCTTTGTGATGGTGTGAAGAGCCGTTTCAATGGACTCTTGAATAGAGTGGGAATGGACCTGCTTTTGCCAGCCTGAAAAATCGGTCCCATCGTAGGCGATTATCATGACATACAGATTCATCGGATAGGCTCGTTCTTGCGAGAGATTTGAGGTGAGGCTATGGAGGGGTCTGCTTGTACGACGGGTTCGAAGAGCTCTTTTGTCAAGGCGCTTGCCCGCTCTTTTCCTCCTTGAACGAGGGTAAATAGGGCGATATTTGGTGGAGCGAAGAGGCGAAATGGAAAGGTTGAGCCAACACCTCGAGAGACGAAAAGAGTCCTTTCGTCTCGAACATAGAGACCACTTCTTAGGGAGCTGTTTGGTCCAAGAAGGCGTTTTCCGATAAATGGGAGATTGATCTGTCCTCCATGTGTGTGGCCAAAAAGAAAGAGATTTCCGGGGAAGCTTGTGAGATGAGAATAGATTTCTGGATTATGGGCAAGGACAATTCCTGGAGCTTGTATATCCCACCCTTTGTATGCTGTAAAAGGCTCGCAGTTTCCGGTGTTTAGGTCTCCGATTCCAGTGAGATTGAGAAAGTTATCATGCGTGCCTACTCGCACGGTTTCATTATGGAGAAGCGTCACTCCGTGGGATCTATAAAAGTGGACAAGCTCTTCGTTGGGTACAAGAGAATCGATATCTTCGTTAGATGCCGCAGAGATTCCGAGGACTTTTTGCACCCCTTGGATTACGGGATGACAGTCTGGCTGTCCGTAGGAAATAGTCCCCTTACTGTCTATAGTAGCGTATCTATTGTAGTCATGATTTCCAAGACAGGCAAATATGCCTAAAGGGGCCGATAGACCTGTAAAAAAATCATCGGCAAGGGTCTTATTAGAAAGAGTTGCGTACGAAAGGAGGTCCCCTGAGAAGAGAATGAGATTGGGAGAAAGGCTTTGAATTTTGGTTTTAAGGCGATTGAGAAAAGAGGGCGATGAGTAGCAATTGAAGTGTAGATCTGAGAGGTGGAGTATTCGTATCCCCTGAAGGGCTTTTGGGAGTGTTGGTATTGGTAGAGTATATTTTGCTAAAGAGAGAAGACGAGGTTCGATAAAACGAGGCCAAATGCCTACAATGGAAAGAACACAAAGAGCATCCCACGTCCACTCAAACCAAGATCTTCGAGAAATCATAATGTATAAAGGTTTTTATGAAAGTAGCGACCTCTCTGGTCAACAGAGAGGTCGCGGAATTCTTACATCTCTTTGAGATGGGAAGAAACCTTTTTTGTCATTTGGAACATATCGATTTGTTGGTTACCAATGACTTTCCCGAGTTTCTGGTCGGGATTAATCTGTCGCCGCTCTTTTGGATCTTGGAGGTTTTTTTCTTTAATATACTTCCAAAGCCTCTTTGTTACCTCTGTTCGAGGCATGGGCCCTTTGCCCACGATTTCGGCCAAGGCGTCGCTAATTTGGACAGGCCTTTTTAGTGCAGATTGTTTACTCATGTTCCGATCTCCTTACAAAATAATGAGATACACTCATAATGCTATGTTGTGATATTCATCACAAGAAATATCTACAACACAAAATGTGCTTATGCTGTCACAAGGAAACTTTCCCCTTTACCAGCATAGGCGTTTATGTCCCTAACGGGGGAGTATGCCGTTTTGTCAATTTTGAGACACGAAAAAAGAGCTCTTTATGAAATCTGTTCCATCTGTCGAGAAAACAAAGCAGGACAAGATCCGCCTTTCACATACCTGTAAAGGTGTAATTGCTCTTAGAAAAAAGCTCAATTCTTTTTGTTCTGTGGAAGAAAAAGTTGGCCATATAAAAAAATTTATTGATAATAAATTGCAGAAATTTCCCCAAATTGAGAAATTTTTATCCGATGCTTCCGATGAAGAGCGGCTTGTTATTTTGCTTATCCTTGCCCTTGATCAAGAAGGGAATGTGTTTGCCAATCTTGAAGAGAAAAAGAACATTTCTGGCTCCTTGAGCAAACTTGCAGAATTTCTCCTTCATACAGAGCGCTTTTATTCAGACATAGGCGGCCTTTTGGGATACTATGAGACCGTTCTTCGTCTCTTTTCGTCAGAAAATGTCCAAGAGCTGCCAGAGCTTTTTCCTCCCCCTCTCTTTGATATGAAAGAGACATCAAGGTCTGTGTGGGAATATGTTTTTGAGGCGACACGGCGACTCGAAGAGATGGCAGAGCTTTTTACGGTAGGAGGAGCTGGAGAGCGGCTTGGTCTTGTTGATGAAAAGACAGGAGAGCCAAGGCCGGTTGCAGGGTTGGTGTTTTGTGGTAAGACGGTTTTAGAAGGGCTTTTTCGTGATGTAGAGTCAAGGGAATATTGGCATTACCGGGTTTATGGAAAACAAATACGAATTCCTGTTGTGTTGATGACCTCTCGTGAAAAAAATAATGATCAGCACGTTTCATCGATTGTAGAAAGGGCTCTTTGGTATGGACGAGCACCTGACTCTATATATAAGGTTGTGCAACCCTTAGCTCCTCTTGCTACAGATGATGGTCAATTGGCATGTTCTGCTCCATTAGAGATGATGGGTAGGCCGGGTGGCCATGGCGTGGTTTGGAAGTTGGCGGCAGATCAGGGTATTTTTTCGGCACTGAAAAAAAGGGGGGTTTCTTCTCTTCTTGTTCGACAGATCAATAATCCTCTCGCAGGGCTTGACTTCGCCCTTTTATCTTTACAAGGTGTAGGCCTTTGTGAGAATAAGTCGTTCGGTTTTGTCGGCTGTCCTCCTCGTCCTGGGTTTGCTGAAGGGCTCATTGCTCTCGTGGTAGAGCATAATAAGAGAGGTCAGCGTATGGCCCGACTTGCTAACATTGAGTATACCGAGTTCGAGCGCGTCAGAAAGCAAAATCCGTCCCTTTTAGAAGAGGGGGGCGTCTGTCCTGCCAACACCAATATTTTGTTTGCGCGAATCGAGGCTATTGAAAAGGCCCTTTGTGTCTTCTCGATTCCGGGTGTTGTGATAAATGCAAAGACAAAAGCTGAGGTCATTGATGGAAACACGAAAGCAGTAAAGAGCGTGGCTCGTCTTGAATCTGCTATGCAAAACATCACCGATGGCATGGCAGATCCAATAGATGACAATGACCATGTAGACCTTTCCACCTTTGTCAACCTCTACGATCGCGCAAAAGTGATGTCTGTGACAAAGCGACCATGCGCGGATCTACAAAATCCTTACGAGACTCCTGTTTCCTGCTTTTATGACTGGTACGGCGCTGCTTATTCATTACTACAAGAGCATTGTCGACTTGCTCTTCCTAGAAAACAATCCTTTGAACAGTTCATTGCCCATGGACCGAATGTGCTCTTCTTTTTCAATCCATCTCTTGGTCCTCTTTGGGATGTGATCGCTCAGAAGATTCAAGGGGGTCGGATAGTATGGGGCAGTGAAGTAGAGCTTGAAATTGCAGAGCTGTGTGCTCAAAATCTCGAAATTGACGGCAGCTTTCGCCTTTTATGCGAGAGGCCAACAGGGGAATTTGGAAATGATGGTCTCATCCATTTTTCAGAAAATGTGCCTAAAGCGTGTTTGAAAAACGTTTCTATTGAGAATCAGGGTCTTATTCCGGCTCCAATTCATTCCCATATACAACGATCTGTTTCCCGTTTTGCCTCATGTACCATTCAATTAGAAGAAGAGTCGGAGCTTGTAGCAGAGGACATTGTGATACGGGGCGACTTTTCTCTTACTGTACCAAAGGGAAAGAGGGTAAGACTATCTCAAGGTAAAGACGGGCAAGTTGAAGTCACTGAGGAAACGTTGGATAAACCTTCTTGGAGATATAATATCTCTTGGGCAAAAGGGGAAGCTCCAACACTTACACGAGTACTGTTATAACGGGGAGAGCTCCTGCAGAAGAGAGTAAGATCATACCTGCTCCTCCGAGGATGACACCAATGGCCATAAGAGCAAACGCGAATTTAAAACTCTTTTTTGCAGCTAGCAAGGAAATAGAAAGGACTGTAAGCGAGAACCCTATTAAAACACCTCCGAGACCAACCTGAGATTCCACTGTCTTTTGCAAAAGAGGAGAGACCTCTTTCCAAGCAACGACAAGCTTGTCCGCTGTGTATTTTAGGGCTGGGATAAGGTGGGTGGTTGTAACCTCTTGTGCCGTTTGCCACGTTGTATCAAGCGCCTTAAGTACCGCCTCAGAACGGCTTACCCCTTGTGCTGCTGACATAGAAACAAAACCCCCTTAAAATAGTACGGCCGTAAAGCTCACACTCTATATGAGAGAGCAAATTATCGCTAGCTTCATTCATATCCTCTACCCATTTAACCCTATCGATTGGTATACTTGTCTCTTCTAATCTTCTTGGGGCAGTAGCTCAGCGGTTAGAGCAGCGGACTCATAATCCGTTGGTCGTAGGTTCAAACCCTACCTGCCCCACTTTTTCCTGATGTTTTATTTTTGATGGGTTTTGTGTAATATTTTTAATTATTGCTCGGGCTTGTTTTTAATTAGTTTAAAAAACGCGCCTTTTAAGTTGTTAAGGTGAGGTATACATGTCGATTACTGCAGGTGTTGAGAGAAGCTCAAATGGCCTCATTTGGCCCACAAATCTCGGTGATATTAAGATTTCCGTGGACGAAAGAACTATCCTTGAAAAAAAGATAGTCTCCTCGAAGGAAAAGTTGTCCCCCAGGACCGCGTCTAATGAACCTATGTTCTATGTTCCGAAGAGCCCCTTGTGTCCCAGAAGGCTTGATATCGGTCATGACCATGCATTTGTTGTTCTCAACCGTCACGGCGGCATGCCTATGTTTGACAAAACAGGCGCTCAACAAAAAAGTATCAAGTTTGTTTGGGACTGCATTTCGGGTTCTTTTTGGCTCAAAAAACGAGGGAGAAGGGACAAACAAGACGATGCTCTTCGTTATGTGAGATATGGTCTGGCGGTAGGAAGATCAGAATCAGGATTCCCACGAATTGTTAATGACAGTTGTTCTGCATCTTCAAAGGGCAAATCGCGATATTTCGAGAAAAAGGCCTCCCACTCCCTACCTGAGTGGTTAAAGGAGTTTGGACCGAATTTTGACGTGGGTGACATCATAGGCCTTGTAGATGCGCTTAGAAAAATTCATGCGGCGCGCTACGAGCCTGCCAAATTTTGTTCGATGTTTGTTAAGGGATCGTATTCATCTTTCGGTACTACCCACACTCTTTTTCATGGCGATATCTCTCCCAATAATATCATTTGTGAAGCTCGTAAAGATGAAAAGACGGGAAAAACGTTTCCTCGATTGATGCTCACGGACCTCTCCAATATTGGCGACTTGTCCAAGCTCATGTGGACACCCGGGTGGGCCTCTCCAGAATGCATTCAATTTGCGAAAACCCATACAAAATACCAGGAGATGTGCACATCCGATTTTCTTGCAAAATACGGTGCAGTAAAGGATGCATGGGCCATGGGCTTGATCCTTGGCTCTCTTCTTCGGGGAGGTTTTCACCCACAGTACGAAGACCATTTACCCCGTTTTTCGTTTATAACAAGCAAGCTCACAATTGATGACTCAGGCCGCGTTGTTGATGAACGGGGGCTAGCAGACATAACTCAAGAGGAAATTGACAGAAAAATTGATGTGCTGATAGCAGAAGCATCGTCAGATGGAGTTAAAGCGCTTTGGAATTGTGTGAAAAAATACTTAACTATTGATCCCGAAGGAAGGCCAACGATGGCCGAGTATAGTATTTCTATGTCTTGATTTCTCTTTGAAGGCGAGCTTTCAAGCTTTTTCAACATGGTCGGATTTTATATAGGCAAAATTTTCCGAATTCTTGCACAAATGTTACCAAAATGGTAGCATTAGTGTATGGGTAAAAAAGATTGTTTGTTTCAAATTGCCGATAGTCAACAAGGGTACTTTACGAGTTTCCAGGCGGAAAGGTGTGGATATGCGCGCTCGCATTTTCAAAGGCATCTTCTTTCTGGAGACTGGATTAGGGAACAACGGGGAATATATCGGCTAGCACGGTATCCTGTGACTGATCGTCCTGAATTAGTTGTGTGGAGTTTGTGGAGTCGCTCTAAGCAAGGGGAAATACAGGGCGTGTGGTCTCATGAAACGGCCCTAGACGTGTACGAGTTATCTGATGTCATGCCATTAAAAATGCATATGACGGTACCGATCTCATTTCGAAAAAGGATATCGATTCCACCGCTTTTGGTTCTTCATTATGCGACTCTTCATGAAAAGGAAATACGTGTTCAACAAGGATATTTTATAACTACACCGTTACGAACGCTCATTGATGTTATTGAAGAAGGAGTTCTTTCTCATGATTTATTATTGCAAGCATTGAGAGAAGCATTACAAAAAGGGCTTGTTTCTAGAAGAGATATTGAAGCAACAGGAAAAGAGTCTCTAATAAGAGGTTTACTTAATGAGCTCACGATTTAAATCAGCTGTAGATTTTAGGCGTAGCTTGGAAATGAGGCTTCATTCGCATGCTTTGGCAACTGGAATTGATTTGCAGCGTTTGAGAAAAAAAGTAGCGTTTGATCGATTTCTTGCAAGAATTTTTGCTCGAGAAACAAAAAGTTTTTTTCTTAAGGGCGGGTATGCGATGGAACTGTATTTGTCGGCCGCTCGGGCAACGAAAGATATCGATTTGACGACGCTTTTACGCACGGAAGATAGCGATATAATGAGCGCGATCATTTTAGAAGAGTTGCAGGGCTGCTTAACTCATGATTTTGATGATTTTTTTATGTACACGGTTGGAACAAGTGATACAACCCTAGATAGTACCCCTTATGGTGGTGTTCGTTATCCGGTATCCTCTTTTATCGCCGGAAAATTGTTCGTGAAGTTTCAGCTCGATGTCGGTGCTGATGCTATTGTAACAAAAACAGAAACCATTCAAGGTGCAGATTGGTTAGATTTTTGTCACATTCCGCCACCGACGTTTTACATGATTTCAGTAGAACAACAAATAGCTGAAAAAATTCATGCCTATACTTTACCAAGAATAGAAAGGATGAATACAAGGGTAAAAGATTTAATAGACATTGTCCTTCTCATACATCGAAGAAATATAGATATCGATACTCTTCGAGAAGCTATCAAACTTATTTTTCGAGTAAGAAAAACACACGATATTCCTACAAAATTAGCTCCTCCTCCTTCTGAATGGCAGATGAAGTTTACTCATTTAGCCCAAGAGTGTGCTCTATCCAATGATATGTTTCTTGCATATACCGAAGTCTGTCGTTTGTATGAGGAAGCAATACGTCTTATTTTGAGCTAATGATTGCGGTACACCAGAACGAAGGCCCTATACATGGCAAAATCGAACACAGTTTAGTAGTGTTTGGTTCTCGAAACTCAAGCTGAGAGCATTGAAACCCAAGTTGCCCCCTATTCCTCTCGTTGGACGGCTGCAGGGAACGGTCCACTTCATGTTGTTCCTCGGCCCGTCCCCTTCGCTCATCCCCTGGAGCGGGATAGGGCGCAACTTGGGTTTGAATAACTCGATTTTTAGAAGAGCTCGTTGCTTCAGAATGCTTTGTGAGCGGGGCGAATTATTCCAAAAAGCTGTTTTTCGGAATTTATTCTATGATGCCAAGTATACCCCAATCAGGTCATCTGCTATACCATCCTCTTTACAAGCTGTGGTGTGCTACAGGAGGTACCATTGCTAAAAATAGGCATGCATGTCAGGATTCTTGGAAAAAGCTCATTTCTTTCTTTGAAAAACATCTGAAGAATGGGTCCTAACCCTAATTGAGGATTTTTCGTGAGGCTCGTGCTTTCAAAAATATTTTGCTATCTAGTTCTTTGTGCATCTATCAATATCCTTTTAGCTGAAGAACATTTTCTTCTTAATTGTGGCAGAACAGATGAAATACTCCTTGAGCTCGGCCCACGCCTCAATGAGCGTATAAGTCCCTGTTCTACATTCAAAATCGCTTTGAGCATAATGGGGTTTGATGCCGGAATCTTAAAAGATGGAGCAACACCAACGTGGGACTTTCAGGAAGGCTACGACGATGTTTTAGAAGCATGGAAGGCGCCCCAAACTCCTACGTCGTGGATGAAACATTCGTGTGTTTGGTATTCCAAGGCCTTGATAACACAGTTGGGACTGAAAAGGGTTAAAAAGTATCTAGAATCCTTAGAATATGGAAATCAAGACATGTCTGGGGGATTGACAAGGGCGTGGCTCAGCTCTTCCCTCACAATTTCCCCTAAAGAACAAGTAGAGTTTCTCAAGAAGATGGTTCGAGGGGGCCTTCCTGTTTCTATGAACGCCATTAAAATGACCAAAGAAATTCTCTTTCTAGAAGAGTTTCCTGAAGGGGAGAAATTGTATGGAAAAACGGGTTTAGGGCGAGATATTGGGGATGTAGAAATAGCGTGGTTTGTAGGATGGGTTGAGAAAAAAGATCTCTTTTTTCCCTTTGCGTATACTATCCGTAAGGAACGGGTTGATCTTGGTCAGCGCATTCCCAGAGTTAAACAGCTATTAGCTCAGGCAAATGTAATTAAGTACCTTTTAACCACTTAATTTATGTGGAGTAGCTAGCCCATGAATCGAAACCCTCTTTTAAAACTACTCTCGGTGTACCAGATATCTTTTCCTGAGGAAGAGACGGCCGGTAAAACAGAGCAATTTGTACGAGAAAACAGGCGCTGTTTTGAAAGAGGTTTGCCCTCAGGGCACATTACAGGCTCTGCCTAGATTGTGAACAAGGAAAGATCTCACGCACTTTTTACCCACCATAGAAAACTCAATAGATGGCTCCAATTGGGTGGACATGCAGATGGGGATGCAGATATTCTTCAAGTGGCTCTGAAAGAGGTTAGGGAGGAATCGGGACTAACCAATATAGTAGCTCTTTCTGAACAGATCTTTGATATTGACATTCACCTCGTTCCAGACGGCTCTTTTGGCCATTACCACTACGATATTCGATTTCTGTTAGAAGGCGATCGATCAGAGCAGTTGGTGATTAGTAATGAGTCACATGATTTAGCGTGGATTGAACTTTCCAAAATGCAAGAGATGATTAACTCGCCGTCTATTTTGCGCATGTGTGTAAAGACGCAGGAATATACAGCAATCTAATACTGGGGGAAATAGATCTTGTTATGGCAAATAGGTCATCGGCTGCCGTTCTTTTTCTTGTGTGTGGGTTTGAGAGGGGGCTGTAGGTCGAGGTGTCTCCCGTACGTGAGTCGATAGAAAGGCTTGTTCTATCGAGTCTTGTGCCGTTAAAAAGATTTTCAGAGACGATGTTCATTGGAATATCTCTGTGTGTCGTCCATGCTCTTAACTCCCGGATCATTTCCTCTGAACCAGGTTCCCCATTGACCCCTCCTCGAAGATGGAGCTGAATGGGGTTATCGAATATTTCTTGCGTTAATTTTCGTATGGTCTGAAAGATTACATTTCCTTCTCGTATTTCATCTACAGAGCCAAAATGAGCAATAAAAGCTATCTTGTGGGTTGGATCATAGCCGCCCGCAGCAATGCACGAGTCGCAACCGTATGTAGCAACGATGGGTTTTTTGTCTGTTGCAGAGGTAAACGCCACCTCTGATTGAAAGACCTCTACGATTTCGCTTCCATTAATTGATATGCACATAGATTTAATTTTGTAGTTTTTCAATTCTTTTTCTATTTTATCAAATACGCCGAATCTAAATAAAGAGAGAATTGAAGGAGCCTTCGGATAAGTTGAAAATAGATCGTTTTAGTTTCTGTCAAGCGCTCAAAGGTTCACAAAGCTCTTCTCGCAAGGATTCGACACGGTGCTTGAGTTCATCTTCTGGAAGAGGAGAGGGACCAATGAGCATATTCTTTAAGATGGTGAGCTTGCTGAAAAAGGCTTGTGCTTTTGTCTTCACAAAGACAATGTGTTCAATCCAATGGGGGATTGTTTGTCCTGCTTCTTCGCCGGTTTTGTGGAAGAGATAGGCGATTCCATGTCCTTTTTCCTTGTAGTGCCTGATTAATTGCTGTGAGAGCTGCATAGCTTCGATATACTCCGATTTTGTCAGATCGGAAAAGGCCTGTCGGTGTTGTTTGGGAACTATTAAGAAATGGAGGTTTTCTTCGCTATGTGCGATAGGGGCGTGACTGTATAGGACGTTTATCTCCTTTCCTTCAAAGATGCGCTGCTTTTCGATAATCGTTTGATTGCAAAAGGGGTCGTCTACAGGTGAGGGAAGGGTGCCGCTT
>Ga0180438_10011005_pt1 | contig 11008 bp, 7 predicted proteins | sample SS_ome_12_FD_132455 | JGI IMG/M metagenome (GOLD analysis project Ga0180438, IMG submission 132455) | Hypersaline lake sediment archaeal communities from the Salton Sea, California, USA - SS_3_D_2 metaG | ecosystem: Environmental > Aquatic > Non-marine Saline and Alkaline > Hypersaline >... | reverse complement strand
TGGCCGACGCCAGCTTGACCCGCTGGTGTGCGGTCTTCTCACGCTCAGCAACGAGCGCCTGAAGGGTCGGGGAAGATTGCTTGAGAATGTCGACCGGCTGCTCCGGCATCATCATCTCTTTGTTGGTCTCGACCGCGTTGGCCGCATCCATCGGATTGGCCTTCTCGGTCGGCTGGACCGACTTCGGGGACTGATGGCCGGCAGTAGCCGCCCCACCCTTACCGGCTTCGATGCCAGTGCCAGTGGCATTGTTCTGCTCACTGGGGATGGCATTGCCAGCGCCGACTGCGGTGCCGGAGTCATCCGGAGTCACAGTCTTGGGAGACTGAGACTCGGGATTGGCAGTCTGAGTCTGGTGAGGACCCGTACTGTTGTCACCGGCATCGGTGTTCTGAGAGGGCTCATCGGGAGCGGAATTGCCTACGTCAAAGGCTTCCTTCTCCAGAGCCCGTTGAATTTCTGCATACTCAGCCAGCTTCTCTGCTGAGGTCCGATCGTCGATCACGAGATGCAGGTGTTCACCGAGGTGATCACATGCGTCCGCGATCTTGAGGAACTCAGTATAGTTGCTGACCGGCTGCGGTTTCGGTTTCTCGACGGCCGCCGTCTTGTCGAGCCCAGAAGATTCCGAAGCGAGGACTTCCTTGGACTCGGCCAACACTTGATGGACCATCGAGTAAACCGAGAGATCGTTTTTCTGCATGCTCGGTCTCCTAGGTTCTCACAGGCGGAGGAGGAACAGCTTTGGACGTAGCCGCTGCCGTACCGAAGGCCGCCGTTGGCGATGAAGAATGCACAATGGAATAGTTGGTGGGCTTCGCCGGATTCGCATCCTTGAGAGGATTTGAAGACGGTTTGGCCGATGTGATGCCAACCTTTGATGTGGTCGTCACCATGGAGTTGCTCCCCATCCCTGACTTCATTCCCGAAGGCGCAGCAAAGTTTCCTTGGCTAGCCGTTGCCGGGGATGAGCTTTCAGAGATTTTGGTTAGCTCGTCCATGAATGACGCCAACACCAAAGGGTTCATCTCAGTTTCCGCCTACTCCTGGACGAAGCCGTTCTCGGCCAGCATTTCCCAGGCACGTTGCTCGACGGCTGCCGCCAGTTTGTCCTGGCCGCCGTCGAACTCGTAGCCGTTCTCGGCCAGGATCTCGAGGGCGCGCTGCTCCGCGAGCTTGTCGAGAGCCGATCCTTCCTTCTTCTTGCCGCTCTTCTTTTTCTTCAGCGCGGCGGCGGTTGCTGCTCCTGCCGCTCCGGCTGCCGCGGTGCCGGCGACCGCAGCTTGACCCTTGTGACGCTTCAAAACCTCCTTGGCGGTCTGACCACGGCTCCAGGTCTGGATACCCTTGCTGCCCGGGTGGAACTTGGTGGGGGTGCGAAGAGCTTTTGCTCGTTGAGCAGGCTCCTTCATCCATTTCCCAAATCGGCCAGGAACGCCTTTGAGAGCCTTGCCAAGTTGACTGGTCGCCTCACCAACAGGGCCAGCTTCCTTCTGCATCTCGATGTTGCCCAGCTCCTGGACCATCGAATGGGCCATGATGCGGCCGAGCATGTCGGCTTCGGCGGTCTTCTCCTCCTCCGACTCCTCGTCCTCTTCCTCCTCTTCCTCGGGCTCCTCTTCAGACTTGGCCTCTTCCTCCGCAGCCGCCTTCACGAGCTGAGAGTCATCACCGAAGATCTCATAGGCCAGCTTCAAGATGGTGCCGTCGTCCAGCTGATCAACGTCGATGCCCTCACTCTGGAGGACGTCATCGAGGATCTGAGCCTCAGCGAGCTTCTCGACATCCGAGCTGTCCTCGGCGCCGATCGTCTCGCGAGTCCCGTACAGTTCTGCCAAAAACTCGTTCATTTGGGTCTCCTTGATACTGAGGTGTTTTCCTCTTTCTAAAGGTGTCCGTTTTCACGCGGCACTTTATCAAGGATGATTCTTCCTCTCATGCCCACGTTCTTTCCTAAATGGCAGTCGCCGGTGCACCCTTAGCGATGCGTTTCCCAGCTGCGGCCATTTCATTGACAAATTGTTTTGCTTGGGGGGATTTCATCAATTCACGGAGCCCGGCTGCCGTTCCCACAGTTGCCAACCACGGATGATCTGCAACGAGGCTTTTCAACATACCAAGCTCTTCTCCCTTCCGACGCTCCCCTCGAAGATGAGCAGAATACATCAACGAGATCGGGATAGAACCCAATACCACAGCCAAGGTGTTCCTATCTACCCCTGTCGGAAGGCCTGACGATGCAGTCTTACCAAACAGGTCTTCATCCCCAATCCCATACAACCCAGAGTGAAGCTCTGGGTTGTTTGGCACTACCGTCAATGTGTCCGCTGCTAGTTTCATCTGCTCACGTCGATACCAATTGTAGGCGGACGCTACCTTAGATAGAAGCGGAGAATTGACTTCCGTAGACTTTGTCAATGGCTCTGGCTTCATGATGGTAATACGAATGATCCGACGACGGACCACCGGCCCGAGGTAAGATTTCTCCCCCATCAACGGCATGAGCAGCTTCATCAGCTCCGGGCTGAGCTGGTCAGGGCTGAGTTCTTGGCAAGGAGCCTCTTCACCCTCTATGGGTTTGAAGACGGCACCCGCATCATCGAGCTTGTTGGCCAGGTCTCCCTTGCCCATGCATTGAAGATGGATGCGCTGAAATTCTTCTGGTTTGAGAACCATGCCCATCAGAGATGGAGTAGCCAGGGCCTTTTCCAATCCTTCGCCGGCCATGGAGTCGAGGACACCATGAGGAATAGTGGGCTCAGAACCTGAGAGGATAGGGGTAACTTTCCCAACGGCTTTGTCTGGCCCAATCTCTTTGACAATGTCGGCCCACTTCTCTGCGGAGATCTTCAAAAGCTCTTGTGGTTCAAGTGCGGCGTACTTCGACTTGGACGCCAACTTCACCTGCTCCCAATCGTCCATACCAGAGCCGGTGCGCTTCAGTTCACGGCCATCCGAGTGGCGCCAGACCTTAGACCTCCGACCCGCCGTCTTCCCACCGGAAAATAGGTCTTCGAGCCGAAGGTCCTCGGCACGTTTCTCCATGATGGAGACGTACTCAGACTGTTCTACTGAAGCGACCTTCTCGCCGTGCACTTCCTTCCGCATGATGGCCCGTTTGAACAGCGGGAATGCCATCACTGTGGCGGAGCGGAAGTACTTGTCGCTGTCATAGTGCGAGAGGTATGCCGCCTTGGCTTGCTCAAGGCTTTCGAAGCCGAGCATCACTTTGTCCTCATCGTACTTTCCTTCTTGAGGACCGCGCACCTTGTTCTGATGGATGATGTAGACGTTGGGCGCATTGCGGTATGGGCCAACGTAGACGTCGAGCTTGTCCTTGTCCACTCCCTTGGTGCCGAGGAACTCGCCGTAGGGCATCTTCATCAAGGTGCGCCAACCTTTGCCCTCACGATACGTGCCTGGCTTGTTCTCGACATGGACCATCAGACCCTTGAAGTCGATGGTGCCAGTGAAAGGATATTCCTTGCGATTCGGCTTGGGTGGCGGGCCGATTTTGATCTTCTTGCACTTCGCCCAGAGATCAGACATGCCATCAGCTGCCTTCTTCTCCTGGAAGGCAGCGCCAGCGAGGCCAGCACCTGCAAGGCCCCCGCCAACAGCACCTGCTGCAGATCCGAGTGCTCCAAGCGAATGTTGGTACTGCTGGTGTCGCCCTGCAAGGTCATTCACCATGCCCTGCATCTTCTGTTGCTTCTCCGCCAGGGCAGCATCCTTCTTGTCCAGCTTTGCAAATCGGTCCTGCCACTTTTTCACTCGCTCTGTGACATTGCCCTGCTGGAATTGCCGGACGTCCTCTGGAGTGAGCTTCTTGTTGGCTTTCGCCCGGGCCTTCGCAAAGGTTTCCTCAAGCTTCGCCCTTGCCTGGTCAACTTCTTTGAGCCCAGCCTCAGCCTTGGCCAGATCCTGACCAACAACCTTGGACCCAGCCTTTCCACCAAGGGAACGACCAAGACGGCCCAAGCCTAATCCAGCACCAGCTCCCAAGCCTGCCCCAATCGCTGCTCCTGGTAACTTGTCTTCTGAGATTCCTGCCCCAACTCCCCCACCAACAAGTGCGCCGGTGGCAGCTCTCCCCCAAGGGCTGTGGTAGGTCTTGGTGAAGGCCGCGTCGAGCTTCTTCAACCAGCTAGGGGCTGCTTCCTTCTCTATTCGAGAATCAAGAATGAACTGCTTCAAAGCGGACGCGGTCTTTCCTCGACTGGGCATGAGCGGCTCCGGGAACTCGTCCGTCTCATTGACGTCGGCGTTGGTCTTGAGAGTGCCGTCAGCAATGGCGCGACGCTCTGGGTTCTCTTGGTGGTCGATGCGCCCCGCAAGGATCTTGTCCGACACTTCCAATGGAACATTGGCGATGCGAGGTTCTGCGCGCTTGACATAGAAGTCCATGATCTCACCGCGAGACCTTGGAGGACGAAGCGCCGTCTTCTCTACATACAGGTTGGCTGGCACCTGGACGGAAGCAGCCTTCACCAACTCTCCTTCATCCTCCGACGTTCCGTAGAGTTCCTCAGCATCCAGAATGGACTGTGGCAGCATTTCGCTGCCCAACTTGCACATCACCTTGGCAGACTTTTCTGCACCAATGAAGACAAAGCTAATATCAAAAAATCTTGGGTAGTCATTGATGACAGCAATGACGCGACCATCATCAAGAATCTTCCCCATGCCAATGTAGCGGATGCAGTTGCAATAGTCCTTGCGCGTTTTGGATTTATGGTTGCAAAGCGTGCATCTGTCGTAGGGTACCTTTGCCCCCATCGAGACATCTGGAAACTCACCAGCAAGAATACGGTCAACTACGTGCTGCGCACCATGCTGTAGAGCAAGAGCTTTGTCGATAATAATGACAAGCTCCACCCTATGCATTCTTGGATTCCACGCCCACAGAGCAACTTTGCCGAATGCTCTATTAGGGTCTTTGTTACGGTGGTGGACGAACGGGTGCGCATGCATGAAGGTCCACGCACCGTACGGCGGGATGACCTTGCCCGTGAAATCGTCGTAGGGGTGCTGTTGCCCCGGGTGGTTGTTACAGTCGTGAACTAATGCACTCTCGTAAAATATGTCTCCGTTGACGTTGTTCCCCCAGTACTCTGAGGCACCCAGCGCATTGACAAGGACTGCTATCTTGTTGGGATCAGGTTTGTAAGCATCGAGCCAGTTCCTGATGACTGGCATCATTTCGCCGGCTTGCTTGACCAGAGAAATCCCTGGGTCAAACAGTCGTACCAGAGGTTCTCCCTGATCAGAGACCCCTCTGAAGGTGGCGAGCTTGGTGAGCACTACCCTTCTCCTGAGCCCTTCAATATTGCGCTAGCAAAGCCTCCAATAGGCTTGAGGTACTCTTTGCCGGGGATATCTCCACGGGCCGCGGCTTGAGCACCGATGATATTCTTCCGAGCGTTGACCACGTTGTTGAGCGCGTCGATATTCGGGCGAGCCATTTCTAGAGAGTTCTGGACGTAGGTGCCTGCAACCATTGGATCGGCAGCGTACTCTGGGTTGAATCGGTGGAGCGTATCGAAATGACGCTGCACCATCTTTGAATCTACGCCCGAGGTCCGGAGCCCTGGATTGGCCTCTAGCATGGATTTGTAGTTCTTCGCCTTACTGATGGAATCGTTTCGCTCCTTGAGCTTCTCCCGAACGAGGTTCGCCGTCGTCGCCCCCAAAGTCACTCCTGCACCAAGAGCGGTGCCATAGCCAACTCGTTTGAGCATCTTCTGAGCCATGGGATTGAGAGCGAGCTTCTCTTGAGCCTCTTTCCGGAAGCTAGCATCCTCCCGATACGACTTCACCATTTCAGCCGCTTTCTTGCCAATGCGCTCCACTTGCTCGTCGGTCAAGTGGCCCGCAGCAGCTAGTTTCTCGATGAAGCTCATGTTTACATCCTCTCCAGAGAAGTTTTCAGGGCCCCGTACCCATAGCTCGGTTTGAAAGTAGCCTTAGCCCCCATCGCCCGGCGATACGCCATTTGCTCTGGGGTCATCCCAGCAAGAGCGCGTCTGACGTCGTGGTATCCAATGGCTCCAGCGGCGGCAAGTCCCCCGCCCAGACCGAGGGCTAATCTACCCCCGGTGATCCTGGCCTGCTTGGTCAGGAGAGTTGCTATGCGACTACGCCGACCGAGCATGCTGGATCGCTTGTGTGAGAACAGCATCTACTTCCTGGAACTTTTCAGTGACAGTGTCGACTGCGTGGCTCAACAATGGCTGGTTGACAGCCAACTTGCAAAAGTCGTTGAACGCACTGACGACTGGGTGATTGAAGTTGGTTGAACGAATGCTCGCGCTCTTCTCGATCTCGTAAGTTAGCATCGAGCCCCGAATCTTGGCCGGATCGACACCCTTCTTGGCGAGATGCTGTGCTGCCTTGGTCATCGCCGAGCTAATGACATTGTCATTACCCGGGACCGACTGGCAAGCATGGATGAGTTCGCCCAGGTTCCCGCCACCTAGGACATGTTGGGTCACAGAGTCGAGGAAGCGGCCTTCAGCCTCCTTCATCAGGAACTCATTCTTGTCCCGGGCAACACGAGCCTCATCTCGTACACGCGCCAGCTTCTGCTGCATGCGATGAAGCTCGCCATGGGGGTTGGCCATGGGATACTGGCCCCTCTCAGCCGCCGCCTCCTTCAACTTCTCGACTGATACTGCTCGGCTGAGGTCCTCCACGACCTGGGGCGACATGGGTCGACCCATCTTGGCATAGAGGAGTGCCTCATCCATGAGCGAACTTGCTTTCTGTAGCTGAGGTGGGGGCTCGGGTGTCGGAGCTCCTTGAGGCGGTGGACCACCAGCTCCCGGAGGAACTCCAGGAGGCATGCCACCCGGAGGGGGTGCCGCACCCATTGGTACGCCCCCAGGAGGCGGGGCCATTCCAGGAGGCTGCGCACCGGGTTCTGGTGCACCGCCCTGGTCGCCCATGGCCTGCATGCCCTTCTGCTGCATGGCCACCAGCTCTTGTTTCTTCTTTTCGATCTCGATGCGGCGCTCCATGGTCCGCATATTTTCGCGATGTGTAACTTCGGGGTGTTGTTGAGGCTGGGCGTTCATCATCACTGCTTCAGGGCCACCCATGGCCACTTTGGGCATGTGTTGCCTTATCTTTTGTTGCATAGGAGCTGACACTGTAGCTCGTCTCCATCCCTTGGTTGGACTCCCGACCCAAGTTCCCTGTGACGGTGGCTTAACCCCATATACGGTGGGTCCGCTCCTGGTCACTCCAGGCATAAACGCTTCCTTGGTCGCCTGCTCTTCCTCAGACTCCTGCCGGGCAACATCTGGAACCATGTCCTGAGTGAGGCCCGAAGCGGTGTCCCCCGAGATTCCTTCCTCACCGGCGGCCAGGATTCGATCAGCAGGAGTAGCAAGCTTCGTTTCGAGGATGCGATTCGTAAACTGCGAATCATGCTCTTCCTGCGCCTCCTTAGTGAGGACTGTGCCTACCGCCTTTTCACTGACAGGGTCGAATCCAAACTCACGCGCCAGCGCCAGGTCAGCCTCAACAGTTCTGAACCCTACTGATGCGGTCTTCACCGGACCTGTATGGTACTCGCTGTCTGGCGCGTTGATGACCTCAGGGCACGCCTGCATGTTGAGCGTCTGCAAGATCTCACCGGGGTCAGCCACCGGGAACTCGATGTTCTTGTCGCTCGCGTACTTCTCGTTGTCCGAGAAGAGCCGGGAGAAGGTCTCCTGGTTGGCGAACTCCACGATGCGTTTGATCTGATGGCTGGAGATGCTGGGGTGTTGACGAGCGATTTTGATGATGGCCTCGTTCAACGAGCACCCCGTCGACAAGTACGCGACTGCTGCTTGTTTCCCAAAAGATTCAAGCTCCTCCCTGGAGAGCTTCGCGTATGTTTGCCGATCAAAGGGAAAAGTCGTATCATGCATGAAAGACCTCACTCGGAGAGACAGTTGCCCTCGGTGCTCAGACTACAACCTAACACGGGGCTGGAATAGTGGGAAGAATCAAGACAGAAGGGATGGAGTTGGTAGATCAGGCGGAAGCAATCGATTTGCTGGGCTGTTCTCGATCTACCTTCTGGCGCAAGATCAGATCTGGGGAGCTCCACCGCATCGAGCTCGCTGGTGGGGGTCGCACAGTCTACGTCACCCTTGCCAGCATTGATCGGTGCTTGAACGACGGGCCTCAGTTCATCCTGAAGAGCCTCGAAGAGGAAGCTGCACTGTTGAGTCGGGCGCAAGAACTTGTGCGAAGATTTCCCAAAATCATCAAACCACATCGAGATCTTCCAGGTCGTATGCTTGCTGCTCCCGATCCACTTCCTTCTCAGGAAGGATGACGTCCGCTCGAGGCTTGTAGAAGAACGACGCCAAGAAACAGTACACCATCGAGTGAAAAGTGTCATCCGGGCTGCCCTGAGCATGCTTGTAGACATTCATGCGAAGTCGCTCATTGTACTCTGAGTAGATGTTGAGGAAGTCCTGAGCAAAGGGGTCTTCCCACTCCTCCCAGCGGGGGAACCGAAAGACATTGGCGCGCTTGATGGCGTTGAACATATCGGACATGACCTCAGTGCGATGACAAAGGAAGCGCGGTACCCCAAGACGGCCCTCGAATGTCACCTTCTTCTTCACCTGGCCCACCCACTGATACTTTTTGATTTTCTCCGCTCCGTACCAGCGTACGAGTTTGTCGTTGGGCCAAAAACCGCCACCGTAATCGACGCCAACATACTGGACGTTGAAATCGCGGATGTATCGCTTGATTTCTTGAAGTTGAACGTCGGGTTCTGATTCTAAGCCCTCAAATCTCTTCGCGTAGAAGATGGTGAACTTCTCCTTAGCGAAGGGGAGGTACCCACCCAGGGTCATGACAGTGAAGCTACCCTCCCCGGAGTTGCCTTGGTACGCGATTCTCCCATTTCGCTCGGTGACTATGAACCCATTGGGCACGGTGCAGCAATAGACATTGCCTTTGTACGAGATTGTCTCAACTGTGTTGGGTGTGTTGAGTGTGAACGTACTTCCAAACGACCAGGATGTCACCCACTTAGCCTTTTTATTGCCCTCAGCCCCCCTGCTCAGCCTAAGAGTCGATCTCAAACCGAGCTTGACGCATAGCTCTTGGTAATCCTCGCACAAGCCTTTAGAGGTTGAACTGTAACACCCGTTGCTGTTGCGTCCTCTTTTGTCCACGCTCCCGTCCCCCAAGGTCATTGCATCAAACAAGATCTTGAGTTGTCTAGGGGATAAAGACAGGAACTCTCTGGGTATCCTCTTCGTGTGGCAGCTCTCCCCGACTTCTTTCCACACCCAACTCCATAACTGCTTGCCGTAGATGGACCAGTTCACATCCCCAGTCTTTTTGTTAGGGAACTCCGAGACCTTGAACGGGAGGCGTCGCAAACACTCTCTGATCTTCCTAGTATCTTTAGGATTCACGGTCTCTCTCTGAGACATTTTGATACAAGAGGGACTCGTGCTCCCTTCCTTGACCTTGCGCCAGCAAAGGCCCCCTTCAGAGAGCAAGTAACCTAGAAACTCCAGCCACTCGTCCATTGGCATCGTTATAGGATCGCACCCTGAATATCCTGCTGATTTAGGCACCTCCGGAATGGTGAACTCTCTTTGCTCCTTACCCTCCCAAACCACTCTATCCACGAATTCCAAAGAGGCACCATAGCTGAACGCCTCTTGCGCCTCCATTACCTCCCACTCTTTACGCCCCCACGTCTTCCTAACCAGCATCCGGTGATCGGGAGTGACCGCCATGTCAGCACTCTTACGCTTAACGTGGTAGAGGGGGCCATCCCATTTTTTCTTCGTGATCGCCGTAGGCTTCACAAAGCTCATGACCTTGGTCGTCTGGTCAAATTGCGCCACCCTATCCTCAGGCCCTAGGTCTTCAAAGTGCACAAATCCGCGCTCAGTCAAAATCCTGGTCTGGTCATCATGGCACCCCCAATCGACACCAGCGAACACCGGCCACTGCTGTGTGAACTTTATGACGTCGCGGTAGTGCATCATGGATAGTTCATTCCAACAATTGCGCTGCATGTCTCGACGGGTTAGGGGCCGAGTTCCAGAGTCGTAGCTGCGCCCGAGGACCTCGTTGTAGAACTTGGCCCGGCTGTACTTGATCTGCTTGTCTTTGATGTCTGCGATATCGATCCACGGCACCATGAGCTGCGGGAGGCGATACCCCTCGAATGGCTTCTCGACGCTCGGCTCCGGGTTCATTGACGCCCACTGACAGTCGGGGTCAGCAGGGGAGATGGGCTCACCGCACTTGTCGCAGACCAAGGAGTCCTTGCCGATGTTGCTTTCGGACAAAACGTTCCAGTGCCAAGAGCCCTTGTCTTTGGGAGTGCCGTGCCGGCGGCAAGGAACGATCCATTCATTCTGAGTGGAATACCGAGACCAGTAGTGCTCGATGGCATTGTCGAGGGACTTTGGCGTGCCGGAGTACGTAAACCATTTGAACTCGGAGTGGGACGCGCACTCTTCGATGACGGGAATGTTTTCTAGGATGATGTCTTGGAGCTCGTCGATGTTGATGTAGTCGCCGGGGAGACCTCGGACACGGTCTGCGTTCAAGAACGCAAACCTCAAAGTGACCTGAGATTGGTTGACAAACTTTTTCTCTAGGACGTTTTGAAGCAGCCTTGTGTTGGAATAGTGGCGAAGGACTGGAGAGATCTCCATCGGCTCTTTGAGGCGGTCACGGCTAAAGACTTTGGTCTGCTGGTTAGAGGGTGAGACATAAATGCTTTTGAAAAATGGGTTCATGGCCGAGTAGGCCAAAATGGTGTTTCCCAAATACGTGCTGTTATGAGTGATGAATCCGTCCGCTATGAAGCTGTGATAAGGGTCGACTCGGAAGTCCACGCAAGACTGCTCCCCAACGTCCTCAATCTCCGTGATCGTGTCCCAGTAGATGTCCGTATTGAGATGCGCTGCAAGTTGGTCAACCAGCTCCTGGTCAAACCTCTCGTCCATCCTGAAGAAGTCGACGT
>Ga0180438_10011004_pt1 | contig 11009 bp, 10 predicted proteins | sample SS_ome_12_FD_132455 | JGI IMG/M metagenome (GOLD analysis project Ga0180438, IMG submission 132455) | Hypersaline lake sediment archaeal communities from the Salton Sea, California, USA - SS_3_D_2 metaG | ecosystem: Environmental > Aquatic > Non-marine Saline and Alkaline > Hypersaline >... | reverse complement strand
ATTGACCGGGACGAAACGCAAACATAGCGGAAGCGTCGCGACCGGCCCGCCCTACCTACCAACCATCCGCGTCAGCGCGGCAGCGAGGCAGCGAATGAGCGCCGCCGCAGTTCCCCTCACTCCCACCGAAGCTTGGCCCCGGCCTGCCGACGGGAGGCGCCCATTAGCTTGCTCGCAAGGTCCCCACCTGCCCCGGGCGGAATCTGAACCTGCACGATGACCGAGACGCAGCCTGCCGAGGCCTCCAACTGGCGCCGCGCGCTCGCCTGGCCCCTCCGCCGTCTGCGCGAAGGATACGGGCTGCGCGACCTCCCGTCGCTCGCGGCGGCGCGCCTCCGCGGGCAAGCTCCCCGCGACTGGGAAGAAGCCCTCAACGCCCGCGAGACAGCGGCCCAGGTCGAGGTCATGCGCACCACACCGCGCACGCTCTTCCTCGAGATCACCGGCCGCTGCCCAATCGAGTGCCTCATGTGCGCCCGCCGCTTCCGCAGATGGACCTACGGCGACCTCACCGAGGTCCTCTTCGAGCGGCTCCTGCCCGTCTTCCCGCGGGTCGGCATGGTCGTCCTCGGCGGCTTCGGCGAGCCGCTCGTCGCACGCTCCTTCGATCGCTCCTTCGACCAGCTTTCCGCGCTCGGCGCCAACGTCGCCCTCCAGACCAGCGGCTTTCGCCTCACCGAACAGCGGGCCGAGCGCCTCGTCTCCGGCGGCCTCCGCCACCTCCACATCAGCATCGACTCACCCGACGAGCAAACCTACAGCTCCATCCGCCCCCGCATCTCCTTCTCCGAGGTGCAGGCGCGCGTGCGCCAGATCGTTCGCCTCAAGCGCGAGCGGAACTCGCCCTATCCAAACCTCCACCTCGTCTTCGTCGCGATGCGCCGCAACATCGAGCAGCTCCCCCGCATGGTGGACCTCGCCGCGGATCTCGGATCCGACTGTCTCAGCGTCCAGTACATGGTCGTTCACGGCCAAGAGATCCGAGAGGAGTCGCTCTTCTACCACCAGCAGCTCGCGAACCGCATGCTCGACGCGTCCCAGGAGCGCGCCCGAGAGATCGGCCTCCACCTCGATCTCCCCCCGCGCTTCGGCGCCGGCCCCAGCGAAACCGCCGCTCGCTGCGACGACCCCTGGAAGGTCTGCTTCGTGCGCTGGAACGGCGAGGTCAGGCCCTGCTGCTACGTCCCCAGCGACATCGTCATGGGCACCCTCGCCGACAGCCCCTTCTGGGAGATCTGGAACGGAAAGCCCTACCGCGCGCTCCGCCGCACCGTCAACAGCGGCTCCCCGCCCGACTACTGCCGCGTCTGCACCGCCGGGCGTCAGCGCGGTGTCGACGACGAACGCGCCCACATCGTGCTCACCAGCTCCGGCTGAGCCCGACCCGGTGGGTTAGGGGAGGAGCGACCCTCTCGCCAGCTCCCGGCGAACGCGTCTCATCAGCCCGGCCGTCAGCCGCCCCCGCTCGGTCACCACCTCGGTGAACCACGACAGCGGCGTCGCATCGAACGCGACGTTCGCAACTCGGACCCCTCTGGCCCGCGCCAGCTCCGAGGGCTCTTGCATTCCGAGCGCCACCGGCCAACCCCGCGGACAGATCTTGTGCGTCTGCGCGACCCCATAGCAGGGGACCCCCGCCTCTCGCGCCGCAAGGGCCGCCAGCCGTGTGCCCACCTTGTTCACCACCATATCGCCGTCCGCAATCGCATCCGCACCCACGAGCACCGCGTCACACCGCGGCACGTACAGCCCCATCGCCGCATCCCCGATCAGCCCCACGCGCAGACCCGCGCCGGCCAAGTCGCGTGCCAGCGCCACCCCCTCCCGCTTCGGCCGCGACTCCGTCACCACGACTTCTGCCAGCGAGTCCTTGCACAGCAGCAGCGCCTCCCGACACGCGCGGCTCGCGCTGTGAGTCAGCACCCGGCCGCATCCACTCAGCGCGCGGGCCGCCCGCTGCGCCGACTCGGCAGTCGCCCTCTCCACCTCTCGCGTCAGCTCGCAAATCTTCTCCCCATCGCACACTGCGCGCGCCGCCAGATGAGGGAAGATCCCCATCGACGGCCGCAGCGCCGCAAACGCCCTCAGCCCCCGCGCTCGCGCCTCACCCCGCAGCCGCGCCACCGCCCGCAGCCCTCGCCGCGCCAGCTCCGTCGCACCCGCGAACGTGTCCGCCGCGACCCCCTCCATCTCCCGCCAAAACGCCTCGCTCCCCCACGGCGGCCACACCCGCGCCAGGCCCGCGGCCAGCCCCGGCACTGTCTCCCGCTCGCCCACCTCTTCCGGCTTCACCCACGCCGTCTCCGCCGTCTCCCAGTCCGTGCTGATCTCCGCCCCTTCTCGCAGCCGGAACAGAAACGTGAACACCAGCCACGGCCGGTGCACCCCCGGATCCTTCACCCGCAGCGGCAGACCGATTCCGCGCAGCGAGCCATCCCCCGGCCCCACCTCCACCTCTTCCCTGAGCTCCCGGCGCGCCTGCGCAATCGGCGGCCGCTCCACGTATCCGCTCACACCCGCCCATCGCCCCGGATACGTCCCGACGCGCGCGCTCCGCCGAAGCAGCAGCACCCTACCCCGGCGGTACAGAAACGCAGTGACCACGGGAACAGCGTCCAGAGAATCACCGGCCATCTCGGCGCGTATGGTACCGCCGCCCCGCCAGGAGCGCAAGGCTGACGTGCGGAACTCAACCATCGCGCCGACTCGCCGGCCGCAGACGCGGCGCACTCAGAGACGAACAGGAGCGACCATGCCCGAGCGTATCGCAAGACTTGCCACCACCCAGTGGGCCTACCGCGAGGTCCCTCCCGAGGCCACACCCTACAGCGACGTCTTCTCCCTCGACGCCGCCCGCCAGTGGTCGCGCAGCGAGATCGACGGCGCCGCAGGCCTCCTCGCAATGGCGGGAGACCAGGGCGCCGACCTCGCCGTCGCGGGCGAAGACATCGCGCACCTCAGCTACCCGCTCACCTACCTCGACGACCCCTCCATCTTCCGGACGCTCGCCCGCGAGAGCGCCGCCATGGCACACGAGACTCTCAGCCAAGTGGCCCGGCGACACGAAATGCACATCGTCGCCTCCTTCTTCGAGCCCGACGGCGACCGGATCTTCAACTCCGCCGTGCTCATCGGCAGAGACGGCGCCCTCATCGGCCGCTACCACAAGGTCCACCTGCCCGTCTACGAGACCTGGATGGTCTCCCCGGGCGATCGCTTCCCCGCCTTCGAGACCGACATCGGCGTCGTCGGCATGCTCATCTGCTACGACGAAGTCTGGCCCGAGTCGGCCGCCGCCTGCGCCCTCAACGGCGCGCGCATCATCTGCCATCCCTCGGCTGCGAGCCCGGCCGACTACCGCGTCCGCTGCCGAGCCATGGACTCACAGGTCTTCTATATCACCTCCACCAAACACCACTCTCGCATCGTCGCACCCACTGCAAAGGTGCTCGCTGACGCCGGCGACCGGCGAGACGCCGTCCTCACCGCGGAGGCAGACATCGAGAACGCCTCCCTCGCCCCCGAGAACTTCTGGGAGTACCTCTACTCCGGCGTCCAAGATCACCGCGAGCGCCACCTCAGGCTCCGCCGCCCCGACGCCTACCGCATCCTCCTCGAGGCGAGCCCACCGGCCGTGAAAACCTATCCCCCGCGCGAGCTTCCCATCACGCCCCAGGCCAGGCGCGCTGTCTACGAGAAGCAGAAAGAAGACTACCGCCGCGGGCTTCGAGGCGAGAAGCAGTACTACTCATGGACCTGGAGCAAGGGAGATGAAGGCGCCTGACCACTTAGGAAGGACGGCCGCAAACCCAGTCGCAGGTGTGGTAACCCTCAACACATGGGCTAAGGGCATACTTGCAGGAGCCCCGGCCGCGACCGGAGAAGAGGCTCAGCCGTGAGTTCCCAGGAAGCCAAGCTCGCCGAGGTCACTGTCCTCACACATCCCGAGGCAGTAGAAGGACTGACGGACGTACTCCTCTCCCTCGGCGCAACCGGGGTCGCCGAAGAGCGCCGCCCTCTCAACGTCCACATCGTCGCCTATCTCCCCCAGGACGACGAGATGGAGTCGCGCGTCCGCGCCATTCGCGACCGGCTCAGCCGCCTCGAGCGGGAAGGCCTCCGCATCGGGCCGGGCACTGTCGGCGTCCGCACCCTTGAGGTGAGAGCCTGGAGCGAAGCCTGGAAGGACCAGTTCCAGATACTCAGGGTTACCCCCAGCCTCGTCGTCGTGCCGAGCTGGGAGGACTACCAAAGCTCCCCCGGCGAGTGCGTCGTGCTCCTCGAGCCCGGCTCCGCCTTCGGCACCGGCGGCCACGCCACCACCCGCCTTTGCCTCCGCGGGCTTGTCCAGCACATGCGCCCCGGCGACCGCGTCGCCGATATCGGCTGCGGCAGCGGTATCCTTGCCGTAACCGCCGCCCTGCTCGGCGCCACCCAGATCCTCGCCACTGACAACGACCGCACCGCCCTCGGCGTCGCACAGGCCAACGCAAGGCGCAACGGCGTCGTCGACCAGATCCGCTTCGTCGAGGCCGATCTCCTCCCTCAGCCCTCCTCTCCCTTCGACCTCATCGTATGCAACATCGTCGCCGACGAAGTCATCCGGCTCGCCTCCCGTTTCCCCGGCCTGCTCTCCAGGGGCGGCCGCTTCATCGGCTCCGGTTTCACCAACACCACCGTCCCTCGCGTCGAGGACGCCCTCCTCCGCGGTGGGCTGGAGATGCTCGAAACCCCCGGCGAAGAAGGCTGGTCCGCGTGTGTCGCCGTGCGTTCCGTCCGGGCGCGCTGACGCGCCCTCCCCCGTCGTCTTCAGCGATGCCCTCCAGCGGAACATCGACCTCCTTCGCCGTCACCGCCCCCGTGCAGATGCCACCTGGGAGCTGCGTCGGCCGGACGCAAGCCAAGGGATACACCAGTCTCGGGGAGAAATGAAGGCCGCAGCCGGTTCGCACCCACGAGGAGGTCGCGCAGCAGGAGACGATTCCAGTCTCCAGGATGGCGCGACATCGCCGGCCGGACACAGGGCAAGTGCCCGGCCGATGACGGGTGTTCGGAGACTTCACGCAAAGGGGGCGGGCGCATGGCGAAACGGCGTCGCGGGCCAAGCCGGCTCCTTGGCGTGTGCCTCTCCTTCGGCGGCGTTGCCGCGCTAGCTGTCTTCGGGCTCCGGCCGTGGATGGACTCGGTCATGTCCGCCACCATCACGGTCGCCGCCGACGGCCGGCCCTCCACAGTCGTCTATCGCGCGCGCAAGCTCCTCCGAGAAGAAACCAGCGAAGCCTCCGTTATCGAGGCCGAAATCGATCTTGCTCCCTGGAGGGGGCAGCTCGTCCGTGTGTCAATCGACGGGCATCTCACGCGCAGGCTCGCCGCTGGCATCACTGGCTGCATCGCCTGCGCCGCCGAGCTCAAAACTCCCGCCGGGAACATGCCGATCGAATTCCTTGGCTGGCGCCAGCCGCCGGGCTCCACCTTCCACCCCGGTCCGGTAGGACCTCAGGTCTGCTCCCTCGGCGGGGGCGAAGACGAAGTCGGCGACTTCGTCTTCGCCCCCGCGGGACGCCTCTGGCACGTGCTCGAAGTCCCATCCGGCGCCACGCTCCGCGTGGCGCTCAGGCCTCTGCCCACATCTCGGCGGCCGGCGCCCCCGGAGCCCTTCCTGCCGCAATTGCCCCCCGAGAGGCGCTTGCCCCTGCCATCTCCAGCCCCACGTTCCGGGCGCCCGCCCGATGTGTTCATCTACTTGATCGACACGCTCCGCGCCGACCACCTTTCCTGCCATGGCTACCCGCGACCGACTTCTCCCGCCATTGACGCGTTCGCCGCGGACGCGATGCTCTGCGAAAACGCTCACACAGCGGCAACATGGACGAGGCCTTCCGTAGCCACCATTCTCACCGGGCTCTATCCCGGTGTTCACGGCGCGATGAGCGAACTCGACGCGCTGCCCGAGTGGCCCATGCTGCTTCCCGAGATGCTTCGAGATGCCGGGTACACCACCCTCGCCATCGCGACCAATCCCAACATCGCCCCCGAGCTGGGGCTCGGCCAGGGCTTCCACCAGCTCACCTACCGGAAGTCCTCGGCGGCCTGGGTCAACCGGATGGCGCGAGCCGGCCTGTCGGAAAGGAGAGCTCACGAACCCGTCTTCATGTACCTGCACACCATGGAGCCCCATTCACCTTACGACCCAGATCCCGCCGTCTTCCGCATGTTCGACCGGGGCATAGAGAGTCGATACGACGGGACGCCGAACACACTGCGAGACGTCTCCGTCCTTCGCCCTCAACTCTCTCAGAGCGACTTCGCGCACCTGATCGACCTCTACGACGCGGAGATATTCGAAGCGGACCGCGGATTCGCCGACTTCCTGCAGATCCTCAAAGACGCGGGCCGGTATGAGCGCTCCCTGATAGTGCTGGTGTCCGACCACGGCGAGGCCTTCGGCGAGCACGGCACCTTCGGCCACGGCTGGGACTTGAACCAGGAGGAGATGCACGTGGTGCTCATCATCCGCTTCCCCTCCGGCGAACACGCGGGCGTTCGCGTCCAACACCCCGTAAGCCTGATCGACATCGTGCCGACCGTGCTTTCAGCAGTCGGACTGAGGCCGGAGCTGTCCTATCCGCTGCCGGGCGCAGATCTCGCCCGGATGACAGACCCCGCGTTCGCCGACAGCGGTCGCCTCATCTACGGCGAAGTCTCGAAGTGGGCGAGCAACGATCTGGATCTTGCCGCCGTGATCGATGAGGACGGCTACAAGCGCGTCGTAGACCTCTCCGTGCTGCCGCGAGAGAATGCCGCGAAGAAATCCCTCGGGCTGTGGCACACCCCCACCGATCCAAAGGAAAGCCTCGATCTGCTTGGCACGCTGCCAGTTCGCGCCTGCTACGGCGAGCAGCTCATCGCGCGGTGGCTGCACGTCCAGCAGAGCTGGTGTCGCGAAACCCATGCCCCGCAGCCGCGCGCCGCTATCAGCGATGCGCTCAGGCGAGAGCTTGAAGCACTGGGCTACCTCCAGCCCCACGCCCGCGGCAGCAAACCTGCGCGCGCCAACCCGCCGCACTAACGCCGCAGCTTCCCTCCTGCCGTTGGCAAAGGGAGGCATCGAAAGGGGAGCGTATCCCTCCGCGTAGGAGCGACATTCCTGTCGCGACCGAACCTGTCGCGACCCTACCCCGCGCACACCCTTGCCCGCCTCGGCCTGTCATTCTGAGCCACTTCTCCCCCGAAGCCTGCCCTGAGCACCGCCGAAGGGAATCTCGCCGTTCTCTTGCCGGCGTCTTGTGCTGCTTTGCTGTTAGGAGGGGGGAATCTCAAGGGGGGAGGATACGCCTCCCCCCTTGAAGTCTGTACGTGTAGCCTATCCCTCCCGTTGGTGTTTCGGGAGAGTTGCTCCCGAAACCCGGCCGCCGCAAGTGCCTCCCCTCGGTACCACAGGCTTCAGCCTGTGCAGGCGGCACCGCCGCCTCCTGTAGGGCGGGGTCTCCGCGCCCCGCCATTGTCTTGGCTGTCATTCTGAGCGCAGCGAAGGATCTCGCCGTCGTGTGCCGCCCCTTCCCGTTCCCAAGCCTCTCTGGGAGAGACACTGAATGATGCTTCCTGCCCGGCTCCTGGCCCGTGCGCTGCTCCTCCTCGCGGCCGCCCAGAACGTCGTCGCTGGATACGAGGACGACCTCTATCACCCCGAATACGAAGTCACCCGCGACCAGATGCCCGTCTACATCGCGCGGGCGTTCGAGTTGTCATTGTAGGGCCGGTATGTCTGAGCATCCCTGCCGCCAGCGCGACCCCGGGCTTGCGCTCGGCCGGCCAGGCATCTTCGTCCCGGCAGGCTTCACCGCTGCCGGCGTGGAATCGGCGCTTGGTGCCCACCGCCCTCGGCATAGACATCATCGAGATAGACCGAATCCGCCGCGCGCTGCGGCGATGGCCTCGCTTCGCGGCGCGCCTGTTCACCCCGGCTGAGCGCGTCTACTGCAACCGCCGCGCAGATCCCGCTCCCCACTACGCCGCGCGCTTCGCCGCGAAAGAGGCCGCTGCAAAAGCCTTCGGCCGCCCCCTCCGGTGGCACGACGTCGAGATCACAACCGACGAGCTGGGCCGGCCCTCCCTCGCTCTCTCCGGCGAGGCGGCGGCGCTCGCACGCGCTTTCGAGGGCGTCCGGCTCCTCGTGTCGCTCTCCCACAGCCGCGACCACGCGGTCGCCTGCGTTCTTCTGCTGGGCCCGCAGGACATCGCCTGCCCTGACGAGAACCTACCACCCGAAGGTGCCTGCACGTGAAGATCGTCACCGCACAGCAGATGCGGGAGCTCGACCGGAAGGCCATCCACGAGCGAGGCATAGCCGGCCTCACGCTCATGGAGAACGCAGGCCGCGCAGTGGCCGATGCCGCCGAGCGCATGACCGAGCGCTCCCCCGACCGGCCCATCGTCATCGTCTGCGGCCGCGGCAGCAACGGCGGCGATGGGTTCGTCGCCGCGCGGCACCTCCAGCAGCTCGGCCGAGACGTCGAGGTGTTCCTCGCCGCCAAGGCGGATGACGTCTCCGGCGACGCTCGCACCAACCTGAATCGCCTGATCGAGCAGGGCCCTACCGTCACCGAAGTCGCCGATCCCGAGCCCGTCGTCCAGGCCTGCTGCGGCGCCGCCCTCGTGGTAGACGCACTCCTCGGCACCGGCCTCTCCGGCAAGGTCCGCGGCCTGCCCGGGCAGCTTGTCGAGACCATCAACCGACTCCGTCCCCGCGTCCTCGCCGTAGACATCCCCTCCGGCCTTCACGCCGACTCCGGTGAGCCTCTCGGGCTCGCGGTGCGCGCCGAAGAGACGGTGACCATGGGCCTGCCGAAGATCGGCCTCTTCCTCTACCCCGGTATGGATTACGCGGGCCGGGTCACTGTCGCCGACATCGGCTTCCCCTCCGACCTCGTCAACGAATCGCCCTCGGTCGCGGACCTCGTAGAACCGGAATGGGTGCGCATGCTTCTGCCCCGGCGGCGGCCCAGCGCGCACAAGGGCCACTTCGGCCGCGTGCTCGTCATCGCGGGGTCCGCGGGCATGACCGGCGCGGCCTGCCTCTGCGCGAACGCTGCGCTTCGCGTCGGCGCGGGCCTCGTCACCGTCGGCTGCCCGGCGAGCGTCAACGACATCCTCGAGACGAAGCTCACCGAGGCGATGACCTTCCCGCTCCCCGAGACCTACAGCCGCGCCCTCGACACCCGCGCGCTCGCGCTCATCCTCGAGCTCTCCGCCGAGGCCGACGTCTTAGCCATCGGCCCCGGCATCTCGCGCGAGCCTGAATCGGCGGTGCTCGTCCGCCGCCTCGTGGCACGCGTCGACAAGCCGATGGTCATCGACGCCGACGGCCTCAGCGCGCTCGCCGACGCGGCGATGATCCTCGAAGGAGAGCACGCTGCCGCCGTACTCACCCCTCACCCGGGCGAGATGGGCCGCCTGATGGAGGTCTCGACCGAAAAGGTCCAGGCGCGGCGGCCGCACTTGGCGGAGGCGGCGGCCGAGCGGTTCAACTCCGTCGTCGTGCTCAAAGGCGCGTGCTCCTTGATCGCGGAGCCCGACCGGCTGCTGACCGTCAATCCAACCGGCAATCCGGGCATGGCGAGCGGCGGCACCGGCGACGTTCTCACCGGCATGATCGCCGGGCTCATCGCCCAGGGCCTGCTGCCGTTCGAGGCGGCCGCCGCCGGAACCTATCTACATGGGCTCGCGGGCGACCTCGCGGCCGAGCGGATGGGAGAGGCCAGCCTGCTCGCCGGAGATGTGCTCCACTCCGTGCCAGCCGCGATCCGCCGCGTGAGCGAGGGCCACACGCAGCAGCCATGAGCGGTCCGATGTTCCCTCAGCAAGTAGGCCCCTCGGACTGCGCTCGGCTCTGTCGCATGGGGAGAATAGCCCCATGACGGAGCCGGCCTCCGCGGAGATCGTCCACGCCGTTGTGGCCGCCGTCCTGCTGATCGGCGTGCTGGGATTGTACCTCATACGGTTCGCGCGCTCGTGGCGGTGGGCGGCGATCGCGCTCGTGGTGTGCGTGCTGGATCAAGCGGCCAAGACGCTCGTCTACCCTGGGATTGAGCACGAGCGCATCTCTCTGCTCGGCGGCTGGCTGCGCCTGACCTACGCCGAGAACTACGAACAGGGATTCGGCGGCAGCTTCCCTCACCTCCTCATCACCACCGCGGTCTGCGCCGGGGCCCTGTACGTGCTCTACGAGCGCTTGCTGAAGAGGAGGTACCGCATGTCCCCGCTCGCCGAATTCGGCGTCGCGCTCATGATCGGCGGCTACCTTGGCATCCTCCTCGACCGCATCCGGTTCGGGTTCGTAGTGGACTTCCTCGAGTTCGGGCGGGCGAGCGCGTTCGTGTACAATATCGCCGACCTCACCGTCTTCCTGGCGGTGGCGCTGCTGCTGGGCCGCGGCGTGCAGTTCCTGGGCGAGCGCTCGAACCGACGCATGGAGCATAAGGACAGCGCACCTGGATGGCCGAAGGGATAGACGAGCTTGGGCGCCGCGTGGCGCAGCGGTTCATCGTGCGCGATTCCCGTCCGGGGGCGCGCAACCTCGCGGGCAAGATGGGCGTAGAGATCGTAGAGCGCGAGGAGGCGCCGCCCGCGCAGCGCGGTCTCCGGAGCGAGTACCAGGCCGACCCACCGCGCATCACACTCTACCGAGGGCCGCTCGATCGGCTCGCCGCGCGTATCCACATCAGTCAGCGCTTCGATATGATGAACTGCGACCTCGACGAGGTGCACATCGCGCACGAGCTCTTCCACCATGTCGAGGCGCGCGGGCGCTTCGGAGAGATGGGCGCGAAGGAGGTGGAGCGCGCGGCCCACGCATTCGCGCAGGAGCTGCTCGACCTCACCTTCAACCCCGCTGAGCTGTCCCAGGTCACGTAGCGCGGGCCCCGAGTTCAACGCGCATCCGGGCGGCCGAACGGCACAGTCCACCCACGCCCCATCCTGCTTGCAGTACCGTCAACTGACTGCTTGTT
>Ga0180438_10011003_pt1 | contig 11010 bp, 7 predicted proteins | sample SS_ome_12_FD_132455 | JGI IMG/M metagenome (GOLD analysis project Ga0180438, IMG submission 132455) | Hypersaline lake sediment archaeal communities from the Salton Sea, California, USA - SS_3_D_2 metaG | ecosystem: Environmental > Aquatic > Non-marine Saline and Alkaline > Hypersaline >... | reverse complement strand
TTTCAATATCGTGTACCTACGTGTTTTGAGGTAAAACCATTACTAAAAAACCGGAAACCCCCATCAAATCAGCATTTTGAATTTTGGGAAACTGAAAATCCCCCTACCATTGACAAACGCCAGCTCACGTCAAGGAGGCTTTTTGGAGCTTGTCATGTGGCTTCGCCGTCATTGTGAAATTTTAAGGGCTTGTCATTAGAGACATTAAAAAAATATAAGGAGAAATTTATGAAATTGGAGGAATTAAGAGTTTATCAATTATCTATGGATTCGGGAGAAAATGTCTGGGGTGTTGTTGAAAAATGGAATTATTTTTCAATGGATACCGTAGGGAAACAGTTGGTTCGAGCAGCCGATTCAATAGCTGCAAATCTAAGCGAAGGATATGGTAGGTTCCATTACAAAGAATCCAGACAATTTTGTTACTATGCCAGAGGCTCCCTCTCTGAAACCAAAACATGGTTAAAAAAAGCATATAACAGGAAATTAATCGATCAGAGTACTTTTGAATTATTTCTTGAAGATATTGAATCTATTTCAATAAAACTGAATAAATATATTAATTTTATTGGAAAACAAAAATGACCCAAAAATGACAATCCTTAAAGTACTCAATGACGCGAACGCAGTGAGCAAATGACTAATGACAAGTCCTCAAAAGCCACCATGACAATCTTTAAAGCACTCCATGACAAGTCCTCAAAATTCACAATGACAATCCTTAAAGCACTCCATGACAAGTCCTCAAAAGCCTCAATGACAAACCTTTAAGCTTTTAACTGTCTCGTCTCTTTAGCGACTCTTTAATAAAATCAAAGATATCGCCATCCAGTACGCGCTGTGTGTTGCCGATTTCGAGGTCGGTGCGGTGGTCTTTGATGCTCTGGTAGGGCTGCAGCACATAGGAGCGAATTTGATGGCCCCAGGCGATTTCTCCTTTATCATTCTCTACGCGATCTTTTTCCTCCATCTTTTTTCTCAATTCAAAGTCATACAGTTTGGCTCTCAGTATTCTCATGGCGTTATCTTTGTTTTGATGCTGGGAGCGTTCATTCTGGCATTGGGCTACGATATTGGTAGGGATATGGGTAATCCTGACTGCGGAATCAGTGGTATTTACATGCTGGCCGCCTTTACCCGAAGCCCTGTAGGTGTCGATTCTCAGATCATTGGGGTCAATTTCGATTTCAATAGAGTCGTCCACTTCAGGATAGACAAACACAGCTGCAAACGAGGTATGTCTGCGTTTATTGGCATCAAAGGGAGATATTCTCACCAGGCGGTGGACCCCGATTTCCTGCTTTAAATAACCGTAGGCATATTCACCGCCAAACTTGACCGTGACACTTTTTATGCCTGCTTCTTCACCAGCCATTAGCTCGACGATCTGCACCTTGAATTTTTTTCTTTCACCGAATCGCAGGTACATGCGTAGGAGCATTTCCGCCCAATCCTGGCTTTCAGTTCCGCCAGCACCGGGATGAATGCTTAAAAAAGCATTATTGATATCGTTATCTCCACTCAGATAGTTTTTGATCTCTGCTTCGTCCACCACTTTCTCAAATCTGAGAACCTCTTGTTCTGTCTCCTGGATTAAATCCGGGTCTTCATCGATAAGGGAAAAATAGGTTTCAATATCATCAACGGAGCGGTTAAATTGTTGACCAATATTGATGTACCTGACCAGGATTTTTTTTTCTTTCAGTAATTCTGCCGATTTTTTGGGATTACTCCATATGGAAATGTCTCCAAGGCTGGCATCGATCTCTTGCAATCGTTGGGCCTTTTTATCCAGGTCCATAAATCGCTTTAAATCAGCAGATTTTTGCCTGACTTCTTCAAATTTGCTCTTTAATTCTATCAGTTCCATGGAAATATTGTATATTGATTTGCCTCTATAGTCAAGAGAGAAAAAGGTCCCAGATTTTCTACCTAAATTACGGTTAATTGGTTAATTGCACTTCGGGAGAATCTTTAGTAAAATATTTTTCATGTTCATGTCTTCGTTCTGTCGTTTCTCTACAAACACCAATGGATACTCGCCCAGAAATCCCGGTCCCGGAAGCCAGGAAAAAATTCCTCTTTGAGTATCCAGGGTTGAACCAATGGGAAGAGGAGAGAAGTTCAACGTTCGAGGTTCAATGTTCACCGTTGAGCTCCCAGTGCTCGATTCATCCGTGGTGTAATCATTGTTAAAACGAATTTCCAACCACTCCAATTCTTTGATCTCAATATTTATAATACCGTTATCATCGGGATAAATCGTTTCTGGTTCCATATTTTTTCCGTATCCCCTTCTAATTCCAACAGGCCCGGAATAGTCCACCGGGATGTTTGAAAGAGTTTTTTCACTGATCACTGATGATGTCCGATGGCTACAGGCCACTGGGCGGTTGTCGGAGTTCTGAATCTTAAAAAACCTGCTGCCAATGCCGTCTGCGTTCCCTGCATTATCCTTCGCAATCCAGAAGATGGTGTGAATTCCATTACTGTAAACAGTCGTATCAAACGTGAACACAGCAGCCGGACCGTGACTGTTGGCATAACCAGGGAAGTAAGTGGCTATGTCTGACCGTGGGATATTGTACTGTGGAAGTCCCAGTTTTACACTGTCCACATAAACCTCTATGGTTGAACCATCTTCCGGTATTTTATTCGGCATGGGTGTCAATACCCAGCCCTGGTTCTTAAACGTACTGCCCGAGGCTGTACCCCCCTGGGCGGGTGTATCAATGGCCCCAAACGGCTTGACAGCATTTACATTATCTACCGTTATGGTTTTGGAACCCAATAATACCTGGTTACCTTCCACATCCAGGGCAAAGGTATTCAACGTGTACACCCCATTCCCGCCATTGGGTAAAAAATTGGTCAACAGCATATAGCCCCAGCCTGCCTGGTAATTCCGGGGATAAGCCGGATAGGCTTGCTCAATATCTGTTCTTGCACCTTCTACCAATAGAGCATCCCCAATATAGATATCGCCGCTGTAGATTTTTATACTTTCAATGCCAATGTCATCCAGTGCCCATCCGGTAACAGCGATACTGCTGGAGACCGTCGAACCGTCAGTCGGTGTTGCAAATTGACCAAAAGGGACATTGGTTTTCCCCGCCTGGTATACGGTCAATGTAACCGCAGCGGTTTGGGGAGAATTTGATGCATGGGGATCAGAGATCGTTATCGTACCTGTATACATGCCAGTTGATAGCCCGGTTGCATCTACGGAAACAGAGACTTCACCGTTACCTGTACCGGTTGAGGGGGCTACCTGGATCCAGTTGTCTGATGGAGTTGCCGTCCAATTCAGGGTGCCGCTCCCGGTATTATTGATCAACAGTGTCTGAGGTTTGGTGCGGGTAACGGAGAGGATTTCCCCGAAATTAAAACGTGGTTGGCTTAACGATATTTCAGGAGGTATTTCCCCAACGTCGCTCCTAAGACATATATAATCTATTTTGAGCGTCTCACTGTCGGATGGGGGATCTTTATCCGTATCAGTCACATTGGTATTCAAACGGATTCTCAAACCTTCCGAGCCGATATAATTGACATTAGAAATCGTTGCCCGGGGTGAAGTGTCTTCATTATTCTCTGTTATTATATAAAGCTCGAAGGTTTTATTGTTCCCCTGGGTCGTCCATGCAATTCGGATGGCTATGGGTTTGGTTGTAGGGGCAATGGTTGCCCATCCATCCACTTGAGCGTATTGACATACGGCATCCGGGTGTTGGCAATCTCCGGTGGGATCATAAAAAACCCCGAGGTGCCCGTATACGAAGACGATTGCATAGTGCGCACTGCCAATAAAAATCTCCAGTCCAACCGATGAGTCTGCCCAATAGTCATCATCAAATACAGGAACACTGCCCCATCTTTCCGACCAGAGTCCTATTATAAATTCACCATTCTCAGGAAGAGAAAAACTATCCATGGTTTGGGCTTCCTGTTTAGTAAAAGTGGCGGTTGATTCATTCTTCACAGAGGAGAGAATGAGAGAAGAATCTTGAACCTGCGGTGCTACGCCGCCGTGATGAGGAAACCACCACGTATAACCGCCAATGGACCACTGGTTTTGGGCGCTGTCCACTTCTGTAAAGGCCCCATTAAAGTCTTGATAGAAAATATCATAATGATTTGCACAGTTATTTTTCATTGATTCGTAATAATTGTTCAGGGCCATTTCTCCCTCTGGTTCAGGTTTGCCTATATCTTTCCAACCAATAAAAAAAGCAGCAATAAAAATTGCAATAATCAATAAAGAGCTCTTAAAACCATTGAATTTTTTCATGTTGTTTCTCCTGTCTATTTTAGAGGGCCCACAGAACACACAGAAAGACACAGAAGTTTTTTTGTTATCATCTTTTCTTATTTTTTTCTGTGTCCCTCGTGCTTCGTAGCGGAGCCACTCCGCAGAGTAGCATTCTGTGTATTCGGATGATGTGGACCCTTTTTTTCATATTACCTAACATAATAAATTTTAAAGGAAAAACGATAGAATTTCAACATAATCGAGAATTTTTACATTTTTTTTGAGATATTTCTTTAAAATTCATATATATAGATATTAAGAATGGTAATGTAAAAACTTTTGGTGAAATAAAATGAAAAAAAAAGGCCCACGCAATTGCGAATACACAGAAAAAAACATTATCTTTCTGTTTCTGTGTCTCTCGTGCTTCGTAGCGGAGCCACTCCGCAGAGTAGCATTCTGTGTGTTCTGTGGGCTCTAAAAAAAAGGAGGAAAATATGAATAAAAAGAACTTTATTTTGTTTTTTGCAATGGTTGCTTTTTTTTGTTTTAATGCTTTTTCACATCCACAACCACAGGTAAAAACCATACAAAAACCTGTGAAGGTGCTTAAAAAGGTTCCTAAGTCTCCATATCGGTTCGATATCCAGGGTATAAAAAGAATTTTCACAAGCCCGGATCGCGTCGTATTCCAGGTCCAATATTATATCTCCCCATCCTATCCAAAAGCGTGTTATATTGGGGCTTATATTCCAAACAAAGCGCATATGAGTTCAAAGTTTGCCTTAATTCCTGCGGGCAGGAGACCTCGCGGCGTTCCAAAAGGTCAAAAGCATTTCAGTGACAATATTTCCTTTGAGATGAAATATATCGGTTCAGGTTCCTATACGTCAAGGACAATTGAAGTGGTGATATACGATCGTAATGGTAATTTAAAGAGTCAAATTATTAATTGGGGGCAGACCTGGAGAAAAACCACTTCACCTTCATACCGATTTGAAATCCAAGGGCTAAAGAGGACGTTTACCAGTTCATATCGTGTCCGATTCCAGGTTCAATATTTTATTGATCCAACATATCCCAGAGCCTGTTATATAGGTGCTTATATTCCAAACAAAAGTAGTCAGAGTCCGAATTTTGCCTATACTCCTGCTGGCAGACCAGATGGCGTTCCAAAAGGGCAAAAGCATTTTGTGGATGATATTCATTTTACAGTTGATTATGAAGGCGACAGTGTCTATACGTCCAGAACCATCGAGGTGGTTATTTACGACAGCACCGGAAATATAAAAACCCAGATTATAAATTGGGGACAAACCTGGGATCGAAGTGTGTATTGAGTGTTCTCAACGAATTAATGCTTGGTACCTCAAATCCGCCATCTAAAGATGGCGGGAACTCGTTATAGATTACTTAGAACTTGTCATTGGCCTACGGCGTCATCGATTCGCTTCGCTCACGTCAAGGTGGCTTTTTGGAACTTGTCATTGGTCATTAGTCCCTGGATGAGCTTTTAAGACTATAGAAGAACGAACGCGGGGATATAATCCGCCTTACTTGCCAAGAATTCCTCCCCCCCTCTCATTCTTCCCTCCACCCATGAAGCATTCCGACATCAAATAATAATTCCCCTTGATTTCCTCCATGCCCCATGCTCCATGCGAGTTCCTAAAAGCATTCTCCCTCCATCCACCAAGCATTCCTACATTTATAAATAATTCCCCGTACTCTACTCGTCCTTCGCCTTGTGCTGTACCCACATCCCAGCCTTAAAGTACTCAATAACGCGAACGAAGTGAGCCAATGACTAATGACACGCGAAAATCGGACGGATGCGATTTGGCTCCCGTCCCCTTTTCATACACCTGATAATAATATCATTAAAGTTGAAAAAACCAACAATATAGACTATAATTACTTTGCTATGAGTAAGAGAAGACCAAAAATCACCAGGGAAAAGGAAGCTGAAAAAAGTAAATACGACTCTGCATGGAAAAAAGTCATCCGGGAACTTTTTAAATCCTTCCTGGAATTTTTTTTTCCTGATATATACCTGGCTGTAGATTTCACAAAAGAGATTGATTTCCTGGATAAAGAATTAAGTGAAATCCATCCTGACAGCACTCCAGGAGACCGTATCGCAGATGTATTGGTAAAAGTTCACCTTAAAGATGGAACAATGAAATATATTTATGTTATTATCCATATCGAAGTCCAGGGAGAACCTCAATCCAATTTCATGGAACGAATGTTTATATACTTTTACCGTGCATTCGATAAAGAAAAAGGAGAAAAAGTACCGGTAATCAGCGTGGCGATTTTAACAGATGATAATGAAAATTATCGGCCAGATGAGTATTTTTTCAGTCTATTTGGTTTTGAACTGCGGATGAAAATACCCATTGTCAAAATCATTGATTTTAAATTGAAAAAAGAGCTAAGAGAGAAATTGGAAACCTCAAATAATCCGATGAGCCTGGTGGTCAGAGCCCAATTAAAAAGCCATGAAGTAAAAAAGGCTGATGATGATACAAAATTTGAAGTAACAAAGGAGTTGATACGACAGTGCTATAAACATGGATACTCAAGGGAAGAGACCCATATAATCTTGAATTTTTACGATTGGGTCATTCGTTTACCAGAAGGCTTTAAAGATCGTATAAAAGAAGTAATCAAAAAAGCCGAGGAGGAATTTAAAATGGAATACGTACCAATATGGGAAAGAGATGCCCAAAAAATAGGAGAAAAAAGAGGACGAAAAGAAGGAAAAAAAGAAGGAAAACTCGAAATAGCCAGGAAATTGATAAAGAGAGGAGTGGATATTGATATCATTGTAGAGGCAACCGGGTTTCCCAAACAAGAAATAGAAAAATTGGCTTCTAAATCCCAGTAAAAAAAACAAAAGTTCAATTGGCCTTTCAACTCTCCAGGGAAGCAACCATATTTCTTTTTATGATTTAGGCTGGAAAAAAGGGGTAGCCAAAAAGGGCAAAAAATACACCATTTTTAACCACTCCCGGGGCTTGAGATTTTTTTTGTTTTGTGCTATTAATAAATTTCAATCATTAATTATTAATTGTTAATTATTGATTATTAATTATTAATTTAGAGGGAATAAGGACATATAGGTGTGAGAATGAGTGAAATAACAATATTACATCTTTCAGATATCCATTTTAAAAATATGGAAGATGAAGACTATAAAACAACTCGGAAGGATTTAACGAGTAAAATGATAAAAACCATTAAAACACATTTTGAAAAAATATCAAAAAATCAACTTGATTATATTGCTGTAACCGGTGATATATCATTCAATGGCAAAGATTACGATGATGCTGAAAAGTTCTTTGATGAACTTATAAAAATAATACCAAAAGAGTCAGTATTTCTCCCGGTTCCTGGGAACCATGATGTGAACAGGGATGGAATCAAAAAGTCTGTTTCATTGTATAATATTGTTAAAGAAGATAAAATTGAGCATTTTTTAAATGATAAAGATGACATTCATTACTATATAACCCCAAAATTTAAGGAGTACAAAAATTTTTCAGAAAAAATATCACCTGATATTTATGAATTAGAAGACGATTATTTCTGGGTTAAAAATTTCCATGATAAAAATGTATCATTTATGGGTTTAAACAGTGCCTGGGCGTGTGAGGGTGATAATGATAGATTTAATATTGCTTTGGGTTATCCCCAGGTATTTGATGCACTTGGTAAAACTACCTCTGAAAATAAAATTGTTTTGATGCATCATCCACCGGTTAATTGGCTTAAGGATTTTGAACATGGTAAATCCAGGTCTGAAATTTTTAAAAATTGTTTTTTAGTTCTTTTTGGTCATACCCATGCGGATAAAGCGTATATTATTGAAGAACCATCCTCATCCTGCATCTGTCTGGGTGCAAATGCTTCGTACACCAACGACAAAAATGGATTCGTCGGATTTCAATTTCTAAATATAGAGTTTAAAAAGAATGGTTTCTATGTCAGGGTATGGCCCTATATTTATGATCACGATCGGAGAAATGATTTTATCCCGGATAGGGAACGATATCGTTCACAAAATGGAAAGGAATTTTTTACGCTCAGTTCTTATAAACATGATAAAGAAAAACCTACAAAACCCGGGATTGTATTAAAAATACCCGAACAATATAAAGAATGGGTCGAAGAATTTTTTTCCACCATACCCGTTGATCATCTGGCTAAAAAGGGAGAAGTTATAAACATTAGACTACCGGAAATTTATATCCCCCTTGAAACAAGTAACCCGTTGGCTGCTGCAAAAAGGGAAAAAATAACAGATAAAAAAGCTAAAAAGGAAGATACGTTAAAAGAATCAGCTCCAATAAATATTGAAGAACTTCTGGGAAAAATAAATCTTCTCCTTATTCGTGGTCATGCCGGCATGGGCAAGACAACATTGATTAAACATATGGCCTTTACCATTACCCAGGGCTCTGCACCTGAAATCCTCAATTTTTACCTGCCAATAATAATCTTTTTAAAAGACCTTTGGCCCATATATAAAGATAAAATCAATACTCACAAACTAAAGATTAATTTCGAGGATTTATTAAAAATTTATTTGGAAAAAAACCGGTGTCCCTTGAATATGGAATTGATTCTGGGATTTCTATCTCAAAAGAAAGTACTTTTCCTGTTTGATGGGCTTGATGAAATCCCTGAAAAAATATGTGGGGATCTGGTTGACATCCTTCATGAATTCTGGGTGAGCCACAAAGAGAATAAATTTATATTTACCGGGAGACCCCATGGATTCTCCAATAAGGTGGTTGAAAAATTTGGGGAAACCATCCAGGATATAGAGCCTCTGAATAACAAGAATATAGAAGCGTTTATCATTAAGTGGTTCAGGGCGGTTTCTGTGAAAGGAAAAGTTAGGGCAGACTTAACTTCAGGAGATATGATCAATGATGTTCGATTGCATGAATATGTCTCTGTATTTACCCAGAATCCCTTATTACTCACGGGCATTTGTATTTTATATATTGTTTCTGGTCAACGGATACCCGAACAACGTTCTGACCTATACGACCGTATTGTGGAAAATCTCCTTTACCGACGTTTTCATGATCCACAAAAACCGGAAAAAATAGATGAAGTGAGAGAATTTATCATGAACCTGGCCTTCTCTATGCAAAAGCAGGGATTAAAGAAGGTCGATGTTCATGAAGCGAAAGAAATGTTAAAAAAAGTTTATCCCCAAAACCAGGATGAAAATCCAATTCATTATAATCGTCGCGTCAATGAGCTCTTTGATGATATTGAGCCTGGATGCGGGATGTTAATCCGTTTGATCAGCGGTGAAATTGAATTTTTTCATCTCACCTTCCAGGAATTCATGGCGGCAAAACATATTCTTAATATGGATCTGGATATTAATCGACATCTCAGCAATAAATGGTGGGAGGAGACGATTCTTCTTTATACTGGCCTCATGAGCCATGAAATGAAAAAGAGGTGTAATGATTTTATATTTACTATTTTTGAAACAGTAAAAAAGGATGAAAAAAATAAAAATTATCTAGTATTGTTGGCTTCAAAGGCGCTTCGGGATATTCCTTCTACCAGTAAAAGATCAGAGAGTAATTTAGACCTTGCCGTAAAAAAACTTCATTCAATTATTAAAACAAGTAAGGATGTAAAGGAACGATTTGAAGCCGGGGATATCCTGGGAACGCTGGGGGACCTTCGAATTAAGGATTATCCCATGGTGCATGTGGAAGCAGGTGAGTTTATAAGGGGATCAGAAGAATATGATGATGATGAAAAGCCTAGTCGACAGATTTACCTGGATGAATTCATGATGGGAAAGTACTCGGTCACCAACCAGGAATTTAGAGCCTTTGTCCAGGATGGCGGTTATGAAAATAAAGAGTTATGGACATCGGAAGGCTTGAAATGGTTGAAGAAGGAAAACATTTTCGAACCCTTATATTGGCATGACCGCAAATGGAGTGGTCCCAATTTCCCGGTAGTAGGGGTCAGTTGGTATGAGGCCGCTGCATATGCACAATGGTTAAGCAATAAAACAGGAGATGAGTATGCTCTACCCACGGAAGCCCAATGGGAAAAAGCGGCTAGAGGTCCCGATGGAAAGATATATCCCTGGGGAGATAAATTTAATAAAAATTTTTGCAATTCGTCTGAAAGTGGCCTGGGTCGCACAAGCTCGGTTGGAATATTTCTAAAAAATAAAAGCCCCTACGGCTGTATGGATATGGCAGGTAATGTGTGGGAGTGGTGTACCGATTGGTATAAAAAAGATTATTACAATAAAAGCCCTGATAAAAATCCGCAAGGCCCTCCGAGCGGCTCCACCCGGGTCATCCGCGGCGGCGGTTGGTACTTTGGCGACTGGTATTGCCGGGCAGCGTGCCGCAATTGGCATCTCCCGGCCTACCGCGGCGTTGATCTGGGCTTTCGCCTGGTGAGGTCTTTGTAACCATTTACCATTTTACCATTTTGCCATTTACAATTTACACCACCGGTTTATGAAAAGGGGTGAGCGAGGAGGCGCAGCCCGAAGCGAAGCCCAAGCTGCTAGCGGCGGCCAAAAAATGGCAGAAAATAAAATTACAAACCACAAAATACAAATCACAAACAAATCCCAAACCACAAATTACAAATCACAAACCTGAACTTGAAAGACCTCTTTGAAATTCTATTTAAATTTTAAAAGGTTCTTAAAAGTCCGTCATAGCTGTTTGTAATTTTGGTCATTG
>Ga0180438_10011002_pt1 | contig 11011 bp, 7 predicted proteins | sample SS_ome_12_FD_132455 | JGI IMG/M metagenome (GOLD analysis project Ga0180438, IMG submission 132455) | Hypersaline lake sediment archaeal communities from the Salton Sea, California, USA - SS_3_D_2 metaG | ecosystem: Environmental > Aquatic > Non-marine Saline and Alkaline > Hypersaline >... | reverse complement strand
CGCCTCCGCCTCATGACCTCATCGCCCACTTCTCGCTAGTCGCCAGCGGAAGATTAGGATTTGATAACTCTCGGCGATGACGCCAAGCTTATGTAGAGCGCCCTCACCCCGGCTACGCCACACTGCAAGATTATGACAACTGCTTGACTGCCTACGGAAGCTCAGGAAGATAGTAGGTGAACAACGCCTGATACTCGTGGTTCGCATCCATGAAGTCGCCGTTCCAGCCCCCTAGGGCATAGATCCTGGTCTCGCTGGCCACCACCGCAAGGTTGCGCCACTGGCCTGACACCGGAGTCTCCACGGTAGACCACTGGTCAGAACGGGGATCATACTTCTCGTTGAACGCCAAATAGCCGGTCCAACCTCCGCCGACGGCGTATATGTTCCCCGCGATGGCAGCCACGCCGAGACCACCGCGCCGCATGCTCAAAGGAGCCTTCTCCCTCCAGGCGGTGCCCTGCCCTTCAGCGGCGGGGTCGTACTCCAAGACTGTGGCGAACTCTCGCTGTCCGTCGTAGCCGCCTACCACGTACACTGTCCCCTCGCTTACCGTCGCGCTGGCAAATCCCCGTGGCGAGGGCATTGGAGTCTGCTCCGACCACGTGCCGGTCTCCGGGTCGTATTCGTAGGTGGAGGCCACGTACGCGGTCCCGTTCCAGCCGCCAAAGGTGTAAAGCTTGCCCTCCGTGGCGGCGATAGCGTAGGCGCAGAGGGGAACCGGCATTGAAGCACCGCTCTCCCAGGAGTCGGACTGGAGATCATAGACCTCCAGCCCAGAAACGACCACCCCATCCGCCGAGTAGCCTCCAGGTACGAATACCTTTCCGCCAATGATCGCAGCGCCGATGTTGTGCACGGGCGTCGGCTTCGGATTCCTTACCCGCCAACTATTCGTTTCAGGGTCGTATTCATCCACCGCAGCACTAGCGCCCTCCGGGGTATCTCCCCCGATGGCGTAGATCTTCCCCCCGTGGTACACAGCCGCGAGGCGGCTGCGTGGGGTGGGTAGAGGGGCCATGGAGTTCCAGCGCTGCAGCTGTACGGCAGTTCCTGCCTGAGCCACCGAGCCCCCCTCGTCCACGAACTCGTTACCCGGTGTGGCCACCGTGGAGATCTGCGCACGCGGCATCAGGAAAAGCCCCGCGACGAAGACCATCGTCGCCACCAATACTATGCGTTTGCGCCGGGAGATTGGCTCGCGCCGGAGTGGCTCGGCCAACGCCACCGGGTCGTCAGCCTCAGCACTCTCGGGACGCTCTACCTCGATCAGACCCTGCTTCACCGCGTAGAGCGCCACCTCTGTACGGGACTGAGTATCCAGCTTGACAAAGATGTTCTTGAGGTGCACCTTGACCGTATTGACACTGATCATCAATTCCTGAGCGATCTGCTGGTTCGTGGCGCCGGTGGCCACCGCGCGCACGATTTCCAGCTCTCGTTCGGTCAAGAAATCCTTGTCCTCAGCCATTTGGCATATCTCCAAAAAGGACCACTGCCCCACACGGGACAAGTGGCCCCTTCTTCTGCCCGGCACGCCGACGCCATCACTCTAACTCAACCGGAGGACCTCGGCGCTGCTAGTCCTGCTCGTAGCTCTTCCCGCGCGACTGCACGAAGTAGCTGCCGCAGGCCTGATCCACATACTCCGGGTCCAGCGTGGGTTGCTTGTCGTTGTATCGCGCAATGTTCACGACCTGTTCGACGATGTCCCTGGGATGGCACGCTCTGAGTGGGCGATCTGACTTGCGGTAGTACCGGTCCACGAGGTATGCAAACCCATCCTTGTCGAAAGGGACTCCCTTCGCTTCGCAGACCCGTTCGAACAAGAGATAGTACTCATACAGCGTGGGGTTGGGAATCATCACCTTGTGAGGGATGCGGCGCAGGAAGGCTTCATCCAGAGCTCCGGGATCTAGATTGGTGGAGAAGATCACCAACGAATCGAAGGGAATCTGAATCTGTTTGCCCGTGTGGAGTGCCAGATAGTCCACCTGGCCCTCCAGAGGCACAATCCAGCGGTTGAGCAGCTCCTCTGGGAGGAGGAGTTGTCTGCCGAAGTCATCTACGAAGAATATGCCCCCATTGGCTTTCATCTGCAGCGAGGCCTCATGGCACTTGGAGATGGGATCGAAGACCAGACCAAGAGACGTGAGGGTCAGTTCGCCCCCAACCATGACCACTGGACGCTTGCAGAGAGCCCAACGTGCGTCGCGCTCGACATCGGCGCCTTCGACTCCTCCATCCACCGGCAGATGATAGTCGGCGTCGAACACCTTTATCAGCTGCCCCTCAACCTCGCAGGCGTAGGGTACGAAGATGCTACCGAGCACCAGATTGACTATGTTGTGCGCAATGTAGGTCTTGCCGTTGCCTGGTGCCCCGTAGAGCAGGATAGCCTGGCCAGAGTTCAGCGCAGGACCAAGTTGATTTGTCACTCCCGGGCTCACCACCAACTCTTTCAACGCGTGCTCAAGGTCTTCCCTCCTGATCACGGAACAGGCCATGGATACACTCTGTCTGCTCACTATCTCCGCATAGGCTTCGAGAGATACGGGCACGGGTCCCACGTATTCGCTCCGACCCAGGGCCTCCCGAGCCCGGGAGATGCCCGCCTCGGTAATGCCATAACGGTAGACGGGTACAATCCCTCTATCGCTTCCCAGCACGGTGCACAATTTCTCCCTGCGAAGCGTGTCGAGGATATCGACAGCCACGGACAGCGGCACCTTCATCCTGTCCGCGATGTCGGACCCGTCGATCTCCCCCTCGAAATAGAGATTCTTGAGGGCCAGGTCCACCAGAAGGCTCTTCGACACCCCGAGATCGTCGATGGACAAAGGCTTGCTCAGGGGACCACCGGCTGTCGTCTTGATACTGTCCAGATGCCCTTCCATCTCGCCTCCTCAGCCGCGCCGCCTCCGCAACGGCCAGACCTCCGTCGACACCTGCTAGGGTCACAGGTGACATCTCAACCCCAGGGCAACAGATTGTACAGGATATGATAGGACAGAGCAACCGAGATCCGCCACTCTCCTTGACATTCGCAGCTACCCGGGCTACGATCTTGTCGCCCTCCTGCGATCCAGAAACCGCGGATTGGAGCATGTGAGAATGCTGCTGGGATTTCCTGTCAAGGTACTGGGGCAGCCAGGATTGAAGTCTCACGACAACAGGCGCTGGCAGAGCCGCCCGCATCTCAGCGTCAGCCTCGCCTACTTGCGGGACATCTTCTTGTACCTCAAACGGCAAGATATTCGGATGTACCGAATGGCTGCGGACCTGGCCCCCTACGTGGTTCACCCCGACATGCCGGAGTTTCACTCCCAAATCGAAGAGTGCACCGCGGAGTTGGCTGCAGTGGGCGAGCTTGCCATTGAAAGCAACCTCCGTCTCTCCTTTCACCTTCCCCTGACCTCGGTCCTCAATGCCCAGGATGAGACGATTGCCCAGCAGAGCTCTCAGTCGGCCGTGGCCCACGGCAGAATCTTGGAAGCCATGGGTCTCGGTCCTGAGGCGGTGCTGGTCACTCACGTAGGAGGGCTATACGGCGACAGGAAGTCTGCCCTTGGGCGATTCGTGGAGCGATTCGAGCGTCTTCCGGAGGTGGTGCGTCGTCGCCTGGTCCTGGAGAATGACGACAAGCGCTTCTCGGTTCCCGACATTCAGCGGGTGCACGAGCGCACGGGCATCCCGCTGGTCTTTGACTATCTTCATTTCAGGAACTTCAACCCTCAGGGCCTGGACGGTGCGCAAGCCCTGGATGTCTGCCTGCGGAGCTGGCCGCCAGGTGTCAAACCGAAGATACATTTCAGCTCACCTCGTACGGCCATGCGCATTGTGCAGCACCGTGCCTCCCGCAACAGGTCAACAAGCCCCCAGCTGCGTGCACCGCGCCCTACACAACACGCTGACTTCGCCGACCCCTTCCAGTTCATGGATTTCTTCAGCAAAGCCAGACAAGTTGTTGATCAGGAGTTCGATGTCATGCTCGAGGTCAAGGGCAAGGACCTTGCTGTGCTTCGCCTTCGGGAAGATCTGACGCGTTTCGCACCAAACCTGCTGGGAGACTAGGAGCATGGCTGAGGCAGGCGCGAAGCACGGTGACCGCACCGCTCGGGTCTTGGTAGCTGTGATGAATAGCGAACGCGACTTCGCGATGGCACGTGATGGGGGATGGTATCGCATACCCTATGAGAGTGCTCCATCCCGCGTGGGCGCGGACTACCTGGCCTTCTACCAAACCAGAGTCTTCGAGGAAGACCGCTGGGCCGTCAACTACTACGCACCCGTCAAACGCTACCGGGTGCTACCCAGGCGGAGCATCATCCCCTTCGAGCCAGACCATCCCAGAGCCGACGCCCTGTACTACAAGATCGAGATCGGACCCCTGCGCCGCCTTCAGCACTCTATCCCCAGTCACCGCCTGCGGCGCATCACGTTCATCCCCACTACACTGGAACGACTCCTTCGGGCCAAGGAGATCAATGACCTCTGGTGCGGCAGTCGCCACGAGGAGCAACTTTGGCGGGCATTCAAGAACAACGGCATCGGCGCGGAACGACGCTATCCCCTGAGAGAGGAAGAGGAAGACTATACTATCGACTTTGCGCTGTTCTGCAAGGAAGGCAAGGTGGCCATCTGTCTGGAGGGTCACAGCCCCATGGAGAATGTTCACGTGGTGCGTGAACGCGGGAGCGTAGACTACTACGACCTGGCAGCAAAAGGTTGGACAGTGCTTCGCTTCAGCGCTCGAGAACTCGCCAGGCCCGGATCGTTCTGCCTCCCCGAGGTCATCGAAGCCGCCAGGCGCGAGGGGGGAGTGCTCCCCGTTCCTTTCAGGTGACAGCGTGGGGCCTCTCGCGTGGAAACCAGGGCCACAACGAGCGGTTGGTACTTGACAGGTGCTCCAGATTGGACTATAATTCACATTCAAGTAGGCGTCGCGCAAGTAGGGGCTGGAGATCATGAAGTGACATTGGTCGGTTCCAGAGACAGCTACAGCGTTCTTCACCCGTCTGGAGCCCGTGTACGGGGGACATCAAGTGCCACAGTCGAGGCAGGCCAGCGATGGTCGTCGCCTCGATTTGCGTTTATGCGGTAAGTAGGTACGCTTATCACGAAAGAGAGAAGGAGGCAAGCAATGGCCACTGTACCATCTGATCTCGACATCGCCCAGGCGGCGAAGCTGAGGCCAATAGTCGAGATCGCCGAGCTGCTGGACCTAAACGAGGACGACCTGGATCTTCACGGCAAGTTCAAGGCCAAGATCCATCTTGATGTCCTTGAGCGGTTCAAGGACCGGCCCAACGGCAAGTATATTGATGTAACAGCTATCACCCCCACTCCTCTGGGTGAAGGGAAGACGGTTACCACCATTGGGCTCAGCCAGGGCCTGAACTACATCAAAGAGAAGGTGCTCACCGTCATCAGACAGCCATCTCAGGGTCCCACCTTCGGCATCAAAGGTGGAGCAGCTGGAGGCGGTTACTCCCAGGTAGTCCCCATGGAGGACTTCAACCTTCACCTGACAGGGGACATCCACGCGGTGGGTGCGGCGCACAACCTGCTGGCCGCCGCCATCGACGCCCGCATCATGCACGAGGACAGGCTCAGCGACGAACAGCTGGCCGAGATGGGTCTGAGGAGGCTGGACATCGACCCCTATAGCATCACGTGGAACCGCGTGGTCGATGTCAACGATCGCGCCCTCCGCAATGTCATCGTCGGTCTGGGTACCAAGTGGGACGGCCGTCCGCGCGAGTCCGGTTTCGACATCACCGTCGCCTCGGAAGTCATGGCCATCCTGGCCTTGACCACAGGGATCAGAGACCTGCGTGAGCGGTTGGGCCGCATCGTTATCGGCACCGACAAGAAGAGAAACCCGGTGACGGCCGAGGACTTGGGCGTAGCGGGAGCGATGACGGTGCTCATGAAAGAGGCCCTCATGCCCAACTTGATGCAGACTCTGGAGAACAGTGCTGCCATTGTCCATGCAGGCCCCTTCGCCAACATCGCCCACGGCAACTCCTCCATCATCGCCGACATGATCGGTTTGAAGCTGGTGCCCGATGGGTATCTGGTCACTGAGTCTGGATTCGGCGCGGACTGCGGGATGGAGAAGTTCTTCGACGTCAAATGCCGATACAGCGGCTTGGTGCCCAATTGTGTGGTCATGGCGGCCACGATCAGAGCGCTGAAGATGCACGGCGGCGGACCCAAAGTCGTGGCAGGCCGGCCCTTGGATCCTGCCTACCAGGAAGAGAACCTGGAACTGCTGGGGAAGGGCGTTGACAACCTCAAGGCGAACATCAACATCGCCAGACAGTATGGTGTCCCCGTTGTGGTCGCAGTGAACAGATTCACCGCTGATACCGATGCAGAGGTCGAGCTGGTGCGGCAAGCAGCGCTTGAGGCCGGCGCGGACGACTCTGTGGAGAGCAACGTTTGGGCCAAAGGTGGCGAAGGCGGAGCCGCCCTCGCAGAGGCTGTAGTCAAAGCCTGCGAGAAGCCCAGCGACTTCAAGTTCCTCTATCCTCTGGATATCCCAATCAAGGACAAGATAGAGATCATCGCCAAGAAGATCTACGGAGCAAGCGGCGTAGACTACACCTCCAAGGCAGAGGCCAAAGTGAGGCTCTACACCAGGCTCGGATACGACAAGCTACCTCTCAACATGGCCAAGACGCACCTCTCGCTCTCGCACAACCCTGCATGGAAGGGTGTGCCCAAGGATTTCATCCTTCCCATCAGCGACATCAGAGCGTCTGTGGGTGCAGGCTTCCTGTATCCGCTACTTGGTGAGATGCGCACCATGCCCGGTCTTCCGTCCCGCCCAGTCTTCTATGACGTGGACGTAGATGAGTCGGGCAGGACCATGGGTCTGTTCTAGAGCGACCACTCTGCGCAACCAGAGGGCGCTTGCTGTGGTCGCTACATCCTAGCCCTTAGCCATTTCTCGGGGCGAACCAGCAGCGGCCGGTTCGCCCCGACCGTGCACCCTGTTCGGTCTCCGGTCATACTGCACGGCCAACTGGGCCCGGCGACAGTCGCTCGGGCGCTGGTGTTGGTCGATCAAGAAGGAGGTGATGCCAAGTGGCAGTCTCAATACTACAAGTCCCATCGATGTATGCCGACCATCACGTGGCAGCGGTGAGGAAAGCGCTGGCCGCCCTATCAGGCGTGCAGGAGGTCCAGGCCAGTGCCGCCTTCAAGGAAGTAACCGTCAAGCACACGGACAAAGTGACCAAGAAGGCTGTGGCCGACGCTCTCGAGAATGCTGGATACGCAGTGGCAGAGGAAGAGTTAGTGCAAGCGGAGCCGTCGTGCTTCGGAGACCCATCCTGGTATGAGTGCGCACCGCGCTGCATCAAGACTGACGAGGTCGATCTCGCCATGTCGGGAGACTTCCGGAAGTACTAGGACTTTGAAGACGGTAGGTCGAGTTTTCGGCCCACCCCACGCACAACACGTGCAAGTATACACTTAATGATAGGAGATCCTGATGGCAAAAAGCGGTAAGACCATAGATCCCGCGGCCGAAGCCATGCTGGAAAAGGCTGCGGAAATGGGGATTCCCACGGCTTTTGACCGTGCAGACGAAATGAAACCCTGTCCCATTGGTTCCAAAGGCCTCTGCTGCAAGAACTGCGCCATGGGACCCTGTCGCCTGACCAAAGAGGGCCAAGTTGGCATCTGCGGAGCCACTGTGGAGACGGTGGCTGCCAGGAACTTCGCCCGGGCCATCGCAGCGGGAGCAGCGGCGCACTCCGACCACGGTCGCGATCTATGTTTCGTGCTCCACGGCGCCGCGACAGGAGAAGCCCCCGGATACCAGATCCGTGACGAGTTCAAGCTGCGTGAAGTCGCTCGTGACTTGGAGGTGGAGACCGAGGGCCGCTCCAAGGAGGAAATAGCGATCGATGTGGCCGACAAGGCCCTGGCTGAGTTCGGGAAGCAATCCGGGGAGATACTGTACCTTGCCCGGGCGCCCAAGAAGCGCCAGGAGATATGGCGCGAGCTAAACATCGCTCCCCGAGGTGTAGACAGAGAGATCGTGGAGATTCTGCACCGCACCCATGTAGGCAACGATCAGGACGCCGAACACATTCTCGACCAGGGACTCCGGGCTGCCCTGGGCGACGGCTGGGGCGGTTCTATGCTGGCCACCGATATCTCGGATATCTTGTTCGGCACTCCGAGTCCCTTGGTGACCGAGGCGAACCTGGGTGTTCTCCAGGAGGATGAGGTCAACATCATCATTCACGGCCACGAGCCAACTCTCTCAGAGATGATCGTAGCGGCCGCCAGAGATCCTGAGATGGTCGACTATGCGAAGACGAAAGGGGCCAAGGGCATCACCTTGGCGGGCATCTGCTGTACCTCGAACGAGACGCTGATGCGACAGGGTGTACCCGCGGCTGGCAATTTCCTGGAGCAGGAACTCGCCGTTCTCACCGGGGCTGTCGAGGCCATGGTGGTCGATATCCAGTGCATCTTCCAGGGCTTGGTCGGCGTGGCCGAAGAATTCCACACCAAGATCATCACCACCTCTCCGAAGGCCAAGATTACCGGCGCCACACACATGGAGTTCGACGAGCATCGTGCGCCGGAAATCGCTCGCGAGATCGTCAAGAGCGCCGTTGACAACTATCCCAACCGGGGAGCGACCTTCATTCCCGACGAGAAGGACCATCTGGTTCCGGGCTTTTCGCACGAGTATATCCGCTACATGTTGGGCGGCTACTATCGCGGCTCCCTACGTCCATTGAACGATGCCATTGCGGCCGGGCGCTTGCGAGGCGTCGCCGGCGTGGTGGGCTGCAATAACCCGCGCGTCGTCCACGACGAGGCCCACTTCGACATCGTCAAGGAGTTCCTCAAGAACGACGTGCTGGTAGTGCAGACCGGTTGCGGCGCGATCTGCAATGCGAAGTACGGACTGCTACAGGGTGAGGCTCTCGAACATGCAGGGCCGGGCTTGCGAGAGATTTGCGAGACTGTGGGCATCCCGCCCGTTCTGCACATGGGCTCTTGCGTGGACAACAGCCGTATCCTGACCGTCCTGGCCGAGATGGCCACCGAAGGTGGCTTGGGAGAGGACATCTCTGACATCCCTGGAGTGGGTATCGCCCCCGAATGGATGAGCGAGAAAGCGATTTCTATCGGCACCTACTTCGTGGCCTCTGGCGCGTACGTACTATTCGGTGTCAAGTCGCCCATTGAGGGTAGCGAGACCGTAACCGACATCATCGGCGAGGGCTGGGAAACTAAGGTTGGCGGCAAGCTCGAGTTCGAGCCAGATCCCGCGAAGATCGTGCAGAAGTCTCTGGATCACATCGACAAGAAGCGAGCAGCTCTTGGCCTTCCCCAGTATGATCCTGCACGTTTCGGACAGAGTGGTGATCGTCGCTGGAACGCCTGGTTGAAGGCGCGAGCTGAAGGCGCGAAGGTCAGTCCTTACAGCATGGCCGGCGTGACCGTGGAAGAGGCTTAAGGAGGAGATTAGCCAATGTCGAGATACATAGCGAGCGCCGCGATTCGAGGCGCCAACCATATAGTTGAAGAAGCCGACCAACTCTTGCAGAAGGCCCTGGCGGAGCAGGGACCCGATACGCCGGTGCAGTTTCCCAACACGGCATACTATCTGCCGGTGATCTACGGCTTCACAGGCATGGAGGTCTCCACTCTGGGCGACTTGCCCGCGGTGATCGAACATGCCAGGAAGCTGCTTCACCCCGAACCGAGAGGCAAGCTGTGGACCCCCTACCTCGGCGAGGCGCTCGATAGTGGCATGGCCACTCTCTTCGCCGAGGAGGCGATCATGGGCATCAAGTATGCCTTGGGAGAGCAGCCCGAGAAAGTGGACGGGCACCCCGAACTGGTGACCGCAGGCGGTGAGGGATTCTGCAACGGTCCAATCGACGACGTGCAGCTGCGCGCCTGGGGCATCCAGTTGGTGGATGGGCGTATGCCCGGCTTCTGTGCCCTGATTGGCTGCGCCAAGTCCAACGAGGTAGCGGTGCAGCTTGTCCGCGAGCTGCAGCGCCGAAACATCCTCGTCTTCCTCAGCGGCAACGTCAATGGGCGCAGTATTATCCACCAACTGCTGGAGGAAGGGGTAGAGATGGGGTACGATACCTACATCATCCCCTTCGGCACAGATACGATCAGCACCATATACCCTCTCGGCTTCGCCACCCGCTCGGGACTTACCTTCGGAGGATTGAAGCCGGCCCAGGCAAGGGAAAACCTGATCTACAACAAGTACCGGGTCTTCGCCATGGCTTTGGCCCTCGGCGAAATTGATGACCTCAAGTATGCAACTGCGGCTGGGGCCATCAACTACGGCTTCCCCGCCATCGCAGATACCGTGATACCCGAGGTATTGCCCACAGGCGTGACCGAGTTCGAGCACGTCGTCTCCATGCCCTTCGACGACATCGATGGTAAGGACGACCTGGAGCGCGCCGAGAAGCTGATCCAGAAGTGTATCGAAGTGCGAGGTGTCAAAGTCAAGATCGCCGAGATTCCAATCCCCGTTCCCTACGGCTCGGCGTTCGAGGGAGAGCGTGTCCGCAAGGATGACATGCGTGTTGAGTTCGGCGGCAAGAAATCGCGAGCCTTCGAGTATCTGCGCATGGTGGACCCGGATGAGATCGAGGACGGCAAGATCGAATTGGCTGGGCCGGACCTCGACGAGATGGGAGAGGGCGCCGCTGTGGACCTGGGCATCATCATAGAGGTCGGCGGCCGAAAGATGCAGAAGGACTTCGAACCAGTGCTGGAGCGCCAGATCCACTACTTCCTCAATGCAGCTTCCGGCGTGCAGCACATCGGGCAGCGCGACATTGCCTGGATACGCATCAGCAAGACGGCAGCAGACAAAGGGTTCACGCTGAAGCACTTCGGCGAAATCTTGTACGCCCGATTCAAGGGCGACCCCTGGAATAGCATCGTTGACAAGGCCCAGGTGAAGCTCATCACCGATCCTGACGAGACGCCAAAGTGG
>Ga0180438_10011000_pt1 | contig 11012 bp, 11 predicted proteins | sample SS_ome_12_FD_132455 | JGI IMG/M metagenome (GOLD analysis project Ga0180438, IMG submission 132455) | Hypersaline lake sediment archaeal communities from the Salton Sea, California, USA - SS_3_D_2 metaG | ecosystem: Environmental > Aquatic > Non-marine Saline and Alkaline > Hypersaline >... | reverse complement strand
TTTCTTTCTAATTTATCTCGTTTTTTCATCTCAATAATACATAATTCTTCTTCTGTTTCACTAATATCTTGTAAAAATTTACGTAAATTCTTCCATTGTATTTTATTATCTTTAATCAGTAATTCATTATTTTCACTAAAATGTTTTTTGTAAACATCTAAAATAATTTGAATTCCATTGGTTCTAATATTAAGTGCAGGAAAATGAGGCATAAAATCATTACCTAATAGAAAGCAAATAAATATATAATCTAGTGTACAATTTTTTTTTGGCATGCTATGCATCAGACTATTTAGTTTTTCATCTAATTCAAAAATATCTAATACATATAGGCTATTTGGTTTAAGATCTCTATTAATTGATGATATAAAATGTGGAGTCTCTCTGAAAAGATAGATATCTAGAGAAATTCTTAAATGAACTAGGGATAACATAATTAGATCTGCATCTAAACCATATATTACAGTAGTTGTTCTACTATGATATTCTCGATTATCACGCATATATTGATAAATCTTATGTTCTCCTTCGCCTGGAATATTACTGCTAGAAATAGTTACTTTAATATTTTTATATTTATTACTAAAATATGATTCTAAATAATTACTAAGTGTTTTCATAAATTCACTACCTGGGGTAATAGCTGTCGTATCCCATGCTTCTTGTTTATCATTATCTATCTTTTCAAGAAAATCATTAGTATACCATGTTTTATATCTTCGGTTTCGCTGCTGCTCTAGTTTTGCAACAGGCGAAACACCATCAAAAGCAATAAATATTTCTTTTGTCGGGTTAATTAAATTTATATAATAAGATAATCGACCTAATACCCATTTATATACTTTACTTTCATAATTTTTATCTTTACTATTATAACTTATATTTTGAATAGCATCATAGATAATAGAATTACTATCAATATATAAATTATGAATCTCTATTTCATTTTGATTATATTCTTTAATAATATTTGGATAATTTTTAACAATATGAACAAAATAGCTTGGTATACCCATATTTGTGATAATATATCATAAATATTTTAAATTATAATATATATCAATTTTTATTTGGTTCATATTTAAAATATAAGTAAAAGTTGCTGTCACTAATATAGTTCTATATATATATGAATAACCAAAAAAAATTAAATACTATTAATAAAATTGAGTTTTTAATTAATAAGATGAATAATTTAAAAAATATAATTACAAAAACCATATCATCTTGTCAAAAATATAAATTATATGATATTTTGGGCGCAAATGAAGTTAATGTATGCATAAGTACTTTAGATACACTATTTAATGATATTAAAGACGAACAAGATAAATTAAATAATCAAAAATTTAATATAATTGAGACCATAAATCGTATAGAAAAAATAGAAGAAGAGTTATTAATTATAATAAAAAATTTTGGCACAGATACTTTAGGTGATTTAATCTATTTGCTTTTTGGAGAAAATTACATAGATAATATTGGAAATGATTTAATAGATAAATATAATTTATTATTACAACGTGTACATCCAATTAATTATAAGATTTTACATTGGAAACAAGATACCACACCAAATAATAAAAAAGTAATATTAAAAAATAAAATTGTTGAAGATAGCACGATTTGTGAAAATGGTCTTTTATTAGACTGTTTTGATTTAGCTAGAACAAGTAAATCATTTCAAACAAAAGTATACGGTATAAAATTATGTTTACATGATTATCAAAATAAACGTACCTATCTCGTTGCCTGTTTTGTAGATGATACATTGATTACTTGTCTAGAAAATGAATACATAACAAAAAAATTTGCACAATTAGAAAAGTGTAAACCTAAAGATATGGAATATGATGAAGAACATTGGAATAGATATATTGATACTTTAACAATTAAAGATTTATTAGTCTATTCAATAAATGAATTAAGTCAACGTTTTACATCAATATTAAATCAATTAATACTTATAAAACAAAAAACAATTACTCAAGTAGTTAAAGAGTTTTTAAATAATGAACTGTATACACAACGAACTACATTAATTCAACTATTAATTCAGGGTAATGAAGAAGATTTTCAATATTTAGCATATTTACTATATGATTTACTTTCAAATGAAAATAATGGTTCAATTGATACATTAGAACAAACATTATTATATGATAGCTTGCCATGGAATACAAAAAAATATTTCAAAGTAGCTATGAAGCAGACAATACACTATACAAATACATTATGTAATTATGATAGTGATAAAATACCTTTAGAACAACAAATATGTTTATTAAAAGCCAGTGACAGCGTTAAAGAAAAGGCTATTTTAAAGCTAAAAGAAATAAAAGCTAAATCTGAAGATACTGGGTCTAAAGCAAGACAATACTTAGATGGATTATTAAAAATACCTTTTACCATAATGAGAGAAGAACCATGTCTAACTATGGTAGAAAAAAATCTACAAATTTTTCATAATATAAAAGAAAAATTAGAAGAAAGCAAAGAAGTAATATCCGAATGTAAAATTCCAAATAAACAGCGCTATACTAATCATGAAATATTAAGATATATTGATTTTATAAAAAAAAATCATATTACAAATCTAACCAAATTATCTTATTCTATATTGACTTCTAGTATAAAAAAAATAAAAAAAGACGATATTATAACTATAGTTTCATTTATTAATGATATTATTAAAAGTCATAAATTATCTTACAATAAAATCCATTATAGCAATAAAAAATTATCACAAATACAAAATGATATTATAGATTTTATAAATAGTAATAATAATAATTTTGATGTAATTAATAGTATTTGGATTAATATTGATAAATTTATAAATGTTGTTAACCCTAATAATATAGTTAAATTATTAATGAAAGATATTTATAATCTAGAAAAAAATATTTCATTTATTAGTGAATATATTTCAGAAGTAAAAGAAACATTAAATAATGCAGTTCACGGTCACGATAAAGCTAAACGCCAGGTTGAACGAATTGTAGGACAATGGATTAATGGAGAAAAAGGTGGATATTGTTTTGGTTTTGAAGGTCCACCAGGAGTGGGCAAATGCCTAGCAAAAGACACACCTATTATGCTCTCAAATGGGGAAATAAAAATGGTTCAAAATATAACTCTAGAAGATAAATTAATGGGTGATGATAGTACACCACGAAATGTATTAGCATTAGGAAGTGGTGTAGAAAAAATGTATAAAATACAGCAAAAAAAAGGAGATGATTATATAGTAAATGAAAGTCATATACTAAGTTTAAAGATGACAAAAGCAGGAAAAAAAGGCGATAAACATCAAATGATATTAGGGAAACGATATTTTAAAAATGATATCGTCGATATTTGCATAAAGGATTATCTAAGTTTACCCAAATATTTGCAAGAATGTTTAAAAGGATACAAAGTTGGTTTAGATTTTTGCGAACAAGAAATTGATTTGGATCCATATGTTTTGGGTTATTGGTTAGGTGATGGTTCTTCTGACTATTTTAGAATAACTACTATTGAAAAAAAAGTTGTTGATTATTTTAAAGAATATGCTCTAAATAATAATTTACAACTAACACAAGGAAAAGAAGAAAAAAATGAAATTTCATATGATATTACAACTGGATATACAGGAGGTCGTGCTGATAAAAATAAATTGTTAAATTATCTAAAAAATCATAACTTAATAAATAATAAACATATTCCAGAAATATATAAATGCAATTCAAGAGAGAATAGATTAAAACTGTTGGCGGGTTTAATTGATAGTGATGGTTATTGTAATAAAGTAAATAATTCATTAGAAATAACTCAAAAAAATAAGAAATTAGCAGATGATATTCTATTTTTAGTTCGATCATTAGGATTTTGTGGAACAATGAAAGAATGCACTAAATCTTGTATGTATAAAGGTGAAAAGCGATGTGGGCAATATTATCGAATTATAATTAGTGGTAGTGGCCGTGAAGAAATCCCAACATTATTAGAAAGAAAAAGACCTAAAAAACACAAACAAATAAAAGATGGATTAGATACAGGAATAAAAATTGTTCCACTTAAAGAAGATCAATATTACGGATTTCAAATAGACGGAAATTCAAGATTTCTATTAGGAGATTTTACTGTAACACATAATACTAGTTTAGCTAAAAGAGGATTAGCTAAATGTCTAAAAGATGAGAATGGTGTAGAAAGACCTTTTGCATTTATTGCAATTGGTGGTTCTGCAAATGGTAGTACATTAGAAGGTCATAATTATACATATGTAGGTTCTACATGGGGGAGAATAGTAGATATCTTGATAGAATCCAAATGTATGAATCCTATTATATTTATAGATGAATTAGATAAAATAAGCCGAACAGAAAATGGTAAAGAGATTATAGGTATTTTAACACATCTAATTGATCCAACGCAAAATGATACATTTCAAGATAAATATTTTAGTGGTATAGACTTAGATTTATCAAAAGTATTATTTATATTTTCTTATAATGATGTAGATAGCATTGATAAAATTTTACTAGATAGAATTCATCGTATTAAATTTAAAAATTTAGCAATTGAAGAAAAATTAGTCATTGCAAACAACTATATATTACCAGAATTATATAAAAAAATGGGATTGGAAAATGTAATAGATATAGATAATATAGTAATCGAATATATTATAACAAATTATACACGAGAACCTGGTGTAAGAAAACTGAAAGAACTATTATTTGAAATTATTGCTGAAATTAATTTATCAGAATTAGCTAATATAAGTGATAATATTAGCTACCCTTTAAAGATAACAATTGAAGATGTCAAATATAAGTATTTAAAAGATAGACATGAGTTTAAGATTAAGCAAATATTTAATGAACATAAAATTGGTGTTGTAAGTGGTTTGTGGGCAAATAGTTATGGACAAGGTGGTTTATTACCAATTGAAGCAAAGTATTTACCAAGTTCTACATTTTTGGATTTAAAACTAACTGGAATGCAAGGTGATGTTATGAAAGAGAGTATGAATGTAGCAAAAACTGTAGCTTGGAATCTTTTATCTACTAAAAGACAAACAGAATTATTAGAAAAATTTGAAAAAAATAAATCATTTGGTATCCATATTCATGTACCAGAAGGTGCTACTCCAAAAGACGGTCCGTCTGGTGGTGCAGCTATTACTACTGTAATTTACAGTCTACTTTCTGATAGAAAAATTAATAGAAATTTTGCAATGACAGGTGAAATCTGTTTACAAGGGCGAGTAACTGCGATTGGTGGATTAGATCTAAAAATTTTAGGTGGTATAGAATCTGGCGTAACTCATTTTATATATCCAAAAGAGAATGATAAAGATTTTAAAGAGTTTGAAGAAAATCTTAAAAATAAAGCAATATTAAATAATATTAAATTTACAATGGTTAGTTCTATTAGTGAAGTTTTTGATATTATATTCGTTGACTAATATAATGATTGATTACTTGCCAGATGAAATATTATTTCTAATTTTTAGTAAATTACTAAATTATGAAATTATCTCTCTTATGAGCACAAACCACTCAATAAAATCAACTATTAAAACTGAATTTTTTTTGGCATATTTACTTAGACGATATCATCCTATGATATTTAATTCGCATGACAGATATTGTAAGATATGTAATAATCATATATACAGAATAAATGATAAAAATAAAACTTTTTTAAAATGTAACCACTAAATACTATTTATAATTTATAATTAAAATATGTTTATAAATTATAAATGGCTGGTATTTTACTTACTATTAGTAATCTTTCAAAATTAGTTGGCGCTTTATATCCATTATTTATTGTATCATTTTTAGTACTAGCATCAGTATTTAATCTAAAACTTACTGGCGTTGTTTATTTAGGAGGGATTGTTGTTACTATAGTTTTATGTTATCTTTTTGGAATGATGGGTTTAGTTAGTGAACGTAGTCCTAATGCAGCTCTAAGTTGTGACTTATTTAGTATGGGTAGCCATCCATATCAAGGCCCAAGTACACAAGCAGCTATTTCATGGTTTACATTAGCCTATTTACTTTGGCCAATGTTACCACCAATGCATCCGGGAGGTTTAGCAAATCCTATGGTAATAGCTGTTACATTAGTGTTTGCACTAGTAAATTCTATATTCCAATATCGCAATAATTGTTCTAATACTAGTGGTATTATATTAGGAGGAGTAATTGGCTTGCTTGCTGGTACTGGGTGGTTCTGGCTTTGGTATAGTTCAGGATATAAAGACTTATTGTTTTACAATGAATTAGTATCTAATAATGCGATATGTACGCGTCCTTCTAAACAAACATTTAAATGTGAAGTTTGGAAAGGTGGAGAGTTAATTTCCTCATCAACTGTTTAATTACAATATTGTATGATAATTTTTAATAGATTTGTTGCTTGTTTAACAAATTTCTGTCGCTCATTTGCTCTTAAAAAAGAATTTATTTCAAAGTTACCATATTTATGAGAATACACTTGTATAAATCTATTTATTATAGCTAACAAATTGGCTGTTTTATATTTTGTTATTACAAACTCTTTGGAATATGTTTCTTTTCCTGTATGAATATTAACTACATTATGAAATTGTCTTAAAAATTCTATCAAATCAGCCTTACTATTAACTAAATTTAAATTTGATATTTTAAGATTTTGTAGTGCATGGTTTGAACAGATAGGACAAGGTAGATTACGACAAGTTTCTTGTATAAAATATACAATAGTAGGTTTTATTTCGTTAAATTTTTCACTATTAACCTTTTCTGCTAAAGTATGGAATAAATACCAAGTTATATTTCCCCATTCTTTTTGTGACATATAATATTTTTTAATATATTATATTTCAAAAATTTACTATATTAATATAAAGATTATGCAATATAAGTATTTAAATTAATATGTTAGATAATAAATTAACCGATAATAACATAGATTTTTTTTTAGAATTAAATAAAGAACTCTCTAATAACAATACTGACTTAGATAATAAATGTTTAATTACGCAAACTGATCTACAAAATAACTTTATTACACTGTCTTGTAATCATAAATTTAATTATCTTGCTTTATATAATGAAGTAGTTAAACAAAAAACTCGTTATAACAGTCTAGAAACTACTTTTTTAAAATTAAATGAAATTAAATGTCCATACTGTAGAACAATTAATAAACAATTATTACCATTTATCGATATATCTGGTGTTAATCTTATTAGAGGAGTAAATTTCCCAAAAAAATTATGTATGAAGTTACATTCATGTGAATGGAAATTTAAAAATGGAAAAAACAAAGGTTCTTCTTGTAATAAACCAGCTATAATCACAGAGCTAGGTTGTTTATGTGAGAAACATAGTAAAAAAATATTTAACAATCAATTACCAATTATAGAAGATTATAAAAATATTTGTAAACATTATAAAATATCTGATTTAAAAAATATATTAAAATCATTAAACTTAAAATGTTCAGGTAATAAATCTGAATTAATTAGTCGCTTACTTAATGTTAATTATCAGTTTAATACTAATTAATTTAAATAGACATTTAAATATTAATAATTAATAATATTAATGACATCAAAAGAAGATCTAGTTAATATTATTAGAGAGTGGATTGAAATAGATGATAAAATAAAAACTATTCAAAATAGTATGAAAGAACTTAAGAATAAGAAAAAAACACTTACAACTTCTTTACTATCTATAATGAAACAAAACGAAATAGATTGTTTTGATATTAATTCTGGTAAAATAGTTTATTGTAAAAATAAAACCAAAGCACCTTTAAATAAAAAAACTCTATTAGAAACTTTAGAAAAATATTTTGATGGTCGAGATGATGTTGATGTAACAGCAGTAAGTCATTATATTTTAGAAAATAGACAAGTTAAATTACAAGAAAATATAAAGAGAAAAATAGTATAGTTTATTTATATAATGAACCCATCATTTGTAAATCGAGAGAAAATAATAACTAAATTTAATTTACAAGATAAGTCAGAGACATTTACTAAAACAAGTAAATTGCAAAATAAACAAATAAAACATAACAAAGATAATAATGATGTTGACTATTATAATAAATTACATAGTCCTTTCAAAACTTTATTAAAAAAAGAATTAAATATACCATTAAAAATTCTTAGCTGTTTACCTACAACTATTTTGTATGATAAAAAATGTTGTGATTATTATAAATATTATAATAAAGATGTTATAGATACTAATAAACCTAATTTCATAACTAATAAAAATATACAAATATGTACATATAAAATAGTTAATCGAAAATTCACTGCGCCATTTCTGTTATTTTTATTATATAAAGATGAAAATGATACATATATTTTTCCAAATTTTAAAACATCAAATGATGTTTTTACTACTGCTGATTCTAAACTAGATCTTATATATCAAAATTATAAAACTAAACCCGAATTTATTGGATATATAGAAACTCAGCATAATATATATTTATTTTATGAAGATAAAGAAGTATTTTTACTATCAAATCTTTCAAGAAATGATAAATGGTGGTGGGTAACTATATTTGAAATTATGAATAATAAAAAAGTATTAAATTTTAATATTGATAGATCTGTTTATAGTATATTTTTTAAAGAACCTCTACTCTGTAATCTATATAATAATAATAATAACAAATATGCGTCTGGTAATGTTTTATACTTTGGCGGTTCAGAAAATTATATATCATTTATAGCTTCTTTAGGATTACCAAAAGAATCTCCTACATCAAATTTAGGACCTTACTATTATTTTTATAGTTATATTGGTGCTGGTAGACGAGCAATATGGACACAATCTAGAAAAGAAGAAGAATATAATGGTGAATTAATTACTCGAAACGAGTATGGTGTACATAAACGTGGAGGTTTAGTAAGATTTATATTGTTTGGTAATACACCTAAATATTTTTTAAATCGTGAAGATGATATAGAAGACCAATCAGAAATATCTCAAGAAAGAGCAAAAGAAAGTGCTTTTATAGAAGCAACTTTAAAAATTAGAGATGTAGATGCAAATTGGGCTACGAATTATGATGTAGCATATATTGGCAGTACTTTTATTTCTACTGATAAAGAACATAAACCTAGAAGATTATATGCGCAATGGGCAGCAAAAGACTATTATCAATATACATCCTTAACATATCATTATGTTAATACTGATAAGTATATAGATTTAAATGATAAAGAGAAAGCATTATCTGCGCCATATAGATTAGCTAATTATGATATAGAATAATATATAAAATATTTAATTTATATATATGTCATTATTAAGAATAACAGTAAATACTTTAACTATAATAGCTATGTTTGTTATTTTCCAGAGTGCAATGACTTTTTTGAATATAGATATTCATAGCTACTTAATGTATTTAATATGGTTTATAGCAGTTTTAATATTTTATTATATTTTACCTAGTAATTATATTTTTTTTAAAGGCTGAATTTATTTAAATTATTTTTTAATTTAGTATAAAAAATTGAACTAAATATTATACAATTTAAATAAATAGTATACTATGGAGAATCGCATTTCACGTAAAGTTGACACTCATTTAACAACTTTTAAAGAAGATATTAAAGAATGGTTTAATAAAAATAATTCTGATATTAATGGAGATTCTAATAAAAATAACTTTTTACAGTTTATATTTGATTATGGTTCATTATCACTATCTAAAGAAGATTTTACTCGTCGTAAACGAGTTAAAAATACTGTATCGCTACAAATTAGATGTTGTGCATGTCGTGCTAATGGCGAACAATGTACACGACGGAAAAAAGATGGAGAAGATTTCTGTGGAACACATATTAAGGGAACTCCATATGGAATTGTAGAACAAAATAAAAATGATATTGTTCAGGTAAAAAAATCTGAAATTTGGGTACAAGAAATTAAAGGAATTCAATACTTTATTGATAGTAATAAAAATATTTATCTTCATGAAGATATTCTAAATAATAAAAAAGATCCTTCAGTTATTGGCAGCTATAGTGTAGACGATAGTGGTAAATATAGTATTTGTGGTGAATTAAATTAATAATAATATTCTTATTATTATATGACTTTAGAAAATAGCGATAAAAATGATGACGATAAAAATAAACTTTTTATTATTAGTTTTTTTAATAAATGTAACATAGTTTGTGATAATATTGAGAATTTAGATGGTATAATAATATATCGAGACACTCTAATTAATCCTATACTATATGATAAAATAAAATCTGATATTCCTATATTTAAAACTATTTTAAATTCTAGTGTATTTACATCAGTACAAAAAAATGCAGAAAACAATCAAAGATGGCCCCTTATTAATTTAATAAGACAAATTCTTAAGCGATATAACTACGAATTAAAACCAAAACGACTAGCAGATGGTTATACAAAAGATGGTCAAAAAAAATATAAACGGTTATTTGAAATTAAAAAAAAATCTATTGATATTAAAGATGTTACTGTCGAAAATGATTCTTTACATAACCCACTAAACTAGTTAATTCGCCATAACCATCTAGTTTTAAATGTTTTTTAAATAAATTGTACCAATTATCATATTCTAAATTATCTGATTCGATTAATAAGTTTAATTCAGTTGATAATAACCTAATATCTTCTCGTGTACATTTTAATGGTATAAAAATATACTTACATATAGCAATTCTTATTAAATTGTATAATAATTCTGTTTTTGTCATTAATTATTTTATATAATATATATTTTTATATTAACTTACTTTCATTAATAATATGACAATTTTGATCTTTATTAAAAATAGTAAATCTTTTAAAATCTAATTCATCTTCTATATTTTTTACATTTTTCATAACTATATAATATTTTTCATCAGGCGATTTAATATTTTTAAATTTATCATAAAATTCATCAGGATAGTCCATAACATTTATCACCCACATTGTTGGTGAATGTTTTAATTTATATAATAAATAATAACA
>Ga0180438_10010998_pt1 | contig 11013 bp, 8 predicted proteins | sample SS_ome_12_FD_132455 | JGI IMG/M metagenome (GOLD analysis project Ga0180438, IMG submission 132455) | Hypersaline lake sediment archaeal communities from the Salton Sea, California, USA - SS_3_D_2 metaG | ecosystem: Environmental > Aquatic > Non-marine Saline and Alkaline > Hypersaline >... | reverse complement strand
GTCGACTTCAATGCAGCAGGTGCTTGTTCTGGTATTGCCAATATAGCCGCCCTTGATGGTTACACCATTTTTCAACTGGAAACTGTCTGGCCGGTTCTCCCCAGGAGTGTAAACACCCTGGGCTATCAAGATAAGGTGACAACCCGCCTCGGAATCAGCCAGCGCCAGAGCGTCTTGGAGAGTGAGGAAAGCATGCGCCCAACTACTGCCGTCGTTATCGCCTTCGGCAGAAACATCAACATATATGGGCGGGCGAATGACTATCACCACTTCGTCGGGGTCAGAATCTACCTGCCCATCGTTGACGATCAAGTCAATAACGTGCTCGCCACACGGTAATTCAACGGTGGGACTGACTCCGCTGGCGATGTGCTCGCCATCCATGTACCAGGCCCAGGTAAGTGAATCGCCGTCAGAATCGACCGACGCAGCGCCGTCCAGCTGAATGGCACTCACGCAATCGAGATCTGCACAGACAATCTGGTCATCCCCGGCATTTGCTTCAGGAGGCAGATTAGGTATAACGTTGACTGTCGTACAGCAGATACTGTACTCACCAAAGGTATCCGTTACTTTCAGGCACACATTATAGGTTTCTCCCACATCGGGACCAACAGGAAAATCCACCCTTACAGCGGCAGCGTCGTATGTTCCGTCATTATCCAGATCCCACTCGTAGCTGACAATCTGGTCACCGGGGTCCGGATCATATGAAGCAGTTGCATCAAGTTTGACAGTGTAATTGGGCGAGGCTTGGTATGGGCCGCCGCTGCTGCAAACAGGTTTGTGGTTGCCGATTTCGACAGTTGCTGAATCAATGTCCGAACAGGCGGGAAACTGGGTTTCCGCGTCGGTTACTTTGAGGCTGATGGACCCGACGTAAGGCTCGTGCCATGTCCACTGGGGGTTTATTCCGACGGCATCATCCGATTCTCCAAAGCAGTCGTCATCGTCGGTTCCAAACAGGCCATCATTGTCCAGATCCCATTCGTAGCTCACAATTTCACTGTCAGGACACCACGACGCTGAGCCATCCAAAGTAAGCGGCTCTGAGATCCAGCCGATATACAGTTTGTTACTCGGATCGGGATGAGCGAATGCATGGGGGCAATGAGGTGGTTCGTGTACATTCACATCGCATACATAGATGTCGGTCTGTGGGCCGCCAAGATAATCGGGGTTATCATCGGTAACTCGCAGGGCGACTGAGTAGATGCCAGGCTGGGAATATCCACCCGGAATAGTAACCTCGATGCCGACAGCATCGGCTGCAAAGTTCCCATCGTAATCGAAGTCCCACTCATAACTGATGATACTTCTGGTAATATCCGGATGATATGAACAAGAGCCGTCGAAATGTATGTCCTGGTTGAGATTATATTCCTGCTCGTCACAATGACAGATGACCGCCTCCGGAGGTATTATCGTAACACCTGGGTGTAAAATTAGGATGCGCCAGCCTGTGCACATAGCATCATAGACAGGATTCTGTCCGACGTTATCATCCCAACTGCCATCAGCTTGCTGCGTGTTGACGCAGTAGGAGGCCAATCCCTCATTAGTCTGTCCAGCGGGCGTATAGTACCAGTCGAAGCTGTTGGCGGTTTGAGTATCGTTGTTGTAATCGTACTCGGTAATAACGGGTATATCAGGATCTGGAATCCGAAACGCCTTCATGACGCCGTACATCCCGTAGCTGTTTCCGTGAAGTCTGGTATAGTCCCAGCTTGTGCCGGCATCATTCCAGTGACGGTAGATGAAACCGATGGCACTTTCGACCCTTGGATCAGTAAGGTCAGTTCCAAGAAACTCGTGACAGATAATGCCACCTGCCGCTTTGGTGCAGTTATACCACGTGGTGCTGCCGGTATAGAAATATGCAAATCCTCCATTGTCGTTGTTGAAAGCGGTATTCTGAGCGGCGTCAAGATAGAGGGCCAATTCGTCCCGTACGAACTGGGGCACGACAGCCCCCATATTCTGCTCAGCGGCCATCATACCAAGCGGCGGCCACTGCGTTGTTGACATGTCGGATTCGGTATAATTAACGTGATATCTCCAGCCTCCGCGACCCCATCCGGAATCGACCTGCCCCCATGCAAAGAAGTCCACCATATCCTGTATGATTTCACGATATGCCCTTCCCACAACATTTTCTCGGCCGACTTGAGCAACGGTATTTGGTGCTCTGCTGCTGGCCAGCGCCACCATACATATTCCGCCTATATACGTCTGGCGGCTGTCATGAAGATCGCTACCTTGGTTGGCGACCAAGCCAATCCCGTTAGCGTTGGTATCCGGGTCGCCGGCTGGTTGAGCGCCGATGGTAAAAGAGAAGGTGTAGTACAACAGGTAGTTGAGCGCGCGCTGCACGGTCTCAACGTAGGGATTGCTGTCATAGTCCATGTTTGGCTTGTGGCCAGCCATTTGGAACGCGTCAGCCGACACCGCCGTCGCGGCTAACGGGTAGCCGCCTGGGTCATTCCAAAAACCGTATGGCTGCCCGTAACCCGGACTGGCGCCTGCAAAGATGTGGCGAACCATAGTCCTATGGAGGTACCAAAGGCCTTCGTCAATAGCCATGTTAATACGAACCTCCATGTGTGACGGGACACTCAGGTCGGAACTCTCGTGAATCTTGATCGGATACTGACCTTGGTTTTCGTTGCCCAGCGTATCCCGGACATGGAGCATAGCAATAAACACTTGTCCTGCGAAGCCGTTGTACACGTGCTTGACTCCGAGGTTGTAAGGGTCAATAACAGGCTCCCATGAGGTTGCGCCCCCGTCGCCGAAATCCCACCTGTACTCAGTTGCATCGCCGCGGGCGATACCCTTCAATGTGGTCTGACCCCCATTGTACGTGGAGTGCGGCATGGTTGGATTGGCAGCATTCCATGGTACACATACAGCCCTTGGCTGAGCAAGTAGCGAAGCTGGAATAATCCCCGCTATAAGGATCGCCGCCATATGAGCGGACCTACAATAGTGATGTTCAGTCTTTGCAGTTTTCATTTTTACTTCCTCCGAAACAAACTTTCAAATTAACCATGCCGCACCGCGCAAGACAAGTTGGCGCAGGCATCCGCCACTATCATGTTTTTGAATTTGGGCCTCCAGAGGTATCAGGAGCGATTCTCATCGTAGGCACCTCGTCACTGACAAAACAGTAATCCCGATTGTTCTGCTGTATAGCAAGCGACCCACACACGGACCACCCATCAGTCTGGGATACTCTCTCCCTCCGGGCGGCCAACTCATTCCCTGCTCAGGGAAACGAACCAGATGTCGGTTTCAGAAACTTCTGATACCAAGACCAAAGACCACAACACTTTTCTTTTAGTCCGCGGCTCGATAACCCTGGCTCAGATAGTCTCAAACAGTTTTCAATTTTGGGTGGTTAAACTAATGGGCTAAATGTGGCTTGTCAAGGAAATTTTACCAGGTTTTTTGATTTTACCGAGTTTTTCTTCTGGCACCGCTTTATGTGGAAATAGGGTACTCTGTACGGTGAAGTGTACGGGGCATTCGGGCCTGTCAATGTCTTGTCACCTTTGGTTGTATTATTATTGGCGTGGTCCTGTGAGTCATCCAGGGCTGTAGTTAAACAGGGTAAGTTAAGAAAGACAGGAAAGCTTTTTGAAAATTTTCTGTCCATGCATCGACTATTCTCTTGACTTTTACGATAAGGACAAACATGATAGTAGGTTCGTGTTGGGCGACAGCGCAGATTGGGATGTGGAGAACTCTGTAAGTATTAGGATTCTTTGTGGAAGATGCAATTTGTTTCTAATATACGCAAGAGGCATTCTAAAGGCCTTTTCGGAGAACTGCTTGTTTCAAGAGGGTTGCTGAGTCAGCCGGAGCTTGAGCTTGCGCTGAGTGAACAGCGCAGCAGCGGTGGGCGGCTTGGGGAAGTAGTGCGGCGGCTAAAAATGCTGGACGAGGAGGATATCACGCACGCGCTGGCCGAGCACCTTTGCATTGAATCGGTTCAATTCGACGACATCAGTAAGATAGACATGAATGTGGCCCGCAAGCTGCCGGAAAGTATCGCAAAGCGTTTCGAACTCGTGGCTGTCAACGAGGTAAACGATGAACTGGTCGTTGCAATGGCGGACCCCCTTGATGTGATCGCCATTGATACAATCAGGCTCAATATGAACCGTCCGGTGCGGGTGGCGGTGGGCTCAGCAGGTGAAATTCGGCGGGCAATGGACATGATCTACCATGGTTCGGACCTTGAGGAGCAGCATCTTCGCGACCTGGTGGAGCTTGAAATCAATACCCATGGGTGCGAAGAAAACCTGTTCCTGGAAGGGAAACTGCAGGCGGATATCAGCGGTGAAATAGCGGCGACAGAGGCGCCGGTCATCAGGTATGTGAATTTGCTCCTGAGCCAGGCGGTGAAGAGCCGTGCAAGTGATGTTCATGTGGAGCCGCAGGAGCAGTCGATGGCGGTTCGAATGCGGATAGATGGCAGGCTTCGAAACATGGTTGCGCCGCCTCGGCGAATGCAGGCAGCCGTTGTCACTCGGATCAAGATACTCTCGAAGATGAATATAGCCGAGCGGCGGCTGCCGCAAGACGGAAGGTTCAAGATCAAGGCCTCGGGCCGAGATATCGACATGAGGGTGTCGGTCATTCCGACGATATACGGCGAGAAAGTGGTAATGCGAATACTCGATGCGGCTGCGGTAAATCATAATCTTGACGAACTGGGCTTCGAGAAGGATTTGCTGATGGAGTTCAAGGTGATTCTGTCCCAGCCGTACGGGATAATAATCCTGACGGGTCCAACGGGCAGCGGTAAGAGTACAACGCTGTATTCAGCGCTGAACTACCTCAAGAACACCGAGCAAAACATCACAACCGTGGAAGACCCGGTGGAATATCGTGTTGAGGGCGTCAACCAGGTTCAGGTCAAGCCGGAGATTGGTCTGGGTTTTGCATCGAGCCTGCGCGCGATTCTGAGGCAAGACCCGGACATAATTCTAATAGGGGAAATTCGGGACAAGGAAACAGTTGAGATTGCGATCAAGGCATCACTGACGGGGCATCTGGTACTGAGCACGTTTCATACGAATGATGCCCCAAGTGCGATAAGTCGTCTGGTTTACATGGGGATAGAGCGCTACCTTCTGGCGTCAACACTGAACCTTGTCATTGCGCAGCGACTTGTTAGGCGGATTTGTGAACGGTGTAAAGAACCGGTATCGCCCAGCGAGAACCTTCCGGACCGTCTGAAAGCCGCCTTGCCATCGGAGAGTGAGGGTATTTTCTATCGTGGTCGAGGGTGCAAGGTATGCGGCGGTACGGGTTATTTCGGTCGACTCCCGATATTCGAGTTTTTGGTGATGGACAATGAGTTGCGGGGGAAGCTGGTCTCCCGGGCCAGCGAAGCGGACATTCGCGCTGCGATGCGGCGCAAGGGTTATGGAGGATTGCTCGAAAGTGGGGTCAAGAGGATGGTAGAGGGCAAAACCACCGCCGAAGAAGTCCTGAGTGTAACGTTCGCAGAGAATATAAAAACGTGACAATTCGGAGCAATCCGAGGATGCAGTACACATATAGATATGTCGCGCGTAATCCGTCCGGGGCACGGACAGAGGGCACAAGACAGGCGGTTTCAGCCAGGAACATTCTCGCGTGGCTGCGCGAGCAAGGGTTAACCCCTGTGGCGGTCAATGAAATGAGTGTTGGCCAGGCCCCAAAGCACCAAGGTGCAGGGTGGAGGCGCATCAAATCAGCGGACCTTGCCGGATTCTGCTGGCAGTTGACAACAATGGTCGAAGGCGGGGTTCCGATTACCGAGGCGATACAAGCGATCTCCGAAGACATGGAGAACCTTCAGTTTCAGAAAATGTTAGGTCGGATTCTTGACAACATTCACCAGGGACAACCGCTTTCAGAGAGCATTTCGAAATTTCCGGGAGTTTTCAACGACTTAGCCTGTGCGATAGTCGTTGCCGGAGAAACAGGTGGTACACTTCCGGACTCGCTCAGGAGGTTGGCCCAGTACTTCGATAATCGCGACCGGCTCAAAAAGAGGGTTCAGGCTGCAGTTGCATATCCACTATTCGTGTTCTCGTTCATCGTGCTGATAGTCGTTCTGATGATGACAGTGATTATTCCGAAATTTCAGGCAATATTTGAGCGGTTCGAGGGACAACTACCCGGTTTCACCCTTGCATATATGAAGTTCTATAATGCTGTTCGTGGCAATTTCTTGTATATTCTGGGGGGTGCAGGGGCTTTGCTGATCTTGGGTTATTTGATTTCGAAGACAAGAGTTGGTCATCTGGTTCTGTGCAAGACAGTGCTTCGCCTGCCTCTGTTCGGAAGGCTGATCAGCCAGAGTTTTGTGTCGGTCTTCTGCAGGACGATGTCGACACTTCTGGCATCGGGCGTTCCTGTGCTCGAGGCCCTGCACATTCTCTCCAGGATGGCCGGAAACGATGAGATAAGAAAGGCAGTGATGCGGACGCGTGAGCACATCGTGGAGGGTTCCGATATTGCTTCCGGCGCGGCCGTGTCGAAGTTTTTTCCAAACATGGTTGTCAAAATGGTTGAAGTTGGTGAGAGAAGCGGGTCTTTGCCCGAAGTACTTGACAGGACGGCGGATTACTATGAGCGCAAGGTGGAGATTGCGTTGAATCTGCTAATGCGCATGCTGGAGCCGGCTATGATTATCGTGGTGGGAGCGGTGGTGCTTGTTACGGTTGTTGCAATATATTTGCCGGTGTTCACCATGAGCGGGATTTAGCCGCAGGGAACACGGAGGCGATCAATAGAGCCCAAGATTGGCAATTTTTGGGCTTGGCAAACATTTGTCGCAGGGCTATAATGATCGAACTTTTGGGCAAAGTTTGGACTTTGTTTTAGACTTTATATACAGGAGAAGTGAAAATGAAAAGTAGAAGAGGTTTCACACTGGTCGAGTTGATGGTAGTCGTGCTGATCGTCGGGATTTTGGCTGCCGTAGCCGTTCCCATGCTAAGCAACCGTATCAACAGCGCCAAATGGTCGGAGGGCAAAGCCGGGGCTGGCACCATCGCTACAGCTTTGCGTGCGTACGCTGCAGAGTATGGGACCCAGGGCACATACCCGCCTCTGGTGAAGGGTGACCCGCCGGCAGGGCTCGGGTTCATTGATGGCGACTTGTATGGCAAATACTTCAGAATAGGCAATTATTCTGTAACCAGCGCCAGCTACACCGATACTCCTGCTGCCGGGCAGCCTCAACTGACTTTCTTGATAACGGTAACAACTCCGGGGGGAGTAAGCGGAGGACCTGTTACCCTGAATCATGACGGCACATGGACAGGACCATAGGGTCAACTTCAGCCGATATTCTCACTCATAGCTTTGGGGGGTCTTTGATGAGGACGTGGGTTTTGTATGAATGCAAGATCTCGCGCAAATAATCGTGGTCTTAGTCTGGTCGAGACTGTCATTGCGGTGCTGGTGATTGGCGTAGCAGCGACTGGTGGATTAGCCTATCAATATCATGCCGCGAAGCATCTTCGAGCAGGCAAGGTGCAAATGACCGCCGCACGCATGGCGCAGTTGCTTCTGGAGGACTGGCAGCGCAGCGGCGGCAGCGGGGACTACGACCCGAGAAGACTGCGGATGGGGTTGAGCCGCAGTGCGGGCGGATATGTAGTTACGGCCGGCGGTGTTGAGATGAATGTGGCGCTTTCGCGCAGTGCGGCCACTGACGCCCAAAGCGGTACGCTGTCGGCGCTGGTTCAGATCAGCGTTACCGTTGGGTGGCGCGGTGACTTCGGTCCTATAGCGGATTACACGGTGGGTCAGAGCCCTTGTGTTATGCTGAGTACGTACGTCCAGTCTGATATGTAGAGATATGAGATTGCGTGTTAGAAGCGAGTTCCGTTTCGGTATGACGATGGTCGAGCTTGTGGTGGCAATGACCGGTTCGTTCATCGTGCTTCTCGCGGTGGGCGTTTTGGTCATAGGAGGACAGCGTGGATGGCATGAGACTTACGGTTCGGCACATAAGCCGATAAAGCGAGATATGGATGTTGCGGCCATCAAGTTCGGCATCACAGGGAGAAAATCGAATCGACTGTGCTACAAGGTGTGGGACAGCAAAGGCGGCATTGAAGCTGTGGCAGATGCAAATAATGTTGCGAGCGGGAACTCCGTGGAGTTCGGGTACTGGGATTCGACACCGGACCCGAATTACCGCGCGGACGAATATGCCGAATTCTACCTTGATGCCGGAGGCGTGCTGAAGGTCGAATACGGCACGTACAACTGGAGCAGTCCGGATGCAGATGATCCGGGGCGGATTCCGTCCAGGACGGAGATTCTTGCCCGGAATGTCTCGGCTCGATCGCCGGCAGGCGCGTTCAGCCACGATGTGGATGGCAACGGCAACGGGCAGGGCTGTGTCAGGATGAATCTCAGACTAACTGACCCGAATGACGGCGAGTTGGCGACTCTCATAACGGCGGTGGTCCTTCGAACCGACTGGCCGAGATAACCGAGAAACGGTGGTTGTTGGTCCAATGATAACGCGAATTCCGACCGAAAGAAGCATTGGCAGGAATAGGGGGGTGGTCCTGGCGTTTGCTGCAATGTCGCTCCTCGTTCTTGCCACAATCGGGCTCGGGATAATGGCGGTTGCTTACGGGTACCGACACAGGGCAATCAGTGTGAAAGATGAGACGATTGCGCTGGCTGCTGCTGAAGCGGGGTATGAAAGGGCCCGTGTCTGGATGAGCCAGCAGGACTCTATAGGAGTGCTTGCTCGGGGGATAGAACAAAAAATCGGCCCGGCGGCTCTCGATAGCGGCGGCAGTTATGAATGCACAGTCTCCTGTGCCGGTGAACGTGATATTGGGTCACGAACGGTTTACAGAATCGTCTCCAAAGGGCGCTACAACAGGGCCACAAAAGCGATAGACGTGCTTGTGACACAGGCGATTGACGGATGGGCGTCAACGCACAGAGAAATTGTTTCGAATAACGGTACCCGGGCTGCTCCTCTCAATGATGCCAATGAAATTGGTATGCAGCTCCACATCAACGAGAGTGATGACGGCGAACCAGGCATGGTCATAGATGGGCTGTCGAGTTTTAAACGACATGTGACAACAACCGAATCCGACACGGGGCAGTATGATCCTTACCAATCTCTGTTCAGCAAAGGCATATCGTTCAATCAGCCGGCTAATTTTATAACCGATGAAACGGTTATACAGCAAAGAATCGTCGAATTCCGTACAATCGCGAACCGTATATATGTGCCGCTGATGAACCCGCGGGTGATACTCGACAATCCTACGAGACAGCACGAGCCAGCGGTCCAGATCGAATTCGATTCTTCAGGAATTCGAGTAGCAAATCACTGTACGGTAAGATGCTGGGGGTTAACGCCGACAGACTGGCGAATAAGGCCGGGCTCAGATGGAGCAGCATATGAGCAGTACCCAGTCTACGGTTGTCATTTTGGGCCTGATTATGAACCAGATCCCATAACGGGCCCGGGGGTAATCTTCGTTTACGGGAATGTCATCATAGGGCCGAGGGATCGGCTCTTTCATATTCCTGGTGGTGTTCAGCGTTATAGTGTTCGGGGCAAATTCACCGTAGTGGCGGCACGAAGACCGGACGGAAAAGGAGGTAATATATGGATCGGTGACTATATCAAGGCCTATAGTGCCACGGGCAGGCTTGAAGATCCGCCGGCAGCCGAGAATCCAAACGTAATCGCACTCATGGCAGAAGGGGTGGTCAAAGTCATCGATCCAAGATTACAGGACGACCCCCTGTTGTTAGCCCGGGATGTTTTGTCGGCAGGCGACTTGGGGATTTGCCGGCCCCTTGGAATACCATATGGATTCGGCGAGCTTGCCCTGCCAAATCCGCTTGTGATAGATGCCGCGATCGTATCGGCGGGTGGCGGCTGGGGCGTGGAAGGCGTCGAGGAGGTTTTGGGGTGGGGGTCGCACATTTATCCTGGGTCCGGAACGGGCAAGATTTATGTTCACGGAAGTATCACTGAGCCATACCGGGGCTTGGTGTGCAGTAGGGACAATACTCGCGCTTTTGCACACAAATACTTCTTTTTTGACAACAGATTCTTTCAGGGGATTCTTCCGGAGCAGATCTGGTTCAGTAGTGCATACGTTCCCGTGCCCGGCGGCTGGCGCGATTACGGACTGTAGAGTGCTGGAATGCAGTGACACAGCCTCACCACGGTTACCGTTGACTCCGTTTGACACGCCTATTGAAAAGAAACGACCCGAACTTAACAAATGTTTCTTCCAAAGATTTCAACCCGGAGCACAACATATTTTTCTACGCCAGAAGACCTCATGGGCACTCTACGGGCAGTTGTAGAAATTATGAGGGGCGTAATTGGTGCCAAGTTCTTCATATAAGAGCAGGACGTCATGCACAGATATGAGGCCGTCATTGTTGAAATCACCGCATGCCGTGCTGCAGTCGACTTCAAAGTAATAGGGCGACCCGAATACTCTGATATCCTGCCAAATGTCGAGGACGTCCAGAAGTGAAACGATACCATCACCAGTATAGTCACCGACACAGGTCCGGCATCCCGAATTGACATGCTCATAGGCGCCCATATCAACGGCACAAACATAACGCTCATTGCCGTCAAGATCGACACTCACGCAGTCATCGAGAGCATCGTCATTGCCGGCGTTGACCGCAGGTGAACCCAGTGTGATACGGCCCTCACCGTCCACAAACTGAGGATCATCGAGAACAACATTGTTCTCATTAATAGCCACAGTGCCGAGCACGTAAACCAGCGGTTCACCCCCGGCGAGTATAGTGTCGTTAGTAAACAACTCACATTGCTCAAGGGCAAGCTCCGGTCCCAGATCCGGATCGTTCGTCAAGTTGCCCCACAAAATCGAGTTGCTTATTGTCAAAGGTGTACTGTCAATGCCGGCGGCGAAAGAGCCCAGACCGTTGTAGATGCCGCCGCCCTTCTTATCAGCAGAATTGCCGGTC
>Ga0180438_10010997_pt1 | contig 11013 bp, 11 predicted proteins | sample SS_ome_12_FD_132455 | JGI IMG/M metagenome (GOLD analysis project Ga0180438, IMG submission 132455) | Hypersaline lake sediment archaeal communities from the Salton Sea, California, USA - SS_3_D_2 metaG | ecosystem: Environmental > Aquatic > Non-marine Saline and Alkaline > Hypersaline >... | reverse complement strand
GTCATCATCGGCGGCGGGTTGATTGGCGTCGAGGTGACCGAAGCCTTGGCGGTGAAGGGCTGCCGCGTAACCCTGGTCGAGATGCTCCCCCAGATCCTCCCTATGCTGGACTGGGAAGTGGCGAAGCTCGTCGAGCAACACATGGAGTCGCACGGCGTCAAGGTTTTGACCGAAACGAAACTGACCCAGGTGAACGGCAACACCTATGTAACGGGCGTGGTCACGGATCGTGGTCGTATCGCCGCCGACATGGTGATTGTGGCGGTGGGCGTACGCCCCAACGTCGACCTTGCGCGCGCGGCAGGCATCGAGATCGGTGAAACCGGCGCCATCAAAGTCGACCAACGCATGTGCACCAGCGACCCCGACGTCTATGCGGCCGGGGATTGCGTCGAGAACACCGACCTGGTCACGGGCAAGCCCTGCTACGTCCCGCTGGGCTCGACGGCAAACAAGCAGGGGCGTGTGGCCGCCGTCAACCTCTGCGGCGGCAACGACACGTTTCCCGGCGTCCTCGGAAGCACGGTCTGCAAGGTATTCGATTTTTGCGTAGCGCGCACCGGCCTTACGGAATCGGGGGCCCGCCGGGCCGGATACGATGCCGAGACGGCGTTGACACCGGCCCCGGATCGAGCGCACTACATGCCCACGGCGAAGCCGCTCGTGCTGAAACTCGTCGTCGAACGACCGACCGGGCGCCTTCTCGGCGCGCAAGCCGTCGGGCCGGGCGACGGCGCCAAGCGCATCGATGTCGCGGCCATGGCGATTACGTCAAACGTGACCGTCGGGCAACTGGCCAAGGCGGACCTGTGTTACGCGCCGCCGTTCTCTCCGGCCATGGACAACATCATCACGGCCGCCGATGTAGCCAGAAACAAACTGGAAGGCCAGATGGCGGGCGTCTCGGCCATGGACGTGCATCGGATGCAACACGACGGCCGCGACCTTGTCCTCCTCGACGTGCGTTCGCAGACCGAATGGGATGAGGTGCGATTGCCCGGTTCCGTCCACATCCCCCTTGGGGCGCTGCGCGGTCGGTTGAATGAACTTGACAAAGAAAAAGAAATCGTTGCCTTCTGCAAGATCTCGCTGCGGGGTTACGAGGCCGCCCTGATTCTGAGAGCGGCCGGTTTTAAGAACGTGCGTGTGATGGACGGCGGCATAGCCGCCTGGCCCTACGAGAAAGAAGCATAAGGCTAAATGATGACGCGCCTGAGGGAGACCCCGTCGGTTTACGCAGTTGAGAGTAGGGAGAAGACGCTGCGTTTGCCGGGCCGGGCGTCGCTGCCGTCGGTGCAGCCCCAATCTGGAGGCAGGTAAGACAACGTTATGGATTCTACAAATACAGCAAGTGGTATCATGCCACGAGGAAGTGTAGCGGGCCCATCGAAGGGTCGCGGCGCGGGCTATTGCGAATAAGAGGAGCAACCGGCTATGTCAGGTATGCTAATTCCTTCAGGATTTCTGCTTTCCGCTGGCGTAGGCGGCACGATCGCCCGAACAGCGGCAAGGGTGGCCGGCATGGCGATTGGCCGCCTTGTTGGCGGGCGCAAAGGTCGACGCAAGAAACTCGACAAAGACAAGATAAGCGAGACGGCAGTCTCGACCGCCGTCCGGGCCGCATTTGCCGCTGGCCTCAACCTTTACCTCAAGCCCGGGATCAATGCCAATATCCGTTACTATCTCGATCCCCCCGAAGAAAGTAATGACGTTGCCGCAGCAGAGCGGGCGGCGGGGCTGATTACTCGACGCCTCAGCGACGTCACGCCCGAGCGCATCGGCGTTGACGGGTTGCCGGGCTCGGGCAAGAGCACGTTGGCCCGGGCACTTGGAGAACAAATGGGCCTCGATTGGGTGTGCCTGGACCACCGCCTATACACCAGCGCCCCGGTAGACCTGAGCCGTTCCGGCGTCATCTATGAGCATCACCGCCTTTTCAGAACCCAGGACCTGGACCACTTCGATGTCTTGGTTTATCTCGATGAACCGCTGGAGACGATCGAGCGCCAAATTCTTAACCGTGGCCGGGCCGCCGCGATGCTCGACGTTTTCGACTTCAGCAGAATGCAAGCAGTCGGCCAAAAGGCTTTCGCGGTCGCCGGTGGCGAGGCATGGCGCGTTCCGAACACGCACGCCTTTGTGAAGGTCCGTCCGGCGGAAGGATTCAACGAGCGTCGCCGGCTCGAGCGCGAACTCAAACGGATGGGGCTGACCGAAACGCAGGATCTGCCGAAAGAGGCGTTGCTTTTCCTGGCGACGTTCGGGGAAGCCAAACGCGGATCGCTCGCCTATCTGCAGACTCGACAGTTGCTTAAGGAGTTTCTTCTTGCTCTCGGACAGGAAATCACAGGCTAGACTCCCAACAGGTCTTGCAAAGCCTATTGCCAAGACAGGACGTCAGATCCCGAATTTGTCAACCGAAGGTTTGCGGCTGGGGATCTAGAGGCAGATTTCCGGAAGGAAGCGACGCCATGTTCAAGCAGCGCAAACTCAGGGCCGCAACCGTTTCGGTGGCGTGCAACCTGATACTTGTGATTCCGAAGCTTGTGGGGGCTCATGTATCGCTCAGCGCCGCCATGAAGGCAGACGCCTTACATTCGGCTTCCGACATCCTGATTTCCTGCCCCGTCTTTTTGAGCATATGGTCCACGCTTCGCAATCAACACAAGGCCGCCAAACCGACGTTGGACGGGGAAGACCGCGACGACACCGAAGCGGGCCCAAGGGACGACCATGCCGGCACAGCGAACAAGCTGATCGCGGAGAATTTGACGGCGCTGCTCGTGTCTGTACTCCTTATCGCCGCCGCCGCAGGTTTCCTGGTCAGGGCCTTCACCGGCGACGCTCAGCCTTTGCGCCGGGTGCCGATTGCCATCGTCATCGTATGGGTTTGCATGGTTTTGTCTCACTTTCTGGCACGTTATAAGATTCGTGTGGGACGCGACGAGGGGTCGATCAGCCTCGAGGCCGACGGCCACCATTCCAGAATGGACCTGTACTCGTCCGCGGTCGTGTTTGTAGGGTTATTGGGTGATTTGATAGGCATCCGGCTCGATGCGCTCGCATCGGCACTTGTGTCGTTCTTAGTGCTCAAAGCGGGCGGGGAGGTATTGTTCGCGTCTATTCGCGGCCTTGCTGCAAGCGAGGCATTCACATACCAGAGTCTTGCAGGCCTGTATGACACGCCTTTGGGCCGGAAGCTTGCCCCTGTTTAGAACCGTCTGGCGGCGCCGCACGCGGCGAAGATGCGCAGAGGCGCAAACTGGGTCGCGCAACATCGAAAGGCCGCTATGCTTGGCCTGCTTGCCCTGATTCTGGCCGTTTACGCTTGCTCGGGATTTTACCGGATTCAACCCGACGAAGTCGGCGTCGTGCTGCGGACCGGCAGGCTGATCGAGCGGCCCGCGCCTCCTGGCCTACACTACCGTCTACCCAACCCGATATCCAAATTGCACCGCGTCAAACCGCAAGCGGTTCGGCGCCTCGAGTTTGGTTACCGGACGGTGGCGCGGCGTGGCGAAGTCGTCGAGCCCAAGGCGTACCTATGGGAGAGCTTCCACCGAACCGGCATTTACAAGAAGGTGGAGCCGGAGGCCATCATGCTGACGGGCGACGTGAATGAAATCGATCTGAATTGGGCCATTGAATATCGCGTCAGCGATCATGCCGCCCCCGGGTTCTTGTTCAATCTCGCCGACAGCGAGGCCCTGGTGCGGGCCGCTGTGGAACACACGGTCCGGGCGGTCGTGGGCCGTATGCGGCTAACGGATATCCTGACGACGGCGCGGCATTCAATCGAGGCCGCCGTATTCAGGCGACTGCAACCGTTGCTCGAACAATACCAGGCGTGTGTGACGGTCACGGCGGTGCGTCTGCAAGACGTGCATCCCCCGATAGACGTTGTGCCGGCGTTCCGGCGCGTTGCGACGGCCCGCGAGGATCGCATTACAAGCATCAACGAAGCGCGAGGGTACGCAAACTGGACGCTGCCGAGGTCCCGTGGTTACGCGGGCCAGATCCTATCGGACGGCAAGGCCTACAAGACCGAGAAACAACGGAATGCCGAAGGCGATACGGCCTATTTCACGCAAGTGTCCCAAGCTGTTCATGACGCGCCAGACACGGTGGCTTTCACGATGCACATGGACTGTCTCGAAGAGTCGTTGCCGGCCCTGCGGAAGGTGGTTCTCAGCGAGGGGCTCAGTTCGGATGCGGCCGGTAACACGCTGCAGCGGTTTTTCATGATGGGAGAGTTTTTGAAGAACAGCGGCGTCTACGGCGAACGGGCGACCCTGTGGCCTGAATCCGAAGGCGAATGACATCTAGGGGGGGACGAATGGGAAAAGCACGCTACTACATGGCAGGGATTGGAATACTGACTTTATTGGGCTATACGATCCTGTTCACGGTCGACGAAACGCAGTATGCCATCGTGACGACCTTCGGGAAACCCGTGAAGACGATCACTGAGCCCGGCCTGTACTGGAAACTTCCAGCGCCCGCGCAAACCGTCCTGCGATTTGACAAACGGCTGCAAATATTCGACCCCCGCCCCACAGAAAACTTCACGCGTGATCGGAAGAATCTTGTGGTGGACAGTTACGCTTGCTGGCGCGTGGTCGACCCGAACCGATTCCTCGAGAAGACGCAAACCATCGAGGGCGCGGAAAGCAGTCTGTCCGTTCTAGTGGCATCCCAACTCAGTGCGGAGCTCGGCAAGCACGAGCTTTCGGCAATCGTGTCCGTCAAGGAAGGCGAAGTCAAGCTCGACGAGATCATGGACAGCGTGACGCAACGCTGCCGCGATACGGCCCTCGCCGACTACGGGATCGAGGTGCTCGACGTGCGCATCAAACGCGTCAACCTCCCCGACGAGAACAAACAGTCCGTGTACCGGCGGATGCGTGCCGAGCGCGAGCAGAAGGCCAAGGAATACCGCGCCCAAGCCGAAGAACAGGCCATGATCATACGCGCGGACACAGACAAACAGCAACGCGAGATCCTGTCCGCCGCGTATAAGGACGCCCAGGGGATCAAGGGCGAGGGGGAGGCCGAGGCCATTCGCGTCTATGCCGCGGCCTACAACCGGGATCCCAAGTTCTACCGGTTTATGCGAACCCTGGCCGCGTACAAGAAGATTCTTACGGAAAACACGACCTTAGTGCTGTCCTCCGAATCGGAGTTTCTCAAGATACTTTCGGATTTTGACCCGGCGGCATTCTCGAACGAAGCGGAAAACGACGCGGAAGGGGAACCTGAGCAATGAGCGCGGACAACAGCGCCCGAGCGGACGCGCCTGTCAAGGGCCTTGCCCGAGTGTTGAGAGCGGTAGTTCGTCTTTCAGCGCTGGCCGGGCTAATCGTGTATTTGCTCAGCGGGATCTATGTTGTCAAACCGGAGCAGCAGGCGCTGGTAGTGCGTTGCGGGAGATTGCTCCCCGGGGCAGTACGGCCGGGGACGCATTACCGGCTACCGTACCCCGTGGATCGCGTGTACTACCTCAAGCCGAATGAAGTCAAGAGCGTGCTCATCGCCGAAACGCTTGCGTTTTCCGACGAGGAAACCGAGGGCGAAGCGGCGAAAGAGGGATTCGGGGCCGACGGTTACTATGAGAACGCGCACGACGCCGGGGTAGAATTCCTCACGGGCGACGAGAACATCATTCATATTGCGCTCAACGTTCAATATCGGATAGGCGATCCCCGACAGTACGTTTTCTGTTGCCGCCGCCCCGAGATGCTCGTCAAGTGCGCCGCCGAGCAGGCGCTGACCGACACCGCGGTGTGCACGCACGTGGACGACCTGCTGACCTCAGGCAAACACCTTGTGCTTGCCCAAGTGAAACGTCAGTGTCAGGAGAAACTGCGCGCTTGGGAGGTCGGCATCGAGATTATCTCGGCCAACTTCGCCTCGGTATATCCCCCCGCCGCGGTCAGCGAAGCCTTCAAGGACGTCGCCAGTGCGCTCGAGGACCGGGACCGAATCGTCAACGAGGCCCGAGGGGACCAGAGTGAAACCATCCACCGTGCCCGCGGCGCCGCTCAGAAAGAGATCAGCGAGGCCACGGCGCTTAGCAAAGCGAAAGTCAATCGCGCCCAGGGCGAGACGGCACGTTTTCTGGCCGTACTCGAGGAGTACCGCCAATCGGGCAAGAGCGAAGCGTCTATTACCCGTCTGTACATCGAGACGATGGAAGAGGTCCTAGCCGAGGCAGAGAAATATCTGATAGACCCGCCGCGATCGGCCGAGGGAAGCGCGCGGCGAGGCGTGGATGATGCCAACCACTGACTTACGTTGACAAGCAACCGCGTCCATTGGGGACTCATACGTAACGAGCCACGATGGCCAGTCCCGTGGCGACGCTGGTGAAGGTCTCTCGCTGGAGGAGCCTGGCTGAACCGTAGCGAGCGTCGAGCATTTCGCGGACGGCAGGGATCAGGCAGGTGCCGCCGGTGGTGAGTACGTAGTCTATCTCTTGCGGTTGCGTCTGCGCCGTTTTTTCGGCTTCCTCGATGGATGCCAGCATGCGCTCGAGCATATGCTCGATGATGTGGGCGAACTCGGCCCGCTCGAGGCGCTCGCCGATCTGGATGTCCTTGTGGCGGATCTCGATATCGGTCTCCAACTGGGTAGACAACCGTTTCTTGGCGAGTTCGACTTCGCGGGCCACCGGGTAGCCGTAATTGTTCCGAATCAAACACCGCAAGGCGCGAACGGCCCGGGGCTGATCGGAACTCATCTCGGAGGCAATTAGCCAGTTGATATTCTCCTCCGTGTTGAGTCTATAGAGGTTTTGCCAGTCCGCGATGGTATTGAAGAGAAACTGCGGCAGCGGAAGCATCGAGGGGCCGTAGCGGGATCGGCTTCCAAAACAGGGGAACAGCTTGGCGCGTATGATCTCTTTGTCGATCGCATCGCCGGCCACAGGGACGCCGGCCACGCCCAAGATGCGACTCTCTGCCAGCCGGGCGGCGGGGCCGTGCGCGCCGCCGAATTCCATCACGCATACGTCACACGTTCCGCCGCCGATGTCTACGACCATGAGTCGTTGCCTGCGCTCCGCCCCGATGGCATACTCGACGCAGGCCGCCACGGGTTCGTAGAAGAAGACCACGTCCTTAAATCCGGCAATTTGCGCCGCCACGCGCAGGCGTCGCTCGGCCACGGCGTCCTCTTCGGCATCCTCCGAGAACCGCACGGGACGGCCAAAGACCGCCGTGTCCACCGGCTTGCCGGCCACGGCGTCCGCCGCCTCCTTTGCGCGACGAAGGATCATTGCCGTCAGTTCTTCGACCTGGTAATGTTCGCCGAACGCTTCGGTGCCGTGGAAGGTTCGATGACGCAACGAGCTTTTCAGGGACTGGAACAGGCGCCCCGGCTCATTTGGGTCGATCATGGCGCGGGCGCGCACGGCCTCGCGGGGGGCGTCGTCGTCCGTCTCGGCAGGCCGGTAGTCCCTGGATTTGTCCGACTCGGCGGCCACATAACTCTCGATCGAGATGCCGAGGTCGACCTGTTTGAGTTCGATCTCGCGGTTCACATTGCGCTCAATATAGACGTCGGCCGCCGCTCGACCGACTATGCGTTCGCCGTTGCGTGCGATATAGAGCAGCGACGGCAGCAAGGTCGGATTGTCGTTAGCGGGATCAATTTCGAGGATCCGAACCCGTTCCCCGTTCGAAACCGCGACGCTGGAGTTCGTCGTGCCGAAGTCCACGCCACAAAACATGTTAGCCATTCCCCCGGAGTTGGAAAGGCTGCATGAGCGCCCGTAACTCACTGGGAACTCTTGCCTTACCGAGCAATCCCCAAGCAGAACTCGTAAGTATACCACGCCCCAGGCGCTGCTGCAAATTCAATTCGAGGGGCGCATGGGAAGGAGCGGGGCGCCTGCCGCATAGCGACCGACTTCGCTCTAGGCCGGATCTGAGGGTCTCTTGCAGCATAATCGGACCAGTAACGGATGCCGTTGTAGAGGTGCCTTGACTTGTCCCGCGCGGCCTTGGTGGCCGTGTAATCCGCGTGTTGGTTGTCCAGATTAGGCCCGGCTGGCACGGGCTTCTCCCGGGCAAGCTATGTCGCACTTGGTCTTCATGGGAATCAGGTTGGGGAAGTGTCCCGGGAAATGTAAAGGGGGAATTCGGGGTGGTGGGGCATACAGGGCGTATGGCTAGGTGGCGCGTGGAGAGCTATCAGGACGGTAAGAAAAGCCTTGACGGTACCGGGAAACAGGAGTAAGGAACAGGCCTTATAGTGACGTGCGGGTGCTTAGGGTGAGCACGTCTTCGGGCCTCAGGCGAAGCGAACTTTCGGCATTCTGCCGTTCCGCGTTGCCAGTATGTTAGAGGGCGGCCTGCGCGTGGCCCATCGCGGTTCCCCGGGTTGGTTGCATGCGTCGCGCTTGCCACCTCAAGGGAACGACGCTCGAGTCGTGATGCCGGTAACATTTTGCACCGTCAACGGTAATATTGTTGGGGTGAATGTTGACAGGGGACGTCTTTCCGTCCTCTCTTTGTCGGGCCGTATCCGGCGTTCGTTTGCTGCAGGGAGGCTGCCAATCTTCGAGACCATCTCTAGTGGCTGCAGTGGGAGACAAACCAAATGAATGCGCGAGGCGTGTTAGTCTTCTGTGTCGTCCTTACGTTATGTGGATGTCCTAACGTTCCCGTCGCCGGGCTCATCGGCATGGACGTCTATCTTGCTGGCACGTTAGTAGTGACGGGCGAGGTGGTGGATGGGACATCCGGCGAACCGGTGGAAGGCGCGATAGTCACATATGTCGACACAGGTTTCGTCGGGCAGCCGGCGGTACCGCCAGTGGAAGAGCAGATTGGGGGAAGTAACAGCAGAGGTCGGATTTCCATTCGGCACTATTACGGATTCGGCGCTTACATAACCTTTGAGGATATACTTACCGGGGGCCCGGTCAAGACGTTTGACCTAGTGGTCTCCAAAGAGGGATATGAGAGCCAGGAGTTTCATTTCGTGGGTAGTACCTGCACCAGCACAGAAAGCGTGAACGTCCGTGGTCTGTATGGCGCGATATACATCGACTTCAATACGATCCGTTTGGAACCCGTGTCGGAGATCTCTTCACTTCTTGAGACCGGCCGAAAGGCTGTTGCCCAATCGCTTCTTCCTCAGATGGTATTACCGTGAATAAGGTTAAGATCCTGAGCCTTCGGGTCGCAGCAGGCGCGCAGGCCACCGCGCAGTGACAGAGCGCGGGAGGAATGTATGAGAGCAAGAAGCGTCTTCATCACAGCGATCTTTCCGCTAGTCCTGGGCGGCTGTTTAGTGGCCGCGGACGGGATGATTGAGTTCCGGGCAACAGGAGAGGTCTTTGACGAACGCACGGGCACGCCACTGGAAGGGGTGAAGGTAGTTCTCAATGACACGAGCGCAAACTCCGATGGCTATCTCCCTTTCGAGATGGGGGAGAGCGATGCTTCGGGCCAGATCGATGTCTCCTTGGAGTATTGGTTCGGCGGGTTGATGACGCCAGTCGAGTTTTTCCTCGGCATTGGGCGCGGTGCTTCACCGGATAGCGTCGACATCGAGCTATCAAAAGACGGGTACGAGAGTAAGGTGCTCCGTTTCACGGGCCTTAATCCGTCGAACGGTGTGTGCGACATTGACTTGGGCACGGTCGATTTGGCACCCGTTTCAGAGAAGTCTTGTTTACTCGAGGTCAGTCGGAAAGCGGTTGCACCGTTGCTTTTGCTGCAGTTCGCATTGCCGTGAATCGCGTAGGACGCGTCGGGAAGCAACCGTGAGGCAAGCATTCGGCATTTTGGCGTTTGGCGTTGCCAGCATGTAAGGAGGCGCGGCCAGGTGCCTGATCTTCAGTACGGAAAGGTTAACGGAAACCATGAAACGAATCAGGGCGATTAGTAGGCCGAGAAAGGCCGAGTCGTATGAACTTGATTTCTGGCTTGGCGTCAAGCTCGACATCTGGCTCGGGCCGTGTACGGACTTCCACGTGGACGCGGAGGGCGGGGCCATAAATATGCCTCTACGATGCAACATCGAATTCTTGCGAGAAAAGGGCACGTAGGCCGTTGCGCCGGAAGCAGCCAGCGAGGCGTAGTGCAAGCCGGAATCAGGGCCTGCCCGTCAGCCGCCCCTGGCCTTCGGAACGGAAGGGTTCTCAAGGCCTTAGGGATGGTACGGGAGATGATGCCAATGGAGGTGACGGATGGAGGCGAAATCTTTGTTGCTAGCATGCATGCTCGCGGTGTTAGCAGGGTGCGGGCATGTGGATGGCATTATCGTCTTCAAGATAACGGGGGACGTGCGCGATCTGGAAACCGGTGAACCTGTAGAGGGTGCGACGGTAACGTTCATCGATTTTGGCATTTCGGAAGACGCGCCTTACGGTATCCCGGCCAGCCAGGAAATCGACCTCTGCGAAACCGACTCTGATGGAAACATCGACGTGCGCTTCGAGTATTGGTGGGGAGAGTCCCCGGGCCCCGCCGAGACGGTGCGCTTCCTCACCGGCACTGACACGGTGCTCGGCGAGGGCCCGTTCGCTGTCGCACTGGAAAAGGAGGGATACGAACCCACGATCCTACACTTCAACTCGGAGAAGTTGCCAAGCGTCGAAGGCGATTGCGAGGGTCTACCCGAGCGAGTCGTCGATCTGGGTGAAGTGTATATTCAGCCAATTGCCCAACTATCTTCGGTCAAACACGAGGACGACCTGCATTGACGGCTCGGGCGGCCCGCGCTACACTGATGGTAGGGAACAACTGCGAGGCGAAACATCCGGCATACTGCCGTTTGGTGTTGCCAGCATGTATGAAGGGGCGTTCACCCATGTTGGTTGCACGCGATGGATGCAGTTGGGTCACCTGGACTGACCGAGGACCGGGAAATAGGGGGTCTGTCCCGAATGGCACTAACTTTTGTCTTTCCTGTATCGGTTTCTGTGTAGAATCTCCTTGAATATGCGTCGGGGTTTTGTAAGCAGCGGGTAGTTTTTGGGGCGTCGTTTCTTTGCGCGGGGTT
>Ga0180438_10010994_pt1 | contig 11017 bp, 6 predicted proteins | sample SS_ome_12_FD_132455 | JGI IMG/M metagenome (GOLD analysis project Ga0180438, IMG submission 132455) | Hypersaline lake sediment archaeal communities from the Salton Sea, California, USA - SS_3_D_2 metaG | ecosystem: Environmental > Aquatic > Non-marine Saline and Alkaline > Hypersaline >... | reverse complement strand
CATAATTTCCGGGATATATAATAATAGTTTCGTAGTCTAGGTCGGCAATATCTGTACAAACTGAATTTAGAAAATGTCGGTCATGACTGACAACAATCAGAGTTCCTTCATAATTATGAAGGAATTCCTCAAGCCATTTAATTGATTCCATATCAAGATGGTTTGTGGGCTCATCTAATAAAAGAGCTTCAGGTTTACCAAAAATAGCTTGGCATAATAATACACGAAATTGATGGTCAAGGGGAACATCGCTCATTTTTTTATCGAGATCTTCTGGATTTAACCCCATTCCGACAAGCAAGACTTCTGCTTCTGTCTCTGCAGTATAGCCATCTTCTTCTGCAACAATTTCTTCAAGTTCTCCAAGGCGCATACCAACGGCATCTGTCATTTCGCCAACATAGAGCTCGTCTTGTTCTTTCATCGCTTTCCATAGACGCTCATTGCCTTGAATGACCACATCTTTAATGATCATGTCTTTAAATTCGTTGATATTTTGTTTTAAAAAGCCTACTTTTTTCGGGAGAACGACATTGCCACTTGTTGATTCATCTACGCCCATCATAATTTTTAAAAGGGTAGATTTCCCAGCACCATTGGGTCCGGTTAGTCCATAGCGATGGCCAGAATTAAACGCAGCGCAGACATCTTCAAAAAGAATTCGAATTCCGTGCTTTTTAGTAATTTTATCAAGTACAATCATAATCAGAGAAAAGCTATAGTCATTTGACTTTAAAGTGGTATATTTTGCTTCAGACTTTTGCTTTATTTTGTAAAATCTAATAAAAATTTATTTGCAAACGTCATCATTTTAAAATCAGATAACTATATCACATCTTTAGACAACTGACAAGGGATAATATGTTAGATGAATTAGAAAGTTTTCTTTACTATTTAGAGGTTGGAAGGGGTGTTTCTACCCATACGATACGAAACTATGAAATAGATTTGAGAAATTATTTTACTCATTCAAAGGGTAAATTAACAGCACGAAAAATTCGGGAATTTTTAGCCCAAATGCATAGTGAAAATAAAAGTAAACGTTCAATTGCAAGGCGTCTTTCTGCAATTAGAAGTTTTTGCAAATATTTAACCAAAGAAAAGCTGATAAAAGAAAATCCTACTTTGGATATTGCAACTCCAAAATTAGGAAAGTCACTACCTAAAATCCTAAACTTTGATCAAGTTATTGATTTTTTAAATGCTCCAGATCTTACAACTCTGCTGGGGATTCGCGATCGGGCTATTATGGAACTTTTATATAGTTCAGGATTGAGAATTAGTGAACTTTGTGCATTAAATCGTCTGGATATTAATTATCTAGAGCAGTTAGTAAAAGTGCGGGGAAAAGGTAAAAAAGAAAGGGTTGTCCCATTAACTCAAGTGGCAATTGATTGGATTAATACATATCTCTCTTCACCTATGAGATATGCAGATGGCAAAATACACAGGAAAGAAAAAGATCAAAACGCCATCTTTTTAAATCGGTGGGGTGAAAGATTAACCGTTAGATCTGTTGATCGTTCTTTTTTACAATATAGAAAAAAAACGGGGATTGCAATTGAGTTGACACCACATACACTTAGACACTCAATTGCAACCCATCTTTTAGAAAAAGGGATGGACCTTAAAACTATTCAAGAAATTTTGGGCCATACTAACCTTGCAACTACAACAATCTACACAAATGTTTCAGCAAAATTAAAAGCAGATGTTTATGATAAATGTCACCCTTTAGTTAAGTTTGAGCAAGAGTAGTATTCATTTCTAGTGCAGATTCAGGAGTTATGTACTCATAGTCTAGTGCCTCTGCTACATGGGCATTTGTTACCATCCCTTTATAAACATTAAGGCCAGGTCTAAATAGATCATCAGCTGTTAATGCTTTTTTATAACCAAGATTAGCTATACGAATGGCATAAGGAAAGGTAGCATTTGTTAAAGCTTGGGTAGCTGTCCTAGCGCAAGCTCCTGGCATGTTGGCAACGCAATAATGAACAACACCATCTACCACATAAGTTGGATCAGAATGGGTTGTTGGTTTAGAGGTTTCAAAACAGCCTCCCTGGTCAATTGAAACATCAACTAAAACAGAACCGGGTTGCATTAATTGGATCATTTCTCGATTGAGCAGTTTAGGAGCTTTTTTTCCAGGAATTAAAACAGCACCTACAACTAAATCGGCATGAGAAATTAGTTTTGCAATAATTTGAGGTGAGGAGTAAAGAGTTTTTAGTCTCCCCTGATAAATGGCATCTAGTTCTCTGAGTCGCTTTAAATTCATATCTAAAATAGTTACCTCTGCACCAAGACCAAGCGCCATTTGGGCAGCATTTGTTCCAACAACCCCACCGCCTAAGATAACAACTTCTGCGGGTAAAACTCCTGGAACTCCGCCAAGTAAAACACCGCGGCCGCCATTTGCCATTTGAAGACTAAAAGCCCCAGCTTGAATAGAAATTCGGCCAGCAATTTCACTCATAGGCGTGAGTAAAGGAAGTCTTCCTTCCTTGTCAAATACGGTTTCATATGCAATACCAATTACTTTTTTATCTAATAAATTACGCGTTTGTTTTGCATCAGGAGCTAAATGAAGATAACAAAAGAGGATTAGGCCTTCATTCATGTAAGGAAATTCAGAATCTTGAGGCTCTTTTACTTTAATTACCATTTCAACATTCCAAGCGTCTTTAGTCGTAAAAGCTATTTTGGCACCTGCTTTCTCATACATTTCATCTGTATAACCAATTTTTGCCCCAGCATTATTTTCTACAATAACCTCATGCCCTGCTTCGGTAAACCCCATCACCATAGTGGGTGTGGCTCCTACTCGAAATTCTAGATTTTTAATTTCTTTTGGTATTCCGATTTTCATCTTATTATCTCCCTTTAGTGGGCCCATTGAAAAAGTCCATATGAGTTAAAAATAGTATCTCTTTGAAAAACATACTTTCCACAAACCCGTCATATTTAATTATATGTGAGCTTAATGTCAAAATGTTTTTCGAAAAAATCTACAATTTTTTACTCTGCTAAAATTTTTTAAACAGGCTCTTATTAGAAATTGTATTTTCCTTCAAAAATGACCTTAGCAGGCCCTTCCATCCAAATTTTAATGGGTCTATCAATTTCGTAGTTAGCTATTTCTTCAGATCTAAAGGAAATAGGAATCAGATTTTTACTATTAAATAATTTGCTAGCTATTAATGAAACTGCGCCTCCACCACTCCCACAGGCAAATGTTTCATTTTCTACACCTTTTTCAAAAGTTCTTATTTTGATTAAAGATTTTTCTATTTTTGCAAAATTAACATTAGCATTATATTTTAGGCGGTAATCTTTAGCCTGTTTCATTAAGTTGGCATCTTCAATATTTGGGATAAAAATTACTAGATGGATAACTCCTGTATCTACTAAATAACCGATGTGATTGGTTTTTAAGGCTATCTCTTTTTTTAAAATTTTAGCTTTCGGGAGAGAAGCTTTAATTAAAGTATTTGAAGTCTTGCCAGCACACACACCAGCTAAAGTTTCAACCTTTAATAGGCTTGATTTACTATTAAGTTGGTTTAAGTAGTGAATAACACAGCGGAGACCATTGCCACAAAAATCAGCTTCACTTCCATCAGAGTTAAAAATTAACATTTTGACATCAGCTATGCTAGAGGGTTGTAATAAAATTAAGCCATCAGCGCCAATTCCTAGGTTGCGATGGCAGAGGGTTGAAATTTTTTTTTGAAGAAGGGGTAGAAAATGACAAGAGTAATCTTCAATGATGATAAAATCATTGCCTGCCCCATGATATTTAGTAAACTTAGTCGAGTGCAAGTTCTTTATATGAAGTTACAATTTCATCAATGAGTCCAAACTTGAGGGCTTCTTCTGCATTCATCCATGTATCACGGTCTAACGCTTTCTCTATAGAAGCTTTGTCTTTTCCTGTTTTTTCAACATAGATATTGATAAGTAATTCTCGTGTTTTAATAATCTCTTTAGCTTGAATTTCAAGATCAGTTGCTTGTCCTTGAATAACGCCTGCAATTAGGGGCTGATGAATCATTATCCTTGAAAAGGGAGTGCAAAAACGTTTACCTTTTTCAGCAGATAAACTTAATATGGAACCCATTGAAGCTGCAAGTCCTGTGACTAAAGTGTAAACAGGGGAAGAAATCATGGTGATTTGATCCCAAATTGCAAAGCCTGAATCAACAGAACCTCCGGGAGAATTAATGATAAATAATATGGGCTTTCCAGGGGCTGAATGTTCTAAAAACCATAGTTTTCGAATGATTTGATGAGCAGACTTATCATCTACAGCAGATGAGAGAAAAATTTTTCTCTCTTTTATTAATAAATCATCAATTTTAGAATCCAATCCAGTGTCTGCTTTTTCTTTAGTAGCATCTTGTTCGTTGGCTTGTATCATAATTACTAACTCCTACAACTCATGTTTAATTCTTCTGTGTTGAGAAGAATTTCTGGATATAGGGGGAAACTATCCAGAAGTTCTTTTACTTCACTTTTTAACCGATTTGAAACCTTTTCATCAACTGTTACCTTAGCTTTACTTACTTTTCCTGAGGAAGGGTCGACAGCAGGTTTTGTGTTTTTAAGTTGATCATATAGTATATTTGCAATTTTGACCATCTCTTGCTCTTTCATTTGGCGTGTTGTCAAAGCAGGGCTTCCTAATCGAATGCCAGCACAATACCAAGGGCCATTGGGATCGGAAGGGATTGAATTGCGATTTAAAGTAATTCCAATACTAGCTAGAGATAATTCTGCTTGTCTCCCTGTAATTTTGAAGCTTGATTGAACATCTGCGACAATGAGGTGGTTATCTGTACCCCCTGTGATTAATTTAACACCTTTTTTTATTAAAGTTTCAGCCAGAGTTTTGGCATTAATTAGCACTTGATTTGCGTAGGACTGAAAGTCAGTTTGAGAGGCTTCTTGAAAAGCAATAGCTTTAGCTGCAATAATATGAGGTAGAGGTCCTCCTAAAACATAGGGGCATCCTTTATTTACAAAATCTTTATATTCGTCTTTGCATAAAATTAAACCACCTCTAGGACCTCGAAGTGTTTTATGTGTTGTTGATGTCACTATATCAGAAAAAGGAATTGGATTATGATTTCCTGTAAGGGTTTTGCCTGCAACAAGCCCTGAAAAATGCGCCATATCAGTCATTAATGTAGCGCCATATTTTTGTGCAATTTCTTTCATAATACTAAAGTCGATAAGCCGGGGGTAGGCAGAATAACCAGCAAGTAAAATTGCGGGGCGCTCTCTTTTTGTGATCTCTTCAATTTCTTTATAATCAATTAAATGCGTTTTCGGATTTACCCCATAGGAAACGGCATGAAACATTTTGGATGAGACATTTACACGACTTCCATGTGTTAAATGGCCCCCACAATCTAAAGACATTCCTAACATTTTTTCTTTAGCAAATTTCTGTCGGATGACTTCATATTCAGCATTTGTTAATTCATAAGGGGATTTTTTTCCTAATTTTTCAATCTCTTTAGATTCAATTCGCTTGATTAGGATTGCCCAAAAGGCGACTAAATTTGCATCGGCTCCTGAGTGGGGTTGTACATAAGCATGTTCCGAATTAAAAAGATTTTTTGCGTTTTTAACCGCTTCACTTTCAACTATATCGATATTTGCGCACCCAGCATAAAATCTATGAAACGGATGGCCTTCTGCATATTTATCTGTCAGCAGATTTCCCATTGCTAGTTGAACATTTAAAGAGGAATAATTTTCTGAGGCTATTAGTTTTAAAGAAGATCTTTGAGCTGTGAGTTCTCGCACAACTGCTTTTCCAATAATGGGGTTAGACTTTAAAAGATTATCAAGATTGGCTAAATAAGCAATCGTAGCAGTATTATCGTCTATATTTTCGCAATTTTGTAAAAAACTTTTTAAAAAACTCATGTACCTACCAAAAAAAATGTATGATCAAATCGCTCGAAAATTAGAAGTTTTTTGGAATTACCCTTCAGTTATGGAGATCCCGATCTGTCCCGTATTTTTTTATATATGGGCTCTACAAGAGGGCTCGAAAGTGTAAAGAGGCAAGTTGCCTGAAAAACTAATTTTCGAATCACGAACAGTATGAAATAAGATAAGATAACTCAGAATAAAAAAGAAAGAGAATTTTTCTTGTGAGTTAACTGCCAATTCGCTAAAATTTCTACTAATTGTCTAACAACTCCAAGAGAATCAAGCCATGCGAGAAGCTTTAAAATTAATTCTTTCCATTCAAGAGTACGATGTCAAAATGATTCGTCTAATGAAATTGAAAAAACAAAGGCAAAATGAATTGTTGCAAATTCAATCTATACGTGAAGAGCTTGTAGAGCAACTTCATAGTAAAGAAACTGAAATTAAAGAATTGGGTGAAGAATGTGTCCTTTATGAGAAAAAAATCGATGAGCATAAGAGTAGAATAAAAAAATTGGAAGGGCAACAAGCTTCGATTAAAAAAATAGAAGAATTTAATGCACTTACAAAAGAAATTACAACCCTTGAAAGAGAGCGAGCTGCATTTGAGCAAACTCTTTCAAACATTGTAGATAAAAGAAATTCTGAAGAAGAGATTTACGAAAAAACAAAGAAAAGTCTTCAAGATTCTGATGAACATAACAAAAAACTTGCAGAAGAGATTGGAGAGACAATTCGTCAGATTAATGAAGAGGGATTGGTTTTACTACAAAAGCGTGATTTGTTAGCAAAAGATGCAGATAGTGGAATTTTACCCATATATGAAAGGCTTTTACGAAATAAAAAAGATCGAGTTGTAGTTCCAATGGAAAATAGAGTTTGCACTGGATGTCATATTTCATTAACTGCCCAACATGAAAATTTAGTTCGTAAAGGTGAAAAACTTGTTTTTTGTGAACATTGTTCGCGAGTGCATTTTTGGTCAGAAACAGCAGAAGATCAAGAAGAAGAAAAACCAACTGTTAAAAGAAGAAGGAGAAGATCTCCTGTTTCTTCTTAATTTTATGTCAAATGACTATAGTATTCAGAGCTTTCGTTGCAAAGGGGAAGAAGGTGATCGCTGTTACTCGATAATAAAGTAGTAATGGAGGAAAGTCTGGACTTCGCAGGAGAGGATGCCGGTGAAAGACCGGGGGTCGTAAGACTACGGAAAGTGCAACAGAAAACATACCGCTATCAATGATAGATAGGCTGAAAATGCCGATTTTTAAGAATCGGTCTCATCTGAAGAAATTCAAGAGAGCTGTAAACCCCATCTGAAGCAAGATAGAAAAAAATCAAATTATCACCGTGCTCCGCGTGTGTTGATTTTTAAATAAAGTCGCTTGAGGATTATAGCAATATGATCCCTAGATGAATGATTGCCAAAAACAGAATCCGGCTTATCACTTCCCCTTTGTAATGTTTTTAGTAATTTGATTAATCCAGCAGCTTTTTATAGGGCTATTTGATTTTAAATTCAAATGACTATAAATCCAAATGACTATATCTTCTAGTGGAAAGAAAAAGAATTCCATGGCATGTTAAAAGAAACAATAATAGGAAACTAGTGGTGTTAGAAGGGACTAAAAGTGATTTTAAATTTTCGAGTAAAGATTTAAAAAGAGCAAATGAGCTTTTAGAAAACCATAAAGTACGCAATATCATCTTTTCTGGTGGTACCTATCAAATTGAAGTTATAGATGATGAAGATTATTGGATTTTTTTGCATATTGATGATGAAGGGAATTTAATCGATCAATTTTGTACTTGTGCAGAAGCTGAAAAAAATACCATGTGCGCTCATTTGGCTGCAGGTAAATTAGCAATTATGAGAGGACATAAGGAGCCGTTGCACATAAGATTTCTGACATCTTTTTGGAATAAACTGTTTCAGATAATAGCAAGGAGACAAGGTTATTCTATAGATGGTATAACAAGAGATGCAGATGAATATTATTGTGTTTCAGAAATTGGAAAAAGACTTTTTTACATTCAATTTAAAACAGATGACGCAAAAGAAAAGGCTGATGAATGGATAGTCAATAGAAAAGAAGAAACAGAAGAGACCTCTTTAAAATTTTCAAATTTAGATCCACAAGAATTAGAATTATGGAGAAAGGGAAATCCTAGTCCGACCCTTCAATATGAACTTTCATTTTGGTCAGATATTGCTAAGTGGGCAATGGTATTAGAAGATGGTGGAAGCAAAATAAATGTCTTATTTAAAAATTATGAAAATGGATTGCCAAAAATTCTAGAAATTCAGCTTGAGCAGTTTAATTTAGAAGTTTATATAGCAAAGGCAAACTGGCCAGAACTTATTCCAGCAATTGGCAATTATCAAAAGGCGTTAAAAATTTTTCCTTTCAAAGATGTAACGATAGAGAAAATCAATTACGATGAAAATAAGCGTGAATTTAAGATTTACTCTAAAGCCTATACATTAAAAGAAGGGCAAAATGAAGTTATTGAATGGGATGATTGGATTTTCAGACATAATGTAGGTTTCTTTCCAAAAAGAAGTGATGAGTTATTACAAAAAGGTTTTATCTCTGAGGGGCAAATATCGCCATTTTTACAAAAATATGCACGGGCTATAGGTGGCTACTTAGAAAATGTAGTCATACACAGAAAATCTATGGAAGTTTCCTATCACCTTTTTTTTGATGATGAAGGGAATTTGCATATTCGACCATTTCTTTTCAAAATAGGGGATCTTACTCAAGGAAAGTCACATTTTTTTGAGCCTTGGGCCTATTTAGAAGGAGATGGTTTTTATCGATTAACAAATCTCTTATTTACAGGAACGGAAAAGATTATTCCTCGAGATTCTATGCCTGAATTTATTGAAAGAAATAAATTGTGGTTGAATAAATTTGAAGAATTTAAAATCCACCTCACGAATATTGAATCAAAATTAACGTATCAAGTACAAAATGATATATTAAAGATTAAGAGTGATGAGTCTTTTTTCGAAAAAGGCTCAGAATCGATAAATTTTGGGAGATGGATTTATCTAAAGGGACATGGATTTTTTTCAAGGGGTGTCAAGAGTGTCCAAAAAACACCTCTTTTCCCACAAGAAGTTCCCTCTGAAAATATTTCTAATTTTATACATGCAAATAGAGATGAATTAGAACAAATTAAAGGTTTTTTTTCTAGTGAATCAGGGTTACAAAAGACAGGACTGATCGTTTCACTAAAAGATGAAAAACAAATTCACATAGAACCCAAATATAATTTCAGCTCATGGGCAAAGGAAATACAGCCAAGCATTTACAATGATTTTGTCTATTTTCCAAAAAAAGGCTTTGTAGATATTCCAGATGGTATGAAATTGCCTTCGAAATATAGCGCAGAAATGACAATTTCCCCTCATGAAGTGCCTTATTTTTTAAAACATGAGTTGCCGCGAATTAAACCCTATCTTTTGCACATTGATACCCATTTAATAGAACCTCATAAATTAAAGTTGTCATTAAAACACATTAAAGCGGAAGACAATGGTTGGAGAGTGCATTTGAATTTTGTTTCTGCCTATGGTGAAGTTTCACTGAAAAAAGTTTATGATGCTCTTATGTCATTTTCACCATTTTTATTATCAGAAGCTGGAATGATCAATCTTAAAGATAAGAGATTTCATTTTCTTATGAAGATTGCTAAAACAGCCTTTGATAAAGAGACCTCTGAATTATTTTTATCTACACTCGATTGGATTCGTCTTTCCATTTTTGAAGAAATTAAACTGCCTATATCAGAAGATGAGGAAGAACAAAAATGTATTTCCATCCTTACAAATTTACAAGGAATGCACATCTCTGAGTTACCAAATGTAAAAGGTCTAAAAAGCACTCTCAGGCCCTATCAAGAAATAGGAGTGAGATGGCTTTGGTTTTTGTACACATATGGCCTTTCAGGGTTTTTATGTGATGAGATGGGGCTTGGAAAAACACATCAGGCCATGGCTTTAATCGCAGCGATTATGAATCAAACAAAAAAATCAATGCGATCAAAATTTTTAGTTGTTTGTCCAACATCTGTTATTTATCATTGGCAAGAGCTTTTAGAAAATTTCCTAAAAAAAGCACGGGTACATTTTTACCACGGACCAATGCGAGTACCCAAACAACTTCGATTAAAACATGATGTTATTTTGACCACATATGGAATTTTACGAAGTGATAAAGAACTATTTGCAAAAGAAGAATTTGAAGTTGCCATATTCGATGAGATGCATATAGCAAAAAATCGAAAATCTCAGGTGCATAAGGCTTTAAAGCTATTAAATGCCAAAATGAAACTTGCATTAACAGGGACACCGGTTGAAAATCAGTTGTCTGAATTGAAAGCATTATTTGATATTTTGTTGCCAAATTTTTTACCCTCTATGCAAGAATTTAAAGAAGAATTCATAGTGCCGATTGAAAAAGGCAATGATCCTGACAAGCAAAAAGCTCTATCACAATTGATTAAGCCATTTGTATTGAGGAGAAAAAAACAAGATGTCCTTTCCGACCTTCCTGATAAAATTGAAGAGATTGCCTATGTAGATCTTTCAGAAGAGCAAAGGCAGCTTTATCAAGAAATAGCCAGACAATCAAAAGAGGTATTAAATGAGGAAGGAAAAAGCTTTTACATGCATGTATTTGCCCTTTTAAATCATTTAAAACAAGTGTGCGATCATCCAGCTTTGATTTCAAAAAATATCGAAAATTATTCTCAACATGAAAGCGGGAAATGGGAATTATTTTTAGATCTATTAGAAGAAACTCGAGCAAGTAAGGAAAAACTTGTAGTATTTTCCCAATATCTCAACATGTTAGATATTATTGAGCTCTATCTCAAAAAGGAAAAAATTGGCTATGCTACAATACGAGGTTCAACAAAAGATAGAAAAGAACAGATGAAAAAATTTCAGACAGATCCTAATTGTGAAGTGTTTGTTGGTTCTTTACAAGCAGCTGGAGTTGGTATAGATCTAACCGCAGCCTCAGTTGTGATTCATTATGATAGATGGTGGAAT
>Ga0180438_10010993_pt1 | contig 11018 bp, 31 predicted proteins | sample SS_ome_12_FD_132455 | JGI IMG/M metagenome (GOLD analysis project Ga0180438, IMG submission 132455) | Hypersaline lake sediment archaeal communities from the Salton Sea, California, USA - SS_3_D_2 metaG | ecosystem: Environmental > Aquatic > Non-marine Saline and Alkaline > Hypersaline >... | reverse complement strand
ATAGAAGCCTTGGAATCGTAATTAACGCCCTTGTAAGTAATCATTTCTTTCCCCTTTCTGTATTAATAATATACATCCAAAAAGCTTTCCTGTCAAGCCCTAAAATAAAATAAAAATAGGGCTTGACTTTCTTTGGTTTTGGTAGTATATTAAAGGTGTGGGGAGGCCCAGCGAACGGGAAGTTCGCCTTCGGGTTTAAGCGATTAAATAAGGTTCTATTTAAGCGATTAAAAATCCATCGTAATTCTTAGGCATAGGATTACTAGGGCTAGCTTCTTACCCTGTCTTCTTAAGCGATTAAATAGATGTTAAAAAGGGAAGGGAAACCACCCCGGTTTCCCTTCCCTGCCTAGCGGCGCGCTCTTACCCTATGCTAGGACTTTGACTGAGTTACTGTAGACTTGAAGAAGTTCTGAGCAAGGAATAGCAAACACCATGCCATTCCCCAAGTAATCTTCGGCAGGCCGAAAACAGCCACGATTGCGTAGTTCCAACACCACATTACCGGAAAGGCCATCAACAGAGAGATTGATGCCGCGAACACGAACCAAGCCATAACTATCACAAACGCCCTTGACAAATCCATTTTAAAAACTCCTTTAAAGTTAAACTGTTCTCTGGTGGTGCGGGTCTTATGGTTGCCCGCACCACCGCGGACTTACCATCCCATTGAACGAACCATCTGCTTGCACTTCATCTGGCCCGGAGTGAACTCAATATCGTTCTTCCACATTCCAGTCACCGGGTCCTTGTAAGCCACAATGTCGTGCGTGTAGATGGAACCACATTCAGTCTCATATCCATACACTCGGCAGAGAGTCGTAGTGCCACGGGCTGAGCCAATCACATCGGCTTCCCAGCCGTTGCGCTGCATCACCCGATAGCCCTTCTTGTTCTTCGCATCCCACATTTCGGCAGTCTTCATTCCTCATCCCTTCGTTAAAGGTTTCTTTTCTTACACCTTTAATATACATCAAAAAAGAGTTCTTGTCAAGCCCTAAATATACATTTCATCCTTTGAAAGATAGATGCCTTCTGATTCCAGAGCATCCATAATCTCTCTTTTCTTCGGAGCTTTTCCCTTGTACTGAACAGTAATCAGACGACCGTCGTATCCAACCTCAATGGATTTGAAGCCATCTTTGGTTGGAATTTCTTTCGGAACCTTATTGAAGATTACTACTTTCATCTTGTTTCTCCCTTCCCTTATAATATACATCAAAGGAACTGGTTTGTCAAGCCCTCAATTCAACAAATCCTGTATCGCCTCTTTCTCGGTTTTCGTGAACAATTGTATAGGCATCGGCTTCTGACAAGAACTTCGGTCTAGCCTTAGACTCTTGAACCCAAATAGGCATTCCTTGAACAGAGCCTTCATATATCCAACGGCGTCCATCTTCATCTTCAAGAATAGCAACGTACTTATTTTGATTAGACATATTATTTCCTTATTAGTTTGAGAGTTCGTTGAATTTTACCATTGCCGAATTCTTGGTATTGAATGCCCATGCCCACTTACCAAAATCTTCATTACCAGGAAACTTCTCTGCCGCAGGATAGTTATAAACCTGTCCTTTCTTATTCCCATGTTTCTGAACAAGAGAGTAGGGCTTACCAACAATAATTTCAAAGACTTCGTAACCGACAATCAAACCGACTTCTCCATTGCATTCCTTCTCAACCGACTGCTCGTAGATTGCAGCCTTGTCGTTCCGTTTGATCTGGCGATAGGCATAACCGTTCTTGGACTTGTGCTGTGGAAGCTTCTCATAGGTAGTTATTTTGGACATGTTTCCTCCTTCTCTTATAATATAATACAAAAAAGGGGCCGTGTCAAGCCCCTTTTTTCAAGAATTAAACAGAAGCATCAATTGCCCAGTTGTTGGCAATAGCCTCTTTCAGGAAGGAGATGAAGCGTTCCTTTTTCTCGGAAAACATTTTGTTCCAAGATGCCGGAGAATTTTTCTCATCGTCAACCTTGCAGTGATACTCCCTAAGTTCCTCTTTCGTGATAGGTTTCAGTTCTACCTGTTCCACTTCGTCAAGAAGCTTCTGGGCATTCTCTGGGCTGATTTCTCCGCCCTTGATATAAGGACAGTTCCACCAAGACATTCCAAGTCGCCAGAACAGTGAAGTTCCGTTGTACGAGTCACGGAAGTATCCAACCTCGTACATCTTGTTGTACCACTTGGTGACACGGGCCTGCGCCTTGACATACTGATTGTACTTGTTACGCATCGGTTCCATATCGGAAGGAAGAGTCATATTCTCAGGAATCGCAACCATATCGTCGCCTAAGTTGGCCTCTTCACGATTCAGATTCTTGAGAACATAGGCATTGATTCGTCCAACACCATCAAAACAACGGGGAAAGATTCGGTCGCGGGCTTCCACTGCACGGTTGAAGTTCTGTTTGCACTTCGCACTGTTTGCTTTGAAAGAAGGCAGATACAGGTCGGCACCCATTGTTTATCCTTTCGTTGAACGTTTTCTCACTACATCTATAATATACATCAAAAGGGCTTGGTTGTCAAGCCCTTTTTTTACCACAATTGCCGCAAAAATTATCTTTAGCTTCAAAAGCCTTTCCACAATGACGGCAGAAGTTGTCTTTCTTTTCTAAATCTTTTATTTTGGCAAATTGATTCTTGGTAGAAAAATCAAGGTTATTAATATGCCGACAATGTTGACGAAATTTAAAACCATTACAAGAGCATTTCAAATTATCATTTTCATCAAAATCAATGCTATAGATATGACCATGTATGGAATAACAACGAATATGAGTTTTGTCTTCGCTTATCTCAAATATATCATGCAACATTTTCAAAACCCTTTCGTTGATTGTTTCCTTTTCCTTCTAATAATAATATACATCAAAAAGGGCTTGTTGTCAAGCCCTTTTTTATTCTTGTTCATCCAAAAAGCAATCAAGGTGCCATGCCTCAATACAGGCAGATACAGGGGCTTTGCTCTGACCTCGCCATGAAATTCCTGCTTCGCTCAGGTCTACTTCCCCGTCCCAGTCGCCTTCGTTTGCCATTTGAATGGCCTGCTTGGCCAAAGGCAAAACACAATCAGGCAGAGGCGGGTAATGGTTTGAAGAAAGATGAATACTCAGAGCCGTATCAAGATCACAGATTCCTTCATTCACAGAGTCACGCAAACCTTCTGACATACTTCTTCCCATTAATCCTCCCTTGTTCCGTTATCCCAGCCACATTTGGTACACTCTTGATATTCACCATAAGAACAGTCGGAACGTTCCCCGACTACCGTCTTCAACTCTCCACCACATTCAGGACAAGTATCTTCTTCCATTGTTTCTCCCTTCCCTATTAATATACATCAAAAAGGGCTTGATGTCAAGCCCTTTTTTATTCAAATTTAACAGTCCGAAGAATGTTTCCATTATAACAAGATTTTTCCGTGATTGTTTTCTTCTTACAATCCACAGTCACAAGATACTCAATATCTCCTGCCCGTCGAGTTCCAATGCCGTATCCGGTTTCCCCTGCGACATCACCCTTTACCATTTCACAAAAGATAATCCTTGACAGATAATCCGGATCATCCTGTCGGCGCTTTCCAACAGGACCGTTGACAGCCGCAACAACTGTATCCATCAATCCATCGCCATCCCAATGCTGATAGAGGTGAATACCATTGTCTTCAATGAAACACTGTGCGCGAGTTCCCATTGTTCCCTTCCTTTCTTTGTATTATTAATATACATCAAAAAGGGCTTGTTGTCAAGCCCTAATTGTTAGCAAGATGCCCATCCAAAGAATGCATATTGCCCATCACCAAGAGCAAAACATCCAGCAGGACCCCACTTGTCATCAATGCGCCTATCACAATTGTCAATCAACTCGTAAGCATAATCATAAGCATCCTTACCAGCAGGAAAGGGAATCATCGTGAAGGAACGCTTCTCTGCAATAGTTCCCGTGTATCCACCATGACCAGACTCATATTGGGCTTCTGCAACAGCATTCTGAAAAGCTTCCTTTGCTGTATCGCCCTTTGAAGTTATGAAGAAAGTTGTTCCGCCCATTTCCTTCTCCTTTGAAGATGTTGATCGTTTTCCCTACATCTATAATATACATCAAAAGGGCTGTAATGTCAATAGGCAAATTTTGCCTATAAAATAAAGCTTGACTTTCTAGTTTAAATGATGTATATTAATAGTACTGGAGGGCTTCAGCGAACGGGGAGGTCGCTCTCTGGTTTAAGCGATTAAATAAAAGGATAAGGAAAAGGGAAGCTCAAGGCTTCCTTTTCCCTACCGATTTCCCCTACCAAGAGGATTGATAATAGATTTCTCCATCTTCTTTAAGAGCCTTTTCCAAAATTCGTTTCGTGTTTCGCAAATCGTCAAGATAGTATTCATCGTATTCAGTTCCACCAAAGAAAAATCCGCTCTGTGAAGGAAGAACAGATCGGGCTTTATTTTCCCAAGATTTGTCATTGTCTGCCAAACGCAAGACGCTATTTACCTTTGACAAAAGAGAACGAAGCTTGACTTTGGAAACTTTCGTCTTCTGACATTCGTCAACTCCGCCCTGACATTCGTTAACGAACCAGCCATGAATGGCATTCGCCTTGCGCCAATAGCCAATCTCCTCGCCATTCTTGCGAAACAAAAACATATCCAATCCCATGAAAGCCTCCCTTTGTTGAATTGTTTCTTTTCCCTACATCTATAATATACATCATTTGGGCTTGAATGTCAAGCCCTAATTTCAAGAAATTTCAAAAGAACCGGGACCGTTTCCTTCATCATCCTGTAGAATCCACATAGCAACAATCGTGCCATCCTTTTTCTGGATACGCACGCCGTAGAACTCTTCGGCTTCATCATGGACAAGACCAATAACCTTTCCGCCGACAAGAACTTCCAACTGCTTCAGATAAAACTGCGTTGTCTTGTTCTTCATGTTCCTCCCTTGGTGAATTGTCTCTTTTCCCTACATCTATAATATACATCAAAGGAACAGAAAAGTCAAGCCCTAAATTTTAATCTAATATATAACGGTCTTCCTCTGAAAACCAAGTTGCTTTTGTTGCTCCGAATTCTTTCTTGAACCATTTTGCCAGAGGTTCCCAAGAACACAGATGCCATACCTCAGCCGAATAATGAACTTCGGTCTGGCCTGCCTGAATAGCATTAACATAATCTTCAATCTGATTTGTCCAACCTGCTTCAAGACAGCCAGCAATATTGTTATTACAATCTCCGTTCGTTGTGTTGATATTTTGCGACACAAGATAACGAGACGCATCAGGAAATAACTTATTGAACTTTGGCCAAAAAACAGAAGGGTCTGTTCCACGATTATCCTGCCAGAAATCTTCGGCCTTTGAAACCTCAATCAGGAAAGACTTGATATTGTGGGATTGCTTTCTTGTCAAGGGACTCTTGAAACTTGCTCTCAGATAGTAATAACATGAACCCATTTGAAATTCCTTTCGTTGATTGTTTCTTGTTCCTACACAATCAATACATCTTTAATATACAACAAAATGGCTGGTTTGTCAAGCCCTCAATCAAGGTCTAACATACAATAAGTAAAATTCTCGTAGTAGTCGCCATCAATGGCCATTTTTCGCAACTTGTCAACCGTAATTGTCTTATAGAACTTCTGACCTCTTCCAATCACTTCAGCCCTAAGATCGCTCCATCCATCATCCGAAACAGGAATACCAGGTTTGCCAAGCCAATCCTTCTCAAATTTGTCATTCAAATCATTCATCATTTGTTCAATGAACGCAAAGAGTTCATACCGAACCAGATAGCTAAGCTTCTTAAATTTCCTTCCAATGCGCTCGTAATTATGGTCTTTTGACCAATTTGCTTTCTCAATCATTTCCCACATTTTATTTTGATCCATCATACGTTTTCTCCCTTCCCTTATAATATACATCAAAAAGGGCTTGTTGTCAAGCCCCACAATTCGGACAAGTACCATTGAGATGAAAGAGATGGTAGTTGGTTTCATCAATAAACCCAAAATCGTACATACCATGCTTGACTGGAATTCTGAAATTGTTGGGACGAGTCTTCCAAGTTTTAATAGCTCCATTTACTCGCCAGCGAATACAAGTTCCATCCGCATTCGTCTTATCGTTCATCGCTAAGACTTGACGATATTGCAGAGTCTTTGCAATCTCTGGAGTCAAGTTAGTCATTGTTTCTCCTTATGTGTTATAAACTTTCAGTGTGAGAGTTGAAGCATTATCGTAAGTGTAACCGATAATTTCGCCTCCCCTTGTCATTGCATTCTTTTTGTAGAAGGTTGCTTCACTGCCAGTCTTGCGGTCCCAGACCTCAATCTCATCAGCCCAATGGCCTGGCCCAAGACCGATGCTTGAGGCTTCGGTAACAAAAGTTCGGTAATCCCCGACATAAGTAAACTGTGAAATTTCTACACGAAGCCCAAGCATATTACCTCCAATATTAATTGTCAAGCCCTTTTTGTATCAATCTTTATTCTTTCAGGTTCCTCTATCTTAACAATGTAACCCTTGGCTTTTGAAACATTTAGCCCAGTTTCTACACCATTTTTCCAAAGATTACATTCCTTCTCATCGCCTGAAAACATGCTTAAGAGAGAGCCCCTCTCATTCAAAACCATAGCAACATGCGAACCATATTTCATATTTTCACCTCCATCCTTAATATACAACAAAAAACAATCGGTGTCAAGCCCTAATTATTGAAAATTTTTAAGAATGGTGAGAACCTGTTCGGCATTATTAGCCTTCTCTAATAGACTAGCAATATGCTTGACAAAATCGCCATTAGTAGAAAGAGATGAACGATTTCTTGCCGCATCAAATTCTTTGGCAATCGCCCTTGCTTGCTCTTGACTAGAAAAGACATTACCACTGACGCCCGAGCCATTGTAGCCCATTGACAGGCTGAGGTATCGCTTCGGAGCAAAAGTCACCTTAATTCGCATGGAATGGAAATTGTCAAATACCTTTACCATTGCAAACATCCTTTTGTTGAATTGTTTGTTTTCCTTACATCTTTAATATACATCATTAGGGCTGTAATGTCAATAGGCAAATTTTGCCTATTAAATAGGGCTTGACTTTTTTGCTCCAGTGTAGTATATTATTATCATAGGGTGGCGGTAGCCTTACAGGAAGGTAGCCATCAGAAGAGGCCATGGGCAAGGGTAGCCCGCCAGGTCGGAGTCCAGTTTAAGCGCTTAAATAGACCCCCCAATTTAAGCGATTCAAAATCCATCGGAATGGGAGCCCTTAGGTACCTAAAGGCCCCCTGTGGATAACTCAGCCACGAGCCTTCTTAAACGGTTAAAATCGGATTTGATTTACAAACAGGAGCGGAGCTAAATTACTTTTTATTTAAACGATTAAATAGTTTAAACGATTAATTAATTTAAATAAAAATAAAGCTTGACAAACACTTTGCAATGATGTATATTAATAATACTGGAGGCTTCTAGCGAACGGGTAGCTCGCTCTCTGGTTTAAGCGCTTAAATAAATTGCTTAAATTCCCTAGCCATTTGTCAATCCTATTTGTCAACATTTGGGCTAAATATCAATCCTATTTGTCAATATATCCCTATGAAAACAGCCTTGACAAAGCTCCAATAATTCCCTTTGAAAATCATTGACATTATTTCCCAAATATATTATCATTATATTAGGTGGTGAAACGGGCTTCCAATCATTCGCGAGATAATGGGGCCCTGACTACCCACTTCATTTACAAAGGAGAAATTGACAATGATGAAAGCCCTACACAGCCTAATTCGGTTTGTTTGGAATAATATCGCAACATTGCTTATATGGGCATGGATGGTTTGGTTGACATTTAGCATTGGATATATTCTAGTGAATATTGACAATATAGAAATGCGACAAGAGTCCATTGAGAATATACTGAAAACATATGAGCCTTTTAATAAGCCTATGGATAGCCTTCCAAGCAATCCGATTCCATTAGACACAATGCATATTTGGGGAAGTAGAAATTCGGATGTATGGAAAATATAAGAAAGGCTTATATGGAAATTTGGATGGATGGAAAGGCTTGAAGGGCTTAAATTGATTTAAGTATATGTAGAAATATGGATGGATGGAAAGCTTATTTGGGCTTTGTAAAGATAATAAAAGGGCTTTGAAGAATGTTTAAGCCTTCAAACAAAAGAGTCAATAGGCCCTAATCTTTCTTTGTGGGAGCCTGTGGGGAATTGTGGGAGATTATGTAGAAATGTGGATAGAAAATCAATAGCTTATATAGGAGCCTTTATATGAATTCAATTACTTTTAAAGCCATTACTGATTATGTTGTCGTTAATGAAGGAGAAAATCTTTTATTCAATTCTGCCAAAAGAAAAAACTACATGGTCAAGATTATCAAGCTTGATGTTGACAATGTTTATTTAATGGCCAAAGATGCTAGAGGATTTCGTTATTGTTCTGATTCTATTCTTGCTTGTAAAAGTAAGCTAAGTTCTATGTTCTGTAGTCATATAGTAAAACATCGTAAGGGGAGAAAAGTTCTGGCGACTTATTATCCTTATTAGGAAATCTGGATAGATAATCAATAGCTTATGTAGGAGTCTCTTTATGTATCGTTGGCAAGTCAAAAAAGTTGATTCTATCGGGCCTATCTGTATGGAGAGTATGGCTTGTCGAATGGATATTTTAGAAATGAAGTTTTTTTATGATTTGGGTGAAAGTTCCTTTGCGCTTGATATGAATGGTTTGGACTTTAAAGATTATCTATGGAAGGTTGAATTTGGAAATATAGATGGAAAGAAAAGGAGTTAAGCCCTTTTATATGCGTAGATGGCGAAGATATAAAATAGATAATGATGAAGATGGTTTGAAAGATTGGACATCTACATATGTTAAAATATCTATGGATGTTATAGAATTGAAAAATTTTCTTAAAAATGATAAAATGTTTCAGTTGGAATTAAAAGAAATAGAAGAAGGAAATGAAAATAAATGATATATTGGAAAGTAAAGTGGAGGTTTTTTAAATGATACGTTGGCGACTGAAGAAGTTTGAATATCAAGATGGGATTTCTTATTCTAGTATACCTTAATTTTATTTTGATGTCTTATTGGCATTTAAGTTTATTAAGGGATCTATTTACACTAAGGAGCAAGTTCTTCTTGAAAGGGAGTATGGAAATCGGTATGGAAGAGATGAACACGCATAAAACATCTAAATGTTATATTAATAAGGAGTTAAGTTAATGATTAAGTGGTATTTAAGAAAAGCCGACGAAACAGAAATGATTTTATATCCTTACTTTATGGATATTGGTCTTTTTAAAGAAAAGGTATTGACAGATAAAAAACATCAAATTGAAAAGTTTACAAAGGAATGGGTTGATTTTGTAGAAAAGAGGGATTATGATTTACTGGAAGATAGCAAAGAAAAGATTTAAGCCAGATTTGCTTGAAAGATGTTTAAAGGCTAATATGGATGTTTTGTTTTTTAAGCAAAGTGGGACTTATTCTAAAAAAGTAATTGACGAAATAGAAAACAATGCTCAATATCGTTGGGTGTATGGTAAAGGTGGTGTTGTGGATAAGATAGCTTATCGTGGTCCTGAAAGGTTATAAAAATGATTAAGTGGAAAATTAAAAAGTATGATAAGGAAAATATCGGTAATGGTTGTACAAAAGAAAAGGTAACAAAGCCTTCTTGGTTTCTTGAGGAAAGTCTTCTTTCTCATACTGATATATTGGCAATGTCGGTTCGTCTGCATGGAAATATAGATAAGTACTTGGAGAGGCTTGAGTTTGGAAATATGGATGGATAGAAAAATGAAAAGATGGAAAGTAAAGAAAACAATTCGCTGGTCTGATTTTGGTTTCTATAATGTGCCAGATGAATTTCTTTTAACTAAAAAACATCTTAAACTTGAAGTTAAAAGAGAAATGGACTTGATGGAATGGAAAAAATTCTTTCCTTCTTTAAAAATACCGGGTGCTACTTTTGAAAATTATATTAAAAGATTAGAATTTGAGGAAATAATATGAAGCGGTGGAAATGTAAAAGTAAAGAAGCCCTTAATAGAATGATGGATGTTATGGAAGGAATTAAGTATCATAACAAAGAAATGTATTTAGAAAGGCTTGAGAAAGATAATAAGTTATTGTTTTATGTGGGTATTGTCTTTGAAATGATTACTGTTGATGCACGAGAAACTAATAATGCTTAAATGGAAGATTAAAAAAAAGCCAACACTAGACGGGGCCTTAAATGTAGATGAAAAAGAATTTAAAAGAATGTCTAAAGTTAGAAGAAACAGAAGGTTAGATATTCTTAAAGCTTATAAACTTATTGATAGCGGTCAAGGTATTTTTGTTGAAAGAAAAGGTTTTGTTGAAGGGCGAGATAATTATATGAATTATTTGGAGCATGGGGTTGATGATGCTTAAATGGAAAACAACAAAAAGAAGACAAGAAGAATTAGTCATGTATATGGATGTTCTTGAGGCTCGTAAGTACTTTGAAAAGATTAAGAAGCCTGAATATGAACTATCTTCAAAATCAACTAGATATTATTTTCCACATAACTACAAAAGACATCTTAAATCGCTGGAAAAATAAGGTAAATCTTCCCATGATTAAATGGAACAGTAATAGTAATAGAAAGAAAAAAATCATTGCGGTATTCACAGATATAAAGATATGTGAAGCCTGTATTAATGATTGGGATATATTTCAAAGATACTTAGAACTTCTTGAAGATGGACAGGATAAAGATAAAAACTTTCCAGCTGATGTTCAAAGAAAAATAATAAATGGAATAAATCAATTAAATTGGGATGGTTACTTTGATAAAATGGAAAGTGTTTAAAACAGCCAAGAATGCAATCAGGGCCCGAAATAATTTAATGAACATTAGAGTCTGGTGTTTGGCAGTTGAACATATGGCTAATAAGCTTAAAGAAAGTGATATGGGAGTAGATTATAAAAAACAGATTGAAGACAGATTAATTAAATTAGAGGCT
>Ga0180438_10010992_pt1 | contig 11018 bp, 6 predicted proteins | sample SS_ome_12_FD_132455 | JGI IMG/M metagenome (GOLD analysis project Ga0180438, IMG submission 132455) | Hypersaline lake sediment archaeal communities from the Salton Sea, California, USA - SS_3_D_2 metaG | ecosystem: Environmental > Aquatic > Non-marine Saline and Alkaline > Hypersaline >... | reverse complement strand
TATCATATTTTAAAACTAAAAGACGTCCAGGAATCTCGTCCGCTGGAGCTGAAAAAAGATTGGGAACGAGTGGAAGCATTTGCCCTGCAGATGAAAAAACAGGAAGAGCTTAGAAAATGGATAGATAAATTGAAGGAAAATGTTTATATTAATATAAAGGAAGTGACGATTAATTAGAAAGTTTGATTAACTTTTAAAAATATTTATTATCAAATCGATTTATTGAATTTAAAAATCACTAAACAAAACTATTTCCCTTGGTTTTAATTATTTTGTCCAATAATCATTATGCCATTTCAGGGTTATTTTTAAAAGCCATATTTTAATTCGAAATATAGTTTCAACGTTTCCAACAAATTTTAGGTAAATTGAAGGGGGCACCGATACTAATTAAAACATTATTTGATTTATCCTGTCCAAATACATCATAAATCACATAGTATTTGGCTTCGGCGATTATTCTCCACAGATCAGTTAGTTGGATATTCAATCCACCTTTAAAGTATAAAAATCCACCGCTATGTGGAGATGACAACTTTCTGAATGTTAACCACCCTCCTCCAAGACTAAAATACGGATCATAATTCCACCTGGTTATTGGATGAAAAGCGATACCCCCGCCAATATCAAACAGGAATCCACTCTTTGCAACTTGAGTTGACTCATTAAAGTTTTCTTTTACAGTAGAATAACCCGCCTCTGCTTCTAATCCAAATCTTGAGCTTAAACGAGGAGTAAGTCGCAATCGATAAGACGGTGAATCGTTGAGGTGAAGTTCATCGTCGAAATAAAAATAAGCAAAAAGTGGTGTTGCTGTCCATTTTATACAGGTAGTTTTAGTAGTATCAACAATAGTAGTAGTAGTATCTTCTGGAACAACGTACCTGATTTTTTCGAAGGAACTTGTTCGAAATCTTTGTTGTTGTTGCTCGTCCAAATAGCTGTAATTTAATCTAATATGATAACGACCAGAGTCTGAAAAACATAACAATTTGCTTTTATAAGCCCCATAAGTGGAATCATAGACTAGTGGCACCTGTACTTGTGACATATCTGAGTTTTCTGGCGGAAAAACATCCGCAACAAATGCTTTGACAGGCATTTTCCCAGGATTATCGAGCGCAACCACAATGCACCCTTTATTGGAGAGTAAGGGACCAATGGGGCTGGCTACAACATCTTTTTGCATAAATTTTGGTGGCGGTGAACTTTCACCACTATTCAAGCCGATAAAAACGTTTTCAGAATTTAGGCCGTCATAGTATGGTGAAGTCTCATTGGAATCAAAATTACCATCAGGTTTATTATCAATTCCATTGTCATCCAACTGTGGAAGAATAGGAGATTCTCTGGATTCATAAAATGCTTCTTTAATTCCACAGTCACAATCAATGTAATCAAAAAATTGACCCAGAAAGTCATTAGATAGATCACAATCACATAAATTGTCAGATGTATTTCTGTCTGTACTAGTGATCACGATATTTAGACCATAGCTGCTCGATTCAACAGGATGGAACAGGAAGTCACCTGAATAATCACAAGCCGTAAGCCAAGTGACCTGTGCAAAATCGCTGAGATAATTAGTATTAACATCAATTTTAAATAATTCTATCAAATTTTCTGCAGGAAGTTTTTGTTCACAAAACTCGATTGTATTTTTATCGGTTTGATCTAGATCTCCTTGACCGATTACGATGATAATTAATGAATCATCGCTGATTCCATTTTCTGACTCAAGCATTATACCTTCAAAAAAATCTTGAAGCTCTTGCTTACAATCCTCTATGCTTCGATTACAGGTATCATCGGTACATCTAAAAGGGAGAATGTTTTGAATTTGACGTCGTTCAAGAATTTCTATTATTTTATTTGCTACATAATTCTGGGAAGGGTAACAGGTGCCACCGCCTTCAAGAATAATTGCATGTTCAAATTCTCCAATATTGAATTCGGCTTTTCCAACAGGGGGAGAGGAAGGAGCTGGATTATCATCTTCATTAGCTTCTCCATGATAATTTGATGAGAAGGCGTAAAGAGTGGAGGATTCTGGTGAATATTGTAAAGAAAAAGACTCCCCAATCGGAGAAGCAACGATACGATGAAAACCTGAGTCTGTGACCAAATATTTATAAGAAAACTGACCTTCCGTACCAAGCGGCACTTGCACCGAAGTATCCCTACTGGGTGCATGAATAGTTAATTCAGCCGTTAACTTTGCAATATCATCTTCGTCTGCGACTATTTGTCCCACAATATCGAGCGTGTCACCTATATTTTTCTTCCACGGTTCAATGGTGGTAACAGCAATTCGTGGCTTGCGTTTCGATATTGTGAAGCTAATTTTATTACTCTTTGCGACGGTCTCTTCTTTGGAGCGTTTGAAAGTAGCCTGGGCAGACCAGCGACCGGAATGCCTGAAAATATAATTATGAGCAAAATATCCCAGCGAATCTAATGCTAGCGGAATTGTTAATTGCTTATTATCTGGATCTAATATGTTAAGAATGACATTTCCAGTCGAGTTGGGAACCACTCGACCTTCAATGGGTTGAATGGTACCATATTCCAAAGGTTGCTCTGGTGATACGCCTAAAGATATCGCATAATTTAGGGGCGGAGGATTTGCCACAAATATCAACACCTTAAGGAATTTTTCTTTACCGTCACCGCTTGCTTTCACCGTTAACGAATCCTGTTTTAGAACACCTGTTGTTTTTTTGATTTTAACACTAAGTTGGACTATTTTTGTATTTTTGACAATACTATCAGGCAAGGCGCATTCAGCACCTTTGGGACATTCTGCTACTTCTAGTAAAACCGGGAATGTATAATCGCTCAGGAAAAATACCTCAATATTAAGCAAACCAATTTCTTTGGGCGTGACTGTTAAAGCAATATGATCGGCTGAAAGCGAGAAGTCACCGTATACCTGTTGTTCCTGGGTCACTGGTTTCTCGACCAAAATCCTTTCCTGAGCGGACAGGCTAGTAGCAATTAGCAGAAAAAATAACCACTGAGTTAGAGAAATATTATAAATTTTCATGTCGCTTCTCCTAATTTATTGGTTCAATTAATTTAAATGCACCACTACTTTGTATGTGATTATGTAGTAAAATATAGAGTCTTCTCTCGTCATCTGATAATGTGTAACGAATTTGGTATGCTTTTATAACATCATTATTATCTATTTCTTTGATTTTGAGAAATGTAGCTTCAGGGATATTGTTTTGAACTCGAATGATATATGAAAAAATTGAAGCTACACCCGAATTGTTTATACCCAGAATGAATAGTAGATCTCCTAGTGGGCATTCTGGAACTGGAACGAAAGCAACACTGATCGCTTTATATTGTTCATAAATTTCGGGTAATATTATGCTACCGACAAGTGTTCGGCTACCAATATCTATAATTAACACATGCTCAGGTCCACCATAATTAGCTATATATAACCACTTACCATCAGATGAAATCGCACAATCCGCCGCTTTATTAAGTCCGTCTACTGTCATTGGTTCTATAGTAAGCGATTTGCTTTCGATTAAAAATATCTCGTTGGCGTTATCGGAAATAACAATTATTTTATTGGAATCCGGCAAGTAAAGAAGCGAGTGATCGTCTGGTGTAATAGCTATTGCTGTGTCTTTAACCAAAAAATCTTGATCTACTACAATAATCTTGTGCAAAGAATCATCGGTGGCAGCCACAAATATCGTATCAATTGAGATCGCAACAACAGCCTCTGGACGGGAGCCAATGTTTATTTTACTCAACTCCGAACACATTCCATAATTTAATTCTCTGCGATGAAGGGAAACAGTTCTGTCTCCCCAATTACAAACAAAAATATAGTCGATGTTCTCCTCATTCCAAACGATTAAAGCTTCTGGTTTTTTTCCAACTTCACACTTGTCAATATATTTATCATCACTATTCAGAATATAGACAGTATTGTTCCAGCTATCCGCAATATATCGATCCTGTCTGTATGATGGAGAAAAGGCAATGGCTATAGGTTCTGTAGTTGTTAATTCGATTTCTTCAAGCGAATCGGGAAACCAATAGGTAGAAACCGGCCCAATTTGAGAAAAATCACTCGCATCATTTCCCCTTACGGCTTGTAATTTGTAATAATATTGTATGTCACTTACTACAGAACTATCAGTAAAACAAGAAGAATCCTTGGATATGTCTGCCAAAAGCGACCAGACGCCTTTTGTCCCTTTTTTATATATTCGATAGAAATCAATTGGCATTGGCTTGCCATCCAACATTGGATGTTTCCAGGTAAGTTTAATTTCTCCAAATCCAGCGCTTTCACTTAGGTTAAATGGCCTTCCCTTCGTTTGTTCATTTTTCGGGTCAAATGGATTTTCGTGACTGGTACATCCATAAATGATTAGGATTAAAATGAGTACAACAATGTCGGTCGTTATCCAGATAAGCCAACGAGTCATTTGAGATCTCAAATTTTGTAAAATGAAACGATACATTATTTCCTCTTAATTTCTTCAAATACAGGTCTTCTGGGATTAAATTTTGCGTAGATTATCGGAGCTATTAAAAGACATGATAAAGTCCCAAATGAATTTCTCGATATTTCATACGCCCTTAATTTATTAAAGCTGCTTTTGGCATCTTTGCTCGTCAAGGCCATTCGATAAGTCGTTTTTTCATTTCCGGCCTGATTATTCAATAAGACAGAAGCAAGCGCAGAAATGCCGCTCGCGAATGCAAAATATTTAATCGGAAGCCTGACACCAATGAATTCTGTTTTATAACCAAAATAATCAGCTACCCAAACCCCAACACTTTCAGCCAGACCTCGTTGATCCCTTGCCGTAACCGTATCTCTCCAGACTTCTCTTAATTTGGGCATTTCTTTTAGAGAAATATCAAGTCTGAAAATTTTATCTTCTTTTTGACAATTGCCTGAAAGAAGGAAATAATATTGGTTATAGACTTTTTGATATTTGTAATCAGCTTCCATCATCAGATCAATGCTGTCACACTTTGAAAAAAAATTTTTGAGAGACTTGTTAAATTCTTTTAACCATTTTATCCCTTTTACAGAATCAGCAAAATCAATCGTTCTGAGTAAGATTTGGGGCAATTTAGGTGGAGGTGGTAGTTTTGATTTTAAATCCTTCAGAGTAATGATAAACTTCGTTCGATCTTTCGGATTTGGTAAATAATTATAGTTCCAAAATAGTAGATCTATTATTGCCTCTTCGGCTTTATTTTCTTTATTTAAACCGAAATAGGCATGGGCCAGCAGTCTGTAAGCTTCAATCTTTTCAGCCGTGGAAATGTCTTCTGTTAAATAAGAATTTAGAAGATCAATCGTCTCGCGAAAATATCCTTGTTCATATAATTTTTCAGCATCAGATAGTACATTTTTTAGATCCTTTTGAGGGAAACCAGGCGAAAATTTAAATAAAATAAGAATGATTACCAGGACCACGGTTTTGATCAAAGTATTTTCAAGGCGAAAAAATCTAATTATATTGTTACTCATATCGTATTTCTCCACCTGTTCGTTCATTTTTTCGCTTCAGGAATATTACCTTTGTCCAAGTTTAAATCAGGACACGTCAGTTCATAATCTATTTCAGGGTCAATAAATTTGCGCCATTCATCTTTGCTTAAATTGCGTTGAGCTTTTTCACAGGCTTTTTGAGCCAAACATGATGTTTCTGGCGTCCAAAAATATATATTTTTGTCGCGGCAACCGGAAACGAGTAATTTATCATCGGGACTGAAAGCAATCGCCCAAACTCCGGATTCATGTTTGAGTGTTAAAAAATTGTCAGTTGCTGTTTTACGTAAATCCCAAATGCGCACTTCGCTATCGAGACTGCCTGATGCCAACATTTTTCCTTTCGAGTCAAATTTAACTGAACTCACAGTATTTTTATGAGATGGAAATTTTTGTTTCGGGGCTTCCGGATGGTCCATGTCCCAGAGGAGCACGGCCCCATTTTCATGGCCTGAGACTAATATGCGCCCGTTTGGACTAAATGCTATTGCTTCGGTACTTTTTTCGTGACTTGTCAGGATTTGCAGGGGTTTATCAGATCGCCGTAAATCCCAAAACCAAATGTTCTCATCCGCGATGCCTGCAGCAATCAGATTATTATTAGTCGGATTGAAATCTATTGCCTTAATCGGTGCATCATGTTTAAGTGCACGAACCAGAATGGCTTTAAAACGATTCAATTTCCAGATACAAATCGTGCTGTCAGCACCTCCCGACGCAAGTATGTTGCCCTCTCGATTAAAAGCCACTGACCAAATCGCGCCTTTGTGGCCTTTTAGAACAACTGGATTAGAACCAGGCTTCTGGGTATTCCATAAATTTACCGTACGATCATCGCTTCCTGAAGCAAGAATATATCCCTCGGGAGAAAACGCCAGGCATCTGACTTCCTTTGTGTGACCACGCAGGATTAAAGGATCCTTTTTTAGTGGATGAATATCCAAAAGGTGGATCGCCCCATCTGCACTGCCTGAAGCTAATTTTTCACCATCTGGACTAATTTCAACTGCTCTTACCCAGTCCTTGTGGCCAGATACTGGTACAGGTTCCTTTAAAGCCACACATAATGCATCATAGATCGCTTGATTGATTTTTTCTCCTTCATATCTCCTGTGGAACAGATATGCATGACGCGCAAGCAAGGCGGCTAATTCAGAATCACCTGATTCTGCTTGCTGGGTTGCTAAACCCGCTAGCGCTCGCGCTAAAAAGACAAAGCTCAGGGTGTCAGCTTTAGCACGAGCAATCGTTTCTGCATCTTTGGCTGCATTTGCTTTTGCCTCATTTTTCTTTGCCATTTCAGCCTTCTCTTGAGCTATTTTGCTTAAAGAATCGGCTTTAATTCGGGCTTTTTCTTTTGCTTGTGCTTCCGATTTTGCGATTTCTTCGCTTTTTTTAGCATGTACAGCACTTACTTGCGCCTCAGCTTCTTTCTGTTTCGCTTTCTCCCACTGTGTAAAAGCAAAATATCCAAAAGCCAACGAGATCAGAAATGCAACCGCAAGTATTCCAGCAAAAATACGAGTGCGTCTCAGTTCTTTTTTCTGTCGACGCTCTTTAGCGCTAACTTCAGCGTCACGGTTTCTTTTACTCTCATCTAAAAAATGAATAGCTTGGTCGTATTCGGGATTGTATCGTCGGGCCCAGATTTTATTGGGATTATTTTGCTGATACCACAGTAAATCGATTTGTAGTTCCGGATCGTGCAGCAGACCTGCTTTTTTTTCAGAATAAAGTGCGGCAGTTTCTGCCAATCGACGATATATCTGGGCAGATTGAGCTTCTTCATCAACCCAGTCTTTCAGTCGCTTCCAGTTGCGAATCAAACTTTCATGGGAAATATCAATCAATGTTTCATTGTTTAACTTTATATCGGGCGGAGGCATTAAAAATGACCGTCCCTGGCTTCGGAAATTTTCTATAACATCAATAACCTCAATTTCCTTTGCCTGGGCCACCTCACAAATTTCCTGCACTTTTGCCGAGTGACGAACTTCTCGATTATCCGGTCCTTTTTCAGTTAATCGTTTAAAGAGAATTTCAGCTATTTTTTTGTTTCTGGTTGTCAGTTCATTATAAGCTTCATCCGCGTGAAGTGACAAAGCGCTGTCCATCCCACCAATATTTTCGTAGTGTTGCGAGTCAATTGGTTCTACATCTTTTCGATTATCAGACCAGTAATCCCACGTCCGCATTAAGGCATGTTGCAGGATCGGCAGTTGATCCGGATTATCACCGACATCGTTTAGTAGTCTCTGTACCAGGCGATTAGTTATTTCAGCCCCACCTACAGTAATTGGTCCGGTAATGGCTTCGCGGATTTGGTCCCGTGTCATACGAGGAACCAGATACTGCCCATCATTTATCGTTTCTGGCAAATCTCTAAATTGTGCGCATTCTCCTAAAAAATCAGAACGCATTGTTAATACGACATAAATCGGGATTTCCTTTTGATGGGTTGCTTCGAGTAATAGCTTTACAAATGCAGCCGCTTCATCTCCGGATTCAGCAAGTTTTGCATGTTCTTTGAATCGAAATATTTCTTCAAATTGATCAATTACTACTAGTAGATTTTCATGAGAGGGTAGCTTTGCCCGCTTAATGACTTCAATTAATCCGAGATTGCCCCGTCGCAATGTTGCCTCGGTAATTTTTGTTTTAATATCCGAAGCTATCTTTGCTTTTCCTAATATATCTCCAGTGTTTAAGGCAGAAGCTAAATTACCGATTGGATTATTGCCGGGACGAAATAAAGCGATCCGCCAATCAGAACCGGCTTCACTCATTAAACCGCCATGTAATGAAGGCAGTAAGCCCGCCCGAACAAGCGAAGATTTCCCGCACCCGGAAACACCAACCACGGCTACAAAACGTGTAAGTCTTAACCGTCTGAGTATTTCATCGCTTTGACCATCTCGACCAAAGAACAGGTAATCTTCATCTTGTTCAAATGGTCGCAAACCAGGGAAGGGATTGAAGTATTGATGTTCCTGGTGCATCTTCACTCCCTTACTTTTTCTATTTCAATAAGAAATGGTCTTAGAAATTCTGGGATAAATCTATTAAAATTTTTTATAACCGAAGCTTCCAGTGTTCGAAACTGTTCTTTCCAGGCTGTAACGGGAGCTCCAATAAAAATCGCTTTTACCAATTTAGGCCTGAAATCAGGATATCCACGAATTTTTTTCAACTCACGTAGCTTAGATCGAAGCCAGGATTCATTTGAATTGTTACAAAAAATGATGATAGCATCACACATTGAAAGATTTTCTTTATGATCCTCACGTATCTCATGCTCTTCTCCCTGGAATAGAGGAGTTATCACCTCATACCCCTTATTGAAAAGAAATTCTTTTAAGGATTCGACAATATTGATATCTCGTTGATCGCATATTATATATATATTTATTGGTGCTTCTTCTATTTTATATTTTTTCTTAAGTAATTTCCCATTTCTAATTATTGTATTAATATTGGTCTTAAATTCTTCTATTGAGGTTTTAAATAGCTCTGCTCCTTGAAGGGCGTTGGGATCGTTTTCCAAATATGCGATAAAATCTTTTTGACGTTGCTCCTTAACCTGCAATCCCTGAGGAATCCAAACTAATCGTTTAAATCCGTTCGTCATACATTTTTTTGTAGCAAGTTCATACTGCAAGTCAATAATAGATCTTGTTTCTCCTTCAGGAACTACGCCATATCTCTCTCCGATAAGATGAATAGAAATTTGAGATTGATTTAAATACTCATCCACCTTATTTTGAAATTCTGGTATATTTAGCGGTAACTCTCCTTCTGGGAATATTGTGTAACCATGTTGTTGTAATTCTCGAAAGATTTTATCACGTTCATGATTTAGATCCGATGTTGTTTGAGCTAAAAAAATTATGGGGCTGGTTTTATCGGGAAGCGCTGTTTCAATGGCGATACCATTTTTTTTCATCATCTCAACAAGTTTACTTATATCAATTGCTAGATCTTCAACTTTAGCAATAAATTTTGTCGCTTCCTCTCCCCCAAGTTCTGGTCTGTAGGTATGTGGTTTACCTGTCTGCTTATCTATTTCATAAAATTTGTAACCTATTAAAGTTTGTAATTCGCGTGGATGCTTATCCTCTGGAATATAAGTTTTAATTACTTTAAATACTCTTGATTTTCTGTTTATGAAAATTTTCTTTTTACAACATTTATCACAAAATTCGTGTAATTCCCTTGAACACCAACACGATTCCAAATAATGAGGAGAAAGTATGCAGATGAATGCAGCGGTTTTTAAAATTTCTTCAAAAAATAATTTACTTATATCATCGTTCCCTTGCGTTTTGATGTCTCTCCATATTTGAGCCTCACGTCCTAAATGATCCGCAAGGTAAATCGATAATATGTCTTGAAAATATGAAATCCACCCTTTATTATAATCTGGCAGAGGTCTATTATCAAGATGTGTATAACTAATGAAAATGTCGTTTTTATATTTGTGAATATAATCCATCTCTGACATGATTATCAAAGAAAGTCCTATAATCGTTCAATTGATTTATTATGCTTTGATTTCTGGTTATATCGCTTCCAGAAATAACATTTGCTATTTACAACAAATGAGACATTTAGGTACATTAACACCCCTAAACTCAAAAAGACAAAGCTAATACTTCCCGCTTACGCCTGACCTTGTTCAAAGGTAAAACCTCTACATCGGTGGTACAAAAGTTCAAAACAGGTGGTTAAAAGCCCTGCAACTTAACCACCTGTTCCTAAATCTAGTTGTCTAAGCTTACGTTTCCTCCTCACCCACCGGCTCGGCCGAAGTTGACAGCAGCGCTCGTCCAGAGTCGTATAGCCAGAGATAGAGGGGCTTTTCGTTTCTCAGTATGTCGATAACCCGGTTGTAGGCTTCAACGGGAGCCCACATCGTTGAGAGACCGGATGGGTTGATCTGATTGTTTCGGTCAGTCAATGTGTCCGTAAAGCGGATATTTCCAAAAGGAATACCTGAGTCGCCATAGAGATAGATGTTCGTCCACCACTCGTTAAAGCCCTTCAGGTGGGCCGCCACATCGACAGTGTACTTCTTGACTTCCTTTCTGGTTGCCATGATCGAGTCTCCTTTCCTGGGAAAATATGGATTTCCCTCATTTACTTATGCTCCTTTAATGTACATAGATAGGTACAGAGGGAAACATCCATTTTTTACCATGATTTTTGTTTATTTTGTTTACATAAATTAAAGCGTTTAGGCTTCAACATTTAGAAATTTCACCTACTCACTTGTCCTGAGTAATGCATATTCATTGAATAAGACAGAAAGTGAGCGAAAATTTCCCGTTATATACATCACACATACATCAAGCCATTGAATACGCTTTTCAATTATTTCATTAAAACTTAACTCCGTAAAACGCCCAGCTTTTCTTAAAGGAGCCTCAAAAAGTGGTTTCTTGCCCTCCAAAACCAGCTTTAAATCGACTAAATTCTT
>Ga0180438_10010991_pt1 | contig 11019 bp, 10 predicted proteins | sample SS_ome_12_FD_132455 | JGI IMG/M metagenome (GOLD analysis project Ga0180438, IMG submission 132455) | Hypersaline lake sediment archaeal communities from the Salton Sea, California, USA - SS_3_D_2 metaG | ecosystem: Environmental > Aquatic > Non-marine Saline and Alkaline > Hypersaline >... | reverse complement strand
CCCCATGCATTTGTCGACAATCGCCTTCTCGCCGCCAACCTGTGTGATCAGTTTGCCTAATTGGGCATAGTCGCCACGTCCCGAGATCGGCGCGGCGATGTAGAAGCTGCCCTGCTCTTTATGCATTTGTGCTAATTGAGCGGAGAGTTTGGGTGAGATCGTGGTAGTGCCGATGTGGATGCCCCCCGGAGTTAATCCTGCCAGGATCCCGTTTTCACCGGTAGTTGTCGACAGGACAGAGGCGTCGTCCATCAGGCTGGTTAGAACCACTTCTGCCTTGGAGGCAGCATCCTTAGGACTGGAGGTGCTCCTGGCGCCTAACGACACAAGCGGATCCATTTTAGATGCTGTGCGGTTGTATACGTAGAGCTCGTATCCCGCTTCAAGGATGTTTTTCGCAATCCCGGATCCAATATTCCCCAATCCAATAACGCTAACCCGTTTGATCTTGTCTGACATCCCACATTCTCCTCATAGGGTATTTAGTAGATTGATCCTGTTACACCAAGGGGGGTGTGAAAATCGTGATCATTTGAATTTCTTCCGTGCCTGTATTTTTGAGGCAATGTTTGAAACCCGTTGGAAGGGCGACAACCTGTCCAGCCTCAAAGGGAACCTCGGTTTCGCCCAAGGTTAGTATGCCCTTACCGGAAATCATGTAGACCGTCTCGACCTCCTGTTGGTGGTCATGATAAGCAAGTTCCACCCCTGGCGGGATACGGACGACATTAAAACTGAGGTAAGGGTTTTCCTTAGAGGTGATGAGCGTTTTCATCAACATCCCGGGGAACCGTTCATGCCCTTTCCATTCCATTCCCCTTGGATCGATGATCATAGTCGATGGATCCGTGTTCATCTTTGGGCTTGGACCGGATGGCGTTTCAGAGGTCATGGTTTTTCCTCCCCAAAACAGGAAATTAACAAAGGTTTGATAAAAGATGGGTGTTTCTCGGGAAAAAAAGACATAATTTTTAAACAAGCCTGGAGATTGATAATCGCGAAGAAAGCGCGAACAGGCACAGGTATGATGTTATGATGACTTAGTGGAACAAGTATAGAGTGAAAAGCAGGAGAAGTCAAAAGGAAAGGTGAATTGTAGCGTTCCGTAGGGTGGTGGATCAGGAAATTTTAGGATGGGTTCCCATACTCGTCCGTTGAATCATGGAATAAACCTGCGTTATTTTAGAGATGTATCATCTTACGAATGGTCTCGTAGGGGCGCACGGCCGTGCGCCCTTACATGATGGTATTGGAGGAAGGGCTTCCTTCACTCCCTCCGGTCGTTCAGAATGACAAGAAAGGAGTAGGGCGGGTTCCATACCCACCGGACTTATGATGTAAATCCATTCATCTAAAACGAGATTCTTCAGCACTGCGTGCCTCAGAATGATGTTAAAGGTGTAGGGTGTGGTTGCCTGACCGCCCCATATGTTCCCTAGATTGGAGAGTTGTGACAATGGAGAAACGAGATTCTTCGGCACTGCGTGCCTCAGAATGACGTTAAGAGTAGAGCGGGTTTCCATACCTGGTCGCAAGGCTTCGCCTTGTTTACAGGAGAATTGCTCCACAATTCTCCATGGGCTTCTTCCCTTGATTTACCCTGGCGAGAATGGAATCTCGCCCTACGTAAGGCGGAATCAAATCATCATTCAAGTGGGCTCGTAAGGGCGACAGATCGGTCGATTTCACACGATGGTATTGGAGGAAGGGCCTCTTTCACTCTCTTAGGCTTTCAGGATGACGTTAAGGGGAGAGTGGGTTTCTATACTTGCCCATTGACGCATCGAATGAAGCCGGGCGAGAATGGAATCTCGCCCTACGTAAGGTGGAATCAAATCATCATTCAAGTGGGCTCGTAAGGGCGACCGGCTGGTCGCCCGTAAACTAATAAATCCTGCCCCTGGTTGAGTTTGCAACGCAAACTTTAAGGAAAACGAAGTTTTCCCTTGAGCATTTCGAAACCTCGGCGTGGTTTGAATGGGAGGAAATTCGCTCTCTTTAATCCATCAGAAACCCACCGTTGATATCCAGGATTTCACCCGTGATGAAATTGGCATCCTCGGAAGCCAGGAAGAGGACGGCTGAGGCAACCTCCTCCGGGGTCCCCAGTCTTTTCAGGGGAATAGCGTTGATGATGGATTTCCGTTTCTCTTCAGACCATTGGGCACTCATCTCTGTTTCGATGGCGTGTGGCGCGACTGCGTTTACATTAATGTTATAAGGTGCCAGGTGTAAAGCCAGGGTTTTGGTGAGATTGTCGACCGCAGCTTTGGAGGGTCCGTAACCAGGGGCAGAGGTGATGTCTCCAAGTTTCCCCGCGACGGAGGAGATATTGATGATTTTGCCTTGATTTTGGCGTTTCATCCTTATCGCAGCTGCCCTGCAGCAGTTGAAGGTGCCCGTGAGATTAACCTGAAGGACCGAGTCCCAATCCTCCTCCGTCATGCTTTCGATGGTACCGCGCCGGATGATCCCGGCGTTGTTTACCAGGATGTCTAAACGACGGAAGGATTGATCGATTTTTAAAAATAACTCTAGCACTTCATCTCGGTGGCCGACATCGGTTTCTACTGCGAGGCAATTTCGACCCAAGCGATGAATTTCCTTCGCTACCGCTTGAAGTTCCTGACCGGACTGACTGCTTGTTAGGATGAGGTCAGCTCCCTCAAGGGCAAAAGTGAGTGCGATGGCTTTGCCGATTCCCCTAGAAGCGCCAGTGACCAGGGCAACTTGTCCTGCCAGTTTCATCTTCGATCTCCACTACACAAAACCCCTTGTAAAAAATGGTCCAAATGGACTAATCTAGACCAGCGTTCCATCTGGCAATCTCGTAGATGGCGCTCCAATCATGATTTTCCATCCCATGGGCCATCGCCGCCAGGAATTTCTCACGTGTCACACTTGCGAAAGGCAATGGAGCGCTGACATCGGTGGAAGCTTGCAGCATGAGTTGGACATCTTTAAACCCGGATGCCAGATCGAATCCGGGTGGTACGAAATTACGCGTGGGGATATTTTCCACATAGCCATGAATGGCGGGATGGTCCAGGATAATGCGTAATAGTTTTTGCATGAGGTCAAAATCAATGTTGCTCTTCTCGGCAAAGGCGTAGACCTCAGAGAATAATTCGATCAGCGCGACGACCACAAAATTATTGGCAAGCTTCACGCTGTTGGCTACTTTGTGATCTTCGCCTACCCAGATCACGTTGGTTGCGAAGGAAGCGAAGACTTGATCACAGCGATCCACCACTTCCTTATCTCCTGCCACGTAGAGTGTCATAGTTCCCTCTTCAGCAGAATCGGGACGTCCCACCACGGGGCATGCGATATAGATGCTGCCATGATCTTGGTGAAGCTCAGCCATTCGAGTGGCACAACTGGGAGAGATAGTTGCCATGCCAACATGGATCCCTCCAGGTTTTAGACCGGCTAAGATTCCCTCCTCTCCAAGGGTGAAATCGAACATGGATTGATCGTCCATCAAGCAGGAGAAGACCAGGTCTACATCCGTGGAGGCGTCTTGGGGTGAGATTGCACCGGAAGCGCCCGCATCGAGGAGCGGATTCATTTTTTCCGGGCTGCGGTTGTAAACCTTCAAATCAAAGCCGGCTTTTAGGACATTTCGTGCCAATGGTGAGCCAACACGTCCCAAACCAATGAAACCAATCTGCTTAATGCTATTGGCCATAACAAAATCCTCCTCCATGTTGAGATGAGAAATAGCATGAACGTGATTTTTAAACTGTCCCAGGAGATGGACCAAGATCCTGGTTAGAAAAACCTGAAACTGTGAGAGTGATGATTCTATCGTGCAAGGAAACCTGTTGCAGGATCCCGCATTGGAAAAAATTTCGCTAACTACACTCAGGTTTTACGGGTTTCCCCGGGGTTAGAACCGTCTGAGTCCGAACAATTATCGAAAAACTACTGAAACCGCTCATTTAACTCTAAAGCGCTTCATCTGCAGGAAGAACCACAAATTATTTTTTAAAAAGCATCTCACCTGCTCGGATGGGTACCTCGAGATGATTTTCTTCAGGAGTGATGATACAGGAATATCCATCACTGTAGGCACAAAATGGATTGTAAGCCATATTGAAATTAATTTCGAACTGACCGTCTCGGAGCTTTCTAATTTCAAGATAACGACCGATGTCATAGGTCTCGCTGCCTGCGAGAGAATCTTTGAATGGAAGGAGATAGCCTTTGTTTCCGGAATAGATCGTGAGCTCAACCTCTTGGCCATCCACCTCAAATTGAAAGCAGCCATACCGAGTGAAGGTCTGCTCATCCCCGGTTGTAGTTTTCAATTGAACTTCTTCTTGCTCTTCGAATTGATCCACTTCGACGACTAAATCCAACTCAGGATTTTCGGGAAAATAACGCATCCCCTGGAAATTTTCCTTTTGTTCCTTGCTCAGGGGGCTGTTAGGATGTTTCAGAAAGAAAGTATCCCTTCGTTTTCGATAACTTTCGAGTTTGTTCATTGAAGGATCTGGCATCATGAGTTTGACATTGTCCTTTGTGAGATTATTCCGAGGACTATAACGTAGGTAGTGAGTTCGGTCAAGGTGGGGAACGGGCTCTGAAGACACCTTAAAGCGGGAAACCGGGGAACTGGAAGGGGCTCCGTGCATGGGAGAGATCTATAAAATGATCGAGATGAGTGACTCTCTGGAAGCACCAGAAAAATCGCAGGGCAAAGCTTATTTCCGCAGAGAGCGATAAGGGATTGGTAAGTTTTGGAACATTTATTTGAATGTATCCATTGGTTTTTCATGAGTATCGATATCTTGCCAGGAGCGTTTTGGGTTCGTCGATTGACAATCCAGGAGTATTAGATTACATTTTGTCTAGCGATTGGAACATCATAACACCATACCGCATGGGTTACAGAATTGTGCCCAGTTCGGATACGTTATATCGCCTCTCCTATCCAGATGCCTTGAAAGTGTCGAATTATCAGGGTGATTTTTGAAGGATCACTACAGGAGGGGTCAGTTTTCACATTTGGATTTGTGAAAGGATCTTTGCATGCTAGGTGAAATTTGGGCATCGTTGGCAGGTGTCGGTTTCGGTGTGTTTCAATCGATCAACCGTCGAGCAGCCTTTGGTATCGATGTCCTCCGAGCGACCTTCATTGTCCTCACTGTAAGCGCGATTTTCCTGGGTGTTGTATCCCTGCTGTTGGAGGATCTGGATTTACTCTGGAAAGCACCCCTTTCTGCCTGGGTGCTTTTCATCCTGGCGGGACTCATTCATTTTCTCCTAGGATGGACCTTGCTGAATGTCAGCCAGCGACGCATCGGTGCAGCGCGTACCGGGGCGTTAATTGGAACGACACCTCTTTTTGCCACCATCCTGGCAGCCATCCTGTTGGGTGAGTGGTTAAAACCTTTAGCCATCGTTGGCGTTGTGGTCGTTGTCTTGGGAGTGTATTTCACCACACCCAAAAACAATCCATCCAAAGCGAGTGGAAATCCATCTTCAACGCATGCCTTATCCTCGACAGGATTTCGGTCTTCCCTGACTGGGTTGGCCACTGCCATGTGCTGGGCGATCAGTCCAGTTTTGATAAGGCAGGCATTGGAAGGACTCCCTTCGCCCCTGTTGGGGGTGGAATTGGGCATGATCGCTTGTTCCTTGAGTTATGGCATTCTGCTATTCGGGCGACGGAATAGCCAAAAGGATGGAGCCCCATCCCGGGAAGCGATCATCCTGCTGACCATTGGTGGGGTCATTTCTGGAGCTGCCATCTGGGCCAGGTGGGCAGCGATCGAGTTAACCTCGGTGGCGGTTGTGACGACGCTGAGCCTGTTTTCGGTGGTTGTGGTCATGATCCTCTCACCGTTCGTTGTGGGTGGGAAGCAGGAGAGACCAACCATACAGGCGATTCTAGGTGCGGTTATGATCATTGTGGGTTCGGTTTTACTGGTGTTGGTACAAAATAAAACAATATAAAGACATCTACTCATTCAGGATGATAGGAGGTTAAACATGGCTAAGTATTTTGCGAAAGAGGACTTACCTCATTACGTCTCGACACGCGACACACGCGATCGGTTGGATATGGTCAAGGCTTCTACAGAACTTGGGGAGCACTTTATGGCTGATCGCATCATCTACCATCCAGGCGATGATTGTGCACCCCATTACCATGAAGGAGCGTATCATCTTTTCTACATGCTCTATGGGGAGGGTTGGGTTGATATCGATTATGAACGTCACCGCATGAAACCGGGTTCAACGATCGTGATTGCACCCGAGGAAGTCCACCAATTTAAGAACGATATGGAGGAGAATTTCGCTTTCCTCGAGTACTGGGCACCAAAACCCTCCGGGATGGTCAACGTTATCCCGGATGATATATGAACGTGGTGTGAAGCGGCCTGAGTTTCAGGCTACCCACTTTATCTATCGCATCTCAATCAACGACCTTTGAAGGAGGATCCATGGCTGAAACCTATGATATCGTCGTGGCGGGTGCAGGGCATAACAGTCTGGTTTGCGCCGCTTATTTAGCAAAAGCTGGGCTCAAGGTGCTCGTACTCGAAGCCAATTCCAATATTGGGGGAAACACCGCTACCGAAGAGGTAACATTACCGGGATTTAAACATGATGTGGCATGTAGCGCCTATGTGTTACTTCAGGCCAGTCCAACCATTCGGAATGACGAGTTGGGTATTGTTGAAAAATATGGTTTGAAATTCATCAAGCCCGATCCAGCGGTTACGATGCCTTTTGAAGATGGCACCAGCCTGACCATGTGGCAGGACCTGGATCGAACTGTAGATGAGTTTGCCAAGTTTTCAAAGAGGGATGCAGAAGCATACCGCCGTATCATCTCAGAATACGATGACATCAAATCGATCTTTGGAAGAAACCGTTATACACCAGTTGGCTACGGACCCTCTTTAGAAGAAATGCTTATGGAGCGTCCTGATGGAGCCCTCTGGTTGCAACGCTACAAACGCAGTGCGTTGGAAATCGTCAGGGAATATTTTGAAGATGAGCACTCACAGGCCTTTATGCTGGGTTTGTCCTCGATCACGGTTCAACCTATTGATCGTCCATTCACAGGGCGGTTGCCCTATGCCCTGGTCAATGGTCGCCAGTATAACTCTTGGATGACTCTGGTTGGTGGATCAGGGGGATTTCCAAATGCATTGGCTAAGTCCATTGAGGAAGAGAACGGCACCATTTTAACCAACAAGAAGGTTGTCGAATTGATACTGGAGGGCGGACGCTGTGTGGGAGTTGTAACAGCTGATGGGGAATCGTACCGAGCGGAAAAGGCAGTCGTTTCAACGATTCACATTCGACACTTGGTCGATATGGCGCCGCATGAGGCTTGGGGCGATACCTTCTATCACACGGTAGAAGGTTGGAATCCGGGCTTTACCTTCTTCGTAACGCACTATGCGCTCAGCGAACCACCGCTCTATCCAATTGGGGAAGAGCGAATGCCATGTGTAGCTGGTCTCATGGTTGGCACAGGGGATGACCTTATCCGTCTTGCTAGCGATATGAAACGTGGCGTTCCACATTTGGATCCGCCATTGCTTTTAGCGGTCTGCTCAACGGTTGCGGATGAGTCACGAACCCCACATGGGGGCCACACCGTGAAAACCATTTCCATTCAGCCCTATGATTTGAAAGATGGCGGGTCAGAAAAATGGAATGAGATTAAGGAAGAAACCGCAGATGTGATTCTGAACCACTGGCGAAAATTCGCCCCCAATTTAACGGATGATGTCATCCAGGCACGGCTCATTGAAAGCCCGCTGGATATGGAACGTCGCAATCTACATAATTTCCGCGGGAGTGGTCATGGTGGGGAGCTTTCACCCGCTCAAGCGGGTGCCATGCGTCCAGTATTCGGTTGGGCATCCCATCGCATGCCCATCCCGGGCTTGTATCAAACCGGATCCACGACTCATCCAGGTGGATCAGCGACGGCAGGACCGGGGAGGAATGCGGCTTGGGTGATCTTGGAGGATCTCGGGACATCCTTAGAGGCCGTCATTGCGGGGGAGCGATTGGATGAGTAGAGGTTTCGAGCGTATTCTGTTAGATAAATCTCGGAAAATTACACTCATATACCCTTGCTGGGTTGAGGAGGAAAAGGCATGGGACGCGTAAGGGCACGTGAAGAGATGGAACTGCTGGATCAAGGGGACGGCTGGGTTAAGTATAATGTGGCTGATGCTAAAGTCATGGGTGCACCCGTCATCTCCGCCAAACTATGGAAGCTGGAGCCTGGTGCGAAGTTGCCGGAACGGATCCAAGACTCTGTAGAGCGGATTTTCATCGTAGTAAGTGGAAGTGGAAACGCCTTCGTCGGCACAGAGCAGTTTGCGCTTGCACCAGAAGGTATGTTGTGGCTCGAAGAAGGGGATACTTACTGGTTTGAAGCCAGCGATGATGGTTTGGAACTCATGGAGAGTTATGCTCCGGGTGATTGAAACACTGGATGCTTGCTATTAAGTGATTTCTACATCGAATAACAATCCGTTGTCGATCGTAAAGGCAGCTCACTAACCGCCTGATCTTGAACCTGTATGGTCTGAATTTAGTGCGGATGCATCTTGCTAGGAGGTTGGAGGATGACAGGGCTTTTAGAAGGAAAGGTAGCCCTGGTAACAGGGGGAAATTCCGGTATCGGTAAGTCAACAGCCCTTCTCTTTGCTCACGAGGGAGCAAAGGTGGTGATCGCTGCCCGGCGAGAACAGGAAGGGAAGCAGACCGCCGAAGAAATCCGGACGAAGGGGGGAGAGGCGGTTTTCATCCAAGCTAATATCACCAAAGGGGAGCAGGTCAAATCCATGGTGGGGAAAACGGTGGAGGTTTTTGGGCGTCTGGACTGTGTCTTTAATAATGCTGGTCGTTCGGGCGATGCAACGATTCCTACCCATGAGTACCCAGAGGATCACTGGCAGCAGGTGATCGATGTAAACATCACTGGGACTTTTCTTTGTATGAAATACGAGATCCAGCAGATGCTCAAAGATGGAGGAGGGGTAATCGTTAATAATGCTTCTATCGCTGGCTTACGGGGAGCGAAGGAGATATCCGCCAGCTATGTATCCAGTAAGCATGGCATTATTGGCTTGACTCGATCCGTGGCGTTGGAATATGCTCCACATGGGATCAGGGTGAATGCCGTCTGCCCAGGTTGGGTAAGCACAGCCATGGTAGAAGGTGCTTTTGAACGAGATCCTAGCTTAGAAACGTTAATCATCGATCAAACAGGGTTGGGACGTATCGGGAAACCAAAAGAAATCGCCGAAGCTGTAGTTTGGCTTTGCTCCGATAGATCTTCCTTCGTAACCGGACACACCTTGGTTGTGGATGGAGGAATGTCGACTTAGAGTGGTTTCATCAAAGGATAGGTTTCGACGAGAATCGTATCAAACCTCTGGAGGATACACCAGGATTATTTTTAAACCCTAAGGTGGAAACGAATCCCTTGGGAAGGAGTATAGATGAAAACGCCAGAAGAGTACGTGGACAGCCTTCGACCATTGAAGAGAGACATCTATCTGTTCGGTGAGAAACTTGAAGATCCACTGGATCACCCAATTATCAAACCTTCAACCAATGCTGTCGCCATGACGTATGCACTGGCGCACGATCCTGCCTATCGTGATTTGGCTTCCGTCCCCTCCTCCCTTTCAGGGGATCGGATCAACCGTTTTACACATCTTCATCAAAGTGCACAGGAGTTGGTTACAAAGGTCAAGCTTCAGAGGGTCTTAGGACAAAAGACTGCGGTTTGTTTTCAACGCTGCGTGGGTTGGGATGCGATGAATGCCTTGGACAGCGTGACCCATGAGTTAGATGAGGCGCAAGACACCGATTACCATAAGCGCTTCCGAGATTTTCTAAGGTACGTTCAGGAGAATGATCTGGTCTGTGTGGGTGCCATGACGGATGTAAAAGGGGATCGATCCCTGTCACCCAGTCAGGGAGAGGATCCAGATCATTACATGCATATCGTTGATGAGAGGAAGGATGGCATTGTGGTACGCGGTGCCAAAGTCCATCAAACCGGCATCGTGAACTCGCATGAAATCATCGTTATGCCGACCGCTTCCATCCGTGAAGCGGATGCCGATTATGCCATTTCCTTTGCAGTTCCTACCGACACAGAAGGCATCACGGTGATCATAGGGCGGCAATCCTGTGATGCACGCTTGTTGGAGGGTGGAGAGATCGATCCAGGAAACACACAATTTGGAGGGCATGAGGGTCTGGTGATTTTCGAGGATGTGTTTGTTCCATGGGAACGTGTCTTCATGTGTCGTGAGTATCGATTCGCTGGCATGCTTGTGGAACGATTTGCCGCCTATCACCGTCAGAGCTATGGGGGGTGCAAAGTTGGCTTGGGAGATGTTGCTATTGGGGCCGCATCTTTGATCGCAGAGTATAACGGCGTAGACAAGGCTTCTCATATCCGGGATAAAATTGTGGAGATGGTCCATTTGAACGAATCCTTGTATTCCTGTGGTGTGGCGTGTTCATCGGAAGGGCAGGCCACGAAGACAGGGACGTATTTGGTGGATGTTATTTTGGCAAATGTGACCAAGCATAACACCACCCGTTTTCCATATGAGATCCTACGCCTTCTGGAGGATATCGCAGGGGGACTTTTGGTTACCCTGCCCTCGGAGAAGGATTATCGCCATGAAGAACTCGGTCCCAAGATCGAGAAGTATCTCAAGGGCAAAGCGGACGTTCCAACCGAATATCGGATGCGCTTGCTTCGCCTGATCGAGAATATGACCTTTGGACGAGCAGCCATTGGCTATCGGGCTGAATCCATGCATGGAGCGGGTTCGCCTCAAGCACAACGAATCATGATTGCCAGACGAGTGGATTTTGAAGAGAAGAAGAGACTAGCAAAGACGTTGGCTCGAATCCCAGAATAGGGGATGGATAAATAGAATCCGTACTTTCAAAAGGTAGGTGTTTCGTGAGTTAACCTTCCCGGAAGCTCAAAGCTTCCGGGAAGGT
>Ga0180438_10010990_pt1 | contig 11019 bp, 13 predicted proteins | sample SS_ome_12_FD_132455 | JGI IMG/M metagenome (GOLD analysis project Ga0180438, IMG submission 132455) | Hypersaline lake sediment archaeal communities from the Salton Sea, California, USA - SS_3_D_2 metaG | ecosystem: Environmental > Aquatic > Non-marine Saline and Alkaline > Hypersaline >... | reverse complement strand
GTCGGAGAAGTTCGCTCTGTACCGCAAGACGTTCACACTCGATCGCGGAGAGTGGCGGCTGAACTATGCAACGCCGAATATGCTCTCCATTTCGATTGAGGGTCAGGTGCTCAAGGGTGACGTGGACTTCATTCACACAGACGCTCTAGGCTGGATGATGGTGACTGGTCTAGGGAAGAGTGCGATTGGAGACGCGAATTCTTGGGTGCGTTCTGACTATCCTTGGGTTGTCGCGCCGAATGGCATCGAACACGAAGTCATCGATGTTGCTGAAGAGCTTGGCAAGACGCTTACTACCTACAACGTGGTGAAGAGCGACAACGAGTCGCGTTACACGTTGGGTGTCGTCTATCCGGCTCACAAGCTCGACGCGCACAAGGACTTCGCGACAACGGCAACAGTCGAGAAGGCGTGCTGGGGTTTCCTCGCGAACGCGAAGGGGGTGGGTCTGTATCACAAGGACGGAACGGATGGCGCTGGCCAGCCCGTCGAGTCCTACATCTACCGTGGTCCGGACTGGACGTTTCAACAGAAGGACGAGAACGGAGTCGTCAAGAGTGAGCAGATCGTGAAAGCTGGCGACTGGCTGATGGGAGTCGTCTGGTCGGAGAAAGCATGGGACGACGTGAAAAGCGGGCGGATCACCGGGTACAGTCTACAGGGCTGGGCGAAGAGGCAGCTGCGCTCGCTAGAATCCTCATTGATCGAAGCAGCAAGCAGCTGACAGAGTTCAGCGAGCGCTACTTCGTCGATGTTCGATGCCGAAATTGTGGCAAGCTGTGGTTCAAGTGGCTTCCGGTCACACGAATTGTAATCGAACTGCGTTGTACGCGCTGCGGCACGCATGAACGAAGGATGATTTTCGGAACCCTCCCCGAAGAGTGTTATCCGGAAGCTAAGGCTCTATTAGAAGATGAAGACCGAGATACATTGCACCGCCACCAGAAACATGGGATGTACGATTTAACGATACCCCGCTAGGGATTGAGGACATCGCACGGAGGACCCAAATGGCAGCGAAGAAGCGAATCAAAAAGAATGCGCCGAAGCCAGAGACGGAGCTTCAAGACCTCACCATCGACCGCGTCGATGGAGTCGATCGGCCAGCGAACGGTTCACCGTTCATGATCCTCAAGGCCGAAGACGACAATGAGCTTCGGGCGAATGCGGAGAAGCTGGCCGATGGAGCGCTGTCAGCGCTGAAGGCATTGAAGGGTGTCGCTCTCAACAAAGATGCCGCAGAGGCGATTCAGTCGCTCGCGGATCTGTTGGGCGTGAAGCTCACCGTTTCCGAGGTTCCGGAGGAAACCGAGAAGGACGAGGAAGCGGAACAGGCCAGCGCCGACGACAAGAAGGAAGAGTCCACGGACGACAAGGAGACAGAGGCAACTCCTGCAATGTCGGCCACGGACGTGAAGGCAGCGGTTGCAGAGGGCGTGCAGGAAGCCTTCAAGGCAATGCTGAAGGATGAGGAGCCTGTCTCCAAGTCCGACGACGAGACTCCCCCAGCCTCGCGACAGGGGGACGACAACGGGGCGAAGCGGGTCGAAAAGAAGGTCGGAGACGGTGTCTTCGAAAACATCTTCTTCGGACAGTAACCGCTGAGTATCCAGAGAAGGACGAAGGAGGAGAATCATGCCAAGCGTGCTGGGAGCATGGCTCGAAAAGGCTTTCACGGGTTTTGAGACTCCGGACATCACCGCACCTGTCGGTGGCGGTCTGTTGTCTCCGGATCAAGCGCGACGGTTCATCCGGGTTGCGATCGACTCGACGGTACTTGCCCGTGACGGCAGGATCGAAACTTCGAACTCTCCGAAGTTCGAAGTTCCGCGCATGACGATGGCCAGCCGCATCTTGCGGCGCGGCGTCGAGGGTGAGCGGGTTGGAGACACGGCCGCCTACGGTGGGGACGTGAAGCCGACTACGGCGCTCGTCGAGCTTTCGACCGTCCTGTTCAAGGGCGAGATGAAGGTGTCCGACGAGCTGTTCGAAGACAACATCGAACGTGGTGCTGTCGCGGACACTCTGGCCACCATGCTCGCAGAGCAAGTCGGACGCGATGTCGAAGAGATCGCGATCAAGGCCGACCTTCGGCGCAACGTGGGCGCGGACGCAGCGCTCGGCCCCGACCTCTACTTGCTCAACGGTCAGGACGGGATCATCCGGTCGCTGGAGACGGGCCTTCCCGCAGCGCAGTACATCGACCAGTCGGCAACCGCTGACTACGATGAACTGTTCGCTTCGATGATCGAGGCGCTGCCCGCCCGGTATCGCCGCAACTACAATCGGCTCCGCTTCTACACCACGGTCAGGCACCGTGACGGCTACCAGAAGGAACTCGCGGCTCGCGGCACCAACCTTGGTGACTCGGCCACTACGGACGAGATGGGAGAGCGGGCGCTTCGCTTCCGGGGGATTCCGGTGCGAGAGGTTCCGATCATGGAAGGAACCAGCACCATCAACGGTGCTCCGGTCGACTACAGCAAGTTCGCGATGCTCATGGACCCCAGCAACATGATCTGGGGGTTCTGGCGCAGGGTCCGAATCGAACGCTTCCGCGATCCTCGTGAAGGCGTCACGAGCTACTTGCCGACCGTTCGCTTCGACGTGAAGATCGCGGACCCGAACTACGGAGTGCTCTCGTACAACGTGAACCTGTAAGGTGAATCGCTGACGAAACCACTCTGAAGGAGGGCCAACATGGCGATCGACAGAAACAGAGACAACCTCGTTGGACGGGGCGGACAAGCAATCGTCCAACGAGGTATGTACCCCATGAATGTCCTCAACATCACGGGGGCCGTTCACGCGGAGTACCTCGTTGTTGGTAGGGACACGTATGAAGTCGCTGTCTTGGACACCGACTCCGGGGAGGATACTTCCGGAGGGGAGTTCAACAACAGCGAAGACCCGATCACCGCAACCATTGCCGCACATGGCCTCATTGTGGGGGACTTGATCAGCGTTCAAGATGCCCCCGTCGAGATCATGAGGGTGACATCGGTTGTGGACGCGAACACGGTCGTTCTCGCTCGCGGGGTGGCGGGGTCCACCATCGGCGCTCACGCGGATGCCATCGACATCTACAAGGGTGCTGCTTCGATCACTGCGGGCCGAATCGCTGTCGGACTGGACGACGCGGCCAAAGCTGTTTCCGATCTGGCAGCGGCACTTGCTGTCACGATCACCGAAGACGGAACCGAAAGTCTGGTGGGCGTCGACATCGGGAGCGACAACGTCTTGATGTACGTCCCCGGTCCTGTTGAAGACACGCGTGCCATCGACGATTCGAACATCACCGCAGACGCAAACGCTGCGGCCTTCTACGGTGGAGCGAAGGTCATTGGCCAGAACCTCTTGCTGGCTTCGCGTGTTCCGCTGGCTACGGAGGTCACGCTGGGTGAACTGGTCTTCCAGTTTCCGTTCACTCCGACCGCAGTCTTCATCGCAGTCGATGTGACGGCGACGGGTGCTCCGAAGGGCTGGGATGGTGCCTATGCCATCGGTGCAAACGGGCTGGTCACGATGGACAACGGCGGTGGAACTGCGTGGGCGACGACCGACACGGTAAAAGTCCTTGCCATCGGCTAATGGGACACGGGGAGGCCAAGAATGGCCGAACTGGTCACTCTCAATCAGCTGAAGGCGCGGCTTGGCATTCCTGAGATCGACCACCAGCGAGACGATTCTCTGAAAGGTGCGCTCGGCGCGGCTCAAGCAGCTGTTGTCGAGCGCACTCGTTTTGACGAGACGGGCGGCACGCGGGTTTCGATCTGCCAGCACATTCGCCTGACGCGGCCGTTCAATCTGCCGTTTCGTCCGGTGACATCGATCACCAGTGTCAGCGCTCGTCGCTACGGTCAGACGGAGAATACCACTCTCGTCCATGACTTGATCGATGCGAACGACGGAAAGCTCGTTCTGATCGGTGTGGTCGAGCCAATCTGGCCTTACCCAGCCTACTACGGACAGGTCTACCGTCAGCCGTACTGGAAACGGCAGCTGGAACCGATCTGGGAGATCGTACAGGTCACTTACGAGACGGAACAGCTGACGGCGGACAACGCAGACCCAAGGTTGGCCGACGCAATCATCAATCTCGCTGCCTTCTGGCATCACCGGGGAGCGGCAAACGCGCTCAACAACGCGTCTGCGGATGGTGCGCAGGAGGGTTACAGCGCGATGCCATTCCCTCCGTGGGTGACGAGTCAGCTTCTCGGACTCGGAGCCGTGGAGGGAGCGACATGGGTCTAGGTCCTTCTCCCCGCCATATGCTGTGGCAGGAGTTCATTGTTCTGAAGCCACGGCCTACAGAAGATGGTCAGGGTGGACGAACGAAGGAGTTCATCCCGGCAGGAACGGTGCAGGGCCGACAAGCGCGGGTGAATACGGACCCGGAACGTCTCGTCTCTTCTGCGATAGAGGACAACGAGACAACGCGTATCGTCTGCGACCTCACGCAGATCGAACACTACGGGGTTGACTCCACGTGTCGGCTTCTCAGCGCACGCGGTCAGCTGTGGGAAATCGTAGGCCGACAGACTCTCACCGATGAGTTGAGGGTTCTACTGTGCCGGTCGGTGGATCGCGAATGATGATATGGCGTACAGAGTCAGGGGACTCAAGTCCGGACACAAGAAGGGCCAGCTCAAAGTTCAGATCACGTTGGACCGCAAGGACTTGCGCAACGTCACTCGACGGTTCAAACGTCTGCCCATTGAAATGCAAAAGGGCGGTATCGAAGCCTTCGAAACAGCACTCAAGGCTTTCACAGATGATGCAAAACGTCGTGCGCCGAAGGCATCCGGTAAGCTGCGAAACGCGATCAAATACTACGTTATCGACCGCAAGACTGTCATCTCTGCATTCATCGTTGTTGACGTGCCCTACGCAGCGGCCGTCGAGTTTGGAGCGAAGCGTCACAAGAAGAAGTACAAGAAATTCCTTATCAACCAGCTGGAACGCTGGGCCGAATTGGTTGGGAAGCCGGGAGAGGAAGGGGCCATTGTCACTGGCCGGTTGGTCAAACGAAAACAGCCAGCCCAACCTTTCATGCGCCCCGCCTTGCGTGCTAATCGAAAGAAGGTAGTTGATCAGCTGGTGAAAGACCTTCGCAAAGCGATCAAGAGAGCAGTGAAACCAGAGGCAAAAGTAAGCGGCGGCCGATGAGCGAAGCGTTTGGACAACTTCAGCAAGCTCTGTACAACCACTTGAAGGCAGATGCAGAACTCATGGCTTTGATCCGAGACGTGTTTGATCAGCCACCGCAAAATGAACCCTACCCCTACGTTACGATCGGCCCGTTCGACTCAACTCCCGTGGTCAACCGAAGCGATTCAGAGCGAATGGGAGTAGACACGGACATCTACACGGACGGGGAATCGTGGGTTCTGGGCCAAGCAATCAAGAACCACATGATGCGTCTCCTCCGTCATGCACGGCTGGAAACGACCGATTACGTCTTCTATTTTCGGCCCGAATTCTTCTCCCAGTTTTACGATACGGACGGCGATGTCCGCCAGATAAATCTCCGTTGGCTGGTCTTCGGGATGACCCCAACTTGCCAGTAACACCTTGGAGCGGGGTTCCCTGTAGAGTATAAGGAGGACGAAATGAGCAAGATTGTCAGATTGAGAGAGTCAAAGGTGATCCGCAAGAAAAACAGCGGTTTCACCAGCTACCCGAAGGGGGTGACTTCCCTCCCCGACGATCTCGCGGACGAAATGCTCGCATCGGGCGCGGCCGAGCCGGTCGCGGCCCCGCCACCCGTATCGGCTCCTGCACCGAAGCCTGAGCCGGTGGGTGATCAAGAGAACGAGGAGGATTGATCGATGGCCGCAATTCCAATCACGGAAGTTCAGCCGGGTGAAATCGTCAAGGTGACTCCCGCTGTCGTCGCGGACGGCGACACGTTCGTCAACAACGGCGACGTGGTCTTGCTCGTTCGTGCCGCCGCAGCAGCAAACAACCTGCGAGTGGAAGGCGTCAACGACCCGTATCGACGGGACGGCACTGTGCAGTGTGGAGCGCTGACTGCTGCGGGAGACTACGGAGCCATCGGGTTTCTGAATCCGATTGCGTTCAACGCTGCCGGGGAAGTCGAAGTGAACAACGAGGCTGGAGCGCCGACCGTTGCTGCCATTCGACTGATCCGCATCTGAGGAGGGTGACATGGCGCAGCTTGCAGTGACAGAAATTCCGGCAAACGCTGGTAGTGGTGGTGACATCCCCATGACGGCGGGCGCGGCCGGTGGCCACACCGTCCTCAACAATGGGGACATCGCGATCATCGCGGAGAATGTGGGCGCAGCAACCCGCATCATGCGGATCGAAAGCGTGGCCGAACCCAACTACGGTCGCACCAACAACGACACCAACAACAAGTACAACGTGTCGCTCGACGCGGGTGAAATCGCGGTTGTTGGCTTGCTGAAACCAGCCGGGTTCAATTCGGGCGGGGCCGTTACCATCAGCTTCTTGAGCGGCGGTAACGAAGCCGACATTGAGGTCGCAGCCGTCCGGTTCATTCGGCCGTAACGCGACGGAAGGAGGAATAGAGGATGGCCAGTTCCGCAATTCCCGGCTTTGAAGGACACGTCTTCGTCTCGACAGACGGAGGGACGACCTTCACGAAGCTCTGCGAGCTTCGGGAGGTGACGCTTACCGTCGAGCGTGACACAATCGACGTAACCTCGCACTGTTCGAACGGATGGAAGGACAACATCACGGGCAATGCAATGTGGAACGCGTCTGCCGATGCACTCTACGTCCAGACGGATGCTCCGCAGAATGCTCTGTGGGACGCATTGATCTCCCGCGATTCTCTGCTCTTCCAGTTCATTCCGAAGGGTGAGAACGCTCAGACTGGTGATCAAATTTGGCAAGGAACCGGGATCATCACCAGCTACGAGCTTTCGCTGCCGAACGATGACGCATCGGCGGTCAGCGTTGAGATTCTCGGACAGGGCGAGATTCAGCGAATCGCCGCTCCGTAACCACATAGACGGCGCATGAAGCGCCACGAAAGGAGAGCACTAAGATGCCAGCCATTCGTTCAGTACCTTTCGATCTACTGGATCGCCCCCGTAACCTTCGGTTCGACGTGAACGCTCTTGCTGATTTGGAAGAGCGAGCAAAGGCCGGGATCGGGACCATCTTCAGCGAGGAACGCGCCGGGTTCAACTCGGTGCGTCTTGCCCTGTGGGCAGGGCTGAAGCACGAAGAGCGCACGCTTAACCCGGATCGTGTCGGGGAACTTATCGGAGAGTTCCTGACAGGTGGCGGCGACTTGCAGGAAATCATGTCGGTCGTCACGGATGCCATCAACGCATCCGGTCTATTCAAGGTTGAGGTGGCACGCGAGGGAGACGAGGGGGAAGGTGAGAAGAAGGAGGGTGACCAGAAGCCCCCAAACCCCAAAGGGGCGGAGACGACGTAGGCCGTCTTCGCTCTTTCCAACGCTGGCTCGAAATCTGCGAGCCAGTTGCGTACAACCTCGGTCTGAAACCGGACGAGTTCTGGTCGATGACCCCTCGCGAGTTCCAGATGTATGTCGAGGGGTACGAATGGCGCGAGGATCGCGAGTACGAGAAGCTGGCGCTTCTAACTTCGTACTTGATCTCTCCTCACGTCAAACGTGGCCGTGCGCCCTCCCCGAAGAAACTGTTCGATCGCTGGCGCAAGAAGCCAAGCAAGGGTGCCGATGGCACACAGTTTCTTTCAGAGCAGGAAAAGTTCAAAGCGCTCTGGGCAAAGGTGGAACTCAATCGTCGCCGCGAAGCGATGGAGGCCGCACGCAAAGCTCGTTTGGAGAAGGCGGCTAGGTGGATGGGGTTGATACGAGAGGAATAGTGACGTGCCGGGTGGTGGATTTGTAGTCGGTTTGGCTAACCTTACGCTGCGTTTTACTGCGCAGACGGGTCAGCTGGAACGTGATCTTAACGACACGGCTCGGTCGTTCGTTAATACGATGGACCGTCTTGAAGCGCGGAGCAAGATTGCCACGCTCGGCATGACGGTCCCACTGGGAATTCTCGGCTCTGTGGCCACTCGTGCAGCCATTGATTTTGAGGACTCCTTTGCAGGTATCCGCAAGACTGTGACCGTAACTGGCACGTCTATTGAGCGAGAAGCTAAGTTCGAACAGTTGGAAGGTCAGATCAAGCAACTCTCCACGCAGATTCCATTGTCGACCACTGAACTCAACCAGATGGGTGAGATCGCTGGTCAGCTGGGTGTCGAGTTCGAAGATTTGATTCCCTTCTTGGACACCACGGCTCGCGTAGCCGCAACCACATCACTGTCGGCAGAGGAGGCGGCATTTGCAATCTCTCGGCTTGCCGGGGTCGCAGGGCTGACAACGAAGGACTTCAAGGGCTTGGGTTCTGCCATCATTGAACTCGGCCGAAACTTCAAGACCACGGAGCAAGACCTTGTCAACATGACCATCCGCTTCGCTGGTCTTGGTCGAAACATCGGCATGAGTATCAATGATATGCTTGCGTTCTCAGCCGTTGTTCGATCGGGTGGTTCGTTTGCGGAATCCGGTGGAACCGCAATGGCGCGTATCTTCAACATCCTTGCGCTGGAAGCGGCTGGAGCCGGAAAAAACATGAGGCGTCTCAACGATTTGGTCGGAGGAGACTTTGCCAAGTCGTTCGAAGATAACGCGACCCAAGCGATCGTAGACGTAGTTCAAGGGTTGCGTCGGTATAAGCAGGAAGGCAAGGCGCTAACTCCTGTCATCAAGGAGTTGTTCAAAGCGAACGTCAGAACGGGTGTTGCCCTCAATGCTTTGATTAACCAAGTTGGAAAGGGCGGCATTGTCGATGCACTGGAGCAGTCGAAGAAAGCATTTCAAGACGCAAAGGTAATTGTAGAGGCTTCTGAAGAACGCTTCCAAACGACAGCACAACAGCTGAAGTTGCTCCGGAACAACTTCGACCTTGCCGCACAGTCGGCAGGGCAGTCCTTCACCGAAGCAATCCGTGCGGCCATTCCGCCCATGATCAAGATGGCGGGGACGCTACGTCGACTTGCGGACGGCTTCAACGAACTCCCAAAATGGGTTCGACTCGTTACAGTTTCGATTTTGACGCTTGGTGTAATCATTCCGCCAGTGCTTGTCCTCATATCGCAAATGCTAGTTGCTCTTACGCTTCTTGGCCTTGATGCAAAGCTCGTTGCACTTCGGTTTGGTTTGATCACCGTTGCTCTACTTGTTCTGAGTGCTGCCATTGTTGGAATGATCACGCTGTTTGGCAGCTGGAGCAATGTTATGAAGTCCCTCAATCTTCTTGGATTGAGGGTCATTGCTGAGATTGTTGTCGAGTGGAAGAAGAACATTCGCGACATGAAGGCCCTCCTTGCCGAGTTCGCAAAAGCGATCAATCGACTTATACCGGGAGACGCACTCGATCCGTTTTCTGATGCTGCGATTGAAGCCTTCGTGAAAACGGCCAATGTTGAACTGGAGCAAGCGAAGAAAATTCTTGAGGATGTAAAAAAGGAACAAATAGCGCTTCGAAAGGAAATTGCTGAAGAGGTCGAGAAGAATGGTGTTGTCGATTCCTTGAAAGTAATGGAGAAGGAACTCGACAAGGCTGAAAAGGAGGCGGAACAAAAGGTAAAGGCAATCGAAGACAAGCTGAAGGCGGGGGAATTCAAACCGTTCGAACAGATCGAACTGGAACTGGCAAACAAGCTGAAGATCATCTCGGCGCGTGCGTCCATCTTCGGTTCTGAAATGGACGAAGCCGCAGAACGCTCGAAAGCGTTTGAAGCGGCACTTAACGACGCGGCCAAAACTGTTGCATTCACCGGAGACGCGCTTACCCCCGCTCTGGAAAAGATTCGCGCCCAGTTTCTGACGATAGAAGACCCGGTCGATGCCGTTCAGACAAAGCTAGCGGACCTTAGCCGCGAAGCGCGAGTTCTCGGAATGGACGTATCGCTGGAACAGTGGCTCGACGTTTTCCGCGAAAAGTTGCGGGAGCTTGCGGCACAGGGGCTGGACGAAACAAACGAAAAGGTCCGCGCCCTCAAAGCTGGAATGCTCACTTTGCAACAGGCGACTGATCCAACTGCGGAAGCGCTGGCGAAAGCGGCAAAGAAGACAACTCCACTTTCGTCTGGGCTGGAGAAAGCGGAAGCCAACGTCAGCGCTCTTGAAGACGAACTGTCCAGCTTGCGTAGCAACTTCCCCGACCTTTCCGAATTCGAACTGCTACAGAAGGAACTCAAACTTCGCACCAAACTGACGATCGAAAAAGCGAAGGTGGAGAAGATTGAGGCGGACGAAGCTGCCAAGCGAGCTGCCAACGATTTTCGCAAGCAACTTGCTGGTGTGAGTGGACAGCTTAGTTTGCGAGCCGGGGTTTTCGACCTCGGCATCGAAGACCAAGTTGAGGAAGCTGCAAGTGCTCTCAACTCATTGTTGGAGCAAGCAACAGCCGATCCGAAACTTGCCGCTACGCTCGTTCCTGAGATTGCACTCATTCGCAGCGAACTGGAGAGTCTGGAAACTTCCATTTCGATCATCAATGGAATCGGAGAGGCTTTTGACCTTGTCGGCAAGTCGATCACCGGCACATTTAGTCAATCTGTTTCTGGCATCCTGCGAGGGACGCAGACGATTGAGGAGGCGTGGTTGAGTCTCGGTGAGAACTTGGTTGTGTCCTTTGCCAATGCAATGGTGCAAGTCATTACTGACTTCATCATGACCCAAGCGAAGCAACTTGCGATTCAAGCGGCAACGTCAGCGGGAATCATCAAGATCAAAGCGGCAGAAGCAACAGCATCATCCGAAGAGATGCAACAGCTTGCCAAAGTGCTTGCGAAGATCGCAGCTTCGCAGACGGCAACTGAAGCGGCTGAGTCGACGGCGCGGGTTTCAACTGCGGTGGCCGAAACAACAACGAAGGAAGGACTAAAATCCGGGGAACTCACAACAACTGCTGGGGTGGAAGCGGGGAAGACTGCGGCGGAACAAGCTGGCTCGCTTACGCGTATTGGACTTGC
>Ga0180438_10010988_pt1 | contig 11020 bp, 8 predicted proteins | sample SS_ome_12_FD_132455 | JGI IMG/M metagenome (GOLD analysis project Ga0180438, IMG submission 132455) | Hypersaline lake sediment archaeal communities from the Salton Sea, California, USA - SS_3_D_2 metaG | ecosystem: Environmental > Aquatic > Non-marine Saline and Alkaline > Hypersaline >... | reverse complement strand
GGTTTCAACCCGGCATCTTGCAGCGCCCGGCGCACCTGCCTGGCCCGCTCCGTCCTATTCGGCGCCAGCTTGTGAACCACCAGCGGCTCGGCCACCAGTTCGCCAACGGTTATCAGCGGGTTGAGCGACTCATAGGGGTCTTGAAAGACCATCTGAATGTGGCGCCGGATTTCCTTCATAGCTGGGCCTTTGAGGCGCGTGATATCCTGACCGTCGAAGAGGACAGCCCCCTGAGTGGGGGTTTCCAGGCCCATCAAGGTCAATGCCAGGGTAGACTTGCCGCAACCGCTCTCGCCCACCAGAGCCAGAACCTCGCCACGTCCCAGCTCAAAGCTGACGTCGTCTACCGCGTGCACGTATTTGTTGGCAGTGTGCCAGAACCCGGCCGCCTTTGCTGGGAAAAGTTTGCGCAGATTGCGCACTTCGAGAATGGGGGCTTCGTTCATCTCGTCTCGAGTTGGTGGCAACTTGCGACGTGAAGACCATCCAGCCGGTGCAAGGCAGGTTGCTGATGGTGACAACGATCGAAAGCGGCCGAGCAACGGGGCGCAAAGCGACAGCCAGGGGGTAAGGCATCCAGGCGCGGTGGGTAGCCAGGGATGGCTATCAGCTCATCCTGTGGTTTCGATAGGTCGGGAAAAGCGCCGAGCAGTTGCTGAGTATAAGGGTGCTTCGGATCATTGTAGATGGTATTCACATCAGCGTATTCGGCGGTCACGCCTCCATACATCACCAGCACTGTGTCACATATCTCAGCCACCACACCCAGGTCATGGGTAACCAGGATTACGGCCAATCCCAGTTTCTCGCGAAGCTTTGCCAGAAGCTCAAGGATTTGAGCCTGGATCATTACGTCCAACGCTGTCGTAGGTTCGTCGGCGATGACCACCTGGGGGGCGCAGGCCAGTGCCATAGCAATCATTGCGCGTTGTCGCATCCCGCCTGAGTACTGGTGGGGATATTGGTTCCTGCGCCTGGCGGGGATACCCACCAGTTCCAGCAACTCGGAGACACGTTGCTCAAGGAAGTTCTTATCCCCCGCCAGGTTGTGGCGTACAATCACCTCAGCGATTTGATCACCGATGGTGCGCACCGGGTTTAGAGCATTCATAGCGCCCTGAAAGATCATTGCGATGTCTTTCCAGCGCATATCCGCCACATCCGCCTCGCTCAGCGACAGCAGGTCGCGTTCCAGGAAGTTGATCTGGCCACTCACAATCCGGCCTGCCGCTGGCAGCAGGCGCATCAGGCTGAGCATCAGCGTGGTTTTCCCGCAACCACTCTCACCCACCAGTCCCAATATCTCGCCTTCGCGCAAGATGAAGCTGACATCCTCCACAGCGTGGGCCGGGGGCTGGTCACGGCTTACGTAGTCAATAGACAGGTGACGAACGTCAAGCAGAACCGGGGCGTGCTTGAAGTCGAGCATCACGCGATTTATCCTTCTATGGCTCTTGCATCGACGGCGTGAGTTGGAGGACGCGCTGGGCGAGCGACCATTTCTGCGCCGACGGATAAGTGATGGGTTTCCAGGCGTGGGTTGAGGACTTGCTCGAGCCCATGTCCCAAGAGCGTGCAGCCCAGCACGACCCAGACAATACCAAAGCCGGGTGTGACTAAGGCCCACCAGGCGCCAGCGCTCATCCCACCCCGGGTGAAAGCGAAGTTTAGCATTTGCCCCCAACTTAGCGTCGTCGGGTCCGAAAGACCCAGGAAGCTGAGCGTGCTTTCGTTGAGGATGGCCAGTGAGATGACCAGCACTGTGTTAGCCACCATCAAGGGCAGCACCAGGGGTAGGATGTGACGGCGAACGATATACATGTTGCTGGCGCCAATCGCCCGTGCCCGGAGCACAAACTTGCGCTCCTTGACTGATAAAGCCTGAGAGCGTACCAGGCGAGCTGTGCTCGTCCAACCCAGGATGCCAATCACGAAAATGATGTTCAACAAGCTGGGCTTGGTGAGCGCCACCAACACTACGGCCAGCGGCAGGTCAGGGATGACCAACATGATGTCCGTCAGGCGCATAAGAACGTTTTCAGTTCTACCCCCATAAAACCCAGCTACAATGCCGATCACGCCGCCGATGACGATAGAAATAAATGAAGCGAAAAAACCGACTGTTAGCGACACGCGCGCGCCGTAGATAAAATTAGAAAGCACGTCCTTGCCAGCGTCGTCGGTGCCCAGCCAATGTTCGGGGCTGGGTGGGGCATAGATGTCGTCAATCGTCACCTGAATGGGTGCCTTGGGGTCGTAGGGAGCGATCCAAGGCGCAAGTACCGCCATCGCCACGGCAGCGATCACCATGATCAGACCCACGATCCCCATCCGGTTGCGCTTGAAACTGTTCCAGAATCCTGTGAAGCTGGAGACTTCGACTTGAACGGTCATCAGCTAACCTGCCCGTACCCGGGGATCGAGGTAGGAATACAACAGATCTGCGATCAGATTGGCAAGTATCACGCTGACCGCAATGAGCAGAAACGCTCCTTGCAGCATGGGATAATCGCGCCGCCCCACCGCCTCAAAAATGGACTGCCCCAGGCCCGGCCATGAAAACACCGTCTCGATTTGGATAGCGCCAGCCACTGTGAAGCCGAGGTTCAAGGCGATGATGGTAACCATAGGCAACATTGAATTACGCAGGGCGTGGTCCTTCAGAATCTGAAACGTACTTAACCCTTTGGCTTTGGCGGTCAGAATGTAGTCCTCCGAAAGCACATCCAAAACGGTGCTGCGCATAATCAGCATATACTCACCGACGAAGACGATGGTGAAGGTGAGGGTTGGCAGTATCATATGGCGAGCAGTATCGAGCCATTCCTCCCAGACACCTGCAAAGTTGGCGCCAGGGGTGGCTTTGCCACCAATTGGTAGGCCAAATTGGCGGCTCCCGATGAATAGCAGGATGATCCCCAGCCAGAACGTGGGCAGGCTCCAGGCCATAAGACTGCTGACCAGGGCTGCATAATCAACCGCAGTGCGCGCTCTCCAGGCGGCTACCAACCCTAGTGTGATCCCAATGATGATAGCAAAGATCTGGCCAGCCCCCACCAGCAGTACTGTATTCCACAAACGCTCGATCAGCATATCGGCCACTGGTCGATTGGTATGGTAGCTGATGCCCAGTTCTCCGCGCAACAAATTGCCCACGTAGATAAAGAACTGTGTCTGCATCGGATTAACTGTGCAGCTCCCCAGTTTCAGCGGGTTCAGGGTCTCAAAACAGTTAATCACCGGCTTGTCCAGACCGAACCGGACGCGAATTGCTTCTATGGCCTCGACGGTCAGGCGTGGGTCACGCAGTCCGGCCCGGGCCGGGTCGCCGGGAAGCACCCGAAAGAGAAAAAAATTGAGTACGATGACAAACACGATGGTAAAAAGGGCCCAGCCGATCTTTTTCAATAGGTATCCATAGCCGCTCACTGGTCGCTCCCCGTCTCCGACTCGTGTTGAACGGTGGCCGGGCGATTGAGCCGAATCGCCCGGCCATCAGGCATCGAGTTATTTGACCGGTTCGATGACCACCAGCGAGGTGACGTCCGAAAGTTCGACCTTGGGCTGATCGGTGATCCAGCCCTGGAAGCGATCGCTGCGGTAAGCCTGGGTCGCTTGCGCGTAGTAGGGTATGATGTAGGCTATGTCCCGGTGCAGGACTTCCTGCATCTCCCAGATAATCTCGCGGCGTTTTTCCGGGTCGAGTTCGGTGGCTTGTTGGGCATACAGTGCATCGAATTCAGGATTGGAGTAGCCGGTTTCACTGTTCCCGGTCGGGATCTCTTCGGTGAGATGCACACTCAGCAGGAAACCGGGATCCGGGTCAGAGCCCCAACCCCAGATGATGACGTCGTAGTCAAAGGTCGGACAGCACACTGACGTGAGCGCATCCGGGTCAAGGGCCTGAGGCTGGAGTTTGACCCCAACTTGTCCCCAGGTCTCGGCCAGCAACTCGGCGATGCGCGGGGCGGTGGCGCTGTCATTGGGCCAGTAGAGGCGGAATTCCAAGGGGTTGCTGCCATCCGGCATTTCGCGCACACCGTCGCCATCTGTGTCGGCGTAGCCCGCCTCGTCGAGGATGCGATTGGCCTCGTCGATGTCGAAAGCGTAGTCCTGGATGGTGTCATTGTAGAACACGCCCAGGCCGTCGGGGATGAGCGTCAGGCCGGGCGTCCCCAGGCCGAGCAAGACAACGTCGATAATCTTCTGTTTGTCGGTGGCGTGGGCCAGGGCCAGGCGCACGTCTCGGTCGCCTAAGGCGGGGTGCCCGGAGCAGACGCCGCCGTCCTCTGTGGGACAGGTTTCCTCAATGGTCAGGTTGGGGATGATGTCGGTTACTTCGGGCGCAAGGGGGGCGCCGGTAACCAGTTGGGCGTTCTCGGCGTTGCGCAAGGCGGGGACCGCCGTGTTGGGCATTTCGGTGATCATGTCTACCTGACCGGTAATCAAGGCTTGTACTAGCGCGTCTTGGTTGTCAAAGGTTTGGAATACGACCTCGTCGATGTTGGGCGGCGTCAGGAAATGGTCCTGGACGGCGGCCAGGTGGACAAATTCACCTTGCCTGTATTCCACCATCTTGAATGGGCCGGTGCCGATCATCTCTTCATTCTCAAACTCGACGGCGGCGGTGGGGTCGTCGTATTCCGCCCAAATGTGTTCGGGTATCACGTAAAGGAATACGAGTTGGCTCTCCATATTGGGGATGGCCTCCGTCAACGTGATGACTAGCGTGCTGTCGTCGGTTGCCTCGACGCTCTCAAAGTATTCGGTGTAAACCGGCAGAAACGGAAAATCCTCGTGCTTCTGGTAGAAGTTGTAGGAAAAAGCGATATCTTTGGCTGTGAGCGGTTCTCCGTCGTGGAACTTGACATCGTCGTGAATCTTAAAGGTCCAGACCGTGCCGTCGTCGGAGACTTCCCAACTTTCGGCTAGGCCAGGCTTGTAGGTGCCGTCCAGTTGCGGTTCGAACATCGAGTCGTACACCAGCTCAAATACGATGTATGCTTCGGACAAGACGGCTGTGCCTGGGTTGAGGGTGTCGGGACTGCCACCCCAACCAATGCGCACGATCTCCGGCTCCATAGCCTCAGCCGGCGTTTCGGTGGCGGCTGGTTCGGATGCTTCGGCGGGGGCCGGTTGTGGAGGCTCGGTCTCGGCGGGGGGCGCTGGAGCCGCTGGGGTGCCGACGCACGCTGCCATGACCAGCACGAGTACCAGTAACAGAGCAAAGTACCAGAGTTTTCTTCCGAACATCTTTTCTTCTCCTTATTTTTGTGTCATAGGTGACCCAACGGGTCGCGGTTGATAAAACGGAGTTACACTACAGGTCTCAACCAGATCAGAAGGCAGACTTGTACGCTTGTGGTGCTCCCTGGCACCGTGGTCAAGAAGCAAGGCGCGCGCCTTGTCGTCATCAAGGAAAACACCGACCTCGGACAGCATCCGCAGCGTGGCCTGATGGATGGCGCGCACTTCATTCTGCAACAGAATTGTCAGTTGCATCGTGTCCCCTGCTAGAAAAACTCACCCTGTACGAACCTACGGGCTGTCTCGGCCAGGATCGCTGCCCCAATCGGCAGCGCTGCCTCATCCAGGTCAAAGGTGGACGTGTGCAAATAGCGCTGCGCGGTGCCAGGTGGTTTAACACCCAGACGAAACATAGCACCCTTGGTCAACTTTGACATGTAGCTGAAGTCCTCGGCGCCCATAGTCTTCTGCTCACTTCCGACTTGCTCCGCCCCCAGAAGGTCACCCCCCACCTGGCGCAGCCAGCCGACGACGGTGGGGTCGTTGTAAGTGGGCGGGTAGCCACGCTCAATCTCCAACTGGTAATCGCCTCCCAGTGCACGAGTGATCATCATGGCGTTTTCGACTTCCTGGATAAGCTGCTCGCGGATCTCATCGGCGAAGCTGCGCAAGGTGCCTTCCAGATATACGGCATCGGGGATCACGTTGTCGGCGCTGCCGCCACGAATGACGCCCACGGAAACGACGGTGGGCTGTAAAGGAGCTACCCGTCGGGAGGGGAGCGCGTACAGGGCATTGAGCACGTGCGTAGCCAGCCAGATGGGATCAATTGATTGGTGTGGGAACGCGCCATGTCCACCCTGGCCTACGATATGAGCCCGAAAGGTGTCCACCGCAGCGCCGACCCATCCATCACCCACACAGATATGTCCAGTCTCCAGCGACGAGTTCACATGCAGAGCAATCACCACATCCACACCGTCCAGCGCGCCGTCGGCGATCATGCGGGGCGCGCCGCTAATTCCCTCGTCGTCGGCTACCTCCTCTGAGGGCTGGAAGAGAAAGCGCACCTGGCCGGGCAGCTCCTGGAGACTGAGCAGCGTAGCGGCCCCCAGCAGCATAGCCGTGTGTGCGTCGTGACCGCAGGCGTGCATGCAGCCCGGCACCTGGGAAGCATATGCCACCTGGTTTTCTTCGTGGATGGGCAAAGCATCCATGTCTGCCCGGATGGCGATGGTGGGACCCGCTCCCCATCCCAGGTAGCCTACCACCCCTGTTTTGCCCACACCCCGCTTTACTTCAAGGCCCAGATTCTCCAAGGTCAACGCTGCCAACTCGGCTGTGTGATGAACTTCAAAGCCCAATTCGGGTTGGCGATGGATGGTCCTGCGCCAGTGGGTCAGTTGTTCCTGAATCTCTTGCGCTGCTGCTAACATGGTTCTCCTGGTATCTCGTTTGCTTGACCTGGCGTCGAGTATGCTGCTCGCGGATTTCTTGAAGGATTTCTAACTTCTCGTCAATGGCTGCCCCTAGCCACCTGCAACCTTTATCTGCACTCCCCAGCCGGCCGTCCCCGTAGATCCCACTGACAGTATCGTCACGCCAGGGAGGATTGGCGATCAACCTGCCTGCCTCCAGCCAGTCCATAGTATAGTTGGGCGTGCTGATGAAGTCGGTTTCAGTGGTCGCGCGATCCATGTGGACCAGGTCAGGTCGCAAGTGCAGAATGTAGCTGGTTTCCAGCTCGCCGCCGTGTCCCATACCGCCTGGCTTGCTCTGGCGATAACGTTCCAAGGCGGGGCCAGTGGTGTGCAACCACTCGGTGGCGACAAATGTGTGAGGGTGGCGTTCGCCAGCATATTTGACCACATTGACCAGAAACGAATGGTTGCCACCGTGTCCGTTGGAGAAATAGATCATCCTGGCACCGAGTTTCACCAGTCTTCCTACGATCTCAAGGAAGAAGTCTTCAAAGACTCGCCCCCCAAGGTTTAAGGTGCCAGGAAACTCACGGGTGTGGGTGCTGACGCCATACGGCCAGACGGGCAGGCAGAAGACATCCGTTGGTACGACATCACTGATCCCCTGGGCAATAGCCTCCACAATCAGGTTGTCAGTGCTCAACGGCAGGTGATACCCATGCTGTTCGGTATGGCCGGTGCTGATAACGACGATACGATGTGAGAGATCAGCCGGAAAATCGATACCCACCTTGCGCTGGCAGGGTACGTCAATCACCTCCAGCCCATAAGCACGCAACCCCTGATCCCCATGTCCATTAAGGAATACGACTTGTTCAAATGCCTGAGCTCTCAACTCGCGCTGTATGCCGAGCAGTACGCGGCGCAAGAGCACTGGGCAAACGTGTAGTTGGCCTGCCGCATCTTCCTCCGCCCGTCGAAAGCCATAGGGTATCGGAGGCAGGACAACGGCTTGGCCTGATTGAGCCGTATGGGGTTTTGCCCCACTGAGTTGGCCCTCAGCCAGCAACTTCCTGATGATGGCCACACAGTCATACTCGTCCCGGCCTAATGGGATCAGCAAGGGCAGGTGACGCGGCAGCACTGCTATCTCAGGCCAGGTAAGGTCGGCATAGTGGATCACTTACGCACCGTCACCTCGATCCAACTCAGAGCAAATACCAGTCCAGGAAGCGCTCCAGGGTATCGAAGAAGTGCAACACGTTATCCTTCCTCAGGAATCCGTGACCCTCGTCCTCATAGACGACGTACTCGAAAGTCTTGCCTTCTCGCTTGAGTGCTTCCACAAGTTGCTCGCTTTGTTTAGGATGGACGCGCTTGTCTCGTTCTCCATGCATAATCAGCAGCGGGGAGCGGATGTTGGCCACATCGAAAACGGGAGAGCCAGCCCGATAACCGGTGCGATTGGTGGTGGGATGCCCCATCTGCCGCTCCAGGTCTTCTCGACCCGGTCGATCACCCTGTGCCCAGGATGACAGGATATCGCAATCACCGTACTTGGCCACGCCGCACCGGTATCGATAGAGCGGATCGCGGGCCAATGCCAATAGTGTCAGGTAGCTGCCATAGCTGGCACCATAGATGCCCAATCGTTCGTCGTCGATCCAATCCAATCTGGTCAGGTAGTCGGCGGCTGTTAGCATGTCCTCCGTATCCACGCCCCCCCAATTGTTGTGCAGAGCTCGTCGGTGTGGCACGCCGTAGCCGGTGCTGCCTCGATAATTGGGCGCCAGGACTGCATAACCCTTGGCTATCAACCATTGCACCAATATGTCCCACTCCAAGGCGTGCTCGCTGGTTGGGCCACCGTGAGGGTAGACAATGGCCGGGCACGGGTTCTCGATTGAAGCGCCAACGGGGCGATAGAGGAATGCAGGGATGGTGCTGCCATGGGTGCTGAGATACTCCACGAATTCGGGCATAACCGGGTTCGCCGTCGCCAGGGCGGGCGGCATCGAGAAGGTCAGTTGCCTGGCTTCGCTGGTGTCCAAATCTATACGATAGATATCTGGTGTCTGGATGGGACTCTGAAATTCCACTGTCAGCCATTTGCCGTCTGGACTCCACTGGGGTAGGCTATGCCAGCCAGGCGCGGCGCGTAATGCCCGCGCCTCCAGGGACTCCACTTCCAGTATATACAAATCACCGGCTCCCTGGCGACTGACGACCAGCGCAATCTGATCTCCCCCAGGGTGCCAGGCAAAGCCCTGTACATTGGCTTTTAAATCCGTGAGATTTCGCAGTTCACCGGAAGCTACATCGAGCAAATAAATCTCCTGCCAACCGCTTCGGTTGGAGAGAAAAGCAATGTGCTTTCCATCGGGCGACCAACGGGGATGTGAATCTAGAACTTGCGGAGTGCCTGTCAGAAGTTGCACCTCGCCACTTGGGGCAGGTACCAGACAGATTTGGGAGCGATTCAGGTCATCTTGGGGATGGTAGACGAAGGCGATTGCTTTGCCATCCGGCGCAGGCTGGGGATCAGACACGTCCCCCTCAAAACTGGTCAGGGGTTTTGGCCAATCCCCATCCAATGTGGTGTAACATAGATTGTGAAATACCTTTCGCCCGCTGAGGTAATAGATCTGTTCCCCATCCGGGCTGAATATGGGACTGGAGTCACCATGTTGATAATCGGTCAGTCGATGAGCCCTGCCTCCGGCACTGGGTATCGCCCAAATGTCACTCTGCCCGGAATAGACCAACCACTGACCGTCAGGGCTCCAACGCGGACAGCTATCTTCCCAGAAATTCTGTGCAGGCCGATCAAATGTCAATCGCTGCGGCCAACCTACACCATCCGTGCATATCAGCCAGAGATCGCTGTTCCCTTCGCGTTCCCAGACAAAAACGGCTTGATCTCCTGTGGGCGACAGTGCGTGGTGATGCACACGATTGATACTTACCAAGAGTTCCACAGTCCAGGGCTCGGGAAGTTTACGATCGGGCCGGGACTGGGCGGGCCAGCCGTTGCGCTCTTCTTTGAGAATGGTGGGCGCCATCTTACAATCACACCTCCAGTTTGTAGCTGTCGTATTCGGCCTGGCAGGGTGGCCCCCAGGCAACATACGTAGTCTGGGTTGTGATATCCATCAACAGTGAAGTGATAGTCTGCTGGCGTTGCTGACAGCTTATTTATTTTAAACTCTTACTGTACTAAAAATGTGGAAAAAGGCTACCAAAGGTGTGGCAAATGAGGCCAGTTCGTGTGATTTTTGCGACAACGTGTCATATCCCTGATTCCTCTTGGTTCTGCATTTTCTTGCCTGGAAAGTTGCAGCAGCAAGCCAATGAGAGTACAATTCAGTTAACTATCTGTCTATCAGTATGATCACGGGGATATCATCCCTGTGAGTGGAGGGGAGATGTCATGCAGTGGAGACGAATCTGAAGAACCACCCGGCGCAGCGAGGCGATCTTATGGTTGGATAACCCTGTCTCCTGTGCGATGTTCTGACCTGGATTGGCGATTCGTCCATTTTTACAGCAAGATCAAGATACGCAGTATTGCTCGGCTCAAGTGCCCAGCCCTGGCGTGGATGGTTGGCTCTTCGGTAGCCGGGCTTTTTTGTTGTCTGGGTGGCCATATCTCCGTATCTTTTGTCAAAGCTGGGGGTGAGTGATGAATAGCAACCGAGAGCATCCTAATGTTGTCGTGCTTTATAATATGACTGAGCATCTGGTTAAGGGTGACCCACGGGATCTCTTGGCGGAACAGTCAGTCGTTGCTTGCGCCCAGGTGGTGGCTGATGCGTTGCGGGCAGCAGGGTATTGGGTAGTGCAGGTACCGATCCGTACCGAGCTGGAGCTGTCTCTGGCCCCTTACCCACCTACTGAGTGGGTGGTCTTTAATCTTGGCGAGGGTTTGGAGGGGCGACTGTTTGAGGAAGCACGCATCGCTTGGGCTCTGGAAGCTATGGGCTATCGCTTCACCGGGGCTTGCGGTGACGCCATAGCGGTCTCTATTCAAAAGGCACACGCCAAGGCTTTGCTTGAGGCCAGGGGGATAGCTACTCCACCCTGGTGGGTTTTCAGGCATCCTGATGATGTAGACAGGCATATGGCGGAAGCGTTGCCCTTTCCTCTCATTGTCAAACCGATAGCAGAGGACGCCAGCTTGGGGGTTGGCCCAGAGGCAGTCGTGTCCACGGCTCGTGCGTTGCGCGACCGCATAACTTACGTTACGGAGCGTTACCGTCAGGCGGCTATGGCTGAAGCTTTCGTAGTCGGTCGGGAATTCAACGTGGCGTTGTGGGGAGACCCTCCCCAGACCTTGCCCCTGGCCGAAATTG
>Ga0180438_10010987_pt1 | contig 11020 bp, 8 predicted proteins | sample SS_ome_12_FD_132455 | JGI IMG/M metagenome (GOLD analysis project Ga0180438, IMG submission 132455) | Hypersaline lake sediment archaeal communities from the Salton Sea, California, USA - SS_3_D_2 metaG | ecosystem: Environmental > Aquatic > Non-marine Saline and Alkaline > Hypersaline >... | reverse complement strand
CTCGTTGTCCATCACCACGTAAGTGATATCCGGATTGCGGCGCACAGCGTGAGCCATGTGCCCGCCGCCGATGCTAAAGCCGTCGCCGTCACCGCCCACCGCGATGACGGTCAGGTCCGGATTCGCGATCTTGACCCCTGTCGCAACCGGCAATACCCGGCCGTGGGCCGTCTGAAACCCGTAGGTTCTGACAAAGAAGGGGAGCCGGCTGGAGCAGCCGATGCCCGATACAACCACTGTGTTGGCCGGGTCCAACTCCAGTTTGGACATGGCCTGGTAGAGGGAAGCCAGCACACCAAAATCGCCGCAGCCCGGACACCACGTCGGTTTGACGTGGGACTTGTATTCCTTGGGCAGCAACTTGGGCTTGGCCTTGGGGGCTGCCTCGCTGCGTGTGCCACTCTTCTTAGCCATGGGCCACCTCCTCGACAGACTCGCTTTCTGGAGCGGGTTTCACTGGCTCAGCGACCAGGAATTCCATAACCTTGGCGCGGATCTCCTGGGGCGTGAAAGGCAGTCCTCCATACTTGTTCAGCGAGATCAGGTGTAGCTCAGTGTGGGCCTTGACCCAAGCGGCAAACTGCCCGGTGCGGTTTACCTCGGGCGCGATCACGGCCTTGAGGCCCCGGGCAAAGTCCAGGATGCGGTCGCTGGGCAGGGGGTTGATCACCGCTGGCACCAGAGCTGCTACGGGATAACCTTCTGCCGCCATCTCCTCCACAGCCTCTCGCACGGCGCCTGCCGTGGAACCCCAGGCCAGCACACCCACCTCGGCGTCCTCCTCTGGAACGCCATAGCTGATGCAGCCCAGCGGCGGCTCCAGCCCGCACAATGCTTCTGCCGCAATCTCGAACTTTTGTCCGCGCTTGTCCAGTTGGGCGGTGTGCATGTCCGGCGTGTAGTTTGGTGCGCCGCTCTCATCGTGCTCCAGGCCAGTGGCGGTGAATGGCGTGGCGTCAAAGCCCGGTATCCCCATCGGCGAGATGCCACTCTCGGTCAGGCGGTACCGCTGGTAGTCCTCGGCCTCGTCAGCAGCGGGCCGGAGCCGCTCCACCACCGGCACCAGGTCGGGGTTGGGCATGGGCAGTGTCTCGGTTCTGTGGGACAGGGATTGGTCTGTGAGCAGGATGACTGGCATCTGGAAGGTCTCTGACAGGTAGAAGGCTTGCATGGCCTGGTAGAAGCAGTCTTCCACCGACCGGGCCGCCAGGGTGATGCGTGGAGCCTCCCCGTGACCGCCGTATAGTGCGATATTCAGGTCGGCCTGCTCCATCTTGGTCGGCATACCAGTACTGGGACCCGCACGCATCGAGTTGACCACCACCAGAGGCACTTCGGCCATGGTCGCCAGACCAAGCATCTCCTGCATGAGCGAAAAGCCGGGACCGCTGGTAGCCGTCATTGCCTTGACCCCGGCGATTGAGGCGCCTACTACGCTGGCGATGGCCGCAATCTCGTCCTCAGTCTGGAGGGTTGCCCCACCAACCTCAGGAAGTCGCCGGGCCATCTCCTCGAGAATGTCAGATGCGGGAGTGATGGGATACCCGGCAAAGTAACGGCATCCGGCGGCCAGCGCGCCAGCTACGATGGCCCGATTGCCCGACATGACCAACTCCGGCTTGTGAGTCGTGTCCGGCGGCGCCAGTCGAAGGGGGAGCTCCTCGGAGATGTTGTCCTTCACCCACTGGTATCCGGCCAGCAAGGCCATGCGGTTGCTCTCGATGAACTGGGGCCGCTTCTTGCCATACATGTCCTTGACGGTCGCCTGAAGCATGGGAAAATCCAAGCCTACCAGGGCAGTCAACGCGCCCAGGGCAACGAGGTTCTTGCCCTTGCGCAGGTTCAGGTCCCGGGCCATCCGGTCCAGCGGGATGCCGTAGGCCGTGCCCTGGAATCCCGCTGGCGCATCGTGCTCACCCGGATCGTAGATCAGGATTCCGTCGGGACGCAGCGCCTTGTGATGTAGGTCCCAGGCCTCCTCGTTGAAGGCCAGTAGCACATCCATCTTGTCGCCGAGGGATGGGACCCGGCGCACCCCGGCGCGCAACTGGAACATCACTGGCCCGCCCTTGATCTCGGCGGGATACGTGCGAAAAGTGTGGACGTGGTAGCCGCTACGGGCCACCGAGCGGGTCAACACATCGCCTGCTGAAATGGCATTGTCGATGCCCGATTCGCCACCCATTCGGATTAGCAGGGTGTCAACAATCATTCGTTCCTCCACAATTCTCGTAGCAAGTCACAAACTGCCCGGGAAGGAGCAGTTCGCTTGTCACTTGCTACTTGCTCGTTCAAGACTCTTGGCCATGGCAGCGATGTGTTCCGGCGTCGTGCCACAACAGCCGCCGACAACCCGCGCGCCCGCCTTGCAAAGTCCAAGTGCGATCTGGCCCATATACTCTGGCGTGGCATCATAAATCACGTCGTCGCCAACGAGCCGGGGCAGACCCGCGTTGGGTTTGGCCCATACGATGGCCTCTGGCGAAACCTGTCTTATGGCCCTTACAAAGCCCTCGAATTCGGCTGGGTCTCGCCCGCAGTTCGCACCCACACCCTCTACCAGCGGGCCAATCTCCTGGGCGACGATCTCTGGCTTGATACCCATCATCGTCCGGCCGTGCGTGTCAAAGCTAAAAGTGCACACGATAGGTAGGTTCGTGGTGCGGCGCGCCCCCTGGATGGCTGCCTTGGCCTCACCCAGATCGCTCATTGTCTCGATCAGCAAAAAGTCCGTACCACCGTCAGCCAGGCCGGAAGCCTGCTCGGCATAGGCGCTGGACATCTCTTCAGGAGAGAGCACCCCCAGCGGCTTCAGAAGCTGTCCTGTCGGTCCCATATCACCCGCGACGAATAGATCCTCCGAGGCTACTTCCCGGGCCAGCTCAGCGGCCCGGTGGTTGATCTCATATACCTGGCCATCCAATCCGTGGTGTGTTAGGCGGTAGCGGGTACCACCAAATGTGCAAGTCAGGATCACGTTGGCGCCGGCCTCTGCATAGCTTTGGTGCAGCGTGCGGATTTTATCTGGCCGCTCCAGCACCCACGCCTCGGGGGCCAGCCCCGGTTCAAGGCCGAGATTCTGGAGCTGGGTGCCCGCCGCCCCATCGGCCAAGAGCACCTTCCCCGACCGCAATCGCGCCAAGAACGCTTGGCTACGTGTCATCCATGTCCTCACCCAGGGTCTGTTGCCTCACCTTGCCATCTCTGTGCATAGCCCTCGTGTGACAGCGATCAGCCGTCAGATTGGGCAGCCATCGTCGAATGTATCATGTGCAATGCAAGCTTGACGGCTGACGGCCGACCGCTGCCTGGGCATCATACTCTGTCCCCGGCTCTTCGTCGGTAAGATCGGTCCCCGATTCTTCTCCGCCTTGCCAGAGCAACCTTGTCATCTACGGTTGCAGCACCGCCACATTATACCACAGCCGCATCGACAGGGACAACTGAGCACGAAACGGAGGATTGTCAACCCCAGGGTTTTAGGCACGTTTCAGGCCTGCCATTTTCTGGGGGGGGGGAGCCAGAGGCACCTGCTCCCTCTGGCTCCGTGGTCAGATGAGAAAAGGGATGAACAGTTTGGTCCGGTTCCTGTAGGCCTCAAACTCGGGGTATCGAGCTAACGAGCGATCTTCCTTGCGCATGTTGGGAATCCAGATCACGGCCAGGAAGGTGATACCTTTGTGGGAGTCAATAAAGTACTTCTGTTTCAAAGCCTACCCCTTGACCAACTCCCGGCGCAGCACTTTGCCCACCGCGGACATGGGCAGCTCGGAACGGAACTCGACCGCCGTTGGCACTTTGAACTTGGCCAGATGCTCGCCGCAGAAGGCAATGATCTCCTCTTCGCTGGCATCCATCCCCTCTTTGAGTACGACAAAGGCCTTCACCGTCTCGCCACGGTACTCGTCAGGGATACCGATTACACCTACTTCCTGGACGGCTGGATGCTGATACAGTACCTCCTCCACATCACGGGGGTACACGTTGAATCCTCCACAGATGATCATGTCCTTCTTGCGGTCCACAATCTGAAAGTACCCGTCCTCGTCCATCCGGGCGATATCGCCGGTGTGCAGCCAGGGCCCCGCGCCGAACGCCGGGTGTTCGCGCAGCACATTGGCTGTTTCCGTGGGTCGCCGCCAATAGCCCTTCATCACTTGCGGTCCTTGCAGGATCAACTCGCCGATGTCTCCCGCGGGCACCTCCTCCTCCCCGGTATCGACGTCGACGATGCGGGCCTCCGTGTCGGGCCAGGGCGTGCCGATGGTGCCGATCTTGTTGCGGTTGAGGGGGTTGACGTGAGTGGCCGGGCTGGTCTCGGTCAGGCCATAGGCTTCGACCAGGGTGGCCCCGGTGAGGGCTTGGAACTCTTCCTGAACCTCGATAGGGAGCGGCGCAGCCCCGCTAAGGCAGACGAGCACGGAGCTCAGGTCAAATTCGTTCACCTGGGGGTGGCTATTGATGCGCACGTAGCTGGTGGGCACAGCGCAGTAGAAGGTGGCGCGGTGCTTGCTGATGGAGCCCATGATGTGCAAGACGTCGCGCGGGTCGGGGATCAGGATGATGGCGCCAGCGCCGGCGAGCGGCATGTTCATCGCAGCCGTCATACCGTACGAGTGGAAGAAGGGGAGCGCGCCGATGGACACTTCTTGTCCCTTACGAAAGTGGGACCAAGCCAGACCTGCCACGGCGTTAGACAGCAGGTTGCGGTGGGTGAGTTCGGCCCCCTTGGGCACGCCCGTCGTCCCACCCGTATAGAGCAGGCAGGCTGTGTCCTGGCTGTCTACCCCTATCGCTCGAGGCGCGGGCGATGTCTCGCGAAGCAGAGACTGGAACCAGAGGTCTTGCTCTGCGCTCAATTCAACCCGATGGCCTTCCTTCCGTTCCTTGGCCACGGTGAACAGAACGCTCAGCAGCGCGGGAAAGTATTCCTTGATGTTGGTCACGATGATGTGCCTGAGCCGGGTTTTGGCGCGGATGCCGTGCACTTTTTGGTAGTATGAGCTGAGGACAACTACGATCTCGGCCCCGGCATCGTGCAACTGGTGTGCCAGCTCGTCGGCCGAGTAGAGAAAGTTGCACGGGGTGGCAATCCCCCCGGCCCTCAGGGTTCCATAGAAAGCAATAACGAACTGGGGGCAGTTGGGTGTGACGATGGCCACACGGTCACCCTTGGTCACGCCAAGCTGTTGCAGGGCTGCCGCGAAGCGATTCACCGCTTCGTCCAACTGCCGGTAGCTCATTGTCTGGTCCATCACGCGGCTGCCCACCCGTGCGCCAAAGATGAGCGCTGGGCGCTCAGGGTGCTTGGCTGCCGAGTCGGCCAGCAGCCGGTCGAGGGGCACCGGGGGGTAGTCTATGCTAGGCGGTACTCCCTCGTCGTAGAACTGCAGCCAGGGCTTAATAGCGTAGGGGCTTTTGTCTTCCATACCAGATCTCCCTTCTGTCTACTGGCCGTCATCCTTGGGATGCCCGACCGGAATCAGGTACAGGGGTTTGTGATCCGCCGGCAATTCTAGCGCTGCTTGCACCTCCTCATCGTGAAAGGCGCCGATGGGCACGGCGCCGAGTTTCAGGGCCACTGCCTGCAACAACAAGTTCTGTGCAGCGTGACCCGCCTCCAGGTGGACGTAGCGGGGGCTCCGCTCGTCACCGTATTTCTGGGCCGTACGCTCGTACACGGCTGTCACCACGAACACAGCCGGGGCTTGGCGCACAGCCTCTTGGCTCAGGGCAGCTCTGTACAGGCTGGCACTGGGGTTGTCATGGCTCATGACAGCCAAGTGGTGCCCCTCGGGCTCGTAGTGAAAGATGCCCTCTTCCGTGACGAGATAGATTTCCAGGGGATATAGCGCTCCGGCCGATGGCGCGGTGCGAAATCCCCGTTCGTGGGTGGTCCCCTGGATGGCCCACAGCAACTGCCCCAGCTCTGTCATGGTCAGTGGTCTCGCCTCGAATTCTCGGCAAGACCTCCGTCGGGACAATGTCTCTTCCAGCGATGTCTGGTTGGCGAGTGCCGGCGGAGGGAGGGGTGTCACAGCCGGTGCCTCAGCATGACCAGTGGCGGATGTCGCAGGCGAAGCGCACCCAGCTAACCCTGCCATCATCATCAGCCAAGCGATGGTGGAGAGGAACATCCTCATCTTTCCGGGCATGGCCTGACCTCCACCTCCATTATACCACATTTTCTTCGCGGGGAACAGGGTTTTGAGTGAACTGTTGCCCTGGATCGATAGTCCAAGTTTGACAAACGTGATGGGAAATGGTACACTTGGTAAGCCGTAGCTGTTTATGCTCTATCTAAAACTGAATATCGGATTGCCGGGCGTCACGTGAATGCTCGGTCATTGGCCTTTTTCTGGGTGTCAAGCCATTACGCTCGGAACATAGGGGTGCGAGAGGAGGTGCTGGGCCGTACCAGAAGGGGAACAATCCCCGACGCGATCCGTCGGGGTTCTGACTCTGCAGCGAGACCTGCAAAAGGGACTGGCCATTCCGCAACGGAATGTATACCACGAATTTCCAAAGGAGGAAAAGGTGATGAAACGCAACGCAGTTTCGTTGGTGGCTCTGCTGGTTCTGCTGAGCCTGGTAGTGGGTTTGGCCGCCTGTGGTGGGGAGCAAGAGAGCACAGAGATCAACGTGCTCTGCACGCCCCAAGAGGAGTGGTGCCAGGGCATGAAGCAGGAGTTTGAGGACAAGTACGGCATCACGGTCAACTATGTCCGCATGTCCAGCGGTGAGTCTCTGGCTCGCATCCGGGCGGAGAAGGACAATCCCCAGTTCGACATCTGGTGGGGTGGCCCCATCGACAGTTTCGTCGCAGCCAAGCAGGAGGGCCTGCTGGAAGCCTACGATTCTCCGAACTACAAGAACCTCCGAGATCAAGAGAAGTTCAAAGACCCCGACAACTATTGGGCTGGCATTTATGTCGGAACCCTGGGCTTTTGCACCAACACAGACTGGTTGGCCCAGAATCCCGGTGTCGAGGCGCCCAGATCCTGGGATGACCTACTCAAGCCCGAGTTCACTGGCCAGGTCATGGTTGCCCACCCATCCACCTCCGGTACCTCCTACACGGCGCTTTCCACTGTTCTCCAAATAAGGGGCGAGGAGGCGGGTTGGGAGTATCTCAACGACTATGCTGGGCAGGTGCTCCAGTTTACCAAGAGTGGCGCGGCCCCGGCCAAGTTTGTGGGTCAGGGCGAGGCGGCGGTATGCATCGTCTTCTCCCACGACACTGTCAACGAGATCGAAAACAACAACCTCCCTCTGCTGCTGACCTTCCCCGAGGAGGGCACCGGCTACGAGATCGGCGGCATGGGCATCATCAAGGGTGCTGCCCACCTGGATGCGGCCCAGAAGTGGTTTGACTGGGCACTGACTCCCGAGGCCCAGGCCTTGGGGCCCAAGTACCATGCCTACCAGGCACCGACCGTGGAGGGGGTGGAACTCTCGCATCCCGAGCTGCTCGACGTCAATCTGATCGACTATGATTTCCAGTGGTCAGGCGAGAACAAGGCAGCGTTTGTCGACAAGTTCACCAACGAGATCCAGGCTGCTGACAGCCTGAAGGAATAGGCTGTTCTGTCAAAGTGGGGCGAGGGAGTACGTTCCTCGCCCCACTTGTTATGGGGGGATCATGGCTGTCACTGCACCGTCAACCACTGGCCCGGTCGAGAGAAAGTGGTACGCGCCCATTCGGCGCCGCTACCGCGAGTTTGCCCTCATTGCCCGCGACCCAGTATTGATGATCGCCTTGCTGTACTGTGGTCTCTTTCTTTTCATCTTTGTCGTCTTTCCTCTCTTCATGGGCACATCCAACGGCTTTGTGGATGCCGACACTGGTCAGTTTAGCCTGGAGTACTTTGCGCGCTATATTGACTCCTACTACGGTCCCTATGCCCGCCAGGTGTTCCGTGACACCATGACTATGGGGTTGCTGACTGCTACCGGGGGTACAGCACTGGGCTTTGTCTTTGCCTATACCATGGTGCGATGCAGCATTCCTTTCAAGGGACTGACCCACCTGCTGGCCCTGGTGCCCACCGTCTCGCCCCCCTTTGCCATTGCCTTGAGCACGATCCTGCTCTTTGGACGCAACGGCCTGGTGACTCGCAAGCTCCTGGGCATGACCTTTCCCGTCGGCGCCAACGACATCTATGGCATGGATGGCCTCGTATTTGTCCAGATCATCACCTTCTTTTCGGTGGCCTATCTCATCATCCGGGCCATGTTGGAGCGCCTGGACCCCAGCATGGAGGAAGCGGCCCACAGTTTGGGCGCAGGCAAGTTCCACATCTTTCGCACCGTCACCCTGCCTCTGTTGATCCCCGGCATTGCCGGTTCCTTCCTGCTGCTGTTCGTCGAGTCCCTGGCTGACCTGGGAAACCCACTGTTCATTTCGGGCAACGTTACTGTGCTGTCGGCGCAGATCTTTTTGGCCGTAGCCGGCGAGTACGACTATCAGAAAGCATCGGCCCTGGCCTTTGTGTTGCTCATCCCCACGTTGGTCGTGTTCCTGGTGCAACGCTACTACGTCTCGCGCCGGTCCTATGTCTCGGTGACTGGCAAGCCCACGGGGGGCCAGATCCTGGTGAAAGAGGCGTGGATCCGCTGGCCCTTTATCATCATCACCTACGCGGTTTGCCTGCTGATCGTCGTTCTATATCTCTCCATCTTCTGGGGTTCATTCAGCGCCGCCTGGGGGGTGGATTATTCGCCCACGCTACACTGGTGGCAGCAGATGCTGACGCGCGGTGTGGAATCGATCCTGGATACGACGTTTCTGAGTGCCTTTGCCACTCCCATCGCTGGCCTGACCGGCATGGTCATCGCCTTCTTGGTCGTTCGTAAAACGTTCACTGGCAAGAGCAGTGTCGACTTTATCTCGAACCTGGGTGGGGCCGTGCCCGGCACCATCCTGGGTATCGGGTTCGTACTGGCGTTTAGCACACCGCCCTGGTTCGTCGTGATCTTGCTCTACGTATTGTTAGCTCTCTACCTGGCCCGGACGGTGTTCGCCACCCGCCGCGAGCAATGGATTGTGTTGCTGGTGGGCACTGGCCTTGGGATTGGACTGGCCTTGTTAGACGACCTGCTGACGGAGGAAGGGCTGCTGTACTTGCTGGGTGGCGTCTATATCGGCCTGGGACTCCTTGTGGGCTTTTGGCAACGCCGCAAAGTGGCCGCGTGGATCTTGGTCGGCATGGGAGCCTATCTCTTGATGGCAAATCTGATCGTCTACGTCGCTATGCCCATCGCCAGATTCAGCCGGTCCCTGCCTCGTGGCTTCTGGAGCAATGCCATCTTTCAGTTCTCGGATCACATCCAGGTTTTTTTCCAAACACCCACGCCCCTTCTGGCCGTATTTTTCGTCTTTGCCTCGGTACTGGTCGTACAGCGAGTCAAGGGTCGTCTGCGGATTGGCTTGACGACGATACTCCTGGCTCTCGTGGCCGCTATGTGCTTCATAGGCAAGCCTATGGCCTTGGTAGGATCTGCTTATATCATCATTGCTGCCTATGCCGTGCGCAGCCTGCCAGCCTCGGTGCGGGCCGGTATCGCAGCCTTGCAACAGATCGATCCCAGTATCGAGGAGGCATCCAACAACCTGGGTGCCGACGCCCAGCTCACCTTCCGGAGGGTAACCCTGCCTCTCATTATGCCGGCACTGTTGGCCGGTCTCATTTTCGCCTTCACCCGCCACATGACCAGCCTTTCGGCCATCATCTTTCTGGTTAGTCCCCAATGGCGCATCGTCACAGCCAGCATCCTCAGCGAATGGGAGCAGGGCGGCGTGGGCGTCGCTGCCGCGTATTCGACGACGATTATCGTGCTGGTCCTGATCGCCATCGGCATTCTCTATGTCATAGTCAACAAGCTTTTCGGTGGCCGGGGGGATGTAGATCTATCTCTGGGGGCGTAGGAGAAGTATCATGTATGTAGTACTTGAAGATGTAGTCAAGGTATTTCAAGCTCGCGGTGGCAGCGGCGAGGTGCTCGCTGTGGATCACGTGTTCATCGAGATCGAGAAGGGCGAACTGGTTACGCTATTGGGGCCATCTGGCTGCGGCAAGACCACCACTTTGCGGCTCATTGCCGGATTCGAGTTTCCCACCCAGGGCACCATCCGGCTGGACGGTCAGGTGATCAACGATGAGCCACCCCACAAGCGGGACATGAGCATGGTTTTTCAGAGCTATGCGATCTTTCCGCACCTGAGCGTCTATGAGAACACCGCCTATGGCTTGAACGTACAGCGCATGCCCAAGAATAAAGTCCGCGAGCAGGTGGCGCGGGCGCTGGCACTGGTCGAGTTGACCGGCCTGGAGAACCGGGCGCCCAACCAACTGTCCGGTGGGCAACAGCAGCGGGTCGCACTGGCCCGGGCATTGGTCATGGAGCCCAAGGTCTTGCTGATGGACGAGCCCCTTTCGAACCTGGACGCCAAGCTGCGGGAGCAGATGCGTACCGAGATCCGCCGTATCCAGCAGCGGCTGGCCATTACCAGTGTCTATGTCACCCACGACCAGGTGGAGGCCATGACCCTGTCAGACCGGATCGTGGTCATGAACAAGGGCAAGATCGAACAGATCGGCACGCCGACCGAGATCTATCGCCGGCCTCAGACCCGTTTTGTGGCGGATTTCATCGGGCGGGCCAACTTTGTGGAGGGCACCGTGCGCGACCGGCGCGACGGGCAACTGGTCCTTGACGTGCTGGGCACCACGTTGACAGCCCTGGCCCCGGAGACTGGCTTTGAATTGGGGGCGCCAGCCACCCTCGTCGTGCGGCCGGAAATGGTCGAGATCGACCCCCCGGAGAGCCAGGTAGAGGGCGTCGTGCGCCGGGCTACCTACCTGGGCAACATCATCGAGTACGATGTCGAGGTGGCCGGACAACTCCTGGCGCTGGTGGAACACGACCCGCGTCATACCACGATCCACCCAGAGGGACAAAGGGTTTCCCTAAGTTTTTTACAAGACTGCCTGTATGTCTTGCCAGCGGAGGGATAGCG
>Ga0180438_10010986_pt1 | contig 11021 bp, 9 predicted proteins | sample SS_ome_12_FD_132455 | JGI IMG/M metagenome (GOLD analysis project Ga0180438, IMG submission 132455) | Hypersaline lake sediment archaeal communities from the Salton Sea, California, USA - SS_3_D_2 metaG | ecosystem: Environmental > Aquatic > Non-marine Saline and Alkaline > Hypersaline >... | reverse complement strand
TATTCAAATAAATCGTCTTCCCAATATTGTTATATTACATGGTGAGGGTGGTACCGGTAAGTCAGAACTAATACCCTTAATCTCTAACAGAACTAATAGAAACTTGGTTTTTATCAATAGCGTCTTTCTTGAAAATGCGTATATAGACTCGCAAAGAGTAAATTTAAGAGAGATTCTCAATTCATTGGTTAATCAGAATAGTTCGAATGTTATTGGAATAGAAGATGCAGAGTTATTAAAAGAGTCAACCCTTAATTTGATATGTGAATTTGCAACAACATATCCATGTCTTGCGTTTGTTTTGACAGTAAACCATTTACATGACTTAGAGCAGTGGTTTGTTAATTTAATAGAGAGGAATGGTATAATAATAAACGTGCCTTTACCAGATGAGCAAGCGCGTAAACATATTATAAACTATCTAGTAAGAAAGCGTAGAATCAATTATTCGATAGATGGTTCCATAGCACAAAATACGGGAGGATTTGACATCAGGGATCTAGAAAGACTAGTTCAGGATTCATATGTGAAGGTAGCCAGACGAGTAAGAGAGCAAGAGATAGATAAAAAAGAGATCAATAATGTCTTTGATATAACAAATGAGGATGTCGAAACATATAAAAAAGATAGATCTGAATTTGATTATTTTAGGGAAAGATTGCAAAAATATAACGAAGGCAGTGACGATGAAGTTAGAGAAAGAAATAACGTTAGAGATGCGGTTACAGCGAGCTGTATAGGGATTTTAGCCTTGGTTGGGATTACGATTTATCTTAGCTGTAAATGAGGTTGTCTATCTTTTACTTTTATCTATGCTTTACCTTAAACTATAATACATAATAGCTTATGCAAGCAGGTGCAATCGAAAGAAAGAAAAGGTTTGATTTTTGGTCAAGCCAGGAATTGATTATTAACTTTAATAGAAATGTGGCATACAGATTTTTTAAGCGCATAATTAAAAATCCCCAAGTGAGGTAGATAGCACAAACAGAATCAATAAATCCCGTTCGTGGTGAGTTTGCGAAAGCGTAAGCGAAGCAAGTATCGAACCATGCGAACAAAACCTTACAAAAAAGAAAAATGAAACCATTTACGTATGTGCTTGAAAAACTAAAGATTTTTCTTAGATTGAATTTGTGTTACGTATATCTGCTTACTATCTTTTTCTAAAAATAGCATAGAATTAGAATGGATCATTCTCATTTAAACTGTTTATAGGTAGCAAATATTTTTACAAATCGTCTAGTCGTTTTTTTATTTGTTTCTCTGTTTCTAAAATAGCTTGCCACTTTTTATTTCTTTTAATTCTTCTTTTCCTATATATTTCCTTGAAGCAACCTTTTTCTCTGAAGAAGTTTCGATCAACGATAGTCTCTTCAAAGCAGGTCTGTTTCATCGTTTCGCAAAACTGCATTGCTTTTTTTGGACCTTGTTCGGCTAAATTATCTAGCAGTAAGCCAATAATTCTCTTGTTGTTATGTTTTAAAGCTATTTGTAGTGGTGTAAAATAGGTTTTAATTGGTTTGCCGTGTGTGCACCACAGTGTATCTATATGAGAATAATAAAAGTATTCTGTATTATTAGCTTGTGCAGTCATATCAGCCTCTTTTGCAACAAGATACTCAACTAAAGTGTAGTTATTTTTTTCACAGGCAATATGTAAGGGGGTTTTGTTGCCATTATCTTTGGCATTAATATCAGCACCGTTGTTAACCAGATATATTATCGCGGCCATATTATTATTTTTGCAGGCTGAATGTAGTGCACTTTCATTGTTAAAATTTCGAGCATTAATATTGGCTCCATGTTCTACGAGATTTCTAATTAATTCCATACTTCGGTCAGTTTCTAATTGCTTATTGCATATAATATATAATGGTTTATTAGCATCGGAGCGACCTGTTTTGTTAGGATCAACCTCATTATTCATAAGGTATTTTACCATGTGATCATGTCCATGTTCACAAGCAAGCTCTAATGGAGTTGCTCTTTGATTGGTATAAGACCTGTCAATGACGCTTGCATTTATATACCTTTTGTTAAATACAAGCAATGCTTTCAAGGCAAAAAGATTTCCATTTTGACATGCTTTGTATATAAATTTGCTTCTAATTCCTTCACTCAAATCGGGGTCTCTTTCTCTTTTGAGTAACCAAAAAAGTAACCCTTAGGGGATTTACTGGTTAACAGTTCAGAAATAACGCTTTGTAAGCATGTGGCCAATGATTTGCACCTGAAGGCCCTTTCTTGTATTCCAATTATTGGTGAGCCTATAAAAAAAATTCAGGATTTTGCTCAAAAAAGGTCAGACCAAAGCCAAAATAAACTATATGGTAAGTTTTCAACTGCTTACGAAGGAGTAAAAAAACATATTCAAGAAACTCCAACTCGTGATCTTATAAGGCAAGGTACAGGTTTAGTAGCAGAGATGGTCATAAAGCGCTCGGCACGAGGGAAAGCCACAAGATTTATCATGAAGTATGCCTCCCCTGAAGTTATAAAAGTTTTAAAGACAATCAGGGTATTAGGTAAAGATGTTTTTCTAAAACCTTCGGATGCAGCAAAAGTTTCTATTGTTGACGGGGCAGCAAAATATATAAAAAAGCGCGCAGATGAACTTGTAAAAAAAAACAGAAAAAGGGTGGCCAAAGAAGCAAGGCGATTGAAAAATTTAAAAAAAAATACTGAAATAGCAATAAAGCAATCGAGAAATACCTTGCCGGTTAAGGGAACTTTTAAAAGATGGTTAAAAAAAGTTTATAAGGGCTTCTCAGAAAAGCAAGCTCGTGATATTCTCAATAAAGTTGGGGATAAAGTTAAGATTGATCCAAAAGGAGCGCTGGGCAAATTTTTAAGTGAGAAGAATCTCAATATAAGCAATATTAAATTTAGTACAAACTATTTTCAACATATTTTTGGTGTAGAGTTTAAGATTACAGAATATACTTGCGGGGCCATAAGAGCTATCAAAAAAGGTGGACATTGGATGCCAAATAAATGGTTAAAACTAAAAAATATTGTCAAAACTGATAAATTTGTAAAAGGGTGTATAAATAACATTAAAGATGGCAAATATAGCCAAACACCGAAAACAATTTTTAAGTGGGGACCATTACAGATAGTTAAAAAAATAAAAGAATCGTTTAAAAAGATAAAAAAAGTTGAAAAAAGTGGAACTTCTCGAATTGCTATCCATACAATAACCGATGATGGAGTTGAAATAAGAAATATAATTGATCAAGGTGGTAACTTGATAACTTCTTATCCTATTTAAAAGGAAGTATTTGTGGAAATATTGATTATGAGAGTATCTAGCGATAAAAAAAACTATTGGGATGAATATCATGATACTGATAAAATGTATGCGATGGGGCTTTTTTTGAGGCTTACTCCAGTTGAAGAAGCTTTACAGTGGATAAAAAACCCCGAAGGTATTGCTATAGAAACAGAAGAAACTAGTGCTAATGTAGAAAATGGAGTTGTAAAAGTTTATAGAGATTTTTTTGATTTTTCCGAGGATGAGCAAAGTTATTATTATAAAAATGCTTTTACGACAACTGTAGAAACAATGAAAATAATCTTAGAAAAATGGAAGATAATTTTAGATAAAAAGCCAACTTTTGTAATACTTAAAAAAGTAGCTGACGATATTATTTTCCAGGAGGATTATAGAGATGATATCGAGCTAGATTTCTCTCAAGCGAAACTTACTCAATTAGCTCTCAATCATCTTCTTGAACCAACCATAAAAAATGAGCTTTTTTACGGAGGATATCATCTTAGAAATAGCAGCCAAAACCTAGAAATGAGTAATCAACTTGTTGGGGATGCAAATGTTATGTCATTTGATATTAAATTTGCAAAAGATTTTACATTTAATCATGTTTTTTTCCCATCTAGTTGGAATGAAAATAAACTCAGAGAAGAAATTATTCACTTGTTTGAAGAAGAGAGAGCAAAAGATATGGAGGTTATTACAAAATGTTTCAATAAAAGGGGGACCTTTTTTATTTTAGACAGACCTTCAGAAGAATTTGTTTGGATGCGTTTAATATTCAATGAAAAGTTAGAAGTGGTTACCTGTTATCCAATTTTTAGGAAGTAAGATGCATATTTCAATTATAAGTGCCCATACTAATATATACTCGGCTTCAGGAGTACTTACCATATTAAGCTATTTTCTTATGGATGATATAGGAGCTCGCAAAATTGAATCGGTAATTAATTGGCTCAAAGATGATGAATATGAATCAGCAGTATTAAATTATAGCTATATCAAAAAAAATAATAATATGGTTAATATCTATTGTTTTTATGATGGTTATGAGAGAGAGGAGCTCTCAGAGAGGGAGGTGTTTATAGTAGAGAAAGCAGAATTAATTAAACTAGTCCAACAATGGGGACAGGTTTGTACCACATTCGAGTACGTTAAAATTATCAAAGAGGGTAATTCTATTTCTCTGACTGGTGTTTGGGCAAAAGACAGATTTAATTCGGAAAAGTGATGAGAAAGTATATTTCTCTCTCTTTATAGATAACATCAAATATGGCAGATATAGCCAAACACCGAAAACCATTTTTAAGTGGGGACCGATGGAAAGCGCAAAAAAAATAAAAGAATCTTTTAAAAATATAGTAGAAGAGTGTTATGGAATTCAAAAAAATGGTGATCTTTGGTTTGTATCGGTTACTAATTGTGGCGTTATAGTAAAAAATATAATAGATAAAAATAGAAGTTTAGTAACATCATTTGTGATAAAAGAGATACCAAACTTAATAAAATAGGCTTTTGAATGGAAATATTAATAATGAAGTATGGAAGTTTGAATCGATATTGGGAGGTCTTCTCAGATAATTTCAAGATGGAGGCATTAGGAGAATTTCTTAATGGAATAGGCGTTAATTTTATTGAAAATTGGTTTGAAAATCCTACAGAGTGGTGTAATGAAGAAGTTGCGCTGGATGTAGAAGGGAATAGTGTCAAAATTTATATTGATCGGGGATATGGGTCTCTAGAGGATAATATGAGGTATTATAGTCATGCCCTTATTATGTCACGTAAGAAGTTTATAAAAATGTTACGTAAATGGTATGTAATTTCGGTTATAAATCCAACTTTTGTAATAGTAAAAAAAGTAGGAGATAAAATTACTTTTCGAGAAGATTATCGAAAAAATATTGAGTTAGATTTAGCCAAATCTCAGCTTCCAGAAATAACATACAACCATCTTATTAAGCCAAACATAAAAAATGATCTTTTTTATGGAGGTTATCATCTTAGAAATAGTAGTCAAAAGCTGGAAATGAGTAATCAGCTTGTGGGGGATGCAGGTGTTATGTCATTTGATATAAGATTTGCAAAAGATTTTACCTTTAACCATGCCTTTTTTCCATCTAGTTGGGATAAAAAGAGACTAAAAAAAGAAATTATTCAATCATTGAAAAGAGGGAAGATTAAGGAGCTACCATTTTTTGAAAAATTTTCAAATGAAAATGGAACCTTTTTTATTTTAGATAGACCTTCAGAAGAATATGTTTGGATGCGTTTAATATGTAATGAAAAGTTAGAAGTGGTTACCTGTTATCCAATTTTTAGGAAGTAAGATGCATATTTCAATTATAAATACCGATAATAATATATACTCATCTTCAAAGGCACTTACAATATTAAGCTATTTTCTTATGGATGATATAGGAACTCGCAAAATTGAATCGGTAATTAATTGGCTCAAAGATGATGAATATGAATCAGCAGTATTAAATTATAGCTATATCAAAAAAAGTAATAATATGGTTAATATCTATTGTTTTTATGATGGTTATGAGAGAGAGGAGCACTCAGAGAGGGAGGTGTTTGTAATAGAGAAAGCAGAATTAATTAAACTAGTCCAACAATGGGGACAGGTTTGTACCACATTCGAGTACGTTAAAATTATCAAAGAGGGTAATTCTATTTCTCTGACTGGTGTTTGGGCAAAAGATAGATTTAATTCAGAAAAGTGATGAGAAAGTATATTTCTCTTTTATAAAAGCCCTATAAATGACGTTTTAAATTCACAGGGAGCTATAGGTCCCATTATTTGGTATTTATGTGGGGGTTTGCTAAAAATAAGCGTAAATGATAAGGTTATTATTCAAACTTGTCTTATTAATATTTGAGTAAGCTTAAGGGTAATCGGTGTTTAGGATTAGAATACTGTTTTTATTGGGTGCTATCTTAGTAACTTTGCAAATAGGTGCGATTAATTTTTCATTTTTAAGTCCCAAAAGTGTACCAAAAATAGCTAAAAAACAACAAAAAATGTATGGAAGCAAAAGACAAGTCTGTAATATGATAAAAAAAATATTTTCTTCGAAAAAAACTATTTCGGGTCTTATAGGTATTGGGTTGTTGTTTTTGATTTATAAAGCATATCAAATTATCAGTGATCCGTATTATATTGACCAATTGCTTTGTTCAGATTCAGATGATGATACTGAAGAGGTTACAAATTATGTGACATCCTATATTCATGTTCCTTCTGATGCTTCTGGTATTTACTCTGCGATAGATGTTATCCCAATACGAACAGCCATTCGATCATCAAAAAAGCATAGCTTTAGCTCAAAACAATACAGAGCTTCTGCAGGAGGCATAGCAGTTGCGGCAGTTGCAGCTGTTCCCAAAAAACCTGTTAACAATGAACGTAAGGAGTATATAGAAAAAATTTGCGCGAGATATGCAATTTCACAAAATTTTCCTGTGGCCAGAGAGATAATATCTGATTATTATATGGATAATTGTGCGGATTTGTCTTACAAAGAGTCTCTTAGGGAGAAAATGTATGAAAAAAAATACGGATCTAAAGAGCATCCAGAGTGCACTAAGGACGTTACAACCGGGTTAAGGAGAGAAAAGATATTGCAATCAATAGAAGAGTGTGAAGAAAAGGAGAAGAAGATTAAGGAAAAGGTTGCAAGGCGTTTTCGATATCTGGAGATTTTGGAAAGAAAGTATAATAATAAAAATTATTTTAGCCTAAAAATAACACTAGAAAAGATAGCTTGTGCAGAGGTTGATTACTGTGATTATCGATATCAATTAGCTTCAATCAAAAATCAGATTAAGCGACTTAAACAATGTAAAAATTCCTAATTAAGCTCACATTTTACATAAAAAAGGATACCTAAAAAGCAGCTAGGGAAGGGCAGTTAGCCGTTCTACTTGCTTTTTGCCAGAAATATGGTATTCTTAGTTGAGAAGATTGACTATTGTGAAATATGGAGAGAGTGGAGGGCTTTTAAGGCAATCTTTAATGAGTAGGAGGTGTCAAATGTTGTGTTGTCAGTCAAAAAGAATAAAGATTTTGTGTCTACTGGGTGCCATTTTATTGGCGTATCGTACCTATAATTTAGTTTTTCGGGTAAAAAAGCAAGAAGTATCATCGCAATTGCACAAAAAAAAGGGCGTTCAAACGTTTTCACAATTAAAAGAGGCTTGTCTTAAATTACCTGCGTACCATACAATTTCAAAGAAGCCAGGTGGTAGATTGCAATATGCCAATACGGCTATAACGGCAGATGAGTTCAAAACTATAATAAATCAATATATACATTTTGAAGGTGAGAGATTAAACAGTAATGAATGTTGGTTTGCTAGAAAGGTGCCTTATCTATCGAGAATGAACTTTTTTGTTCAAAAATTACTGTTAGCTTCAGATGCAAAGATTGCTGTGCACGCTGATATACATGCCGATATCCATGCTCTTATAGCCTACTTGGATGACGTGACAAAGAAAGGATATATCCAAAAAGGCTCGTTTAAAATAAATGATCCAAACTTTTATATGGTATTTTTAGGAAATTACACCGGTCAGGGTTGCTACGGTGCTGAAGTGTTATATACTATTTTACGGTTAAAGCTAGAAAATCCCGATCAGGTTATTATCCTAAAAGGAACTTATGAAAGCTTTGAAAGCAATAGTAGTTACGGATTTTCAGATGAACTGAAAAATAAATTTGGTTTTAAGCCAAAAGAAATAAAAGAACTATCTAAGCTCTATAGTTATTTTCCAGATGCTGTGTATGTAGGTTGTGGTGAGACTAAGCTTAAAGATTATGTATTGTTTTGCCATGGCGGGCTTGAACCCGGTTTTGATCCCAAGCCTTTGCTTACTGATCAAAGAAATAAGATATATCAACCTATTGACAAGCTTACTATCTCTTGGTTAACTCCAACAGTTAAAAACAGATTAAAAAAGGCGGCTGGCGTATCCTATATGCCTGATTGGTTATATGCTAAATTTGTTACCGATACTGGATTTAAATGGAGTGATTTCTTAGTGGATGATGGTAAAACCTATCTGGAATATAACCCAGAATCTTCAATAAATTTGGGTAAAAATGCAACTCAAGATTTATTACAAGAGTATAGTGCTAAAACAGATCATGTGAGAGCTATTGTGAGGGGTCATCAACATTATGAAAAAATGTTTGAAAAAATATTACAAAATCATGGAATTTATAATTCATGGTCAAACTGTCAATGGTCTGGTAAAGAAGGGGAGAAATTAAATATTGCCAAGGGTGGTCCGGTATGGACGTTGAATGTTTCTCCAGGTTCGTTTTATATAACGAAAAAGTTCAATTATGATACCTATGCTATACTGACTATCTCAACTAAATTTGCCGATTGGATTATAGAGCCTCATAAGGTGAATGTCTTTGGTTAGTGTGTTCGGAGTCAAAGGGGGTTTTTGCTATCTTTTCATGTATTTTCTATTTCATCTAGAACCTCTGCCAATTCAACTTTTAATGCAGCCTTAGCTCTTAAGCTGATAGGAGCTTTCGCCTTATTTTTATCGGTAATTAAATAGGCAAATACAATTGACCGATTATCTCTAGTTGCAAAACCAATAAACCATTCTATTAGTTTATCCCGTTTTCCTCTTTGAAAACCTACTCCTGTTTTTCCATACAGCTTCCACCTATTTTGTAGATCTTCTATAAGCATGATGTTTTTAGTTGTTTCTTGCGCTTTTTCACAGATTGGTAATTCATTGTGAATCAATTTTTGCAGAAAAGCTATTTGTTCATTTGGAGAGATGGCAAGAGAGCTTGAGAGCCAGCTCTTTGTTAATCCATTATGTTTGCCTTTATCTCCAGAGATATCTTGATTTCCGTATCCTAATCGGTTTATGTAATCACCGAAAAGCCGTATGCCTAATTTTTTTGTAATGACTCGTGAATACCAAATACAGGAATTTGTAAACCATAGGCTTGGGTTATGGGGTTGTTTCCACCGCTTCATCAAACCGATATACTCAGGCTTATAGTTCCACTCTGGAAGGGCCTCATTGATTAGTATTTCAGAATCATAGCCCATCAAGGCTATCGCTATTTTGAAAGTGGAACAAGGAGACCAGCGTTTATCACAATTGCCTGCTTTTTTGATAATATAATTATTTTCTGCGATTACAAAACAACTTGTTTCAGCTATTACATAGTTATTTAGAAATAAACTGATCAATAATATGTATTTATATTTTTTGAAAAAAAACATTATATTCCTCTTATTGTATATAATTTGGGTTGCGATTTATAAATATTTTATAGAATAAGCGATGAGAAGCTAGTTACCATATACTACCATAGTATCGATTTTTATGTACTTTATACACTAGGTTGTTATATTTATGTCGAAATGCAGTTTGCACTTTGAGTTAAAGATGATAAATAAGAGGGATCAGATATGAGAATGATGAAAAAAGAGCTTTTATTTTTGTTTATTTTAGCTTATTTATTTAGCAATAGTTGTTGTTTGCATCCCATGCAACCTTGTGAATCAAAAAAAATAGTTAAGATGCGCAGAAATGATAATACACAGTCAATGCCTACTCTTATTAAAACAGGAGCAGGTGCTAATGTTAAAAGCAAAGGAAGAAGCACCCCTTTGATATACGCATGTAGGAATAATAATACAGAATTAGCAATGGCGCTGATGAAAAAGGGAGCAGATGTTAATGCTAAAAATAAACGGGGCTATACCCCGTTGATGTACGCATGCAAGAATAATAACATGGCGTTAGCAATGGCGCTGATGAAAAAAGGAGCAGATGTTGATGCCAAAAATAGATGGCGGGAAGGGGCACGTATAAATAAAAATCAGGAGCGAGTAAAATCTCTTTTGATGTGGGCATGCAGAAATAATGAGATAGAGTTAGCATCTATTCTGATTGAAAAAGGAGCAGATGTTAACGCTAAAGATGAGTCGGGTTATACTCCTTTTACGTGGGCGTGCAGTAATAATCAAGAATTGGCATCTATTCTGATTGAAAAAGGAGCAGATGTTAATGCTAAAAGTGAGTTGGGCTTTACTCCTTTGATAACGGTATGCCTGCGCAATAATACGGAGTTAGCAATGGCCCTAATTAAAAAGGGAGCAGACGTTAATGCTAAAGGAGGTTTGTTTGGCCATACCCCTTTGATGTACGCATGCGGGAATAATAATATAGAGTTAGCAGTAGCTCTCATTGAAAAAGGAGCAAATGTTAATGCCAAAAATACATGGGGTGATACTCCTTTGATACGGGCATGCATAAATAATAATACAGAGTTAATAATGATTTTAATTAAAAAAGAAGGAGTAGATATAGAGGTTAAAGACGCCTTCGGTAATACCCCTTTGAGCTGGGCATCCCGGCGTAATAATACAAAATTAGCAATAGCCCTGATTAAAAAAGGAGCCGAGGCTAATGTTAAAGATGTGTGGGGCCATACCTCTTTGATGTATGCATGTAAGAATAATAATATGGAGTTAGCAGTAGCTCTAATTAAAAAAGGAGTAGATGTTAATGCCAAAAATAGGGGCGGCGATACTCTTTTGATAGGAGCATGCATGAATAATAATACAGAGCTAGCAATGCTTTTAATTAAAAAAGGAGCAGACGTTAATGCTAAAGGAGGTTTGTTTGGCCATACCCCTTTGATGTACGCATGCGGGAATAATAATATAGAGTTAGCAGTAGCTCTCATTGAAAAAG
>Ga0180438_10010984_pt1 | contig 11023 bp, 9 predicted proteins | sample SS_ome_12_FD_132455 | JGI IMG/M metagenome (GOLD analysis project Ga0180438, IMG submission 132455) | Hypersaline lake sediment archaeal communities from the Salton Sea, California, USA - SS_3_D_2 metaG | ecosystem: Environmental > Aquatic > Non-marine Saline and Alkaline > Hypersaline >... | reverse complement strand
TTGGGTTGCGTATCAGGCGAGCCGAGGTTCGGACCCGGCAAGTGCTGTGGGTTGGTCGAGGGGCTTCCAGTTTGGCGGCAGGAGGACATCAATTTCACCCGCCGGGTGCGTGCTGATTCGAGCTCACTCAGCCCGAAAATAAGGTTGCACGAGCGGACTGCCCGTGCTGATATATGTTGGCCGATCAAGCCTTCAAAAGCCTGGCGGCATCCTTTGCAAAATACGTGATTATGATGTCCGCCCCGGCACGCTTGATCGCTGTCAGCGATTCCATCATACCCTGCTCCAGATCGAGCAGGCCCGCTCGCGCCGCCGCGTGAAGCATCATGTACTCACCGCTCACATAATACGCCGCCACAGGTAAGCCGAACTCCTGCTTCGCCCGGTACACCACGTCGAGAAAGCAAAGCGCCGGTTTCACCGTGACTATGTCCGCACCTTCCTCCACGTCCAGCGCGATCTCCCGCATCGCCTCGTCGCTGTTGGCCGGGTCCATCTGGTAAGTCTTGCGGTCGCCGAACGAAGGCGCCGACTCCGCCGCGTCCCTGAACGGCCCGTAAAACGCCGACGCATACTTCGCCGCATACGACATGATCGCCGTGTCCTGAAGCCCCTCCTCTTCCAGCGCTTTTCGTATCGCCCCAACGCGCCCGTCCATCATGTCCGACGGCGCCACCACATCCGCCCCCGTCCTCGCGTGAGACACAGCCATCTTCGCCAGAAGCTCACACGTCCGGTCGTTTTCCACCACCCCGTCCACAACCGCCCCGCAATGACCCGTCTCGGTATATGCACACAGGCAAACGTCCGTCATGATCAGCAGGTCCGAGCACTCGTTGCGTATCTCGTGTATCGCCGTCTGGACGGCCCCGTCCGGCGCCCAGGCCTCAGAACCGATCTCGTCCTTCTCTCCCCCCACCCCGAAAAGCAGCACCGCCGGTATTCCCAGCGCCGCCACCTCGGCCGCCTCCGCCGCAACCGTATCCGCCGAAAAACGATAACACCCCGCCATCGACGCAATGGGCTCCTTGAGCCCTCGGCCGTTCCTTACGAACAGCGGGTAGACCAGGTCGTCAACACTCAGCGCAGTCTCCCTCACCAGCCGGCGCATCGCCGCGCTGCTGCGAAGCCTTCGCATTCGGTGCTCGGGGAACCCCATGCTAATCCTCCACTATCACTTTCAAAGTTTCACGTGTGGGCGTCAGTATAATCCTGCCAGACGACATGAACCAGACTCTTTTGACGCCCGCCACTATAATTATCATCGGCTGCCTGGTGGCAATACTTCTCGGGTCTCACGGAATTTACGCGGACTATAGGGCCCAGTGCCGCGCCTATCGGGCTTTCCCGCACCCACAGCCGATAATATACGCACGTGGTAATGCCGCAGCTTTGGAAAAATTACGCAACCCTATCATTACGGACGATTAATAGAACAGCCCGTCGAAAATACCGCCGACGTGGGCGAGAATCGCGCGGGCGCCTGCGGGGGAACCGCGAAGTCTTGGACGCCTTGTACGACAGGGGGTTTCGCAGTTGTGCTGTCATCGTCGCCCACCCGGACGACGAAACGCTATGGGCCGGGGGCACGATACTGCTCAATCCCCGCTTGCGGTGGACCGTCATCGCACTCACCCGCGCCGACGACCGCGACCGCGCCCCCCGCTTCTATAACGCCCTCGAAACCCTCGGCGCAGCCGGCATGATGGGCAATCTCGACGATAGCCCCGAACAGCCGCCCCTCCCCTCCGACGCCCTCGAACAGACCATCCTCTCCCTCCTGCCGGACCACACGTTCGACCTCATCCTCACACACGGCCCGAAAGGGGAATACACCCGCCACCGACGCCACGAAGAGACCTCACGCGCAGTCGCCGCCATCCTCGCCGACGGCCGCCTCCGCGCCGACCAGGCAGTAACTTTCGCTTACGAAGACGACGCCGGCAACTGTCTTCCCCGACCCGTCGTCAATCCCGACTTCCTCATCGACCTCCCCGAAGAAGTCTGGCAGACAAAACACAGAATCGTAACCCAAACCTACGGCTTCGCACCCGACAGCTTCGAAGCCCGCACCACCCCCCGCCGGGAAGCATTCCGTCTGCTCCGCACTAACCACAACAATATATTAAGGCAGCATCATGAAAATTCTCGTTCTCTATGACTATCCACCATCGCCCGCGGGCCTCGCCACACAGGGCGACCTCCTCTACAGGGGCCTCAAGGAACTCGGCGTCGAGGTCCACGGCGTTCACCTGGAATCCGCTCAGGAAAAGGAATGGTACTACCGCTGGTTCGCCCCCGACATCGCGGTCGGCGTGGGCTACTGGGGCTACACCCCCCACCTCGTCCTCCACCCCCAGCGATTCGGCGTAACACCCATACCCTGGCTTGTAGCCGACGGCTATGTGGCCAACTACCGAGAAATCCTCGCTGGCCTCCCCCTCATACTCGTCACCTCAGCCTGGGTCAAGAAAGTTTACATGCGAGACGGGCTGCCGGGCGACAACATCGAAGTCCTTCACGTCGGAATCGACACCGACTCATTCTGCCCCCGCGATAAAAACGACCCTCGAATCAAAACCGTCCGCCAGAGCCTCGGAATCGATGACGACCAGCTCATGTTACTGACGGTCGGCGGCGATGCCGCTTCCAAAGGAGCACAGGAAGTCATGCAGGCGCTCGCCATGCACGCCAACCGCGACATCCCGGACTGGAAATACGTCTGCAAAACCTGGCCCCAGCCCCGCACCGACCAGCAGAACCTCGCCGACATGCAGCTCGCCGCCACTCTCGGCATCGAAAAAAACGTAGTCTTCGCCACAAGCCGAGTCTCACGCAACTTTATGCCCTGGCTGGTCGCCGCATGCGACATCTACGCCGCCCCCTCCCGCCTCGAAGGCTTCGGCATGATCCAGATCGAAGCAAACGCCTGCGAAAAACCAGTCATCAGCATAAAAGCTATGGGCCTCCTCGACACCCTCGTCCACGGCAAAACCGCGCTCCTCGCCGAAGTCGCCCAGCAGGTCATGCTCCGCGAAACTATTCTTACGGACGAAAATGGATCCAACTCCGCCAAACGCCACGTTTTCAAAAAGCCCCGCATCGTCGATTATCGGGCCAGCGTACACGACATCGCCGACCACCTCCTCACCCTCATGAACGACCCGGCGCTCCGCCACAGAATGGGCCGCACCGGAAGGAAACGCGTTGTCGAAAACTTTGACTACCGCGTCATCGCCAAACGCTTCATTTCCATCGTCTCGGAAAGGCTGGGCATCTCCTGACATGAACACCGAAGAACAACAGCTCGTCGAACGCGCCAAGGCCGCCGCTCTCGAAGTCCTCCTCCACAACCGCCGCGGTCCGTTCCGCGGCATGCCCCGCACCGCCGGCTGGGGCTACCCCGAACCGTACACCCGCGACCTCATGATCGCCGCCTTCGGCATCCTCACCACCGGCAACCAAAAGCTCATCCAATCCCTCAAACGCGTACTCGAAAACGCCGCCTCCAACCAGAACGAACTCGGCCACATCCCCTCCCTCATCCACGATCCATACGACCGCGGCTCCAGCGACTGCACCCCACTCTTCCTGATCGCCGTCGCGCTATATCGCAAAGCCGTCTCGCGACCCGACTTCCTCCGCACCGCCGTCGAGCGAGCTCTCAAATGGATGGAATACCGCAGCCCCTACTGCGGCGCACTCGTCGGCCAGCTCCCCACCAGCGACTGGCGCGACGAACAATGGGTCCTCGGCTACGGCCTGTACGTCAATACCCTCGTTCACCTCTACCTCCGCCTCTACGGCCTCAAAGAACGTGCCGGACTCCTCCGCCGCGAAATGCACCAGTTCGTCGTCGGCGACCGCACCCCCAAACGCCACATCCACGAAGGCCTCGTCCTCAAGAACCGGCCCTACTACGCCCTCTGGGCCTACAAAATCTACTCCGACGAACGCTTCGACCTCCTTGGCAACAGCCTCGCCGTCCTTTCGGGAATTGCCTCCCCAACCCGCGCCAGACAGCTCGTCTCCTGGATCGAAGCCGAATGCAGCGCAATGCGAATCGCCGGCACGCTCGCCGTCGACCTCCCCCCCAATCTCTTCCCATTCATCCGCCCCAACGACCCCGACTGGATCCCACGTTACGCGACCCACAATCTCCCCGGCGAATACCACAACGGCGGCATCTGGCCCTTCGTCTGTGGATTCCACGTAGCCGCAATCGTCGCCGCAGGCCGACGCGGCCTTGCCGAAAGAAAACTTCTCGCCCTCACCCGACTCGTCCAAAACGCCGCAAATCCCGAACTCGAGTTCGGATTCAATGAATGGTACCGACCCGCCGACGGAAAGCCCGGGGGACAGGACTGGCAGACATGGTCCGCCGCAATGTACCTCTACGCCGCAAAGTGTGTAGACATGGGCACCCCTTGTCTTCTGGAAAACCTCTAAGAGTTACTTGGCTATCCTCAGCGGGCGGGGGCTGCAAGCCAGGCGAGGGTGAAGAGGAATACAGTCCACGCAAGAAGGTACGCGATACGGGGGTCGTCGAGAATGTGGTCGACCAGGTGATGCGCGTACACAGCGCCTTTCGGAGCGTCCGGCCCGTCGCGGTATGATTTGTAAGTGATAGCAGCCATGATCCACCTCATTTCCGTCCACACCTACTTATACAGCGGAATCGGGGGGCTGGTGCGGCGCAGGGCAAATGCAATGCACAAATATCGAAGCTCTGAGGAAACTCGAAAGTCTAATCTCGAATTGAAATTGTAGCTGGCCGATCAGAGTTGGACTGCGCGGAGCCATTGTTCGGCGATCCATGCGTGGGCCCAGGTATGCGGGTGGACCATGTCGTCTGCCCAGCGTTCGGGCCCGATGGTAAGGATGCGGCGGTCGATCTGCTCCTGGAGCGGGACCAGGACTGCGTCGAATTCGGCTGCGAGCAGGCGGACGGCTTTCATATAGTTGCGGAGGTCGACAAACATCGGGTTTTCGGGGTCGCGGCAGAACATAAAGGGTTCTATGAGGACAATGCGGTCGGTGCACTGGGTGCGCACCTTCTCCAGCATGTATCGGCAGTTGTCCCAGTACTCGTCACAGTCGACGCCCTTTATGACACGCTCTGGTCCGTTGTGCAGATACCAGACATCGTTGATACCGATCATGAGGCTTAGAACCCCGGGGGAATGGGAAATGCAGTCCCGGTCCCAGCGCCACTTGAGGGAGCGGGTGGTGTCGCCGGAGACGCCCTTGTTGAGGATCCTGAGGTTGAGGTGGGCATAGCGGGCAAGCAAGAGGTTGCCCGCGAAGAAGACATAGCCGCTGCCGAGCTTGTCTGCGCCGACTTCGCGTCGGCCGGCATCGGTAATGCTGTCACCAATGAACAGAATGGTGTCGTCGGGTCTTAGTTCTATGCGGTCGGCCATGCAGCGGCTCCTTAAAACACTGGAACAATACGGGCGTAGAGTGTAAGTCCGTTGGGGGGAAATGCAAGTCGCAAAGTGTGCGAAGCGCCGATAGAATGAGTAGTATGGCCGAAAGAGACCATAAAGCGAGACTGGAAGCTATACGGGAGTCGATCAGCGGATTTCCGACTGGACCTGGTCTGTACTTCATGAAGGGCGAAGGGGACGTCGTCCTCTATATCGGCAAGGCGAAGAACCTTCGGAGCCGGGCGGCGAGCTACTTTCAGCCGAGCACGGACCTGATGGCCAGCCGAGGTGCTCGGATTGTGGAGATGGTGGAGAAGGTGGAGGCGGTGGACTACCTGCAGACGAAGAGCGAGGTGGACGCGATCCTTCAGGAGGCGCGGCTGATCAAGGATATCCGCCCGGCGTACAACACGGCGCTGGTGGACAGCAAGACGTTCCCATATCTGGAGATCACGACGCGGGAGCAGTTTCCGGGGGTGTACATAACGCGGAATCCCAAGAGCGAGCGAAGCCGTCTTTTCGGGCCATTCACGGGGGCGCACGACCTGCGGGCTGCAATGGTAGTCCTGCAGAAGATATACAAATTTCGCACGTGCAACCTGGACATACGTGAGGAGGACGACAAGCGGCGGTTTTTCAGGCCGTGCATTCTTTATAATATCAACCAGTGCGCGGCCCCCTGCGGGGCGAGGATCGGGCGGGGGGAGTACCGCAAAATCATCAACGACGTGATCAAGTTCTTGCAGTCGAAGCGGTCGACGGTTCTGCGAGAGCTGCGGCGGGAAATGGATGCGGCGGCGGAGGCTCGGGACTATGAGGAGGCGGCGAAGTACCGCGACCGAGTACGGCTCATCGAGCGATTGGACGAGCGGGGGACGGTCGAGGGCAACGTGCAGCCTGAGGTGTTTGCGACGGATCCGACGGAGGCGCTGCTGAAGCTGCAGAAGCTTCTGGGGCTGGAAACGCCCGTGCGGATCATCGAAGGGTTCGACATTGCGCATATCGGCGGGCAGGAAACCGTGGGGTCGCTGGTTCAGTTCATCGACGGGCGACCGTTTAAGAGCGGATACCGGCGCTTCAGGATCAGGACGGTGGAGGGGGTGGACGATTACGCATGCATTCGCGAGGTGGTGACGCGGCGGTACAAACGGGCAATGGCTGGGGAGGAGTTGTGGCCGGATGTGGTGCTGATCGACGGCGGGCTCGGGCATTTGCATGCGGCGGAGGAGGCGTTTGCGGCGATGGAGGCTCCGCTGCCGGCGCTTGCGGCGATAGCGAAGCGCGAGGAGGAGATATTCATTCACGGGGCGGCCAAGGCGGTACGGCTGCCGGCGAATGCGCCGGCGCGGAAGCTGTTGCAGTACGTGCGGGACGAGGCGCACCGGTTTGCGCAGCATTATCATCACATACTTCGCAGCAAGAAGATGCTGGAGGGGTAGCCCGGCTCGGATGAATCGCCGACAGGAATGCGTTCAGGCGGACTGCCCGTGGCATTTTTTGTATTTTTTTCCGGAGCCGCAGGGGCAAGGGTCGTTCCGGCCGACCTTGGGCTCTTCAAGCTTGATCTGCTTTGTTACGGTCGCCTCGCCTTGTGGAGCGGTTGCGGCCGCTCGCTGGCGTTCGGACATTGCGAACTGGCCGACTTCGTCGTGCTTGGCTTGCGAGACCTGCCATACGCTGCGGGCTCGCGTGCCGGCTTCGAGCCGGACCTTGAAGATGGTGCTCGTGACTTTGTCTTCGAGGGATTCCTGCATCTCGCTGAACATGCGGAAGCCTTCCTGCTTGTATTCGACCTTGGGGTCTTTTTCGGCGAAGGCGCGAAGGAAGATGCTTTCCTTGAGGTGGTCCATCGAGTACAGGTGGTCCTTCCATGCGCCGTCGTAGGTCTGCAGAAGTACATATCGCTCGAGGTCCGCGAGTTCGCGGCGGTGGAATTCGCGGGCGGCGTTTAGGATCTTCGCTTCGGTTTGCTCGCCGTCGCTGAAGTCTGCGGCGGTGAAGTTGGAATCGAAATAATTGTTGGCCCATTCGGCTAATTGATCGGGGGCTGCACCGCTCTTGATTTTTCCGGAGACCTCTTCTTCGAGGTAACCGTCGTGCCAGCGTTCGCTGAGCTCGAGGAGGTCGTCGTAAATCTTCTGGGGCTTTGCTTCCTGGAGCTGTTCGATTGTGAAGCCCGCATTGTAGCGGCGATTAGCCCAGTCGGCAAGTGCCTGAAGGCCGTAGACGTTTGGGCCCTGCGGGCCGAAGGCCATTGTCATGGCGAATTCGACGGGGTATTCGATTTCGCGGCGGCGGTACTTGTCCTCAACGGCGGCGCCAAGCTTTTCGCGAACGTCGTCGGGCTTGAGGCCGCGGATGTCGTCAACGGCGAGGCGGAGATCAAACTTGGAGTTGGCCCACTGGACAAAAGTGCGCAGAGCGAAATCATCGTGAAGGAAGTCCACGAGCTCAGCGCAGTCCTTTTTTTCAATCTGGTCGCAGGCGGCATCGGTGATCATCCGTTCGATCTCTTCGGCGTCGGAATTGCGGAGTTTGCCGCCGGAGATGCCAGCCCCGTATGCGCTCATGGCCCAGCGGGCAAGGCCGTCGAGATTCCATGTCTTGCGGTCTTCGTAGTCCTCAAGGTATTCGCCGATGGAGACCTGTATCTCGCTTGCGGCGTTCTTTTTGGCGATTTCCTTGATAAGTTCTTCTATTTCGTCTGCAGTGAGCCCGTGGATTCGTGCGAGCGGGAGGTCTACGCCAAACCTGGTGCGGGCCCACTCGCAGATGCACTTGAGGGGATAGTCCGAGGCAAGTATGTTGCGGATGCTGCCGTCGATCATGGACTCGATCATCTCTTCGATGAGCGGCTTGAGGCCCTGGCCGGCGATGATCTTGCGGCGGCGGGAGTAGAATATCTTCCGCTGGTAGTCCATGACCTCATCGTATTCGAGGAGGCTTTTGCGTGCCTCGAAGTTGCGTTCTTCGACTTTCTTCTGGGCCTTTTCGATACCTTTGCTGATGCGGGAGTGATAGATGGGCTGGCCTTCCTCCCAGCCGATCCATGCCAAAGCCTTTACTGTCCATTCGGGCGCGAAGATGCGCATAAGATCGTCGTCGAAGGACAGGAAGAAGACGCTGGAGCCGTTGTCGCCCTGCCGGCCCGCGCGGCCTCGGAGCTGATTGTCTATTCGGCGGGCTTCGTGTCGTTCTGTTCCGACGATGTGCAGCCCGCCAAGTTGGGCAACGCCGGGGCCGAGCTTGATGTCGGTGCCCCGGCCGGCCATGTTAGTGGCAATGGTAACGTTGCCGACGGCGCGGCCGTCGCGGGCGTGATGCTGCCAGCCGGCCTTTTCGACGATGGCGGCTTCGCGGGCATGCTGCTTGGCGTTGAGGACCTCGTGTTCGATGCCGTAGCGCCGGGTGAGCGCCTCGGAGAGCATTTCGCTCTTTTCAATGCTGACGGTGCCGACAAGGACGGGGCGTCCGGCGGAGCTGACTTCGTGGATGTTGTCGACGATTGCGCTGAATTTTTCGCGTATGGTTTTGTAGATCATGTCCTGCTGATCGTCGCGGATGCAGGGACGGTGAGTGGGGATAACAACGCAATCGAGCTTGTAGATGTTCATGAACTCGTCGGCTTCGGTGGACGCGGTGCCGGTCATGCCCGCGATGCGGCCGTAGAGCTTGAAGAAGTTCTGCAGGGTAATGGTCGCCAGCGTCTGGGTCTCCTCCTTGACCTTAACGTTTTCCTTGGCCTCGACGGCCTGGTGGAGGCCGTCCGACCACTGGCGGCCGTGCATGAGTCGGCCGGTGAACTCGTCGACGATGATGACCTTGCCGTCCATGACGACGTAGTCCTTCTCGCGTTCGAAGGCAACATGGGCGCGGAGACCCTGTTCAAGCATGTGCGGCCATTCCATGTTGGAGCCGGTGAAGAAGGAGCCCACACCCGCGATCTCCTGTGCGGCGCCGATACCCTCATGGGTGAGGTGGACGGCCTTGCGGTCGTGTTCGACTTCGTAGTACTGGGTCATGGTTTCGAGTTTTGGGCGGTCTTCGCCGAGTTGGGCCTGGGTCTCTTCAATAACCTTTTGCGCCTTGTCGATGCGGGCAGAGTCCTTAGCTTTCTTCGCGTCGGAGAGCTCGCCCTGTGCGTTGGCAACGGTCCGCTCGCCGTTATCGATCCGCTTTTTGATCGAGTCGTAGCCCGACTGGAGCTTGATGAGCTGGCGGCAGACGTTGTCAGCCTTCTTATAGCGGCTTACGTCGTCCAAGGCAGGTCCTGAAATGATGAGGGGCGTACGGGCTTCGTCGATAAGGATCGAATCGACTTCATCGATGATGGCGTACTCTAGTGAGCCCTGGACCATCTGCTCGATGGCCACTTTCATGTTGTCGCGGAGGTAGTCGAAGCCGAACTCGTTGTTGGTTCCGTAGGTGATATCGGCATTGTACTGGTCGCGTCGCTCCTGGCCGGTCGTTTCCATGTCGGCCTGGATCGCGCCAACAGTGAGGCCAAGTGCGTTGTAGACGGGGCCCATCCATTCGGCGTCGCGTTTGGCAAGATAGTCGTTTACGGTCACCACGTGGACTCGCCGGCCGGAGAGATGGGCAAGATAAGCAGCGAGAGTAGCGACCAGGGTCTTGCCTTCGCCGGTGGCCATTTCGGCGATCTTGCCTTCATACAGGACGTGGCCGCCGACGAGCTGGACGTCGAAGTGGCGCATATCGACGTTGCGCCGGGCTGCCTCACGGACGGCGGCGAAGGCCTCAACGAGGATCGCTTCTGGGCGGCTGCCGGAGGCGAGCCGCTGCTTGAACTCGGCGGTCTTTGCGCGGAGCGCGTCGTCATCGAGAGCCTTCATGTCCTCTTCAAAATCGAGCGCCCGGAGTGCGACAGCCATGTAGGACTTGACAAGTCGCTCGTTCCGTGAGCCGAAGATCTTCACCAGCGTCTTGCTGATCTTGTCAAACTTCATTTATTCGACCCCCTTGGCCGCTGGTCGTGCGCGCGCCCGCCCGCGGACATTTCAGGATTCTACTTGACTCGGGTAACATACTCGCCGGTACGCGTGTCGATACGGATGAGTTCGCCAACCTTAATGAAGGGCGGGACACTGACCACGAGGCCCGTTTCCATCGTAGCGGGCTTGTTCTGGTTGGTCGCGGTTGCCCCGCGGATTTCCGGGGCGGTGTCGCCGACCACCAAATCCACAGTGTTGGGAAGCGTGATGACGACGGGCTTGCCGTCGTACATGCTCACTTGCAGGCGGGTGTTGGGCTTGAGGTACTTGGGCCCGTCGCCGAACGCGTCGTCGTCGAGGGTGATCTGGTCGTAGGATTCCATGTCCATGAGAACATGCTCGCTGCCGGAGGAATATAGATATTCGTATTCGCGTTTGTCGAGGTAGGCATCCTCAATGGTCTCCTCCGACCGCAAGCGGATATCGCGGATAGCGCCGTCGGAGAGGCTCTTCAGCTTGGTCTGATATACCGCGCCGCCCTTGCCCAGTTTGACGTGCTGGTAGTCGACAATGGTATAGAGATTGCCGTCGACCTTTATCGTCTGGCCTTTTCGCATTTCTGCCGCTTTCATGTGTTATTTC
>Ga0180438_10010981_pt1 | contig 11025 bp, 7 predicted proteins | sample SS_ome_12_FD_132455 | JGI IMG/M metagenome (GOLD analysis project Ga0180438, IMG submission 132455) | Hypersaline lake sediment archaeal communities from the Salton Sea, California, USA - SS_3_D_2 metaG | ecosystem: Environmental > Aquatic > Non-marine Saline and Alkaline > Hypersaline >... | reverse complement strand
GAGCGGGTAAACATTTTTTATTCCGAGAATGAGACGCTTAATAGGTCGAAGGAGCCTTTTGGCCCCAAATATTTTCCAGAGGAGATATCCCGAAGGAGACATGTGTTTTTTGATGTAATGATTGAGACTCTGGCGTGCAATCTCGCTGATCCCTTCGGACAACAGGACACTTCTCATGCCGAAGTGAACAATCTCGGAAGCGGGGACAAACCACAGCTCCCAGCCTCTCTTTCGCATCCGCACACACCAATCCGCATCTTCAAAAAACAAGAAAAAATCCTCATCCAATACACCCACGTCTTCGATGGTCTTGCGTCTAACCAGCATGCAGGAGCCATTGAGGGTGTCGACCCTGATGGGGAAATTCGAGGTCCAGATATCAAAATCTTTGCTCCAAAACTTTGTGTGAAGCGTTTTTTGAACCCATCTCCGAAAAAAGGGGATCTGCGCGAGTAACGTTGTGCTATCCGGGGGCTTAACAGTCACAGTGGATTGAAGTCTCTTATCAGTGTCCAGCCACTGACGCGGCCCTGCAGCGCCCACCTCGGGGTGGCTTTCCATATATGAAAAAAGTGCACCGATAGCGCCACTAAGCACAAGAGTATCCGGATTGAGAAGGAGCACATACCGTCCCGAGGCTCGCCGGCAGGATTGATTGACGGCCGCTGAAAACCCGGCATTGACGTCATTCTTGATGAGCGACACTCCCGGAAACCTCCGTTCCACCATGTCCGCGCTTCCATCTGAAGAGGCATTGTCAACCACAAAGACCTCGGATGTTCCTTCGAAACTGTTCGTGTGCAAGGATTGCAGACACTCGATCAGATACTCTTTCGTGTTGTAACTCACGATCACGATAGAAATATCCATGTGCGCCTAGCTCCTCACTCGATCACATCCGGTTCCCTTTTGATGAAGCCTCTTACCAAATTCCTCAGTTCTATGTATTCTCCTTTTTTAAATTCTCCAAGGAAAAACAATATACATAAATAGACGATACCACCCATAAGTCCTCGCAAAATAAGATTGAGAGCGGATGTCAACACGAACACCACGCCCATCAGCAAAGACGCTATAGCTGGCCTATATACGATCTCCAGCAGGTTCGGTTTCTTCTCAAGGAGGGAATGGACGAAAAGCAATCTTATCAATAAGCCGATGACCGATGTGATCAAAAATGCAATACTCGCACCTACATAGCTATATTTGGGTATGAATAAAAAGTTCATGAGTATTTGGAAAACGGTGAGAAATAGGACAAAGGGAACAAATTGCGCCAATTTTTTCTTGGTAATAATAACGATCATCGCTGCGGGCCCTCCCAACACATTAATCAAAAGCCCCCAGCTCATAATAACAAGCGCGGTTGAAGCAGGAATGTAGCCATCTCCGAAGACGACACGTATGATCTCTCTGGAAAAGAAGCTTAGAAAAACGGCTATGGGGAAATAAATGAGGATGAAAAATCCGATCGCCTTGCCAAAGATATCTCCGAGAGACTTGGGCGAACTCGACTGGATGGCCGACATCCTTGGGAAGATAGCTCCAGTCGTACCTTCTCTAAATATCCTCAAGTATTCAATGGTTCTTTTGGCGACGCCGAATATTCCTACAGCGAGCGCACCTTTCATCTTGGAAAGAATGATTATGTCGACTTTTCCTCCCAGAATCGTTAGGGCATTCATGACAAAAATCAAAGACCCTTCCTTCACGAGAGATCTGGTGAGGTGTGAATCGAAAGCCCAGGATAATCTTATGAATTTTTTATGAAGTGCAATGATGTAAAGAGCCGTGCTGAAGACATGAAAAGCCACGATCAACCAGATCATCGTTATCAAACCGTATCCCATCCTGAGAAGAATAATGCCTACGGCACATTTGGCAGCGGCCGTAAAAACAAGTATGGCGCTCAAAATCTCCATCCTCTCGAACGCCCTCAATATGGATCCTGCGGTCCCCTGAATTCCTTGAAACATCAATGTGAGTCCAATCAGAGCAATCAGTTTGATCATGACTGATGAATAACCCAGCAATACCGATACCAAAATCATACCGGACCAACCCACTATGGATGTGATCAAAAGGACGTATGTGGCTGTAGAAAAATAAAGACTCGCTTTGCTCTTATCCTGAGCAACATCGCGCTCCATGATCTTCATGATGCCGATACGGACAAAGATCTCTGCCATCGCAGCGAATGCCAGAATTGTGGTGTAACGACCGAAATCTTCAACACCCAAATATCTTGCCAAGAAAGCGACAAAGATGATGCTGATGAACCGTGTGATGACCTGTGCAGAGATGAGGGAGAAGATGTTTTTTATAACAGTGTTGAAGGGCTTAGCCATATAACGACAGTCAGTCTATGTATCCCAGGCCTTTGAGAAGGTCCACAATGTCCTGCTCATCTTTTTGGTCGCGGCCGACATCGAGAACCCTTTTACCGACTTTTTTTTCTTGAGGATCCCGATATTGAATGGGATGCTTTTGTGAGAATTCAGGACTGATCGCCCCCTCGATAACATGCCCGTCCAAATCCGATGGAATGGCCACTCCCATCAGATGGAGGATCGTCGGCGCGAGGTCTATGATCTCACAGACCGGAATCTCAACACCTTTACGGATGTCATCGCCCGCCATGACCAAAATCCCTTCCATTCTGTGCTGACCGCTGTAGGTTTCCTCGAGCCAATGTTTCTTCAAGATCTTCCCCACAGCGATATATTCATAATTTCTGAATATCCCCACCAGATCCGGAGCAAACTTCATGGAAGGCCCTGAGTAAATCTCCCCGGCTTCGAAGACTTTTTCCACCATGGGCTTTCCCGTCATTGGATGACGAAGGTCGAGAAGTTTCTTCTTGAGTAAGGACTTCATGTCTTTTTCTTCCTGACCGGGGGCAATCACACCCTCCGGCTCTCTGCCCTTGAGATTTAGACGAAGAAGTATCATAGAATCTCCACCGAGAGAGCCATAAACCTTTGTCTTTGGCCAGTTGATGATTTGCCATGACTCTTCGACTTGACGTCTCAAGATGGGCCACTTGGTTCTCAAGAGGACAGATAGAGCATTTCCCTTCAAGAATTCCTTCTCTAAGCCCAGCTTATCCATAATTTTGCCGAGCGGCATCCACACCAGGCTTGATTTCAGCTTCCTCAAACGGGCTCCTTTTTTTAATTGCAACAATCCCTCTTCGTAAAGCCAGCGGTTCAGGGCGAATAATCCATAAATAGGACCGCATCCATGATCGGACATGAGGATAATCCTCGTATCTCCGGGAACATTTTCGATGAGCTTGCCGATAGCCTGGTCCACTTTATCGTAGAATTGAGGAATGACATGGCTTAGTTTCAGGATATCCTCAGAAACATTTTCCGAAGCTCTTTCCAAGTACGGCCTTAACAAAAGATGTTGAACAAGATCGGTTCCTCTAAAAACCGTCAGGAAAAAGTCCCAATCGTATTTTTTCATGAGATAGAGGAGGACATCGAGCTGTTTCTCTGTAGCCCTATAGAGCAGGTCCAAGCTTTCGAAATCTTTGCCCGCACGCTTGAGTGAAGCCATATATTTCTCGAGGGGCCAAAAGCCCGTTTGAGCGATGAGTTCGGTGTGTAGCGATGGGGGGTAGGAGAGGATCGTTTCTTCAGAGGGGGTCAACATCCCTGAGACCATGAGACCGTTCATCTCCTGTGGAGGGTAAGTGATGGGAACATTGACAACGATAGATTTGAGACCCTGTTCTCCCATCAGTTCCCAAATACGCGGGGATTGGATGTCCCTCGAATCTATGAGTTTTGGTTCATAGCGATCGCCTCGAAAATTAAAAAAATGAAAGATGCCGTGTTTTCCAGGATTTTGACCTGTAAAGAAAGAGGGCCACGCAGCAGCGCTATTCGGGGGGATCGTAGAATTCAGTGTGGCGCGCACACCGTTTTTGATCAAGGAATCGATATGGGGCAGACGGCCTTCTTGACGGAAAGTATCGATAAAGTCAAATGAGGCCCCGTCAAGGCCGATCACCAGTACTTTTTTTTTCCGCGACAACCGAGTCTCCTTCAAGGCAACCATTTAAACAGAGGCTATAGTATATTATTCTCCATTCCAGGGTCAATATGTATTGATCCTGGAGGTCATCGGCAGGCTAAAACCTAACCGCTTTCAGGACAACGGGCACATAACGGGTATTTATCGCGTTGGCCACACAGGTGTAAGCGTCTCATTTCTCTCAGTTTTTTACTTCTCCATATCTCAGCGATGGATGAATCGTTAATGTTTCCCAAGACTAATTCGCCATCGTAATCAACACAACAGGGAGCCACATCTCCATTCCAGTAGATAAAACACATTTTCCAAAGCTGTTTGCAGGGTTTGTTTTCTGGAAGCTTCTTTGTCTTTACGCTCCTATCCTCAACAGCACTGGCCCATGTATTGTACTCATTGATGGAGACTTCGTCACCGGGCCCGAGCAATGGCTGCCATCTTTTAAAAAAGGATTCAACTTCTGCCTCTGTTTCCTTCATTTGAATGATCCTGAGGTTGATGGATGGCTTGTTCACATTCTTTTTTTCCCGGTACTCGATCAATCGCATCACATTTTCAATCACGCGTTCAAAATCTGCCCCCTTTCGGATCCTCTCAAACGTATCTTTGTTAACCCCATCGATACTGATAACCACCTGATCCACTTCTAGATCCAAAAGGGCTTTGATATTTTTTTCATTGAGAACAGTTCCATTTGTGATCAAGACGATAGGCTCAACAGACCGATCCTTGGCGTATTTGATCATCTCCATCCACCGGGGGTGTAGCAGAGATTCGCCAAATCCCTGGGGCAGCAAAACAACAGGCTTTCGCTCTGCGCACTCGTCAATGATCTTGCAGTATAAATCAAAGTCCATAAACCCCACATCTCTCGACATTTTGTTGCGGGCACACATGATGCAGTCGAGATTGCAGGCATTCGTGATCTCGATGCTGACCATAGGTGGCCGGGAGATTAAAAGGTGCCAAGGGATCCAACTTAAAACCCTTTTTATTGGAGGAAAAGCGATCATCTTAGAGCCTATCTTCCGAACAAAAGGTTTTTTCAAAATGCTCAGCATTTTACATCCGACCTATGGGATTCACGCTTCCATTCATTCCACATTCCAGCATTGACCTTGCAAGCACTCTTTTCCATCATTCTCTAACTCCCTATAGATAATGTCAATTCTACGAATGAAAATCCTAATATCGCTCGGGTAGAGCATCCTGATATTGACCGCCCTCAAAGCCTATGCTATAAACATGAGCTATGAAACCTCTCCCCAAAAATCGGGACCCAAAGCCTAAGATTAGAAAGACTTTTTTCAAAACAGATGATTCCCAAAAAATCCGTTGATGTCGTCATCCCTTGTTGGAATGGCAGATCCTTTTTAGACGTTTGTTTGAGATCCTTGAGAAATCAATCTTACAAGGATTTTACCGTTATTGTCGTGGACAACGGATCGACCGACGGCAGCGAGGCTTTCGTGAGGGAAAATTACCCCGAAGTCAAGCTCATCTCTCTCGGAAGAAATACAAATTTTAGCGGAGCTGTCAATGCAGGGATCAAGGTCGCACAAGGGGATTATATCGCTCTCCTTAACCAGGATACAGAGGCGCATCCCAGATGGCTCGAGCATCTGGTCGAGGCACTCGAGAGCCACCCAGAGATTGATTTCTGTGCTTCAAAACTGCTCTATTTCAAAGACCGGGAGACTATCGATTCTGCTGGCGATGGCTTCCTGAGGGGAGGCGTCTCATTCAAGATAGGTTCGGGCGAAAGGGATGGTGAACAATTTCGAGTTCCGCGTGAGATCTTCGGCGCTTGCGCGGCGGCATCCATCTACAGACGAGTATTTTTCGATCGTGTGGGATTATTCGACGATGACCTCGGTGACCAAAGTACGGACGGCGACCTGAATTTCAGGGCCCAGCTTCTTGGCTTGAGATGCTTTTTCGAACCAACAGCGATCGTCTATCACCATGTGGGCGCATCCATTGCCGTAGGCAGTCCCGCATTTATCTTCAGAACCAACAGGAATGCCGTGATCACTATCATCAAGAACTATCCGCTCGGCCTGCTGTCGAGGAATATTCTGATGATCGCTTTGGTATTCTTTTCCACACTATGGGTATACCCCCACCCCTTTTCAGCAATAAAAGGGAGGTTTGAGGCGTTTCGAAGACTTCCCTACTTCATAAAAAAAAGAAAAGAGATCCAAAAGAACCGCATCGTATCTTTGGAAAGATTAAATGCCATAATGAGTCGTCATCCATGAATAAGAAACATCATGTTCTGCTCATCACTATCGACTGCGGGCGGGCGGACCATATTTTGGGATCGCGGGCACTAACTCCCAACATGGATAATCTGTGCCGGGATGGGATAACATTCAATCATGCTTATTGTCAGGCCAATACAACGATCCCTTCTCTGTATTCTATATTCACCTCGAATTATTTGGCAACACATGGCCTCTACAGCAACACCCGTACCTCCCCCCTTTCACCGGAGAGCCTTCCGAAAATTCTGCAGAAAAACAATTGGGCAACAGCTGCGCATGCAGGAATGCCATTTATCCAATATTCGCTGGGACAGGAGCTTGATAACCGTTTTCCTTTTGGTAAAAGCATCTATCAATTTGCGCTGAAGTTGTCCTCTCGATTTCCGGGTCTTAGACAATTTCTGCGTCTGAACAGACAAAACGCCACGGCACTCACACAATCAAGCCTCAAGTGGATGGTACGAGCCGCAAAAAAAAACAACTGTTTTCTCTGGATCCATTTTTTCGATGCGCATATTCCCTATTACGCACCTAAAAATTTTATCCTGGAGGACTTCCCCGATCTTGAAAAACTACACTCAGCAACATCGTCATTGAGAGATCAACTCGCCAAGGAAAAGCTTTTCAATCCTCTCGCTAGAAGTCCTATGGCAGAGGTTCACCATGACATTAGCTACTTCCCCCGCCTCTACAGAACAGCGCTGCGGTATATCGACAGAGAACTGGGATATCTTTTCGAACAGCTAAAGCTTATGAGAATGTACGACGATACACTCATTATGGTCACCTCGGATCACGGAGAAAATCTAACGGAATACGGAGTCTATTGTCATCACAGGAAACTTTTCAACACAACCGTCCATGTCCCTCTCATTCTCAAAGATTTTAAAAACGAGCGAGCCGGAACACAGATCAACGACATCGTTCAACACATCGATGTTGCGCCAACAATCTTGAATAGACTCCAAATGGCTGTTCCTGAAAAATTCCAGGGGAAAAATCTCTGGCCGTTAATCTTGGGGACAGACTATTCCACCAATGAGTGTGCGATCTGCGAGCATGCCCACAATTATCAAAGATCCATAAGGACCAAAGACTGGCTGTATATCGAATCCGAAAGGGACCCGACTAAACATATCGCCCTTATATCCCCCAGGGACCATTCGGACGAATTTCCCACGAATGAACCGGATTTTCTGCTCGACCGCAACGATCCTGAGGAGCGGAATCTATGGAATGAATTGCCCGATGTCGTTAAAAAACTCTCCGTGAAAATGGAAGAAATCTTAGGACAAAACCGAGAAGATCAGCTTCCCCATGAGGACTTGCCGGAATCTCTCAAAAGCCAATTGGAAGGATTGGGCTATTTCTGACCATTCCTTTTTATGGATAGAATGTCGGTCGATCAACCAAAAGCGGAAACGGCTAATGAATATACCCGAGAGCGCGCATAATTTCCAGGTGCCGCTTTTGGGCTTCCTCTGAAAAGTCACTCGCCTTCTTTCGATTCACGGAATATTTCAGGGCGTATGTCCCTGCGCAATTCCTCATGTGATCGATAAGATATTGTTGGAGCTTGGATATTTCTTCGTATCTTTTGGTCATTAGATTATTTTGCTCGTAGGCGTCGCGATCCATGTCAAAAAATTCGTCTTTTTCGGAAAGATCCTCATCAAAAATTATGTATTTCCATGACCGGGTGCGAACAGATCTTTTCTCCTCATTGTATCTGTTGTCGATGCTCGCAAAAACGGCTTTCTTCGCTTGCGTGTTTCTGCCCTTTAACATAGGTATAAGGCTTTGCCCTTGCATCTGTCCTTTGAAGGAAATTCCCAACATATCCAGGGTCGTCGGCATGATATCCACAATATCTGCCAATCCGGAAATTTGGCGGCCTGCGAGATCTTGAGATCGGGGCATTTTTAAAAACAGCGGCACATGCAGTAAGGTTTCATATAGATTGAGGAGATGCCCGACCATTGTGTGCTCCATAAACTCCTCGCCGTGATCGGAAGTCACGATAAGCAGCGTATTCTCCCATAAGCCACAGGATTTGAGAAAATCGAACAAATGGCCCAAATGGTGGTCGGTGTATCTGATCCCTGCGTCATAGGAATCGACCATCATGCTGAGCTTCTTTTTGTATTCCGGATAAGTGGGCCATTCTTTCAGCAGTTGGAAAACCTCATTCCGCGCGATTACACCCAATCCTTTCTCGAAATTCACGGCAGGCCTTTGGAGCATGCGGAGCACCAAGGAGTCGACCTTTTCCTGAGACGACAGGCTGTTATACAGGTCGAAAGTCACATGATCCAGGTCCATTCGTTTTTCCGTTTGAGACACGAACTCCTTATAAAAATCGATGTCTCGGTAAAATTCTTGAAAATCCTCCCGGAAGATGTAGGGATCGTGAACATCATAGAAGTGGAAAAAAACGAAGAATTTGTGATCTCTGTTCTTCAAAATCCAGTCTTCGACATCCGGAAGATGTCTTGCGATATAATGACCTTCGGACCAAAAATCGAATCCCCTGCGGAAACCTTGGATTTCGGAGACGTTCCCACCGCCGGAAAATCCTGCAGTCAGGAAGCCATGGGTCTTTAAAACCTGCGCAAGAGAGAGAATATCGTCAGAAAACGCCCGGTCTACTCTGTTCGACAAAACTCCATGGGACAAGGGGTATAAAGACGTCAACATGGAAACATGAGAGGGCTTCGTGGCCGAAGAGGGAGCAAAAAAATTCCTGAAAACTACGCTCTCTTTTGCCAGGTCGTCCAGATGAGGGGATGTCGCTTTTTCGTAGCCATAACATCCCAAGTGATCGGCTCTCAAAGTATCGATCGAGATGAGGATAACATTGGGAATGGGGCGTTTTGAACCCAGACGCCAGATCACGACAAAAGCGGAAAGTATGGCGATAACGATCAAAAAAAGAATTCCTTTTTTTCTCATATCAGGATTTTCTTTCCCCTCAATCCTTTAATCGTCATAAAATTTCCTGCCATCATAAGCGAATCCTTTGACAGATCAGCGTGTTTACACCCATCAGTGAATGTAACCGAGGGCTCGTAAAACCTCCAAGTGCTTTTTCTGCAGTTCTTCGGGAAAGCTTTTTTCGTCCTTGCGGTGTTTGGAGTATTTCGCTTGGTAGAGACCGAGACACTCCCGCATATGCTCACTGAGATAAGATCTCAATATTTCGATCTCCTCATTCTTTTGGTGGAGCAAATTCTTATTTTCGTGCTTATCGTTCACAAAATCGAAAAATTTATCCTTTTCAGAAAAATCCATGTCGAAGATGATGTATTTCCATCGTTCTGTCCTGACAGATCTTTTTTTCGGTGCGTCCCCGATCTCAAAACTTGCGAATACCATATTTTTTTTATCTCTCTCTTGACCAAAAATAGCAGGACAAAGACTTTTTCCCTGCATCTGGTCTTTGAACGGAATATCTAAAATGTCCAAGATTGTGGGCATTATATCGACAAGTTCAGACAGATCGGATATCCGTTTTACATGTTTCCCGGATAATCCGGGCATTTTTATTATAAGAGGAACATAGATCAAAGTATCATACAAACCATTCCCGTGTGTGAGAATATCGTGATCCATAAACTCCTCCCCGTGATCTGACGTCACAACGAGCAATGTATTCTCCCAAAGGTTGTTTGACTTAAGGAAGCTAAAAAATTTGCCGATAAAATGATCCGTGTATTTGATGCCCGCGTCATAGGAATCGATAAGGAGCTGAATTTGCTTTTTGAAGTCTGGCGATTGGCGCCATTCCGATAAATGAGAAAATAAATCCTTCTGTGCAGCGAAACGCACATCTTTATCAATCGGTTTACGTATTTCTTGGATGAGATGGGAACAGAGCAAGATAAATTTTTCTTGATTTGTCAACAATTGATAATTTTCATATGAAAGTTCTTCCACATCTAAAATTTTATCGATCTTTGCAATCAGTTCCTCATAATAACTGAGATCGTTGTACATATTCTCGAAATTTTGTCGAAAAACATAGGGAGCATGAACATCATAAAAATGAAAAAAAAGGAAAAATTTTTCATCCTGGTTCTCTAATACCCATTGTTTAACATCGGGCAGATGAGGAGACATATAGCGTTCTTCGGACCAAAAATCGAACCCTCTGTCAAAGCCCTTGATTTTAGAGACTCCAGCCCCACCCACAAAACCCCCAGTTCTGAATCCATTGTCCTTCAAAATTTGTGTCAAAGGAATAATATCTTCCGAATAGGACAAGCGCTCCCGGTTGGACAACACATCGTGGGTCAGAGGATACAAGGACGTCAACATCGAAATATGCGAGGGTGTCGTCGAGGGAGAGGGAGCAAAATTGGCTTCGAAGAGAACGCTTTCCCGGGCCAAGTTGTCCAAATGAGGCGATGTGTCTCTCTCGTATCCATAGCAGCCCAAATGATCCGCTCTGAGAGTATCGATGGAGATAAGGATGACGTTCGGAGGGGAAGATTCGGACCTCAGGATCCAGATTGCACACACGAGGAGCAGGATCGAGATCGCGAGGGGGATTACAATTTTGGCATGCTTCATGTCAAGGATTTATCCTTCCAACAGGTTTAAAGGCCAACCATATATTCTGCCAGAGATCGTGGGAGTTGAACACTTTATGTTCGATAGCTTCAAGCGTTTTCAGATTCTTTTTTACCCAGCGGGGCGCATTCCCATCTGAAACACT
>Ga0180438_10010980_pt1 | contig 11027 bp, 13 predicted proteins | sample SS_ome_12_FD_132455 | JGI IMG/M metagenome (GOLD analysis project Ga0180438, IMG submission 132455) | Hypersaline lake sediment archaeal communities from the Salton Sea, California, USA - SS_3_D_2 metaG | ecosystem: Environmental > Aquatic > Non-marine Saline and Alkaline > Hypersaline >... | reverse complement strand
TTGCTAATACTGAAAGTTGTAATCGTATCCTGTATGCTTTATTTGCTAAATACAATAAAAAATGGGAGGATCATCATTATGCAATCTTCTAATCAAATTTACACACAGTTATTGACAGTACCTCTCTTTTATTCCCATTGACAATTCCATCATGGTAGATATTATGTAGCATGAAGAGATATATTATTATTCCCATCATTATTATTATGTTACTATCCTGTTCGTTCATCAAGGAACGGATCGCGATTAAAGAATGCAAGTTCACCCTCACGGATGTGAAGCCGTATGATTTTTCGTTTTCCGATCTCAAGATAGATTTCAACATCAAAGGACAGAATCCCAACAAAGTGGACGCGAAATTGGACAAACTTTCATATAATTTCCTTATTAATAATAAGGAATTATTTTCTGGAACTACCGGCAAGGGGATAACCATCCTGAGCGGGAAGTCTACTGATTTCACGACCACGATATCGTTGGATTATAATCAAGTCGGGGATGCACTCGTTAGCGCGATCAAACTGGGAAATGTCACTTATACAGTAAAAGCAACCGCTTATATCAGTACTGTGATCGGGGAGATCAGCTATCCAGTAGAGATCAGTTTCAAGTAGATTCCCAGCCGTATTCAGACAGCACAAAAATTGTGCATTAGCCGAGGATATTTGTGCACATTTTGTGCTTATTCCATGAAATTACATCACTTTTGTGTGGCATACATGTTGCATATTCCCTATGTAGAGGTGAATTATGAGAAACACAAAAACACTGATCTATCTTCTTCTACTAACCAGCCTGCTCTTTTTGGTTTCCTGCTGTTTTGAGCAGGGCGATAATCTACCACCTGCGGTCCCGCGCGGTGTTCGGTCGGTTACTGGAGATTGCGAAGTTTTATTAGTATGGTATGAGAACACCGAACCGGATCTCGAGGGCTATCGCATTTACCGGAGTCAAACACTGGAAGGGTATTACTATTTAGTAGGCGAAACGAATCTTGATTATTTTTTGGATTTTGGACTCCAGAACGGAGAAACCTATTTTTATGCAGTTGCAGCATTCGATTGTAATGGGAACGAGAGTGATCTTAGTTATGACATCGTGTATGATACACCGCGTCCTGAAGGGTACGGGGAAAAGCTCTTTGATTACCATACTTTTCCATACTATGCAGGATGGAATTTCAGTGATTATTCGATCATTCCCTTTGATCATCCTGCGTGCGACTTTTATTACGGATATGATGCATATAATGAAGCAAATTATATATATGTGGGAAGGACAGGTGGGTTGATACAGGATTTCGGATATACCGAATCATTGGATGATATCACCTATGCTCCAGAATATGGCTGGTCCTCAACCGGGATTGTTGAAGTAATTATCGGGCACACCTATATATTCTGGACCTGGGATAATCATTTTGCAAAATTCAGGATTACCGGGATTATCGATGACTATATAGTATTTGATTGGGCATATCAGATCGATCCAGGTAATCCGGAATTGATCATCAGACCTTAAAAGGAGGTTACCATGAAATACCTGTTAGGTCTTATAATCGTCATTATGCCATTCTGTGCTTTTGGAGGAGATTTCGTATACCATGAATATACTGAGTATGAAAATGAATACTGGTATGATGAATACTGGGATGAACCATATCGGTATGATGGCTACTGGGTCTATTATCCCCATGGATACTATTGCGTTCGTTACGTGTGGTGGTATCCGTGGTGGTGGGATTACTATTGGTGGCGATGCCATTGGTGTCATCATTTCACCTGGGATTTCTATTATTGTGGTTTCTATACGGTATGGTATGAAAGCGGTTGCTGGTGGTACCGTCCACGCTATGGACGCTGGGTGAGGTACCGAATGCCATATACCTATCACGAGATCCGGTATTATTCACAACTCGGGGGTATAACCTTACCATCGAAGCCACCGCGCGAAATCAATGTGCCATATAAAGAAAAGGAAATCATGAAAATGGCGCGGCAAAAGGATCCTGAATTGTTCAAAAAGGTTGAAAAAGAACACACGTCCGGGAATTTGGAGAAGATGAGAAAAGAGTACGATGTTTCGGTTAAAAAGGAGATACAGAAGAAGAATCTTGAACTAAAGACCACAAAGGATGTCTCGGCACCGAAAAAGACATATTCAAAAGGAGCTGATAAGAGTACAGGTAATACACCGGTTCCCTATAAGACACCGGAAAAGAAAGTTATGAAAAATCCGTATGCAGATGAATACAACGGTAACACGAACAAGAAGAACGTAACCAAAAAGCCAGTGAAAGAACCACCCGAATACAGAACACCTGCCAAGAACGAAGATTCAAGGGAGCATGATAATGAGAGCCGCACAAAGTACAAGACTCCCGAGAAAAAGACACCGGTACAAACCAAACCCGAGGTAAAGACCAAGAGCCCGACAAAAAAGACCTACAAGAAAGCGAACGACGAGGATAGGAATCCGCAGCATGGTGTTGAAAATAAAGCCAAACCGAACATAAAGAGGTAATCATGGTAGACCTGATACTATCCATACTCATGACGGTAAATGGTGCGGTAGACATCGAACTATGGGTCAATAAAGACGAACATATCTACAGCATTAATGAGAATCTGGAAGTTTTCTTCAGGGCCGACCAGGATTGCTACGTGGCAATCTATGATATCGAAGTGGGGGGAGAGGAATTCCGCCTCTTCCCCCCAGATGGCGATGATGGATGGGTACAGGGCGGTCAGGTGTACCAGCTCCCTGGAGAGGGTGCGGAATTCGATTACCTGATTAACGGACCGCCCGGCGTGGAAACGATCATCGCATGTGCATCGACAACGCCTGCACCAGGTCTTCATGACCCGGATCCCGATATCACCTGTCGCACTCTTGAGATATATATTCAGGAGCCAGAACCAGCAAAACTGCGGTTCATATCGACACCGGATGACTGCCGTATCTACATTACCGAGATCATGACCGATGAAATCGAGTATGTTGGACGGGCACCAAGGACCGTCGTGATACGACCTGGTGAGTACATCATTGAACTCAAGCGGGCCGGATTTCATACGCTGAAAAGACGCATCACGGCTGATCCGGGTGACCGACGGCGGATTTTTGTTAAACTGACACCGTATTGACATGAATCCGAGGATCTTTATAATAAAAGGAGATATTCTATGAAGATACTCATACTCTTAATTCTCTGTGCAAGCATGGTTTTTGCCGTGAAGCCGGTTCCTCGTACGGAAAAGAAAGTCGAGGTGAAGAATGTGAAGACCGCGACCAAGATCGTGCAGAACAAAGACGATGACGGTGATAAAAATGACAAAGATGAGAACGATGGCCAGAAGGAAAAGGATCGGATTATCGATAAAAATGGTGATGGGGTCAATGATCAACGTGAGGATGACCTTCAGAAGATCAAGAACACCAAATCAAAGCACAAGGATCTGATAAAGAACAAAAAAACTAACAAATCATCTCCAAGCAAAAAACCTTCGACCCCAACTAAAATCAAGAAAAAATAGAAATCATCGATCGTTCAGTTGTTAACCGCCACATGTAAATCATGGGGCGGTTTTTTTATTAAAAAAGAAGGTTGAAGGCAATACGGAGAATATGCGGGGATGAAATCAGTATTCGTGTAACGATACGGCGGATACTGATATTGTTAACGGTAGTGTTTTCAAAAATACTCTGGCTTATTTCGAATATCTTCTCGAACTCAATGTCGGTCAGTTTCAAGAAACCGTTTCTCACGCGACGGTGGTAGCGCAGTTCCGGTAGTATATAACGAGCAAGGCAGGCCTCGTATTCATCTGAGTTGTTGTGCAACCGCTGCACTGCTGCCCGACCGGCAAAAATGCCGGATTTTACCGCAGCAGCGATACCCGCCCCGCTCAGCGGATCAGCGAGTCGTGCAGCATCACCAGCAAGCAGAAAATTCTTGCCTGAAACACACCGCAAAACCGTTGCCGGGACACCGCCAAAAGCCCTCCGCACAATATGACCACCGGGGAATTCCCGATGTATCCAGTTATCAAGGATCGATCGTGCGCTCAGACCGGTCTTATCCGGACAGATCCCCAGGCCAATGTTCGCAGCAGTCGCAGATTTTGGAAAGATCCAGGCATAACCTCCTGGTGCATAATCCATACCTACAATGAGTGATGCATAGTGCTGGTCCACGGTGATGTTCTCAATGAGGTATTGAGCACATACCTCGACATTTCCCGTGCCCATACGTGTATCAATGCCCATCCAGCGTCCGACGCGCGAGTTGATTCCGTCCGCACCGATCAGCTGCCGGAACTCGAATCGCTTTTGTACACCACGTTCCATTGCGATGACCGTATTATCTTCGACCCCGATCGCTTTAGTCGCAGTTTTAACAACTACGCCGTGGTTGTGAGCTGATTCAGCAAGGGCGGCATCGAATACCGTGCGATCCAGGATCCATCCGCAGTCAGGATAGGATATTTTGAATTCCCGGTTACTCGGACTTCGGATGATCGCACCATCGAGAGGTTGGGCGATCCACTCGGGTTTGATATCCAGATATTCTTTGATCATGCTTCGGGATAATCCCTCGGCACAGGTCACCGGTGTCCCGATGCGATCATGTTCTTCAAGGAGTAATACCTGTACATTATTCTTTGCCGCGGTAAGTGCCGCCATACTTCCTGCCGGACCAGCGCCGATAACGACGATGTCGTATTGTTCAGACATATGCTATCTTTCACTCCCGGATTTCTTTGAAAGCGCACTGTCTGTAATCGGGGATGCTGCAGTCACTGTCGAAGCAATAGATACAGGTAAAAAAATGGGATCGAAAACAGTAAAGAATCGATCCGGTCAAGAAATCCGCCATGACCGGGAAATACCTTTGACGAATCTTTTAAACCCACCTCGCGTTTCATTGCCGATTCAAACAGATCGCCCATAGTAGCCAGAATGCCGATACCCAGTGTTATCAGTATCACATCGGAAAGATTGAACCTGGGTAGCCACAGGATACGTACCAGGTAGGTTACTGGAAATAACAGAATGAATCCAAGGATAGTTCCTTCCCATGTTTTCCTGGGACTGATCCTGGGACATAGTTTGTGTTTTCCTAGGCCCATTCCCGTGGAATATGCCGCTATGTCATACACCCAGGTAAGAATCAACGGGATCATTGCATATTCAAAACCCAGATGCCTCAGCGGGATCAACGTGGAGGGCAGAATTGAGAGATACGCGACCGTGAACACGGCCGCGGTCACTTCCATAAGGAAATTCGGCTTTTGTCGTGATCCTGGGAAGCGAATGACAGAGAGTATACAAATAAAGAAGAAAAAAAGTACAAGTGGCAACAAAAGCTGCACGCGGTAGAAAACGAGCAGCGGGATGGCATACCCTGGAAGGAATACGGCAAGCGTGTGGGGGTATATATCCTTACGGTGAAAAAAACGGAACAATTCATTTACCGCAAAGGTGGTGAAAATAATTAGCATGAGCGGAAGGAAGATATTCCCGATCCATACACACCCGATTGTAACGATTCCCAGGATCGTCCCGGTTAATATTCGATGCTTAAGGTCTTTTGACACCGCCAAACAACCGCTCCCGTTCCCGGTATGATTCAATCGCCCGGGTAAATTCTTGTTTGGAGAAATCTGGCCAAAGTGTTGTAGTGAAAACAAGTTCTGAGTAAGCGATCTGCCAGAGGAGGAAATTGGACAAGCGTTCACGCTTTTCTGCACCGGTACGGATCAATAGATCAGGATCCGGAAGCGATGGATCATACAGGTATTTTCTGAATGACACTTCATCGACAGATCCAAGATCCAGGTGTTGTGTGCGGTCTTCCTCGATCATTTTTTTGATGCCATCGATGATCTCGGCACGTCCACCATAACTCAAGCAGAATGTCAGCACAAGTCCAGTATTGTTGATTGTAAGTGCTATCGCGTTGTCAAGGGATGCGCGGGCATTATCATAAAGGTTGGAAAGGCGTCCAATGGCATTGACCCGGATGTTGTTCTCATGGAGATTTTGCTGCTCGGATTTAAGCATTTCTGCAAGCATATTCATCAGTGTCGTTACCTCTTTTTCCGGGCGATTCCAGTTTTCGGTCGAAAAGGTATAGAGCGTGAGGTATTGGATATCCATGTCAATGCTTGTTCTTACGATCCGACGCACTGTTTCTACACCCTGACGATGTCCGATAACACGCGGCAAACCCTGTTTTTGTGCCCACCGTCCATTCCCATCCATGATGATCGCAATATGCTGGAGAGTTTGCATCGGTTATTATATCAGAAAAGCGGGGTTCGTCAATCTTTCTCATGGGTAGTGTACTCTTGACAGTGGGTCACAATTATGTATAATGATATGATGAGAGGATTCACCGACATACTGATTATTTCGAAAAAACGGAACTTTCTGCATACAATAAAAGCGCCAGAAACACTCTTACAGATCATTGTATTTTTTGCCGGGGGGCTCTTCCTGGCGACCATTCTCCTTATGGTCTTCAATGCCCGGCATATGTTTATAAGTATCGACATGTCCCGGAGCGAACAGGAAAACACATTTCTCATGAACAGACTCGATTCTCTCCGTCAGGAGTTGAATAAATTAAATAAGCAGTTCAATATTTTCATTCATGAGGATAACCGCCAGCGTGTATTCTGGCAAATGGCTCACATTCACCCGGATATATGGTCAATGGGTGTCGGTGGTAGAAAACCGTTGAACCATGGCGGCGAACTGACAAAGAGAACCAGGGCAACACTGGAGGACATCTATGAATCAATTGATGTTCTCAAGGGTAAATGCTATCTGCGGAACGTGAGTGTAAAGGATATCACGGATCAAGTTTCATCGAAATATACGTTGTGGTCGCACATACCATCGGTCAATCCGATTCCCGGACACGCGCTGGGATCCGGCTTCGGTTACCGGAGAGACCCGATAAATAAAAAGATCATAAAAATGCACTGGGGTGTGGACATCGGAGCACCGCGTGGTACCAATATCATGGCGACAGCTGATGGTACGATTTCGAACACCGGATGGAATAGCGGTTATGGGCTTACCATTGATATCGATCATGGCTATGGATTCAAAACCCGGTATGCTCACTGCAACAGCATACTTGCCAAAGAAGGCGATATGGTAACACGAGGTCAGATAATAGCCACCGTCGGATCCACCGGAAGAACGGTTGCTCCCCACCTGCATTATGAAATCCATGTTTCAGGAGTAAAGGTCAATCCTGCATCCTACATCGATCAAACAGAGATCGTATTTGACTAAATATTCCATTTTAATATTTTTCTGTGTCATTTGTACCGTGGTATTCCTGTCTGGTGACTCGCTGTCCATTACATTGGTCGGTGATATTATGCTGGGTTCTGATTTCCCCAGGAGCAATCTTCCTCCGGATCATGGAGCGAGTTTACTAAAGGATGTTGATTCTCTGTTGGTCGTTGCTGATATTACCTGTGGCAATCTCGAGGGGACATTATCCTCGGGTGGAACCTGCACAAAACAGGTGAAGTCGGGCGTTTGCTATGCTTTCAGGACACCACCCGGTTTTGTTGCCAATTTTGTTAAGGCTGGGTTTGATTATTTGAATCTGGCGAACAATCATATGAACGATTTTGGCAGCGAGGGCATCAATCGTACGATGCAAACGCTCGACAGTGCTGGTTTACAGTATGGAGGTCCTTATGGTGTTACCGGTCAGTTCGAGATCGATAGTATTTCCGTTGCGATAACGGGCTTTGCGACATCCCCTAACGCGAACACGATATTTGACATCAGAAATGCACAAAAAATAGTCGCGGAACTTGCCGAGGAATTTGATATCGTCATCGTCTCTTTCCATGGTGGTGCAGAAGGCAGGAGTTGTCTCCATGTTCGTGATACGATGGAATACTTTCTCGGCAACAAGCGTGGGAATGTAGTTCAATTTGCCCATGCGGTGATCGATAGAGGGGCAGATCTTGTATGGGGGCATGGTCCCCATGTACCGCGTGCCATGGAGATCTATAACGACCGGCTGATCGCATACAGTCTCGGCAACTTTTGTACCTGGGGATTCAATTTAACCGAGGAACTCGGCTATGCGCCGATCCTCACCGTCACACTTGATTCAAACGGTGTATTCCGCCGTGGACACATCACCTCCACTATACAGCAGGCAGGTAAAGGACTCGTCATTGATGAGCAATACCGTGCTGCAAGACTGATGCGTGATCTCAGCAACACTGATTTTCCGGAATCCGCTCCCGTGATCACAGCAGAAGGATCAGTACTTCCGCCAGACAAGCAATAACAGGTTTCTGTCACTCTCACGCGACATGTAAGCAACCATAAACCCTTCAGATATCACAACCGACATTAAAACAAGATGGGAAATATACTCCACCGGCTTTGCTGATCCGCGGTTGTTGACACCCAATTCCTTTCTGATATAATGGAAGCATGAAAAACGTAGCAGTACTCGGCGCCACCGGTTTGGTCGGAGAGACCGTTATCGCAATACTTGAACAAAGGAATTTTCCGGTCCAGGAACTTTATTTATTCGCATCGGGACGTAGTGAGGGAGAAACTCGTGTATTCAAGGACAGGGAGATCCCGATAACTACTGATTGTAATGATTTCGCGGACAACGTTGATGTTGTTTTTGGCTGTCTGGATGCATCTCTGACCCGCGAAGTAATCCCCTTATTCAAGGACAAGGCCGTCGTGATCGATAATTCCAATGCCTTCCGTATGGAACCGGAAGTTCCGTTGATCGTACCCGAAGTGAACCCGGAAAAGACGAAAGAGCACGCTGGACTGATCGCGAATCCGAATTGTTCAACGATCCAGATGGTGGTGGCATTGTATCCGCTATACAAGAGATCGCGGATCAGAAGGATCTTTGTTGCGACCTATCAGTCTGTTTCCGGGGCCGGGCGGGGAGCAGTGAATGAATTACAGATCGAGTATGAATATCTTGGCATGAAACAAACGATCGAGAAATTCGATGACCGGATATTTCTGCATCCGATCGGGAACAATCTTATTCCACAGATCGGTGGTTTCGATGAGCAGGGATACACGAGCGAGGAAATGAAGATGGTCAATGAAACGCGGAAGATCTTTGATGACCAAGATATTATGGTAACTGCCACCTGTGTACGGATTCCCATTGAGGTGTCACACAGTGAAGTAATCTCAGTGGAATTCGAAAATTCGATCACACCCGAAGATGCCATGGATATTTTGAAAGAAGCGCCCGGCGTTAAAATGTTCAGCGGCATGGACAAATATCCTATGCCATTCCATACATCAGGCAGGGATGAGGTGTACGTCGGCCGTATTCGTAAAGACCTTGTCTTTGATAATGGTCTTTGTTTATGGGTCGTCGCTGACAATGTACGAAAAGGCGCGGCCCTCAATGCCGTACAGATCGCAGAGCTGCTTCTCACATAGGACTTCATGTCAGGAGAGATCCTAAATCCGAAACATGAAATCCTGAACAAATTCAAAATCCGAATTACCAAAATTCAAAAGTTTGAAACCGGTTATTTATCTGCTGGATATTGCTTAGAATTCAGAAATTCGATAGTTGTATTTCAAACATAGAATGTTTATCTGGTTTGGGTTCATAGTATCCCTCATAATCATACTCGTTATTGCGCGAAAGCATCTGCCGCTTGCTTTATTCTGTGGGGCGATAGTCCTTGGCTTATTTACCTTGAAACTACCGGTTCTCGGTTCGATAATATTCGCGACCTTCACCGACCTTTCGGTAGTTCTGCTCGCCTGTGCTATGGGTATCATTCCGATGATCGGCGGGACGATGAAGGAGAGCGGACAGATGGATGGTCTGGTAAATAATCTGCGTATTGGTCGCAAAGGACTGATGGCACTTTCTCCGGCGATCATGGGATTACTTCCGATGCCGGGTGGTGCTTTGCTTTCAGCCCCGATTCTTGAAAAAGGGGGCGTTGGTGTTCCTGATGATTTGAAGGTAGCGATCAATGATTGGTTCCGTCATTTGTTTGTGCTTATCTATCCATTAAGTTCTGCATTGATCGCTACGGCAAAAATAACGGAACTCAATCTCTATACCGCAATGGTAAGTCTTCTGCCCACGTGTGCTTTTGCCGCGATACTCGGCTGGTTGTTCTTTATTCGTAAAGTCAAGGGCAAGATCAGTTATGATCGCGGATTTTCCCTTAAAAACCTGCTACTGCCTTTTGGGATCATTCTGGTTGCACCGATCCTTGATTTCAGCCTGAAAAAGATCTGCATTCTTCCGATCGCTGAGATCGCTACTGTACTGGGCGTGAGTGCTGCCTTTATACTCTCCATAAGCCTGAGTGCAGTACCACTCGATCTGAATTCCATCGCCAAAAAAATGAGACCATGGAATTTCTTTCTGATTATTATGGGTATGTTTATTTTCTTAAATGTGTTCAAAACATCAAATGCAGCCGATCTTATTGCCAGTATTCCATTGCCACGAACAACGCTTTGTGTGGTTGCTGGTTTTATTCTGGGTTTTGCTACTGGTCGGGTGCTCTTACCAGCATCGATCATTTTCCCGGTATACATGACGGCGATGAAAATAACACCGGTAGCTTTCGCGGTCATCTATGCGAGTGTATTCTTCGGTTATATGATATCACCGGTGCATCCCTGTGTAGGTGTATCATTGGAGTATTTTCGTGTGTCCATGAAGGACTTCACAAAAATGATGTGGAAACCAACGATGATCGTATTTGTTGTTGCGTTCATTCTTTCATTTGTAACGACCTAGCGAATATAAACCCACCCTTGACGATCCACTCACAAAAAAAGCAGTTACAGGAATGTATACGGACTTCTATCGTCGGGAACCTTTTATTAAGATGGTAGTGTATACTATTGTGTGTAAATTGATTCTTGAAAAGGAGAAAAAAAGGTGTATCCTCCAGTTGATATGCTTCGATTAAGAAGAAAGGAGGACACACCTATGACTTATCTAAACGATA
>Ga0180438_10010979_pt1 | contig 11027 bp, 9 predicted proteins | sample SS_ome_12_FD_132455 | JGI IMG/M metagenome (GOLD analysis project Ga0180438, IMG submission 132455) | Hypersaline lake sediment archaeal communities from the Salton Sea, California, USA - SS_3_D_2 metaG | ecosystem: Environmental > Aquatic > Non-marine Saline and Alkaline > Hypersaline >... | reverse complement strand
TAAAGCCTGGTCCTACCCTTATGCCTCTTCGAATTCGTTGATCAAAAATGGCAGCAGCTAATGTCCGCATTTAAACCATGGATCCCATACATCTGACAATCTTCCACACCAATGATATGCATGCTCGCCTAGACGCGATGTCCCGGCTGAGTTCTCTCGTCCGCAGAATGCGAGACGAAGCAAAAGCCCAGGGACGGCTGACCTTCTTATGGGATGCAGGCGATGCTGCCGATCGTCGATCCCGTTTATGCAGCATTACAAAGGGAGCTGGTTTCGCTGATATTCTCAATATAATGGGATACGGTTTACAAACGATGGGGAATGCCGTTGCGCTCCCGTATGGTCCCCAAGCGATGGCAGATGTGGCCAAAAGAGCAAATTTTCCCATTCTGGCAGCCAATTGCCGTGATGGATTTTCCCCACTTCCTGATGGACTAGAAGAAACTGCCATTATTCCCCTGCCCTATGGGCTTAAAATGGGTGTCATTGGCCTTACGGCTCCCTGGGGCGGGCTGTATGAGGTTTTCGGACTCCATTTCCCTGACACCTATTTACTCACACGGGAACTGATTGAAGATCTGAAAAACAAGGACGTTGCGGTGATTGTGGTCCTCTCCCATCTTGGACTGGAGGAGGATCGTCGTCTGGCAGAGACCCTGTCTGGGATCGATCTGATCATCGGCGGTCACTCTCATGATCTGCTCCCCCATGGTGAGATGGTCAACGGGGTACTCATTGTTCAAGCAGGGATGTTTGCTGAAGCACTGGGAAGGATAGACCTCGAATTGAATCCTCAGGATGGCAGAATCATCAACGCCTCGGCCAGAGTGTTCAACATCTCGGAAGATGAAGAACCAGATCCAGCAGTACTGGAAGTCATTGCTTCCCTGGAAAGCGAAGTCAATCAATTGATGTTACAGCCTGTTGGGATTTTAGAAGAATCTCTGGATCTCGATCATTATCAAGAATGTGATATTGGCAATTTAACTGCGGATGCGCTGCGTCTACGGATGGAAGCGGATGCTGCAGTAGTATCGAGCGGCCTATTCCATAAAGGTCTCTCCAAAGGCAAAGTGACCTTGGGCGACCTGCCTGCCGCATGTTTCTCCTCTGCCAATCCTTGCCTCACAGCCTTTCGTGGATCCCAAATCGTGGAAGCATTGGAAAGGGGTCTTGATCCTGCCATCAACCAACACCTCCACCACGGTTTTCGAGGCACACCCATAGGAATTCCCCAGGTGAGTGGCATGACCATCCAATTCGACCTCAATGCAAAAATTGGCAATCGAGTGAAGAGTATCTCTATCCAGGGTGAGCCTTTGTCCTCAGACCGGATTTACCGCATAGCCCACACCGATGCTGAAACGATGCCAGCCTACGGATACTTTCAACTGGAGGCAGACCAGCAATCCAGACATGAAGTCCCGACCATTGTCCGTGAGGCAATCGCAGATTTCTTCAGTCAGCACGAAACCATACAAAAACCTATTCGTGGTCGCTGGCAACCTTTTCCCTCAAGAAACGGGGAAAAGACACATGTGTAGTTTTCCCAGAATATCTCAGACCTTAGCCACAAATGACGAAACCCATTTCCCCTCAAAGGAGTCAAAACATGAGGACCTCACACTCCCAGAACTTCAGGTTTGCCATGTTCGGATTGCTTTACTTTGTACAGGGATCAGCACTTGCTTATTTCCGTAATTTTCAAAAGCCCTACCTGGATAGTTTAAATATCGATGCCGATGTTATCGGGCTGCTTACCAGCATCCTGTTATTTCCCTTCATTCTGAAAATTTTCATTGGGATGCTGAGTGACAGAGTCAATCTTTTTCGACTTGGTCACCGGAAGCCATACATGATCATCGGGTTGGTTTTAGCCTCCATCGCGTTTGCATGTGCTGGTTTCGTCCTGCCAGATACACGCTTTTCACTTTTTGCAGTACTGATTGTTTGTGGCTCCTTCAGCGTGGCTTTGTTCGATTCAACATCGGATGGATTGGCAATCGACATCACACCAATCGAGCAGCAAGGAAGAGTGCAAGGAACTATGGTTGGGGGTCGCGCCATGGGATTCATCATCCTCTCCCTGGTATTCGGTACATTGGCACAAACCCAGGGTTATCGAGTTGTTTTCCTCACCATCGCTCTCATCATGTTGATCCCGCTTATCTGGGTAGTGAGAGTGCGAGAACCAGAGGAGCGAAATGAGGATCGACGCTTCCAATGGACCGCATTCAAATCCATCACAAGCTCTCGATTTCTGATCTTTGGTGTATTTGCCATCGTATACTCCATCGTATCGTTCGGTGTGGATGGTCTGGTGACATACTTCATGAGTGAAGTTTTCAACGCTTCAGAAACCGTTATTGGACAATATGGCGCTTTTCGAGGGTTAGGGGCTGTACTTGGAGCGATTGTCGGCGGTATTTTGCTGGATCGAGTAAGTCGAAAGAAGAGCGCTTTTTGGGCAATCCTGATGATTTCGGTTGGAGCCATACTCATAGGTGCATCACCCGGGCTGGGGATGCTGCTCGTACTGGGTGTGATCTGGGGATTCGCATGGGGCTTTCAAGAGACTGTATTTGTAGCTCTGGCAATGGATTTATCCGAAGCCCGGATCGCTGCATCCATGTTCGCCATCATGATGGCTCTATCCAATCTTGGCACGGCTGTTGGTGAGGGTCTGGCGACTAGCCTTACCGATGACATGGGTTTCTCCCCTGTTTTCTGGTCATTGGCAGCCTTTAACATCATAACATTCTTCGTTCTATGGTTGCTTTTTAAAAAGGCACCTGATTTAGATCTTGTAAGGACAATTTGATCCATCCTCAACAATCGTTTACCAACTGCCAGGGGCGGCTCGCGAGCCGCCCCTTCAAATCCCCAAACAATATCCTGCAGTAAACCTCAAACTAATTCCTTATCAACTAATCTACTTAACCGCCCATCGACGTGATCATTGAATTTCTTCGAATCTCACCTCCGGGTACTCCGGTGATGGACCCATCAACAAGAAAGATTCAGTTCCAAGAAGGTACTGATTGAAATAGGTTACCACGTAATCATTGATGATTCTCAGGACGCGCTGACCATCGATCGGTCCCTTCAGTCCAAACCATGGGCTTAAAGGTGAAAGTAAGGGCAAGTCGCTGAAGTCATAATGACGCGTTTCCGCGATTTCCAGACTATAAGCAGCGTTACTCAAATTGGTGGAGATCCTTCGAAATCTATCCTTGTTCTCTTCAGAACCCCAATCCTCACTCCAAACAAACATGAAGGGTTGGTCCAAACCATCATCGAGAGCTTCCGTCGATACTGGCTCCAACCAGGCATCCAGCGCCAGCCCTACCTTACACCTTGGATCCAACCAGCAGACCTGAACCGCATTCCCACCACCTGTCGAATGTCCAAACATCCCGACACGCTCAAGGTTTAATTGGCCTTGAAAGGCACTTTCCAGGTCACCATCGTTCATCGCTTCAAGCTGATCCAGGACGAAGCGAACATCCGCTGCCCAGACACCAATCAGGGTATTAGCAGATTGGCTGAATTCCTCACTGGTCTGTTCCCGCTCCAATATTTCTGTTTTTTGGAGAACAACACGTCCCTCGGGGAAGACCGTCACCAGAGCACCATAGGTATGATCGATGGCAACCACAACATAACCATGGCTAGCAAGCTCCTCCATCAGAAAGGTGCTTTGAGTTCGCGTCCCGCCCCAGCCATGAGAAAAGATTAGGACAGGAAAGGGAGCGCCTTCCCTCGCCAGTGACCCCTCCAAAATCGAGTGTGTCTGGATCAGGCTGACGTGATTCAACACAAAGGAGGGAAGTTTCAAAAACCGGGCAAAGGCTGGTGCACTCAGTTCAAGATGGGCCATGTAGGGTGCATATTCATCATGATCCGAAGTCTGGCTCGGGTACCAGATTTGCACATTCAATTCCCGATCGTCCTCCGCATTCAGCGAGTAAATCTCATCTCGAGAGGTATCGCGGAAATACAATGTAATGGTTCCTACTGGATATTTCCCCGAAGGTTCGATTAAATCCGGTATCGGAAAAATCACCAGTGGAAGAAGGACAATAATAAAAACCAGAACCCCAAGCAACCCAAGCCATACAGAGCCCCTGTCGACTTTTGAGAGGCGAGTACGTTGCACTTGCCATTGGATGGTGAGCAGGGCGACCAGGGCATAGAGAGGCACCATCTGCCAACGTGCACCTTCGATTGAGAGATGAAAGGCAACCACGATCCAACACAAGGCAATGAAAATGTAGGATCGGGTGAGTTTCCTGAAGACACCCAAAAATGGTTTTAGAAGAGCGATCCCAACAAGTAAAAGCAGGATAATTTCAAAGGTTCTCATCCTCATCCTTTGCAGTATTAGACGACCGGTTTTGGATCAAGTTTCCTCTGCCGATTTTCCTTCAGGCAATGAAGTAAACACCAGGTTCTACTCATGCATCGATGCATCAACTGGCATCCCGGGTTTTAATTTACCTGAAGAATCATCGACTAAAAGTTCAATGGCAAATACAAGTTTAACACGTTCTTCTTGCGTCAGAACAGTTGCGGGCGTGAACTGTGCCTGATCTGCAATCTGTACAACAGAACCATAAAAGATTTCATCGGGGTAGGCATCCGCTGTAACATCAAACTGATCCCCAATTTCTATCTTTGCCACTTTTGAAACCGGCACATAGATTCGCAGGATTAGATGATCAGGAACCATCAGATATAAAACGGGGGTGCCTTGTGAGGCAAACTCACCCCCCTGCTTCATAACTTGCAGAACCACACCCTCCACAAACGCCACCAATCGCATGTCTTCCATCTGGCGTTCTACAAAATGAAGATTGGCCTGTGCTTCTTTTAATTGTGCTTCAAGGATCTCCCTTTCGCCATCCAAAGGACCCGCATTCACTACAGCAAGCTGGGCTTCAGCCAATTTCACTCCAGCCTCGGCCACATCGATTTTCGAATGAGCCGCATTCAAATCGGCTCTTGGAGGATCTGCCGGCTCATAACGTGAAATGAGAAGGTCTCGGGCGGCACGGGCAGCATCCAACTCAGCTTCTGCGCTCCTTAGTGCAGCTTCAGCCCCAGAGACTTCCCTCGAGGTTGGTTTTTCATTTAAGGCAGCAAGCGCTGCCTGAGCAGCATCTACGCCAGCCTGAGCCTGATCCCGGGCACTCTCCAGTAGGGTTGCATCCAGGGTGATGAGAAGGTCCCCAATCTCCACATGATCACCCTGCTGTATAAAAACTTCTGTAACCTGCCCACCCTGGCTTGAGGCAATGGTGTATACCTTACCTTCAAGAAATCCTGAAGCTTGGATCCCTTCTGATGCGGACGCATCCCCCCCCGCACATCCGGTGATCCCCGAAACCAGGATGACAATCCACAAGGTTAAAATGAGTTTTGATCGCATCATGATCCCACTCCAAATGTGACTTGTGCAGGAAGTCCTGTCTTCAATTCACCACCTGAATTCGGAACACGGATACGGATCTCATACACAAGGATGACCCTTTCCTCTGGAGTCTGCACATTGCGCGGCGTAAACTCGGCTTCATCAGCAATATAAATGACCTTCCCGCTGAAGACACGCTCCGGGTAAGCATCCACAATGATTTCAACATCATCTCCTATCCTTGCCCATCCCAGATCTGCCTCCGGGATATAGACACGTAATTCAAGCGTATCCATGTCAGCTAAAGCAAAAATGGATTGCCCTGGAAGGGACAACTCTCCAGGCAAGGCGAAGATCTCCAGTATCACCCCACCGGAAGGTGCAGTAATCTCCTGGCCATCTAATGTAGATTTTTGACTATTCACATCCGCTTCAGCAGCATCCACCAGAGCTTGTGCAGCAGCGATCTCATTTTGGGTTGCGCCCTCTTCTAAACCATCGAGGGTAGCCTGTGCCAAATCTACCCCTGCCTGGGCCTGGTCTAATGCTGCTTGAGCTATGGCTATCTGCTCGTCCCTTACCTGCTCTGGTGCAAATTCTGTGGCATCCTCAAGGGCTTGAGTTGCGCTCTCCTTGATAGTTTGAGCTAAATCCAGGGCGGCTTGTGCTGCCTCCAGATCAACCTCACGCGGATCCGCTAGAAACAGATTCAGTTGGGCTTGGGAGGCATCGTACCTGGCTTGGGAGGCTTCCAGCAACGGCGCGATGAAGGACGTGTCTAGCCTGGCAAGGACTTCCCCTTTCCCCACTCGCTGCCCTTCTGAGACGTTAAGTTCCAGCACTCTCCCCCCATTCACACCTTCCAGATACGTAACCTGCGCTTCCAGCATCCCTGAAACCATGTAACCCTTTTTTTCCGCCTCGGCTAATCCAAGTCCTACAAGTACATCCTGTGCGGACTCAGGATTGGTCATGAAGTATCCCAGCCCAATCAAAACGATGAGCAGGATGATTAAAATGGCAATCGGTGGTCGACGCATAGGCACCTCTCTATCTCTAACCTCCTGTAATAGCTTACCCAGGAGGGATGACGAACACGCTATTGCATACAAGCGATGAATACATCCTCTAAGGATGGTTCGATGACCTCGACATTTCCAGGATCAATCCCGGCTTCAACCAATTCCTGAAGGATATGCGATTCGTACCGATCCATATCAGGCGCAACCGCATGCAACAGCGAGCCATACATTGAGATATCACCAAGTTGCAGCCGGCCTCGATCCTGTGCTTCCCGTAATATAGCGATCGCACGGGCAGGATCATCCGGAGAAAGTTCAAGAACTTGCCCTTTCATCATCTTCATCTTCATCTCTCTAGGAGAACCCGTGGCGATGATTTCACCACGCTGTATCAACGCCAGTCGATGACAGTGTTCAGCTTCGTCCATGTAGTGCGTGGTGACGAAGACCGTGATGCCTTCTGCAACGAATTCATAAAGTAGATCCCAAAACGCTCGTCGTGAGACTGGATCGACGCCGGCTGTGGGCTCATCTAAAAAAACCAGTTCTGGCCGATGGAGTATGGCAGCTGCAAGAGCCAAGCGCTGCCTCCACCCACCTGCCAAATCCCGTGTGCGCGCATCCTCCTTGCCGGCGAGACCTGCCATTTTGATGGCCTCTTCAATTCGCTCTGTAAATGCCAGATTCCTGAGGCCATACGCCCTACCAAAAAAACGCAGATTCTCAATCACAGTAAGGTCATTGTACAGGCTGAATTTTTGTGACATATAACCAACCCGGGGACGGATGAGGTCTGGTCTTCGCTTTACATCTACACCTAAAGTGCGAATCGTCCCTTCAGTTGGTGGGAGTAAACCCAACATCATCCGGATCGTTGTTGTCTTTCCAGAACCATTCGGTCCAAGAAACCCAAAGATCTCCCCCGATTGTACGTCGAAATCAATGCCCGCCACCGCGGTAAAATTGCCGAATCGCTTTACTAATTTTCGAGCCTCAACGATGTTTTGCATCATCCCTTATCCATTTATGCCAGCGCTCTGCGTACAAACCTTACCGAGAAACCACCAATGACAATACCCAGGATCAGGAGCGCCAGGACATGCGGCCATACCACTTCCAGTCCTACACCCTTCAGTAAGATCCCACGAAAGATCCTCAACCAATGGTGAGCTGGAACCAAATTAGCTAGCCATTGCAGAGCTTGTGGCATCGATTCGACGGGTGCTGCGTACCCTGTGAACATAAAATCAGTCATCCCAATCAGGAGTACAAGCAGGAAAGCCTGATGTTGTGACTTAGATGAGACGGAAATCACCAACCCTTTGCCTAACTCCACAAACAAATAGCCCAAAGCAAGCAAGAGGATAAGTACCAGCGAACCTCGAATAGGTACTTCAAAGGCGAAGTGGACCATTGCCAACATAATCAGGAAATCTACGAATGCCACAATCAACGCGGGAAGAGCCTTACCAATGATGATCTCCATTGTTGAAAACGGCATCACCAAAAGCTGCTCCAGGGTACCTAATTCCCGTTCACGAGCAAAGGAGAGCGCAGCGAAAATCAACACGGTGAACTCGAGCATGAGTGCTAACTCTGCAGGTGTGGTATAGAGCGCTTCACTCAAAGCCTCATTGAACCAGATTCTGATGCTGGGATTAAAAGCCTCCAGTGAATCTTCCAGGAAACTTAAACGCTGAAGCGTAAATCGCTCACTCCATTCCCGGCCAACCCCCTCTACCGCCCTGAGAGCTTCCGTAGCAGCAATGCTCTCCGCGCCGTTAAGGATGACCATCAGTTTTGGAGACCCGTCATATGCATCCATTTCCCTTGCAAATCCAGGCGGGATGATTAACGCAGCATTGATGGAACCGCGATCCATCGCATTTTCAATATCCGTTAGATTCGTAGCCCAATCGGTCAGGGTGAAGGTGGTCGTATTTTCTAAATCCACAACTAGTTCACGGCTCATTGCGCTTTGATCTTGATCCCATACCATCAAGGGCAAATTCGTCATCGGACGAGAGGTTGCCCAACCCACGACGAGAAGCTCCATTGCCCCACCGATCACCATGAACATGGGCAACCACCAATCCCGACGTAAGTGAATGAACTCCTTAACAACCAGGGACCAGATTCGAGTGATCATGCTAGCTTTTTCCTGAAGAACAGGGCTGCAATACCCGTGAACATTAACCCAAAGAATAGCAACGCTAGAGCGTACGGCCACAAGACTTCAAGTCCAACCCCGGTGATGAACACCCCCCTGGTGATGATGGCAAAGTGCGAACCAGGAAGAAACAGAGCTTCCATACGGACGATGGATGGCATAGAGACCAATGGGAAGAAAATCCCGGTCAGGAACAATCCCGGAAGGAAAACTACCAGGAATGAGAGAGCCATGGCTCCTGCCTGAGTCCGGATAAATACTCCTACAATCATATTCATACTCAAAAGCGCCAGGAAGAAAATGGCGGATAGAAGAAGAAAGAGCAGGAAATTGCCATGGAAAGGAACCTTGAACCAGGCCGTGGCGACAACCGTCGTTAAGAGGACATTCGCCAGTCCGCTCAACATGTAGGGTCCCATTTTCCCCAGCAGAAGTTCTGCTCGTTTAATGGGTGTCACCAATAACTGTTCCAATGTTCCATGCTCTCGCTCTCGTGCTAACGTTAGCGCGACGGTCATGCCAGGCAATCCAAGGATCATGGAGAGCAAGCCGGGGATAACATCCACATTCGCTTTGCGATTGGGGTTATACCAGGTACGTATGCTCATATCGATCGGTTCCAGGAGATCCGGATCAACACCTAAAGCCGTGAGTTGAGAGGAAAGCAGATCCGTGATGAACACCTCCGCCCTCCTAAGAATTTGATCGACAGCATACCCACCCGTTTGTGGTTCCGTTCCATCAACAATGACCTGCATCGGCATACCATGCAGTGAGTATAATTCTCGTTCAAAGCCAGGCGCGATCACAATGGCAACATGAATTCGCTCTTTAAGTAAATAGTCCTCCAATTGGTCCATCGAGCTAACCTGCACAACCAGATCGAGATCATCCCCGATTGTCATTTGTTGTAGAAAAGCCCTGGAGGTCTGACTACGGTCAAGATCAAGAGCACCTACAGGTACATGTTTAATATCCGCTGTAACAGCATAGGCCATCATGAAAAGGAGGAGTGTGGGCGTGAATACGACCAGGGTCAACGTTGCCCGGTCGCGCTGGATGTAGCGTAATTCCTTGATCGTGATCGCCCAGATATGCCGTAAGGACATCTTATCCTTCCATGTTTCGAATGAGCGAGATGAAGGCTTCTTCCATTCTCGGGGGAGTTTTTCTAATGCTGTGGATGCCAATACCACGATCTTCTAACCTTGCCTGGATCATGGGGATCCTGCTTTCGGAAGAGTCCAGGAAAACGCGCAGACTCTCCCCAAAAATCTGGACCTCGATCACTCCCGGGAGTTGGAGCAGTTCCTGCCTGGCCTTCTGCCAATCATCCGTTCGGATCTCAATCAGCTCCCCCTGTATCAGATCGCGGATATGATTGGGTTCATCACAGATCATCATCTCCCCTGAATACATCAACCCAACTCTTGAACATCGTTCAGCTTCATCCATGTACGGAGTGCTGACGATAATGGTTGTACCCCCCACATGTAAATCGGAGAGGATATCCCAGAATTCCCGACGAGAGACCGGATCCACACCTGTAGTGGGTTCATCCAACAACAATACTTCCGGTTCATTGATGAGCGTGCATGCCAGTGCCAATTTTTTCTGCATACCACCGGACAAATGGACAGCCCGTCGCTGGCGAAATTCCTGCAATCGAGCGAAAGCCAGCAACTTCTCAACCCTCGACTTTCGAACCTCCCTCACAACATCGAATAATGCCGCAAAAAATTCTAAATTCTCCAGCACGGTCAGTTCTCCATAAAGGCTGAACTGCTGTGCCATGTAGCCAATGTGGGATTTCAAGGGTTCTGATTGACGGGTAAGATCAAATCCTGCTACATGGGCAGATCCTTGCGTTATATCTACCAAGCCTGCCAGGAGACGCAAGGTCGTTGTTTTCCCGGCACCATCGGGACCTACAAGGCCAAAAAGTTCTCCACTTGGGATGGATAAATTGAGTTTATTGACTGCCCTGACATTCTTGAAGTCCCGAGTTAAATCTCGGGTGACAATCATTTGCCGGAACGGTGCATTTAATGTCATGATGCTCACGGATCCAATCAGGAAAAGGAATAAAGCTTGAATATTACCCGACAGAAAGTGATTCGAAGATTAGTTCCCCCCTCCTCTCCGTTTTACCAGGCGCAAAACCCACAGAGCAATCAAGGCAACACTGGCTGGCTCAACGACAGCGATTGCAAACAAAAGTGCCCCTTCAACATTCATCAAGACTGGCACCAGATACCAGTCCGCGAAACCAGTGAGAACCGTAAGCACAATAGACACCAGATAATCGACCATCTCGCCGTAAGGTCGTTCACCTTTCCAAATCGATCCGGCTAATACACTCATGAGCAATCCGATGACGACCCAAATTGCAATAAGGACAACAATCGTGAGGTCCACTGTG
>Ga0180438_10010977_pt1 | contig 11028 bp, 9 predicted proteins | sample SS_ome_12_FD_132455 | JGI IMG/M metagenome (GOLD analysis project Ga0180438, IMG submission 132455) | Hypersaline lake sediment archaeal communities from the Salton Sea, California, USA - SS_3_D_2 metaG | ecosystem: Environmental > Aquatic > Non-marine Saline and Alkaline > Hypersaline >... | reverse complement strand
TGTGCTCGGCCCATAACTTAGTTAGGATACCTAAAATTAACGCTCTCCAATCCATGACTTTCTCCTTAAGTTTGAATGCTTCGGACTTTCTTATTACCTAGCGGACAGTTATTACACATCCGCTCTAGTAGCTTATATATTCCATCAATTTGAGTTTTTATAACAGCTATATCCCTGGTAGCATCTTGCAGCATGTGTGAATCATCCGATACGTTTTTACGCCACTCGTTTAATGAGGTCACTTCGGTTTTTAGCTTTTCAATCTCGTCTTGGTGCTTGTTCTTGGCTCTATATGTTAGCCATAGGATAACACCACCGACGCCCCCAGCGCCACCTATGCTGGTAAGTAATTCAGTCAGTCCGATTTCCATATTTTAGTCCGTATGCAAAAATGTAATCTATGGCCGATGATTCTAGTAGCTCTCGGCCTGGTCTAATATTTCCGTCGGGCTGTTCCCAGGATCCGCACCTTTGGTGGCGGTAGTCCCATTCATTAAGTTTATAATTGTCTAGCCATTCATTCAAATCATTGTGGCCGCACCAATAGTCTATTGTGGGTATGTCAAAAGGCTTCATAATGGAGCAATATTTAGAATTGAAGTAGCTGCTAAACTCGTAACCAATATTTTCCAGGGAAAGCATGTGGAGGAAGGCCAAATTTGCCCTGTAACAAGCTTCTCGCTTCTCTTGTATGCCTTGCATCCAAACCATGATAATTCCCTCTAGCGAGCGAATATAAGCCTGTGAAGGTAGTGAACGATTATTAACCAGGCGATCGAACGATCTGCGGGCAATATCGAAGCCTGGAGGTATATCTGCGTGTGATCCGTTGGGCCAAAGCTTCTTACCCTGTCGGATAAATCTATCATGGAATTGATTCCAGTTTGCTTTTAGCTCTTCGCGGTATTCGGGGCACTTATTCCACAAGCTAGAATAGCCATAGATAAACCCGGCCCAACCGTCAAAGTTAAACCCCCGATCCGTGTAGTCCCACAAATCCTTTCTCACTATAGGTAGAATTCGATGGGGTTGCCCGTCCTGGTTCTCTATATTCTCCCTGTAGTTAGAATACTGGCGGTAGGCGTCTTCGCATTCTGCGGCCCCGATATAGGTAAAGGTCCATAGTATAGCCTCGCCTGGTGAGTGTATACTATCGCCGTTGTAGCCCACGATATAGCCGTTATACTGGTGAGTACCCAATCGGGTATTAATACGCTCGTAGCGGTCGCTTTGGGACTCTATCGGGGTATATATTTCTTCGTGTTTGCGATTATTGCCCCGCTCTACATTACAGCTCGATAGTAAGAAAGCCAGTGATAGACCAAGAATAATGTATAGGCGATTGCACAAAAAAATATAATAATACATAGGGCCTCCGTAAACTTATCCATAAACTATCCTAACATAAAAAATACCCCAGGCTTCAAAAGCATGGGGCATAAATACTAAACATGAAAGAACCTTGGTATTAACCCAAGTTATTAGTTGTTTTCCAAAACCTCGATTCGGGCTTTTAGGTCTTCGATTATGGCTTGCTGTTCTTGGATGGCTTTAGTTAAAGGCACAACCATTCTAGCATACCCCATACCTAATTTTTCTGTATTTGATTTGTCAACGAGTTCGGGGAAGTATTGGTCAACGTCCTGCGCCTCAAAGCCTAAATATCTTTTTTCGGTTTCTTGGTCAATCCACTCATACGTGCCTGTTTTAATCTTTAAAATTTTATCTAAAGATCCTTCAATAGATTCCCACTTATGTTTTAGCCTAGCATCAGATGGAAAAACCCAATCAGATGGATTTTGGACTAGATAAGCTTCTTCGGTGCCGTTATCATCTATGATTTGAAACCTATCTGTTTGCGATGCGTCATTGCGAAATTGCCACTTAGTATCGTCATTATAGGAGAAATGAAGCCTAGCGTCACTGGTAACGCTGTCTATAAATAATGCCGCATCACCATCTTTACGAATATGGAGGGCTCCGCTTGGATCGGACTCACCCATTCCTATATTGCCATTTGCCGCAATTCTCATTCGCTCCAAAACAGCACCAGAAGAAGCGTTTTCAGAAGTGTAGAAAATTAAGTTAGCTTTGTGTGTGCCGCTTGTCTCATGAGCAGAAAGTATTCTGGCTTTAACCGCATCATTAGTGGTTTTAACAAAATCAAGCTGACCTATCTTTTGTGAACTTCCATCTCCTGGCTGGCCTTGTAGTCTCATTATTGGAAACTCACCATCGGAGCCAGAATCTTCAATATGAAGGTCAATATTTGTTGGAGGTTCTGCCCCTATACCCAAACCACCTCCATTAATGATACTGTTACCATCAGCTCTAAGTCTAACTGTAGTAGATCCAGTTTTTTGCAGAAGTAAAGCACCTTCATCAGCTTGTACACCATAGATCAAACCTAAGCTTTGTGTTCCGTCATTAGTTTTTAGCCTAATGCCGTTAGTGCCACTTCCTGCGGTTGATCCTGCAATGACGGTCATTCTTGAGTCTGGCGCATCCGTACCGACACCAACAAATCCATCAGTACCTTGGATATGAATCGAACACTCACTCCCACCATCGGCACAGATTTCCGTATCACCATCGGTGTTAGGGTTTCCATACTGCCTAGCGTCGGCGAGTAATGCTGTCGAGAAGAGTAATAAAATTAATGTAAATAATCTCATATTAAATATCTCCTTATTTCCATTTGCCAAATGCTCGAAAGTGAACTAAGGCATCAGTTGGTATTGTGCTGCTGTCCCACCAAGATTGGTCTTGGTATATAGTTGTAGAATGGGTACGACCATAAGTAATTTTAAAAGTATTGTAGGATGAAGTCCCACCATGTGTAACTACTACAGTGGCTTTTTCAATAAACTCTACTGGGAAAGTCCAGGTAGTATTCCTATATCCTGCTGCACCAATATCACTATAGGATGCATTAGCTATATAGCTTCCAGGAGCTACAGAATAAGAGCAGTCCATATACCCATTGCTATACTTGAGGCAGACACCCTCACCTTCAACAACTTCTATTGCGTTAACCTCAACAGAATCCCCACCCTTGGAAACCGCCGTTATTTTATCCCCCGATTTTTTCATCGACGAAATAAGGCCATCGGCATAAGCGAAGAGTGGAATCAGGAAGAGAACTAGTAAATATTTTTTCATTGTATTTGCTCCTTAAGTTCATTTATCTCGGCTCGTAGTTCTTCAATTATGGCTTGTTGTTCTTGGATGGCTTTAAGAGCAATAGCCCCTAACTTAGAATATTCTACACCTTTTAAACCAGTTTCCGGTGACTGATCGACAATTTCAGGAAATCCCTTCTCAATGTCTTGTGCAATTACACCATAATGATTTTTATCTGATTCTAAATATTTGAAGCGACCAACCCTAATAGACTTAATTTTACCTAGTACATCAGAATCTTCTCGCCAATCTCTTTTAAGACTTTCATCTGAATTAGCCAACCAAGAAGTACCTTGGCTAGTTAAGTACACTCCATAACTTCCAGGATTGCCACCTTCATCGTAGCCCATTTCAAATCTATTATCACTAGCATCCACTTGGAGAAGAGCTCTTAAATTAGAATTTTCAAAAAAGTGCAACCTAGGATCTTGGCCTGACGCAGCAAATAGTTCTATCAATGCTATACTTGTGCCGCTACTTATTCTTAATTGGCTCGGACCAGAGGCTTTGTCTATATGAAGTTCCCGTACTGGTGAGCCAGTCCCAATTCCTACGTTGCCACCCGTGGGATTTATAACTATCTCATTATCTGCGCCACCAGCGCTACCTTTGCGTATTTCACCCTTTCCGTCGGAATTGATATACATATTTAATGTTCTACTAGAACCACTAAATTCCCCCTGAATTCGAATCCCGTCTGTTATTGAGGTTGCGGTCCCTTGATCTACGGTGAGTTTAGCAGCTGGCAAATCAGTCCCAATCCCCACGTTGCCGCTATCTATAAAGCTATCACCGCCGTCACTCCTAAGACGTATTGAGTTAGTAATTCCGTCAGCATTGTACAGATCAAACAACCTGTGATCAGAGCCGTTTAATCGATAATCAAGCATCAAATTTGATTGATCATCTGTGACTTGAAATCCAGTAGTTGACGTAGCCACATTATCTACTTCTAAAGCCCCTGAGCTAAAGTTACTTTGTAGCCCGCTTAGTGTTTGCTGCCCAATTGCTGGCGTTGAAAATAACGCGAAAACTAAAATAAAAAGTTTCATATTATTCACCCTTAAAATTTGGTTATCCAACCGAGTGTAGCGTTAACGTAAACGAACTCAACCCAGCCTTTATCTACATCTACCACAAAATTAGAAGCCGCGCCGTTAATGTTGTGGCCGTTTCTATCTACCGTTATGTTATTAGTCGCTGCGTTGTCGCCTGCGTCTGTAACCCGGATTCTATCGCCAGTATTGGCGCTAGCAGGTAGCGTTAAGGTAAATGCCGCAGTATCCGACCGCGCTAGATACTCACCACGGTTAGCCATATCTGCCGCCGCAGATACCTCGATAGCCTCGAAGTAAAGAGCGTTAACATCTAAAGCCAGGGCGCTAGAACCAACCGCCGCGATGATTTTTAGCGGGTGGGTTGCGTCGATAGTTAGCCCGCCTAAACCAGATATGTAGAGGTTAGTAGCATCGGCCTTGATGTAAGAACTAACGGGAAGCGGGGCAAATTGCCCGTCTGCGTTCTCGTCGTGAAGGATAGCAAAAGCCGTTGGAGTCTCCGGCAAGCCGTGGGCTATTGTCGCCGCTGGCGTTGCGGTAAATCGCTGGCTATAGGTCTTAGGCGATACGGTGTTAAACTCGCCAATAGAGCTATCGAACATATCTAGGGTAACTTGGTGTCCAGGTACTTGCCCGAAATCGACGTATAGCTTACCTGGACGTTTGTCGATCAACCAACCTTGGTCGAAATCGTTTTTGACCTGAAGATCTTCGCTTCGATAGTGAGCCTGGAGCATCATATTTGCAGGATCGACCGCTGCCGCGTCACCTGTTAGATCTAACCTGGCTGAGTAAATTTTTCTTATTTCATCGTCAGACAGAGCTTGTTGTGCGTAAAATACGTCTTGGAATGTTTGGTTAGAAAAACTGCCGAGATTACTAGAGGCACCAACTGTAAACGCCTTGCCAGTCGCACCGTGCATAACGGCAGATATCGTACGTTGCCCGACCAGCTCGCCATCGTAGAACATACTAATTTCTTGATCTTTCACTCTAGCAACAAGATGGTGCCAGGTTCCGTCTAATGTGGGAATATCCACATCTAGTGCCTCATTAGTGCCCGATGTTCCATCTGAAGATGTAGTGATTCGTAAGACATCGCCAGTTGTGGTTTGAAAAACCCACCTTCTGTTATTGTCTGAGGAATCCCAAACAGACATAAACACGGCGTTTGTTTGTTGCCAATTTGGTTTCTTAACCCAAAGCCCAGCCGTAAAAGAGTTGTGGTCAGTAAAGAATGGATCATTTACCTGAAACGCTTCACTACTACCCGCCTCTATCTTGGTAGCCCCTACTTCACCAAATATGTTTAGCTCACCACCAGCCGTGGCACCGCCCGCCGCTGATAAATTGTGTGCGTTCACTGAACCGTCATTGGAGTCAGCAGCAAAGTTGTAAAAGCTAACTCTATCGGTTAGATCCGAATAATTAAAAGAATCTGCGTCTAAAATGTGGCCGGCAGCTATTTGCTGGCCCTTGAATCGTTTCGAATAAAGAGCGTTTACCTGCGCTTCGGTTAAAGCATCTTTAGTAAAAAACGCATTGTGAATTAACGCATTGGAAGGACCGCCTGTTCCATCCCGTTTAGCACCTATCTCGAAAATTTGGGAAGATAGATTTCTGATATTTGAAATAGAATCTGTGTATTGTAACACACCGTCAACGTACCCCTGGATTTCATCGGCCACAGAATCATACACAAATACGATATGGTGATATTCACCGAAGTCGTAGTCGTCTGGTACAACATACCCACTGTTAGAATCATAAGATCCGGCAGTGTTAGTACCTGAGAATACAATCGTCCTCGTACCAGTTTGGTCCAAATTTATCTGCCAAGAGCGGTCACCCGTAGAAAATTCTTGTGCCATAAGTATCTGGTCTACGGTAGTATCAAGAACCTTTACCCATGCACCAGCAGAAAAAGATATGCCATTTGTCTGAAAAAACGTGTCAAGCGTCTTGGCTGAAGCCCCCGCGCCATCTGTTTTGAAAATATTCTCATTCCCAAAGAAACCTTTTCCATCAAATTCAGGGGAGTTGTTTTCAACAAGATTCCCGCCAGCTTGCCCATCTGCGTTAGCGTCACCATCTAAATGGTAGTAAGCAGCGTTTGCCGGAGTAGGGAAGTCACTATCAGCTAAAGCCCCGTAGTCATTATCTTGCGATCCAACTAAGCCGACCGAGTTATTTTCTAAAACCCTGGCAACCTTTTGCGATACTACCGCAGCACTGGCTTTTAGGTGCGTTCTAGGCGGGTAGTTGTCAAGCAGGGTATAGTCCGAGCTACCATCTGTTTTAACCCGCGCTAGGTGAACATAGCGCCCTGGATTCAAAGCGTCTGGTTCCTCAGACTTAACAACAAACATACCCGAAGTACCTTTAAAAACCTCATAGACCGGCATATCAGTATCGCCGCTAGTAGTAGCTGCGGGTAGGAAATCCAAGTCTAAATAAACGTTGTAGGCTGTCGAAGCAGCCGGTGCTGTTACGCCCTGAGTATTAACCTCGGTCTTGAGGTTTACACTTAGATCCGATGCCAGGTTTAAAAACTTGCCGTCTGGCCTTAACTCAATTCTACCACTCTTAAAGGTAGCTGCATTGGTAGCTATTGACTGTAGCTTAAAGCTTGAGTCACCAGAAGCCCCCGGTATCCATTTACCACCTACGCCGTCATAAACTAACGCCTGGCCATCTTCTGGCGATGCCGTCGATACGTCTACATCGGTCACATCGTCGATATCAATTGGATCATGGAAGATGGTAACCACTAGCTCTCGATCGTCGCCGCCAGTGTTGTTTGTAATTTCCAAGATGTTTGTCTCAGAACCAGTCTTTTCAACAATGGTAAAGTCAGATTCCGCAGGCGTTGAACTACCATCAATCTTGGTAAGACCGCTTCCAGTATCTAGCCAAAGCTCAACCCTCAAGTCACCTTGGTTAGTGTTAAAGTTATGGTCTAGGTCCACCGTTTCAGTCTGATCGAAGTCGGACAATAAATAAAATCGACTGCTCATATTGTCGCCGATCTTAGTATAAATAGCCTCGATAGAACTATGAAGCGAAGCACCTCCAGCCGTTCCCAATGCAGGATGGTCTAGCTTAAGGCGACTAACCTCAACCCCCTGGGCCACTGGTATTAGTAACAACGTGAGTAAAAAACTTAAAATTTTACGCATATCAAATTCCTTTATTTACCAAAGCCCACTAAATGGGTATTTTCCTCGCCTTTGTGCCTATTCTTATAAAGTACCCTACCATCTATCAAAACAGAAACCCGCTCATTTCTTGTTACCAAGTTTAGCCCGTGAACCCTGGGAATTATGCCCCGCTTTAACGCAAGAGAAGCAAACCCACTTACACATCCGAGCCATTCAAAATTTACAAAATCAGCGCCGTGACATTCCGCGACTACTTCAATTTTGTTATTCTCTAGACTCATCTTTTCAACCATCGCCCTGGCTAAATTTTCCTTGTTAACAAAGCAGGCCTTTTCTTCCGGCCTCTCTCCTGGCTTGGACCAAGCCCCGTACTTAGGAGCTTTTCCGTCACTAAATTCAAAGCGCCAGCGTAACAAATATTTAAGGGGCACATATAGACGTGTTGACTGTATCGGGGCTACTTTAGTCATTGTTTGCCTTAGCTAGTGAATGAAAAAGCCACGACGAAATCTACCTGGAAAACACCCCCGTCGCTCTGTGATGTTGGCAAGTAAATCCTCATACCTAAATGGGCATTATCCCCAAGAGTCGCATCACCATCGACACCAATCTGGCCATCAACGGGCGCGGATGCTTGTGTTTCGCCGCCGCTATCTAGTACCATTGCATCGGCCTGCATGGTGATTGCTGTAGCTAGGTCAGAACCTTCACCGGAAGCGCCGCCGTTTCGTCCATAGATCTCAACCGTACCAGTGCCGCCAACAGATACACCATTGGTAGAATGATCAAACTGAGCGCCGCCTACGCCGGTAGTTACATCAGAATCCATATCAATACGGATGCCGCCGCCAGTGCCGGAGCTATTATCCTTGTCTCCAGAACTCGCATTTCCAAGCGTGAAAATGGCCGCTAGATCCGCCGAAGGGGATCCGCCTGTTCTACCGCCGTATGTTTGGGAAAAGTCGTCTAGGAAGGTCTTTACGTCCGTTATAGGATCATCCACAGCATCGTGATGGATGTAGATTTCTTGACGCCCTACGTTGTCCGTCTTGGTACCTGTGATAGGTGCAAACGCGCCGTTGACAACAGCACCAAGGTTAATCCCACTGCCGCCACCGGCTAAGGAATCGGCATAAGCCGTTCCGTCTAATGTCTCTGATACTGTGAGTACAACCGCCATTATTACACCTCCATGTGTTTGGCTTTATTCTTCTGTTATAGTCGCAGATTCTCCGCCAACAGTGCCGGAGTACCCTGGGGCATAAGATCCAAATGGCACCATTTGGAAATTCCACACTTTCATGGGCAACTTCACCCCATTAGGATCATAACCGATTTCTCTAATCAAACAAGGCACGTTATCAAACTCTGTACTGCCTATCTTAACGTCTAGTTTAACGAAATCACCAATATCTAACAAGAGACTTCGCCAAGTTACAGTAACATCAATAATCTCAAAATAACTAGATGCCAGCTTTATGATCTCTTTTAGATTATTCTCTACATCAGTCTCAATGTAAAGGTTTGGAAATTCTATAAGTTTTGATACTTCTTTACCGTCTATCTGGGTAATTGCGGCCTGGTTTCTGAAAACTGGCGTCCTCTGAAATGACTCGTTTCGGTTTGGCAAAAAGTTAAAAGCAGCCTGAGCACGGTTAAAGTTGTTCTCTACGTCGATCCCTGGGGTAAGCGAAGCCCTCTCTACGTCCCAATTACGCACCAAAAAAGCCGGTGAGGCCACGAACTCGTCAAAGTGAAGGCTGGATATACTCCAATCAAGGTCGCGGTTTACAAAGGCCTCCAGGCGCACTTGTTCCAACAATGACAGAGCATAGTCTAGGACCGGCTGTGGCTCTTGGATCCAAACACGGCTTTTTACCGTACTAACAGCACTAACTGTAGGGCTTGCTTTATCACGAAAGGTATCCCAACTGCTATCAAAATCACCAGAAGAAAGTCCACCAAATGTCTTAAGAATGTCCCTAGCCTGTTCCACAGGGTTATCATCATAAGCGCCTAAATCCTTACCTACTACTTTTACAAAAAATGAATCTGACTCGTTAAACTCAAAGGGATCTGTGCCCTCGACAAGTGTAGTACCTGCGGGAGTCGTTGAAGATTGCCGAATCTCAAAACTACGATTACCCGCCCCCACGTTGACAATATCCGCAGAATCAAACTTGGTTATTACCTCGCCCCGCACCAAGTAAACTTCCGTAGTGTCAAACGATACTAAATCATTTTCAGATATAACAAGCGATACATTTTCGGTGAATGTTGTTTTTACCGCAGCCTTTGCGCCGTTCACAGGAAAGGCCGGTACACTAGCCTGATTGGGCTCTACATTTGTTGTCCAGTCTCCGTATATAATTGGGACCACAACACCTACTAAACTATCCTGAATATCGGGGAAATTTGTCTTTGTAAAAACCGCGTTTGGGAAGTTCACATTTACCGTATCAAACTGGTCCCGTGCTATAATGTTGATACTTCTTGTTGTCCGGGAAAAGCCTCCAACCTCGGTTATAAAGCCTCTAAATATGGTTTTGTATGTAGAGGCCACATCACGCAACCCTATTCGTACATCTACCTGCTTATTGATCCAACCACTAAAATCATTCCCGGATGGCAGAAGATTATTTAAAGCCCCGTCAACGTTGTTTACCTCTAGCTCCAAAGTCGAAAACTCTAGGGTGGGTGCCAGAAGTGTTCCGAGGCTTCTTTTGATGTTTGGGAAGTTGGTGATAGCTTTATAAAACGTACCGCCAACATACATATTACGATCGCTAGCGCGAATAAAACCACTAGGCGTTTCAATGTCCACCACCAATCTAAGATCTGATACAAGATTGTCTTGGTTATCGTCCAATAAATCTTGATCTAGGACCGTAGCAACTTCATATCTTTTTCGATTGCCGCCACTCATTTATTTACTCTCGTCTATCTCGATCGACAAGCTAACATAAGTCTCTGTAGGCCCTTTACTGTTATGCGTTTCTACCGGCACTTGTACCATCTTACCAAATACAGCGTACCTATCAGTAATAGCCTGGTTTGTGGTGCTCGGCGTCGGTATCCAAAGGCACTTAAGAACCGTTCTCGAAAATGTGAAAAGACCGCGTAACGTGTCATAATTGCCTTTCCCTATATCGAGGCTTCTAAACTCTAGCCCCAGGAATCGACGTTGCGCCCTTGATACTGCCACGTTGGTAAAACCCTCGGTTTCTACAGTATCAGCAAAGTCTCTAAGCTCAAATTGTATCTCGTCGACAACGCACTCGCCCTGGAATACATCAGAGGCCCCAAAGAGTATGGTGCCAAGCTCAATATACCCATCGGAGTTAGCACTATCGGTTATTGCTATCCGGTAAAACCTCGCCTGCTGGGGCGGAAATTCATCCTCTGGAAGTATGTAGTATGTGTTTGTAGGATTAGCCTGGACGATCTTGGAAAAGATAACGTTGCTAAAGGCCGCATCCGTTGCCCCTATAAAGGTGATCGTGGCCCCCTGGGTTAAGTTATGTCCCAGGATAGCCAAGGTATCCACTGCGGTAGTTGAAAGCTCTGTATCGCAAGTTAGGACCACTGAAGTACCTGTTGAGCGATAAACCTGCTCTACAATGTCG
>Ga0180438_10010976_pt1 | contig 11029 bp, 8 predicted proteins | sample SS_ome_12_FD_132455 | JGI IMG/M metagenome (GOLD analysis project Ga0180438, IMG submission 132455) | Hypersaline lake sediment archaeal communities from the Salton Sea, California, USA - SS_3_D_2 metaG | ecosystem: Environmental > Aquatic > Non-marine Saline and Alkaline > Hypersaline >... | reverse complement strand
CCTGTTCTTCACCGCGCTGGTCTTGCTGCTCGATGTGCCCATCATGCCCATCATGTTCTTCGCCGCCGGCTACTTTGCCCTGCGCTCCTTGCTCAAGCGGGGCCCCGGCGAATTCCTGCGCGACAAGCTGCTGCGCATCGGGCTGCCGTGGGCCTTTGGCGTGCTCGTCATTGCACCGCCCGTCACCTACCTGATCTACCTCTCGCGCGGCGTGGACATGACCCTGTGGCAGTTCTGGCGCACCGATTTCTGGGGCGACATGTACCAGCAGGCGGTGTACTGGTTCCTGGGCGTGCTGCTGATGCTCTTTGCGGCCACTGTGGTATTCTACGATGCGCCGGCGCGGCGAAAGTCGCTGACCCTGCAGCCATCGTCGCCCTCGGCCGCCTTCCTGGCTGCCTTTGTGGGCCTCACCGCAGCGGCCTTTCTGCTGCTCAACCAGTACTACCCCCTGGACACCTGGCTGAAGCTGGGCTACCTGCTGGTCATCCAGCCGCTGCGCCTGCCGCTCTACATCGCCTACTTTGGCCTGGGTCTGTACGCCTACCGCCATGCCTGGTTCGCCCCGCCGCCTTCTGTTGCCGAGAGCGAGGAGCAGAGCTGCAGCGACGAAGGACGGGGATTCCAGCCGCGCCTCGACACCTGGGCCTTGGGCGCCGCCGCATTCGGGCTGCTTTATGTCAGCTATCGCTTGACCTACCCGCCCGAAGTGCAGACGACGCTGGGACTGCAGGCGGCCAACGCGGTGCTGTTCAACGCCTTTTGCTTCTCCTCGCTGCTGGCCGGCGTAGCGTGGTTCAGTCGCCAGGCCTTGACGCCATCCCGCCTGTGGAAACAGCTGGCCGCCAACTCCTACGGCATGTACTACCTGCACCCCCTGCTGGTGTACCCGCTGGCCTATCTCTTCCTGGGGCTGTCGCTGCCCGTGGTGGCCAAGGCCGCGCTGCTGGTCGGGCTGTCCATCGCCCTATCGTGGGCGGCCAGCGAGTACGTGCTGCGCCGGGCGCCCCTGCTGCGCCGCATCTTTGGCGCGGCGGACTGAGCCACGCGGACACGCCTCCTGAAAGCCGTGAGAGGCTTATCATGAGTCAAAGGAGACGCCAATGATCGAGTCACTGTTGACCGCAGAACAGAGAGCGCTGCGCGACGAGGTGCGGGCCTTTGTCAAGGGCGTGCCCCGCCAGCTCTTGCTGGACATGGACGCCGATGAGGTGCGCTACCCGCGCCATTTCGTCGAAGAGGCGGCGCGCCTCAACCTGCTGGGCCTGCGTTTTGACCCCCAGTGGGGCGGCCGCGGCCTGCCCTGGACTTCCGAAGTGGTGTCCATCGAAGAGGTGGGCATGCTGGGCACCAGCCTGGCCTGCCTGTACTGCCTGCCCAGCATCGTCGGCGAGGCCATCCACGTCTTTGGCACGGCGCAGCAGAAAGAGCGCTACCTGCGCCCCACGCTGCAGGGCAAGCTGACCTGCGCCGAGGCGCTCACCGAGCCGCGCGGTGGCTCTGACTTTTTCGGCACCACCACCGAGGCCCGCCGCGACGGCGACGCCTACATCCTGCGCGGTCAGAAGCGCTTTGTGGTGGGCGCCGAGGGCGCCGACTATTTCCTGGTCTACGCGCGCACCGACCCCGATGCGCCCCCGCACCGCGGCATCAGCGCCTTTTTGGTGGACCGCGGCCCCGGCGTCGATGTGGAGCACGTCTACGGGCTGATGGGCACCCGCGGCGGCGGCACCGGGCGCATCTACTTCCGCGACGTGCGCGTGCCCGCGGAGAACCTGGTGGGCCAGGAGCACGGCGGCGCGGAGATCTTCTACCGCATGATGGTGCCCGAGCGGCTGACCAGCGCCGCAGGCGGCGTAGGGCTGGGCCGGGCAGCGCTGGAGGTGGCGGCGCGCTACAGCGACCGCCGCAAGGCCTTTGGGCAGGTGATCCGCCGCTTTGAGGGCGTCAGCTTCAAGGTGGCGGAGAGCATCACCCTGCTCGATGCCGCGCGCGGCCTGGTCCACGCCACCGCCCACGCCGCGGACAACGATGAGGACGCAGCGCGCGTGCGGCGCCTGGTCTCGGAATCAAAGCGCTTTGCCACCGACGCCGCCTGGCAGGTGACCAACCACGCCATGCAGATCCTGGGCGGCATCGGCTACACCAACGTCTACCCGGTGGAGCGCCTGCTGCGCGATGCCCGGCTGATCATGATCTGGACCGGCACCAACGAGATCATGGACCTGGTGATCCAGCACGAGTACTACAAGGAGCTGCTGGGCCAGGGTCCCCCCGGTCGCGACGTCGAGCCCGACGCCGCGCACGCCGAGCGGACGGACGAGAAGGTGTACGAGTGAGGCACGCGCTTGACGGACCGCATGCGATTCCATAGAATCCTCCCCAATCGGGTCAGCGGCCAGGCTCAGCGCCAAGCCGGGGGCTGTGCCCAACGGGAGCACACTGGACAACTGGATGAGCAATAGCAGGACGCGGGTCAGCATCGGACTGCCCGTCTACAACGGCGAAAACTACCTCGAACAAGCGCTGGACTCCATCCTGGCTCAGACGTATTCGGACTTTGAGCTGATCATCTCGGACAACGCTTCGACGGACCGCACGGCCCAGATCTGCCAAAGCTATGCGGCCAAGGACTCCCGCATTAGGTACTCTCGCAATCCGCAGAACCTGGGTGGCGTTCCCAACTACAACCGCACCTTCGAGCTATCGAGCGGCGAGTACTTCAAGTGGGCAGCCCACGACGATGTGCTGGCGCCAGAGTTCCTTCGACAGTGCGTTGGCGTTCTCGACGAGCGTCCCGACGTGGTCCTGGTTCACCCGAAGATCAAGATCATCGACGAACAGGGCAAGGTGGTCTCCGACTACGGGGTAAAGCTGCGAACCGCCTCGCCCAGACCACATGTCCGCTTTCATGACCTGATCTGGGTGCGCCATTGGTGCCAGCAGATCTATGGGGTGATCAGGAGGAACGCCCTCAAGCGAACCAGACTGCACGGAAGCTATGCTTCGTCCGACAGAGTCCTGTTGATCGAGCTGGCTTTGCTCGGGCCCTTCCACGAGGTCCCTGAGTATCTTCAATTCTGGAGACGCCACAGTGAGCAGGGGAGCAAGCTAGTGCACGATCTTCACGCCTACTCAGCGTGGTTCGATCCTGACAACAAGGGAGCGTTCCGGGCGCCAGCCACCAGGCTGGTCCTAGAGCACTTTCGGGCTGTCCAACTGGCTCGACTAGGTCCTTCAGAGCGTGTGCGTTGCTATTTGAGTGGCTTTGTCCGCCTGGTCAAGTTCTTGACCATCCTCAGGAGAGACGTGACCGTGCCTTTCAGACAAATGGTGCGCCCTCTCACGGGCTAGCGCAGCTGAGAGACTCGTCAATTCGCTTCATTGATCTGGATGCGGCTCGCAACACACGCCGGGCTAGGTCGTCGGCGAAATGGTGTGCCCGGGACCCACGCGAGGATCCCAGAAGCGGCCGGCGACACGCGGCGCAACCGGTTTCTCCCGGACCCACTCCTGGCACTCCTGGGGGCGGCGTTGAACAGGTGGTCAACTCCAGCAGCCCTGATTCGCTCAACCGAAGGCAAGAAGGGAAGATGCCTGTGAGATTCCTAATGATCTATCCGAACAACACCGGCTGGGCCAAGGTGCCGCTGGGCATCGTCTATCTGCTCACCATTCTCAAGCAGCAGGGACACGAGGTCAGGCTATTCGACATGACGTTCTACGGCGTCGATCTGGACCAGCACCACGGCGATAGGCGTGCTCGGCGCCTGAACTATCGACCGGTGGATCTGGCGCCATATGGTGTTGTTCACCAGAGCTGCACGATGGAGAGAGTCAAGAGCGACCTGCGCCAGGTAGTGGCGGAGTTTAAGCCAGACGTCATCGGGTTGAGTATCGCCGAGGACACCTGCCTGGTCGGCTTTGAGCTGGCCGATGCGGTGAGAACCTCCGTGCAGAGCCGGATCATCTTTGGCGGGGTATTCTGCATGGCAGAACCGGAAACGGTGATTGCCCATCGTTCTGTGGACATCGTGTGCGTGGGCGAGGGAGAAGTGGCACTGCCCGAACTTCTCGAACACCTCGAACGTGGGGAGAGCATAGCTGAGATAGAGGGGCTGTGGGTGAAGGCTGAGGATGGCACGGTTGTGAAAAATCAGGTGGCTCCTCCCCTGGACTTGGACCGGCTTCCGTATCCAGACTTGAGCCTGATAGATGATCGGCACTTCTACCTGCCAATGGCCGGGCATGCTTACAAGATGGTGCATCTCGCTAGTCAGCGAGGTTGTCCGAGGCGGTGCACCTATTGCTGCAACCAGCTCTTCCTGGAGGCGTACAAGCCACACATCCGGGAGTATCTAGGGCGCAAGATGTCCATTCCCAGGTTCGTTGACACTCTGGTACACCTCAAGGACACCCACGGCTTTAACTTCTTTCAGATCATCGACGAGGATTTCCTGTTGCGACCGCTTGAGGACATCCGGCATTTCCATGCCTTGTACAAGGATCGCGTTGGTCTACCTTTTTGGATTCAGGCGGAAGCAAACAACGTCACGGACCACAAGATCCGCCTCCTCAGAGACGCGGGGTGCATGGCTATAGCTATCGGGATTGAGACTGGCAGTGAATTCGTGAGGCGGGAGGTCTATCATCGTCCCACCTCGAAGGACGCAACTCTCCGTGCCTTCGAGATCTTGCATCGGTATGGCATCAGGACGTCGGGCAATGTGATTGTCGGCGCACCCCACGAGGGCAGAGACGAGGTCTTTGAGTCCATCGAGCTTGTTCGCCAGTGCCAGCCGCGCGCCCTCAATGTGAATACTCTGGCACTCTATCGCGGTACCAAGCTGAGAGAGTATTGCGTCGAGAAAGGCTATTTGGACAAGGACCATATGTGTGACGGACGAGTACCGTGGGCGGCGGTCCTCGACATGCCACAGATCACCAAGCGGGAGACGGATGCTTTGGTGCGCACCTTTGCTCTCTACGCCACTCTGCCCAAAGAGTATTGGCCCATGATCAGGAAGGTTGAGGAGGACAGCGAAGAGAGCGACAGCATACTCGCCGATCTCGAAGGCATCTATTGGCGCATCGCTGAGGAGCGGGGTATGAATTTCGATGTGCCCGGATTTGACTATGATGCCTTCTTGCGCAAGAGAGGCGAGGAACTGGCTGGACGCACAGAAGATGGTCAAGGATAGTGTGCCCTCCACATCAAGGCCTAAGCATGAGGAGAACTCACTGAGCCACCAGCACGCAGCCGCGAAATCTGTCAAAGTGGCCATCCTGGCAGGGGGCACCGGGTCACGACTCGCTCCAGCAACCAACGACAAGCCCAAGGCCATGATCACCATCGGGGGCCGGCCCATCCTGTGGCACATCATGATGCACTATGCCCATTTGGGCTTTGCCGATTTCGTCATCGCTCTGGGACACAAGGGGGATGTGATCCGCGACTGGGTTGAGAACTGCGGCCACGACGCTGCACCACAACCGCGCACCGGGGACGGCGCACCCCACGCCGCACACGCTCTTGCAGCGCACTGGACGGTACAGGCTGTCGACACTGGGCTGCACACCGAAAGCGGAGGGCGCGTCAAGCGACTTGGGCCTTTGCTGCAGGACGCAACGTTCATGTTGACCTACTGCGATGGCCTGTCGGATATCAACCTGCGCGAACTGCTGGCTTTCCACCGCGCCCACGGCAGATTGGCTACTGTGACCGCCGTTCATCCACCGTCACGGTTCGGCCACATGACATTGGAGGGCGACCAAGTAATCCGCTTCGCCGAGAAGCCAACGCTCTCGAACACATGGATCAGCGGCGCGTACTTTGTCCTGGAACCGCCAGTCCTGGACTATGTCGAGGGCGACGGCTCAAAGTGGGAGAAGGAGCCACTGGAGCGCCTGGCGCGTGACAGACAGTTGATGGCGTACCGCCATGATTCCTTCTGGCAGTGCATGGACACGCCGCGGGAAAGAGAGCTGCTGGAAAGTCTGTGGCGCAGCGGGCAAGCGCCATGGAAGGTGTGGAGGTAGCCACGTGCGCCTCCTCCTGACCGGGCATCTGGGCTACCTTGGCGCGGTGATGGCCCCTATGCTGGTATCGCGCGGGCATGAGGTGGTCGGACTGGACAGCGGCCTGTTTGAGGCCTGCGCTTTCCAGGAGCCCTCCGCGCGGCTGGAGGCCATCACAAAGGACATCCGTGACGTGCAGGCCACCGATCTTCGCGGCTTTGAAGCGGTGGTCCACCTGGCAGGGCTGTCCAACGACCCGCTGGGCAATCTGCTGCCCGAGCTGACGCTGGAGATCAATCATCGTGCAACGGTGCGCCTCGCTGGCCTGGCCAAGGAAGGCGGCGTATCTCGCTTCCTGTTTTCGTCCACCTGCAGCGTGTACGGCGCAGCCGGCGAACACATGGTGACCGAGGCGTCCGCCCCGCACCCCGTGACGGCCTACGGGCGCTCAAAGGTTCTGGCGGAGGAAGGGCTGCGCGACCTGGCCGACGCGGGGTTTAGCCCCACAATCCTGCGCAGTGCAACGGCCTCTGGCGTCTCGCCCTACCTGCGCTTTGACCTCGTGCTGAACAACCTCGTCGCCTGGGCCACGGCCACCGGCGCGGTGCGCCTCAAGAGCGATGGCACAGCCTGGCGACCTCTCGTCCACGTCGAAGACATCGCCCGGACCTATTGCGGCGTGCTCGACGCCCCACGCGACACCGTGCACAACCAGACCATCAACGTTGGCCTGGACAGCGAGAACTACCGCATTCTCGACCTGGCCGAGATCGTCCAGCGGACGGTGCCGGGGGCGCGCATCGAGTTTGCTTCCAACGCCAGCACAGATCAGCGCTGCTACCGCGTGGGCTTTGGCAAGCTGGCCAAGCTCCTGCCTAGCTGCCAACTGCAGTGGAGCGCCGCGCGCGGAGCCCAGCAGTTGTACCATGCCCTGAGCCGCGCAAAGGTAGGCCTCGCCGAGTTCGAGGGCGATCGCTACCGGCGCATCGTCCACGCCAAGCGTCTCCTCGAGACCGGGCAGCTTGACGCCACGCTGCGTTGGGCGCACAGAGAGCTTGGCTGAGGCGCAGGTGCTGACGGGCGCTGATCTCTACCAAGAGCGGGACAGTTGTCGCTGCTGCGAGCAACCGCAGCTCACGCCCATACTGTCGCTTGGGCGGACACCGCTGGCTGATCGCTTGTTGACCGCTGAGCAGCTCGGCCGGCCGGAGCCGACGGTGCCGCTCGACCTGGCCTTTTGCCGCAGATGCGGCCTGCTGCAGATCAAGCAGACTGTGCGGCCAGAGGTTCTCTTTGGCCAGGGGTACCCCTACTTCTCGTCCACCTCACCCGCCCTGCTGGCACACGCGCGACAGAACGCCCTCGAACTGATCGCTCGGCGCGGGCTGGGAGCCAAGCACCTGGTCATTGAGCTTGCCAGCAACGATGGCTACCTGCTGCGCAACTTTGTGGGGCAAGGCATTCCCGTGTTGGGCATCGACCCTGCCAGCGGGCCCGCATCCGTGGCACAGCGGGCTGGCATCCGCACCCTGTGCCGCTTTTTCGATCTGCGGCTGGCTCGCGAGCTGCGCGCGCAGGGAGAACTGGGCGATGTGATCATCGCCAACAATGTGCTCGGTCACGTTGCCGACCTGAGCGGCTTTGTGGCAGGCGTCAAGGCCATTCTCAAACCGATGGGGATGGCGGTCTTTGAGGTGCCCTATGTCGTCGACCTGATCGCTCACGGTGAGTTCGATACCATCTACCACCAGCACCTCTGCTACTTCTCAGCCACATCGCTGGCAGCGCTGTTCCAGCGGCACAGCCTGTCGCTCAACGAGGTCCGCCAGGTGGCGATACACGGCGGATCGCTGCGATTGTACGTGGAGCACGACACGGCCGTCGGCGACTCGGTCAAGGCACTGCTGAGCCAGGAAGCCGAGTGCGGCGTGGATCAGGTGCAGTTCTACCAGGGCTTTGGCCAGCGCGTTGAGCAGGTGCGCGCTGCTTTGATGACAACGCTGCACGAACTCAAGGGCAGGCAAAAGCGCATCGTCGCCTATGGCGCAGCAGCCAAGGGCACCATGCTGATGAGCTACTGCGGCATCGACAACAAGCTTCTCGACTATGTCGTCGACCTCAACCCTCACAAGCACGGGCTGTACATGCCGGGCACTCACCTGCCCATCTACCCCGTGGAGAAGCTGCTGCAGGACATGCCGGACTATGCGCTTTTGCTGGCATGGAACTTTGCCGACGAAATCCTCCAGCAGCAAATGCGTTACCGGCGACTGGGTGGCAAGTTCATCATTCCCATCCCTTACCTGAAGATTATGTGAAATAGGGGCGCACAATGACAAGCCATATCCCGATTAGGCTGAGACATGCACTGGCACGATTCAGGGTGGTGAGGGAGCTGCAGGAACTGGGCAGGCGGATGCGCCGCAGGAGTACGAGAGTTGTACGACCATCCCGGTATGACAACATCTACCACTGTTGCACCCAGAAGACAGCCACTCAATGGATCAGAGCCATATTCTCTGACCCGATTGCTTACAGATACACCGGGCTCGATGTCCTTCCCTATCCTCATTTGGGACTGCGCTTCGCGCACTTTGACAGGCCTTTCCCCAGGCGGACATTCGCAGCTACCCTGCCGATCGCCTACCCGACCTACCTCAGCATTCCAAAACCTCAAGAGTACAAGGCCTTTTTCATCCTGAGGGATCCACGGGACATAGTAGTCTCCTGGTATTTCTCCGCCAAGTACTCTCATTTGCCCTTTGGCCCGATACCAGAGTTGCGAACCAATCTGGAGAAGCTCGACCTGCAGGAGGGCTTGAGGTACATGATCGACAGACTGGAGGATTGGGGATCATTCTGGGCGCAGCGATCCTGGATGGAAGTGACGGAAGACCGAGAGAATATCCAAGTCTACCGCTATGAGGATCTGGCGCGCGATAATCACTCGTTTCTGCAGCAGCTCTTTGACTACTTGGACATCGTCATGCCCGACGAGGACTTGAGCGCGTTGTGCCAGAGACACACGTTCGAGAAGCACTCGAAGGGACGCAAACAGGGTGAAGAAGACCGGTACTCGCACTACCGCAAAGGCATGGCCGGAGATTGGGAGAACCACTTCGATGGCGCTACAGAGGCCCACTTCATGCAAGCAACCGGCGATTTGCTTGAGGTGCTGGGATACCGGGAGTGAGGAGGTTGCCATTCCACCGCCAGGAGAAGGTTGCCGCGCAGCGCACAGAGAGGATAGCTCAACCGGTCTATGAGGACTATCTGCCCAAGCTGTGATTCAGCAGGCATGTCGGTCTTTTACAGCGTGGAGAACGTGCCTGTACACGACGTTCTCCTGATGCCGACGCGGGAGCTAGCTCTGAGCTGTCCACGCGGCGATATTGGACTGGGCTTCTGTCCTTCGTGCGGATTCATCTCCAACGTGTTGTATGCCCCCAGCCCGCATCAGTACTCGTCCGGATACGAGTCAACCCAGGCCTTCTCTCCCACATTCAGCGCCTTTGCCCGGAAGCTGGCGACCGACCTGATCGCCCGCTACGACCTGCATGACAAAGACATCATCGAGATCGGCTGCGGCATGGGCGAGTTCCTGCTCCTTTTGTGCGAGCTGGGTCCCAATCGCGGCATCGGCTTCGATCCGGCGTACCTGGATGGGCGGGTCGAGTCACCGGCCCTGGAACGCGTCACTTTCGTCAAAGACCTCTACTCGGATGCATACGCGCATCTTCACGCCGATTTCATCTGCTGTAAGATGACGCTGGAACACATCTCAGACACCGGCGCCTTTGTGCGGATGGTTCGCCAGAACATCGGCGAGGAGGGAAAGCCCACGGTGTTCTTCCAGGTGCCGGACGTGATGCGCATTCTGCGTGAGCTGGCCTTCTGGGACATCTACTACGAGCACTGCTCCTACTTCAGCCGCGGCTCATTGGCTCGCCTGTTCCAATGCTGCGGCTTTGAGGTGCTCAGGCTGTGGAAAGCGTACGATGACCAGTATCTCATGCTTGCCGCCCGGCCGGCAGGGGCTGCTGCCGGGCGGGACAGCGCGGGCAACGAGCTGCAGGCGCTGTCTCGGGCCGTTGAGCGCTTTGCGGCCAATGTCCGAAGCACGATCGATACCTGGCGGCTGCGCTTGGACCGGGCGCGACAGCGCGGTGAGCGTGTTGCGCTGTGGGGCGGAAGCTCCAAGGCCGTGGCCTTTGCTGCAACCTTGGGGTTGGGGGAAGAGATCGCCCAGGTGGTGGATATCAACCCGCAGCGACAAGGCACCTTCTTGCCAGGCAGCGGCCATGAGATCGTCGCGCCCCTAGCCCTGCAGGAGAATCCGCCCGACGTTGTGATCGCAATGAACCCCATCTACCGCGCTGAGATCGCAGCGGAACTGCAGCGCCTGGGCGTGCCGTCGAGGCTGCTGACGGTGCACGATGGGGACGCCGTCTGAGCTGGAGCCAACTATGAACGACAACCTGTTCACACAGGTGCGCCAGGCCTGCAAGGCGGTGGCGGAGCAGGCGCGTTATGTGCACATCAATGCGGAACGCTTGCCGGCGTACGCGGCGTCGCTGCCCCTGGAGCGCATCGAAAAACCGGCGCACGACCCCGCATCCCACTACCTGGGGCACGGCGACGAGACCGTGGCCTTTTTCTTCACCCTCGACGCCATCAACTTTGGCTCCGGCTACTTCCCTGTGCTGCGCAAGCGCCCCGGCCTGTCCGGCTACTTTACCATCGCCACCTCGCTCAAGGAGCGCTTCGAGGCCCATGGCCCGCTCAGTGCACAGGAGCTGGCGGCGCTGACGGCGCAGGACTGCGCGCGACTGTTCGGGCAGGAGAGCTGCAACGTGCCGGTGGCCGAGCTGATGGCGCACTTTGCCACGGCGCTGAACGACCTGGGGCGCTACCTGCTGCAGGCCTTTGAGGGCGAGTTCACCGCTCTGGTCGAGGCAGCCGGGGCGTCGGCGGAGCGGCTGGCGGGCCTGCTGGTCGAAATGCCCTACTT